>Ga0255338_1003131_pt1 | contig 20896 bp, 18 predicted proteins | sample MeOH1_35cm_T4_19_FD_203715 | JGI IMG/M metagenome (GOLD analysis project Ga0255338, IMG submission 203715) | Sandy soil microbial communities from University of British Columbia, Vancouver, Canada - MeOH1_35cm_T4_195 | ecosystem: Engineered > Artificial ecosystem > Sand microcosm > Unclassified ...
GCGACTGGAACAACCACCTGTCGACGCTGTTCCCGGACGTGCGCCTCAAGCGCTACCTGGAGATGCGCGGCGCCGACGGCGGCCCGTGGCGGCGCATCTGCGCCCTGCCGGCCTTCTGGGTCGGGCTCCTCTACGACGACGCCTCCCTCGACCAGGCCTGGGAGATGGTCAAGGACTGGACCGCCGAGGAGCGGCTGGCGCTGCGCGACGGCGTGCCGAAGACGGCGCTTTCGACGCCTTTCCGCAACCGCACGGTGCTCGACATCGCCCGCGACTGCGCCGAGCTGTCGCGCCAGGGCCTCGTCCGGCGCGCCCGGATGAACGGTGCCGGCTTCGACGAGAGCCAGTATCTGGAACCGGTGCTCGAGACGGTCGCCTCGGCCCGCACTCCGGCCGAGCGGCTCCTCGCCGAGGTCGCCACGGAGTGGGGCGGCGACATCGACCGGGTGTTCTCGGCCTACGCCTACTGAGGGCCCTCGGGCCGAGGGGCCTCGCGCCGTCGCGGATCCCGCCGCGCCTGCCGCGCTCGTCCCACCGCCTCGCCCACGACGTCATCCCGGGCTTGAAACCCAATCCAACTTGGGTTGCCGGCTCGAGGCCGGGATGACCGCGGGAAAATGTCTCGCCCCCGAGCGGACAGCCGCGGCGTGGCCCCGGCGAGCCCCCTGAAACGAGAGCGCCCCGCCGAAGCGGGGCGCTCTGATCTCGTCCGGCCCGGCCGGACGCACCGGTCGCCGCTAGAGCATATTCCGCTCGGATCGAGACGATCCGAGCGACAAGAATATGCTCAAGCTTTTGACTCTGGAGCGATTTCTGATCGACCAGATGATTCCATCTGGTCGGAAAGCGCTCTAGCAGGCCTCGCGCAGGCCGCGCTCGGTGGCGGCGAGCTTCTCGGCCATCTCGCGCTCGATGGCGAGGCGCTCGCGGGCCGACGCCCGCGACGCGGCGCGGCGCTCGACGGCGAGGATCCTGAGGCGGACCGTCGGATCGCTGTCGACCGGCCCGACGATCGAGGCGTGGACGTCGCCGCGCGTCAGGCCGATGTCCCTCAGCATGCGGTCGTCGAACTCCATCATGCCGATGGCGACGCGTCGGTTGAGATAGGCGCGGACGTAGCAGGCCACGGCGTTCGCCACCACCCGCGTACCGCGGGCGACGGTGGCGGCGAGCCGGCGCGCGAGCGAGGGGGTCGGGGCGAAGGCGGACATGGGTGTCTCCTGCGGTACGGGGGCGCCGGGTCACTGCCGGCACGGTCAGGAATGCGCCTGCGCAATTGATAAATCCAACGAATGTTCTTAATGTCTCGGTTCATCATCTCTGATGAATGGAGAGGCGTCATGGCCGTGGCTCTCGATCTCGACCAGCTTCGGACTTTCGTGGCCATCGCCGAGACCGGCAGCTTCACCCGCGCCGCCGACAGCGTGCACAAGACGCAGTCGGCGGTGTCGATGCAGATGCGCCGCCTCGAGGAGCGGATCGGCCGGCCGATCTTCGCCCGCGACGGGCGCGCCTCGCGCTTCACCGAGGACGGCGAGCGGCTGCTCGCCTACGCCCGGCGCATGGTCCGCCTCAACGACGAGACGCTTGCCGCCTTCGACGAGGACGAATTGTCCGGCCGCGTCCGCCTCGGCACGCCGGACGACTACGCCGACCGCTTCCTGCCGGAGATCCTCGCCCGCTTCTCGCGCTCCAACCCGCGCGTCGAGGTGACGGTGATCTGCCAGCCGACGCAGATGCTGGTCGACTGCCTCAGGGCCAACGAGCTCGACGTCGCCATCATCACCCACGTGCCGGCGAAGCGCGGGCCGGAGGAGGTGGTGATCCGCCGCGAGCCGCTGCTGTGGGTCACCTCGGCGCGCCACTGCGCCCACGAGCAGGATCCGGTGCCACTGGCGCTGGGCCGCTCCGACTGCTGCTGGCGCGGCACCGCGCTCGGGGCGCTCGCCGGCATCGGCCGCGGCCACCGCATCCTCTACTCGAGCTGGAACTCGACCGCCGTCGGCGCCGCGGTGCTCGCCGGCCTCGCCGTCTCGGTACTGCCGGAATCGGCGCTCAGGCCCGGCATGCGGGTGCTGTCGGAGGCCGAAGGATTCCCGCGCCTGCCGCCGGTGGAGATCGCGCTGTTGCGCTCCTGGCACCAGTCGTCGCCGCTGATCGACGCGCTCGCCGAGCACATCGTCTCCTCCCTGGACAACCTGTCGATGCAGATGGCGGCGGAGTAGGGGCTGTCCGGCGCAGACCTCGGAAGACGTCATGCAACTTGGCATCGTGCGGCGCCTGCTGCCGCGGTGGGGCACCACCTACGGCCCACCGGGCGATGGCCCCTTTCCCGCCGTCATGGTGCTGCACGGGTCGGAGGGCGCCTTCTCCGGCTGGAGCCATCGCGACGCCACCCTTCTCGCCGCCCATGGCTTCCTCGCCTTTCCCTACGGCTATTCCGTCGGCGGCAACGGCTGGAACGCCGGTTCGATCGTCGATGTCGCGCTCGACAGAGCGGTCGAGGCGCTTGCGGCCTTGCGGGCGTTTCCCTGGGTTGGCCCCAGGGTCGGGCTCTATGGCGCGTCGCGCGGCGCCGAGCACGCCCTGCTCACGACGACGCTGATGCTGCGCGACGGCCTTCCCGGCGTGCCCGACGCCATCGCCGCGCTGAGCCCGCCCGATGTGGTCTGCGGCGCCTTCGACGCGACACACTGGCGGGACGCAGGCGATCCGGGCTGGCAGCCGTGGGATCCGGCCGAGCGGGCCTGGACCTGGCGCGGCAGCGCCGACGGCCTCCTGCCGACCACGCCGATCGAGATCGAGCGGTATGCGGGGCCGCTGTTCCTCGCTCACGGCACGCGCGACCGGGTCTGGTCGGTGGAGATGACACGGCGGCTAGCGGCGAGGCTCGCCGCCGCCGGGCGCTCGCCCGAGATCCACCTCTACGAGGGCGAGGACCACGTCCCGGGCAGCGCCGGCGAGAACGTCCACCACGAGAAGCTTATCGCGTTCCTCGCCCGTCATCTCGCCGTGGCGCTGCCGTCGGCGTGAAGCGTTCCCTGGGCATTCGTTCCGCCCGCCCGCAGCCCCGCCGCCATGAGCCGCCACACGGCGCCGAACTCGGCCGCGATCGCCGGCGACGACCACTCGCCGGCGTGGGTCGGGTTGTGGAAGCGGCCGGTGGCGTCGAGCACGGCGCGGGCGGCGGCGCCGACGGCGGCGGCGTCCGCCCCGTCGGCGACGGCGATCTCCCCCGCCGCGACGCCGTCGGCGAGAATGCGGGCGATCTGGCCGACGAGGATCGCGATGTGCTGGGTGACCGCCGCCGGCGGCGCGTCGAGCACGAGGGCGTGGTAGGCGGCGAACATCTCCGGGTCGTCGAGCACCTTGCGCCGCTTCGTCTCGATCAGCAGGCGCAGCCAGCGCTCGAGCCGCGGCAGGGCCGGGCCCGGCTCGGCGGCGATCGCCGCGAGCGGCGCCGACACGCGCACCAGCCAGCGTTCGACGACGGCCGCGCGCAGCGCCGCCTTCGACGGGAAGTGGCGATAGACGCTGCCGTGGCTGACGCCGAGCGCGCGGGCGACGTCGACCACCGTCGCCTTGGCCGGTCCGAACCGGCGCAGCACCCGCTCCGCCGCATCGAGGATCTCCTCGGCCGTCAGCGCCGCGTCGCCCGCTCCCTCTCGATCCGCTCCCTGCCTGCGCACCGGCTGCCGCCTCCTCAGCGCTCGCTGTCGAGCATCGTCATCTGGTGACTGTCATAGCGGTCTCCGGCCGCCGCGCCGAGGGGTACGGCCGCCTCGATGGCCGCGAGGTCCGCAGGCGAGAGGGTCACGTCGAGGGCACCGAGCGCCTCGGCGAGCCGGTCGCGGCGGTGGGCGCCGACGAGCGGGGCGATGTCCTCGCCCTTCGCGGCGACCCAGGCGATGGCGATCTGCGCGATGCTGACGCCCTTCTCGGCCGCGACCGCTCCGAGCGCCGCGACGAGGGCGAGGTTGCGGTCGAGGTTCTCACCCTGGAAGCGCGGGCTCCGGGACCGGTAGTCGCCCGCGGCGACGGCCCGCTCCTTCGACCAGTGGCCGCTGATCAGGCCGCGCGACAGGACGCCGTAGGCGGTGATGCCGATGCCGAGGGCGCGGGCGGTGGGCAGGATCTCCTTCTCGATTCCGCGCGAGATCAGCGAGTACTCGATCTGCAGGTCGGCGATCGGATGCACGGCGGCGGCCCGGTGCAGCGTGGCGGCGCCGACCTCGGAGAGGCCGATGTGGCGGACATAGCCGGCCTTGATGAGGTCGGCGACGGCGCCGACGGTCTCCTCGATCGGCACGGTCGGGTCGAGGCGGGCGGGGCGGTAGATGTCGACGTGGTCGATGCCGAGCCGCGTCAGCGTGTAGGCGAGGGCGGCCTTCACCGCCGCCGGCCGTCCATCGAAGCCGAGGAAGGCGCCGTCGGGGCCTCTCAGCGCGCCGAACTTGACGCTGATCACCGCCCTGTCGCGGTCGCGGCCGGCGAGCGCCCGGGCGAGGAGCATCTCGTTGTGGCCCATGCCGTAGAAGTCGCCGGTGTCGAGGAGGGTGATGCCGGCGTCGAGGGCGGCGTGGATGGTGGCGATGCTCTCGGCCTCGTCGGCCGGGCCGTAGGCGTGGGACATGCCCATCAGCCCGAGGCCGAGGGCGGAGACGCGGGGACCGGTGGCGCCGAGGGGGAGAGTGCGCATGGGGACTCCGGGATGTGATAAAGATTGAAATCGCGATGACAGAATTTGCATTTTGTTATTCTGCTCGCAAGATCACCCGTCCTCACGAACCCGTGAACATGGGGCGCGGGGAAAAGGCGGGCCTTCGGCGGAGCGGAGGGCGCCGGCGGGAAGGCCCCGGTCGCGCCTCCCCAGGCGCCGGTGACCGTGGCCCCGTCACCGCGCCGTCCCTTCGCGGCGGAAGACGGCGTTGCGGATGGCGGTCCGGCGCGGCGGTCCGGTGCCGGCCGGCGGGCAGCCTGTTGCCGGAGGGACGACGGGGCGGCGAGCCACGACCGGCGATCCGGAAGCGGGCGAGAAGCGGATGGCCGGCGGCGGTCGGGCCGGCGGCCGAAGACCGTGGACGGCACGGTCCCGGCCGAATCCGCCTCAGCCGGGGCGGCGGCGCAGGACGAGGAGGTTGCCGGCGAGCGCCAGGACGAGCCCGGCGAGGGCAGGCAGCGTCCAGTGGTAGCCTTCGAAGACGGTGGAGATGGCGAGCGCGAAGACCGGGAACATCACCGTCGCGTAGCCGGCGCGGGCGGCGCCGATGCGGCCGAGCAAGGTCAGGTAGCAGGCGAAGGCGACGACCGAGGAGAACACGGCGAGCCACAGGAGCGAGGCGAGGTAGGTCGGGTCCGGCGTGATGGCGAAGGAGAAGCCGCGCAGCGCGGCGATGAGGCCGAGGAAGACGGCGCCGTAGGTCATCCCCCAGGCGGTCGCCGGCAGCACCGGCAGGCCGCGCCGCTGCGCGCCGGCCGAGAGGATGTTGCCGACGCAGAAGCTGACCGTCGCGGTGACGCAGTAGCCGAGCCCGACGAGGGCGCCGCCGCCGAGGTGCTCGCCCTCGAGCTCCGGCAGAAACATCAGCCCGACGCCGACGAAGCCCGCCACCGCGCCGGCGAGGACGCGGGCCTCCATGCGCTGGCCGAGGAGAAGGGCGGCGAGCAGCATGTTGACGACGGCGGTGAGCGAGAAGACGACGGCGAGCAGGCCCGAGGCGAGGTAGTGCGAGCCGTAGTAGAAGAGCAGGAAATTGGTCGAGAACAGCGTCACCCCCATCGCCGCGAAGCGCAGGTGGTCGCGCCAGGAGAAGTGCATCGGCCGGCCGGTGGCGACGACCCAGCCGACCATCAGCAAGGCGGCGAGGGCGAAGCGCCAGAACGCCGAGACCTCGGCCGGCACCGGCCCGATCTGCAGGGCAAGCGCGATCCAGCTCGTCGACCAGACGAACACGGTGCCGCCGTAGAGGGCGAGGTCGAAGGGCGTCAGCAGGGAGGCGGAACGCAAGGGGAGGCTTTCTGAGCGGTCATCCGGCGGGCGGCCCCGGCGGGCGGGCGCACGGCCGCGGCGTGAGCGGTCGATTGTGGCCCGTGCCGGGCCGCCGGTCCAACGAAGCCTCGTCATGGTTCCATCAGCGAGGGTGATGAGTGCCGTCCCGGGATCCCGCCGCCGTCCGCCGGCGAGCCCTCAGGCCGCGGCGGGCGGTCGCCGCCGCGAACTCTCCAGGCGCGTTCCGGCCTCGCCGAGAAGGTCGACCAGCGCGCGCTGGGGCGAGGATCTCGGGCTGTTCGAGATCGGCCGGGACTACCCGCGCCTCGCCGCCCATCTCGGCCGGCTCGCGGCCGATCCCGCCGTCGTCTTCGCCCACGCCGTCAAGGACGGGCGGCCGGCGACGACGAGCGGCCGCTGCCTCGGCCACGTCTCCCTCGCCGGGCTCGAGCCGCGCCTCCTCGCCGCCTGAGGGCGGAGCGCGCCGCCGGCGGGCGGGACCCGGCGGCGGGGAGCGCTTCCGACCGGATGGAATCCTCTGGTCGATCGGAAGTCGCCCCGAAAGCAAACCATCGAACACGCGCCGTCCGGACCGCCTCTCCATGGCAAACCGCTTGACCAACAAGACAGTCGCTCACCCGAACAGCCCGTGCAGGTACCAGGCCGGCCGGTCGGTCTCGCGCCCGAACAGGCCGGCCCGATAGAGCCAGAAGCGGCGGCCGACCGCGTCCTCGACGCGGAAATAGTCGCGCGTCGGCGCCTCCCCCCGCCACCATTCGGCGGCGAGCCGCTCCGGCCCCTCGGCCGCCGCCACCTCGTAGAGGGCGCGGCGCCAGCGGAAGCGCAGCGGCGGCCCGTCCGGCACCGCCGCCACCACCTCGACCGGCTCCGGCCGGGCGAGGAGGCGCAGCGGCCGGGCCGGCGGCTCGTCCGGCTGCGGCCCCGGCTCGCCGCTCCAGTCGCCCTCCGCCGCGAGCCCCGCCGCCGCGGCATCCGTCGCCCCGGCGCGATCACCGGCGCCATCGAAAGCCCCGTCCCAGTCGAAGGCGCCGGCCGGCCGGCCCGCCCGCCATGCGCAGGTGTGCCCGAGCGCCGGCACGGCGAGGCAGGCGGCCTCCGGCAGGTGCGCGTCGCCGGGCACGAGGCGCGTCACCGCGCGCGGGCCGAGGCGGACGGAGAGCCGGTCGACGAGGCGGGCGAGGTCCTCCGCGTCGCCGCCGCGGCCGGCGAGGCCGATCTGCGCGACGGCGAGCGGCGCCGCCTCGACGACGGCGAGGCGGGCGAGGTCGAAGCCGCCGTCGGCGGGGTCGAGCTCGCCGAGCCGCTCCAGGCCCGGCGCCAGCAGTTCGGCGAGCCGCGCCGGGGCGCGCAGCGGCCGGCTGGTGCCGACGCTGGCGGCGAGCGGCGTGCCGTCGGCGCGGAACAGCGTCAGGGCGAGCCGCCGCACTCCCTCACCGCGCGCCTCGAGGCGCGCGGCGAGGACGCCGACGAGCCCCTCGACGGCGCCGGCGAGGAGCGCCGTGTCGGTGACCGGATCGGCGAAGCGCCGCTCGACGACGAGCGCCGGCACCGGCCGGCGCGGCGAGATCGGCGCCTCGACCCGGCCGAGCGCCTCGTCGAGGCGCTGCAGCAGGCCGCGGCCGAAGCGCTTGGCGAGCGGCCCGCGCGGCTGCGCCGCCACCGTGCCGACGCTGTCGAGGCCGAGGCGGGCGAGGCCGGCGGCGACCGCCGCGTCGAGGCGCAGCGCCGCGACCGGCAGATGGGCGAGCGCCAGCGCCTCGCCGCCCGGCGGCACGACCGCCGGCGGGAGGGCCGAGCCGCGCGCCCGGGCGAGCGCCGCGGCGGCGGCGGCGCTGCCGGCGACGGCGACGGCGGCGCAAAAACCGAGCCGGCCGAGGCGGCCGGCGAGGTCGGCGGCGAGCGCCGCCTCGCCGCCGAACAGGTGGGCGCAGCCGGCGACGTCGAGGAGAAGGCCGTCGGGCGGGTCGAGGCCGACGAGCGGCGTGTAGCGGTCGCAGAGGTCGGCGAGGCGCTCGAGGAGCGCCCGGTCGGCCACCGGATCCGCCGCCGTCACGTCGAGCCCCGGCACCCGCGCCCGCGCGTCGGCGAGTGGCAATCCGGCGGAAAGCCCGAGCGCCGCGGCGGCGGCATCGACCGCGACGAGCACCATGGCGTTGCCGCGCCGCGCCGCGACGGCCCGCGGGGCGGGCGCGGCGGGTGGCGGTCCGCTCCCGTCGCCGGCGCCCGGCCCCGCCGGCTCAGGACGCGCCGGCCCGGACGGCGGGCGGGCCCTGCCGCCCGGGCTCGTCGGTGGCGGGCGGCCGCAAGGCGACGACCGCGCCAGCCGGTCGGTCGACAGGCGCGGCAGCCACACGGCGAGGATGCGGCGCGGGGTCTCGGAAGGCTCGCTCATGGGGGTCCCATTCCATCACGGCCGACCCGACCGGGCCGTCGCGGTTCTTCTCGACGGAAAGGTGCCAGACGGGGCGGCCGGGCCCGAAGGCGGCGGCCGAGGGGTGCGGCGCGACGCGGATCCGCGCCGCCGCCGCCGACGGGGCGGCCTCGGCGGCGGCGTGGCGGAGCAGGACGGCGGTGCGCCCGCCCTCGCGGGCGCGCAGCAGGAGCCGCCGGCTGGCGGTGAGGTCGAGCACTGAGGGCCGGCCGAGGACCTCGCCGACGACGGCGAAGAGGGCGCCCGAGCCGAGCCCCTCCTCCAGCGCCCACAGGACGTCGGCGACGCTGCCGCCCTCGACGCGCAGCAGGCGGCCGGGATCGAGGCCGAGGGCGGCGAGCCCCGGCCCGTAGGGCGGACCGCCGGCCTCGCGGGCGGCGAAGGCGTCGCTCGCCCACAGCACCGCGCCTGCCACGCCGGCGGCGGCGGCCCGCGCCAGCAGGGCGACGACGAAGCCCGCCGCCGCGCCGCCGCCGCGCACCTCGTCGGTGACGACCTCGTGCAGCGCGTTGCGGGCGAGGCCGCCCTGGCCGAACAGCCGGTCGAAGCCGGCGACGCCGGTGGCGAGCGCCGCACCGCGCCGCCACGCCGCGTCCGCCCCGCCGGCGTCCGCCCCGTCCGGTCCGCCGACGTCCCGGGGTGGCAGCGTGCCGTCCCGCCGACCCGCGTCGCCCGTCGGGCCCGTCACGGCGGACGCCGCGGCCGCCCCGTAGAGGTCGCGCCCCTCCGGCGGCCGCCCTTCGAGGACGGCGATGCGGCGGCGCAGGGCCGCGATCGCCGGACGCGCCGGCTCGTTCGCCGCCAGGGCGGAGCCCGGCGCCGGTTCGGAAGCAGCCATCGAAATCGTTCTCTATTTGTTCTAAGAGATTCCCCGCCGGGGCGCCGGAGTCAAGTCACGAGGGCGGTGATGCGGCTGCCCACGCGCTCCTCGCGGCCCCGCCCCGATGCACAGGCACCGCGGGCGACACCCCCCCCTCCGCCGGCCGGCGCGCTCAGAGCCAGTCGGGCAGCCGGTCGAGACCGATCAGCTCGTCATAGCTCTGCCGCGGCCGCACGACGGCGGTGCGGCCGCCGTCGACGAGCACCTCGGGGACGAGCAGGCGCGTGTTGTAGGTGCCGGCCTGCACGGCGCCGTAGGCGCCGGCCGAGAACACGGCGAGGAGGTCGCCGGCCGCCACCGGCGGCAGCCGGCGGTCCTGGGCGAGGAAGTCGCCCGACTCGCACACCGGCCCGACGACGTCGACCGGCGCCGTCGGCGCGCCGGCGGCCGGCTCGACGACCGGGCGGATCTCGTGGTGGGCGTCGTAGAGCGTCGGACGGACGAGATCGTTCATACCGGCGTCGACGATGACGAAGGTCTTGGCCGCGCCGGGCTTCACGTAGACGACCTCGGTGACGAGGATGCCGGCGTTGCCGACGATGAGCCGGCCGGGCTCGAACAGCACCTTGCAGCCGAGCCGGTTGGCGTGGCGCTCGACGACCGCGGCGTAGGCCGCCGGATCGGGCGGCGGCGCGAGATCGTCGTGGTAGGGGATGCCGAGGCCGCCGCCGAGATCGACGTGCTCGATGGTGTGGCCGTCGTCGCGCAAGGCCGTGATGAGCTCGCCGAGGCGGCGGAAGGCGGCGTCGAACGGCGCGAGCTCGGTGATCTGCGAGCCGATGTGCATGTCGATGCCGACGACCGCGAGGCCCGGCAGCGCCGCGGCGCGGGCGTAGGCGGCGCGCGCCTCGCGCCAGGGGATGCCGAACTTGTCCTCGGCCTTGCCGGTCGAGATCTTGGCGTGGGTGCGGGCGTCGACGTCCGGGTTGATCCTGAGCGACACGCGTGCCGTGCGCCCCGACGCGGTGGCGACCTCGGACAGCCGCTCGAGCTCGGGCAGCGATTCGACGTTGAAGCAGAGGATGCCCTCGGCAAGGCCGTAGGCCATCTCGGCGGCGGTCTTGGCGACGCCGGAGAAGACGATGCGGCTGCCCGGCACGCCGGCCGCCCGCGCCCGGCGCAGCTCGCCCTCCGAGACGACGTCCATGCCGGCGCCGAGCTTGGCGAGGGTGGCGATGACGGCCTGGTTGGAGTTCGCCTTCATGGCGTAGCAGACGAGCGACGGCAGGCTCGCCACCGCCCCGGCGAAGACGCGGTAGTGGCGGGCGATCGTCGCCGTCGAATAGACGTAGACCGGCGTGCCGACCGCCCGGGCGATCTCCGGCACGGGCACGTCCTCGGCGTGGAGGACGCCGTCACGGTAGGCGAAATGGTGCACGGGTGGCTCCGGGTGGCCTCGCTCAGCGCCTCAGAGCAGCGGGTCGAGGACGAAGGACTGATCCGGCGCCCTGACGCCGTTCGGCCGGTCGGGATCGGCCGGCAGCGTGCCGGCCGGGGCGCGCTGCCCCGGCGGCGGCTCCGGCGAGCCGCGTCGGCCGCAGCCGGCGGCGACGAGGGCCGCGGCGACGAGGACGACGGCGATGCGCAGCGGCGCTTTCGACACGGGCGCTCTCACGTTCTGGTCTTGGCCGCGCCGGGCAGGTGGCGCGTCGATGGCGGCGGCGATCATAGCCGAGCGCCGCCGCCGCGAAAGCCGTCAGCGCAGCTTTTCGCGCGCCAGCCGGCGCGCCCACGCCGCCGCCTGGCGGCGAACGTTGGCCGGCGCCGTGCCGCCGTAGCTCGTGCGGCTCTTTACCGAGCGGTCGACGGAGAGCACCGAGAGGACATCGGCGGTGATGCGCGGCTCGACCGCCTGCATCTCGGCGAGCGGCAGCCGGTCGAGCGTCAGGCCGCGCGACGCGGCCTCGGAGACCAGCCGGCCGGTGACGTGATGGGCCTCGCGGAACGGCAGGCCGAGGACGCGGACGAGCCAGTCGGCAAGGTCGGTCGCCGTCGAGTAGCCGCCGCCGGCCGCCTTCTTCATCGCCTTGGCGTCGGGCTCGAGGTCGCGGACCATGCCGGCCATGGCGGAGACGGCCAGCGCCAGGTTCGACAGGGCGTCGAAGGTCGGCTCCTTGTCCTCCTGCATGTCCTTCGAATAGGCGAGCGGCAGGCCCTTCATGACGACGAGCAGGGTGTTGAGCGCGCCGTAGATGCGGCCGGTCTTGGCGCGGACCAGCTCGGCGGCGTCGGGATTGCGCTTCTGCGGCATGATCGACGAGCCGGTGGTGAAGCGGTCGGACAGCTTCACGAACGAGAACGGCGCCGAGCACCAGACGACGATCTCCTCGGCGAGCCGGGAGAGGTGCATCGCCGCGATCGCCGCCGCCGACAGCGCCTCGAGCGCGAAGTCGCGGTCGGAGACGGCGTCGAGGGAGTTCGCCGCCGGCCGGTCGAAGCCGAGCGCCGCGGCGGTCATGTGGCGGTCGATCGGGAACGAGGTTCCGGCGAGCGCGGCGGCGCCGAGCGGGCACTCGTTGAGGCGGCGGCGGGCGTCGGCGAGGCGGCCGCGGTCGCGGCCGAGCATCTCGACATAGGCGAGGAGGTGGTGGCCGAAAGTCACCGGCTGCGCCGTCTGCATGTGGGTGAAGCCGGGCATCACCGTCGCGGCGTTGGCCTTCGCCTTCTCGACGAGGGCGAGCTGCAGGTCCTTCAGCCCCGCGTCGAGACCGTCGAGGGTGTCGCGCACCCACAGACGAAAATCGGTCGCCACCTGGTCGTTGCGCGAGCGGGCGGTGTGCAGCCGCCCCGCCGCCGGACCGACGATCTCGGCGAGGCGGGCCTCGACGTTCATGTGGATGTCTTCGAGGGCGCGGGAGAAGGTGAAGCCGCCCGCCTCGATCTCGCCGAGCACATGATCGAGCCCCGCGGCGATCTTGCCCGCATCCTCGGCCGCGATGATGCCTTGTTCGGCGAGCATGGCGACATGGGCCTTGGACCCGGCGATGTCCTGGCGGTAGAGGTGCCGGTCGAAATCGATCGAGGCGTTGATCTCGGCCATGATCGCGTCCGGCCCGCCGGCGAAGCGGCCGCCCCACATGCGGTTCGAGGTCTTCGTCTCGGGGGCGCTGCCGGAGGGACTGCCGGAGGACATGGCGGATCGCTTTCGGTTCGGGCGACGTGGAATTGGACGAACGTGTTGAAGGAGTGCTGCCGATGACCGAGGAGACACCCGCGCCGCGGCGGCGCTCGGCCGGCCGCATCGTCGGGCTCGCCGCGGCCGCCGGGGCGATCGTCGGGCTCGCGGCGGTATACGTGATCGGCAGCGGCGGTGGCAACGCCAGCGGCGCCTGCGCCGCGGCCGCGGCGACGGCGGCCGCGGTGAAGCCCTACGCGACGGGACCGGTCGCCGCCTTCCTGCCGGCGAAGGAGCCGATCTCGCTCAAGGACCTCGCCTTCACCGGCGCCGACGGCAAGCCGAAGACGCTCGCCGACCTCGCCGGCAAGACGGTGCTGCTCAATCTGTGGGCGACGTGGTGCGTGCCCTGCCGCGAGGAGATGCCGGCACTCGACCGCCTCGAGGCGGCGCTCGGCGGCAAGGACTTCGAGGTCGTCGCCGTCAATCTCGACACCCGCGACGACGGCCGCGACGCCGCCTTCCTGAAGGAGATCGGCGTCGAGCGCCTCGCCCTCTACCGCGATCGCTCGATGGACGTGTTCAACGAGCTCAAGGGCCGCGGCCGCGCCGTCGGGCTGCCGATGACGCTGCTCGTCGACGCCAACGGCTGCGAGATCGGCCTCCTGCACGGCCCGGCGGAATGGGATTCCGAGGAAGCGAAGGCGCTGATCGGCGCCGCGCGCGCGGCCACGCCGGGCTGAGCCGACCGTCTTGCCGGGCGTCGGCGCCGCCGCCGACGACGCCCGGCTTCACCCGCCGTCGAATTCTGCTAAAACCGCCCGGGCCCGGCCGCCGCCGGCCGGCGAAGCCGTTTCGCCGGGATACGCCTTTCGTTCCGCCACCGGGCTCGACCGCATGACCGCCACCGACGTTCTCGACAGCGCCGCCCTGGAGCGCGATCTGACCGCCCGCATCGCCGCCGCCGCCGACGAGGCGGGGCTCGAGGAGGTGCGGATCTTCGCGCTCGGCAAGAAGGGCGTCGTCACCGAGCTGATGAAGCGGCTCGGTGGCATGTCCGACGCCGAGCGGCGGGTCGCCGGCCCGGCCCTCAACGGGCTGAAGCAGGTGGTGGCGGCCGCCCTCGAGACGCGCCGGACGGCGCTGAAGGAGGCGGCGCTCGGCGAGCGCCTCGCCCGCGAGCGCCTCGACGTGTCGCTGCCCGTCCGCCTCGGCGCGGAGGCGCTCGGCCGCGTCCACCCGGTCTCCCAGGTGATCGACGAGCTCACCGCGATCTTCGCCGACCTCGGCTTCGCCGTCGCCGAAGGGCCGGACATCGAGACCGACCACTACAACTTCACCGCCCTCAACTTCCCCGTCGGCCACCCGGCGCGGGAGATGCACGACACGTTCTTCTTCAACCCGAAGCCGGACGGCTCGCGCATGCTGCTCCGGACCCACACCTCGCCGGTGCAGATCCGCACCATGGAGAAGGGCGACCTGCCGATCCGCGTCATCTGCCCCGGCCGCACCTATCGCCAGGACTCCGATCAGACCCACACGCCGATGTTCCATCAGGTGGAGGGCCTCGTCGTCGACGACAGCGCCACCATCGGCCACATGAAGTGGGTGCTCGAGGAGTTCTGCAAGGCGTTCTTCGAGGTGCCGAAGGTCGAGATGCGCTTCCGCCCGTCGTTCTTCCCGTTCACCGAGCCGTCGATGGAGGTCGACATCCGCTGCCGCCGCCTGGGCAACGAGATCCGCTTCGGCGAGGGCGACGACTGGCTGGAGATCCTCGGCTGCGGCATGGTCCATCCGAACGTGCTGTCGGCCGGCGGCATCGACCCGGACAAGCACCAGGGCTTCGCCTGGGGCATGGGCATCGACCGCATCGCCATGCTGAAATACGGCATGCCGGATCTGCGTGCCTTCTTCGACGCCGACGTCCGCTGGCTCTCCCACTACGGCTTCCGACCGCTCGACCTGCCGACGCTGTTCGGGGGGCTGAGCGGGTGATCGCGGCGACCTCCATCTTCGCCGAGCCCGCCGCAGCCCCCCCACCCTACCCTCCCCCACGAGGGGGGAGGGTTGCCCGCGGCGAGCGGCGTACTTCTGCGGCAAGCGGACTCTCTGCGGCAAAGAGAGATTATTCCCTTTTTGTTCTTGACATGACCTCCCCCCGAACACGGCGCGAACCCTCCCCCCTGGTGGGGGAGGGAAGGGTGGGGGGGATGCCACGAGCAAGGCTGTCACCGAATAAGAGGGCGTTCGCCCGGGCTCTGCGGCAGACGATGACCGACCCGGAGCGGCTGCTCTGGGGCCGCTTGCGGGATCATCGCCTCAATGGCTTCGGCTTTCGCCGTCAGGTGCCGATGGGACGCTACGTTGCGGATTTCGTCTGCCATGCGGCGAAGCTGGTCGTCGAGCTCGATGGTGGACAGCATGCGGAGGCCGTAGGGATCAGCCGGGACGTCCGCCGCGACGCCTGGTTCGCCGCAGAGGGATACCTAGTCGCGCGGTTCTGGAACCACGATGTCCTGACAGCGCTCGATACGGTCGTCGAAACGATCCACTCCCATGCCTTAGCGCGGACATCGTCGCCGGGTGGTGACAATGGCGCCGGAGATCCCCGATGAAGTTCACCCTCTCCTGGCTGAAGGAGCACCTCGAGACCGAGGCGCCGCTCGCTGCCATCCTCGACAAGCTCACGGCCGTCGGCCTCGAGGTCGAGGGCGTCGACGATCCCGGCGCCTCGCTCGCGCCGTTCGTCATCGCCAGGGTGGTCTCGGCCGAGAAGCACCCGAACGCCGACAAGCTCAGGGTGTGCATGGTCGACACCGGCGCCGGCGAGCCCGTCCAGGTGGTGTGCGGCGCGCCGAACGCGCGGGCCGGCATGACCGGCGTGTTCGCGCCGCCCGGCACCCATGTCCCCGGCACCGGCGTCGACCTCAAGGTCGGCACCATCCGCGGCGTCGAGAGCCGCGGCATGCTCGTCTCGGAACGCGAGCTGAAGCTCTCCGAGGACCACGACGGCATCATCGACTTGGCCGACGGCGCCCCGGTCGGCACGTCCTACGCCGCCTGGGCCGGGCTCGACGACCCGGTGATCGAGGTTGCGGTGACGCCGAACCGGCCGGACTGCCTCGGCGTCGCCGGCATCGCTCGCGACCTCGCCGCGGGCGGCCTCGGCCGCCTCAAGACGCGCTCGGTGGAGCCGGTGACGGCGACCGGCGACTGCCCCGTCGGCGTCACCCTCGCCTTCGAGGCCGGCGCGTCGCTGTGCCCGCTGTTCGGCCTCAGGCTGATCCGCGGCGTCAGCAACCGTCCCTCGCCGGCCTGGCTGCAGCGCCGGCTGCGCTCGATCGGCCTCCGGCCGATCAACGCCCTCGTCGACGTCACCAACTACCTCACCTTCGACCGCGGCCGGCCGCTGCACGTCTTCGACGCGGCGAAGGTGAAGGGCGACCTCACGGTGCGCCGCGCCCGCCCGGGCGAGACGCTCGCCGCCCTCGACGGCAAGAGCTACGCGCTCGACGCGACGATGTGCGTCATCGCCGACGCCCGCGGCGTCGAGTCGATCGCCGGCATCATGGGCGGCGAGGCGACGGGCTGCGACGAGATGACGACCGACGTGCTCGTCGAATCGGCGCTGTGGGAGCCGCTCAACATCGCCCAGACCGGCCGCAAGCTCGGCCTCAACTCCGACGCCCGCTTCCGCTTCGAGCGCGGCGTCGACCCGGCCTTCGCGCTGCCCGGCCTCGAGCTCGCGACCGCCCTCATCGTCGAACTCTGCGGCGGGACGCCGACGAAGCTCGCCACCGCCGGCGCGGTGCCCGACACCCGCCGCGTCGTCGCCTTCCCGCTCGCCGAGGTGAAGCGGCTCTCCGGGCTCGTCCTCGACGACGGCTCGATCGTCGACACCCTCGGCCGGCTCGGCTTCGAGGTCTCCGGCGCCGGCCCGGTGCGCGCCGTGGTGCCGCCCTCCTGGCGGCCGGACGTCGAGGGCAAGGCCGACCTCGTCGAGGAGGTGGTGCGCATCGTCGGGCTCGACCGCATCGCCCCGACGCCGCTGTCGCGGCCGCCGACGGTCGCCCAGAAGGTGCTGTCGCCGATCCAGCTGCGGGCCCGCAACGCGCGGCGCACCCTCGCCGTGCGCGGCCTCGTCGAGGCCGTCACCTGGTCGTTCGTACCGAAGGCCCACGCCGAGGCGTTCGGCGGCGGCCAGCCGGAGCTGGCGCTCGCCAACCCGATCGCCAGCGACCTCTCCGACATGCGGCCGAGCCTGGTGCCGGGCCTCGCGGCGGCGGCGCAACGCAACGCCGACCGCGGCCACGGCGACGCGGCGCTGTTCGAGGTCGGTCAGATCTTCTACGGCGACCGACCGGAGGACCAGAAGCGCGCCGCCGCCGGCGTGCGCAGCGGCACCGCCGGGCTTGCCGGCGCCGGCCGTCACTGGGCGGGATCGGCGGCGCCGGTCGGCGTCTTCGACGCCAAGGCCGACGCGCTCGCCGTGCTCGACGCCGCCGGCGCGCCGGTCGATCGGGTGCAGGTGACGACCGACGCCCCGGTGTGGTTCCACCCGGGCCGCTCGGGCACGCTGCGCCTCGGCCCGATCGTGCTCGGCCACTTCGGCGAACTGCACCCGCGCGTACTCGCGGCGCTCGACGTCGACGGCCCGATCGCCGCCTTCGAGGTCATCCTCGACGCCGTGCCGGCGGCCAAGGCGCGGCCGACGAAGATGAAGCCGCCGCTCGTCGTCGCCGAGCTGATGCCGGTCGGCCGCGACTTCGCCTTCGTCGTCGACCGCTCGGTCGCCGCCGGCGACATCCTCAAGGCCGCAACCGGCGCCGACAAGGCGCTGATCGATCGGGTCTCCGTCTTCGACGTCTACGAGGGCAAGGGCATCCCGGACGGCATGAAGTCGGTCGCCGTCGAGGCCGTGCTGCAGCCGCGCGAGCGCACCCTCACCGACGCCGAGATCGAGGCGGTGGCGGCAAAGATCGTCGCCGCGGTGGCGAAGGCGACCGGCGCGACGCTGCGAGGCTGAGGCCGCGCGGCGCTGCGGCCTTTCGCGTCATCGAGGCTTTCCGCGCGGCCGAGGCTTTCCGCGCGCCGGCCGGCGCCCGCCGACGTGCGGCGGCGGCACGCCGGCGCGGTCCTGCGCCCGCGGCATGGCGATGTGCTAGTCTTGCCGCCATGGACGATCCGAAGCCCGCCGAGAGCCTCTACGACGAGGACTTCTTCGCCTGGACGTCGGCCCAGGCCGAGGCCCTGCGCGCTCGTGGCCGGGCCGGCAACGCGATCGACTTCGACCACGTGGCGGAGGAGATCGAGGACTTGGGCCGGTTCGGAACTGCGCGCCTGCGAGAGCCTCGTCGTCCAGATCCTCCGGCACCTCGCGAAGCTCGCCGCCGGCGGGCGGCCACAGCCGCATGCCGGCTGGCGGCGCGCGGCGACGGCCTTCCGCCTCTCGCTCGCCCGCCGCCTGACGCCGGCGATCCGCGGCCGCCTCGAAGCCGGGTACGCCGGCCTGTGGCGGGACGCGGCGCGCCTTGCGGCCGCCGACTTCGCCGCCGACGAGCCGGACTTCACGCCGACGCCCCCCGCCGAGCCGCCGTTCTCCCTCGACGAGGTCCTCGACCTCGACTGGTGGCCGGGCGGAGAGGGTTAACGAAGCGTTGCCTTCGCCTTGCGGCCCCGCCCGCGGGCCGCTACATGACGGCGACGGTCCCCTCCCGCCGGAGCCCTCATGCGCGCGATCCTCGACGTCGTCCTGCTCGTCCTCGATCTCTATACCTGGGTGGTGATCGCTGCGGCGGTGTTCTCCTGGCTCTACGCCTTCAACGTGGTCAACCCGCGCAACCAGATCGTCGCGATGATCGGCGACGTGCTCTACAAGCTCACCGAGCCGGTGATCCGGCCGATCCGCAAGGTGATGCCGAACCTCGGCGGCATCGACCTGTCGCCGGTGGTGCTGCTGCTGCTGATCTTCCTGATCCAGAACATCATCATCCGCTACGTCTACCCGAACGTGTTCTGAGGCGGCCGGTGGCCGCCGCGACGCCGTGGACGCCAGCGCTCGACGGCCTCCGGCTCCGCGTCCGGCTGACGCCGCGCGGCGGCCGCGACGCCATCGACGGCGTCGCGACGCTCTCCGACGACACGCCGGTGCTGCTCGCCCGGGTCAGCGCCGTCGCCGACAAGGGCGCCGCCAACCGGGCGCTGACGGCGCTCGTCGCGACCGCCGCCGGCGTGCCGGGCTCGGCCGTCTCCATCGTCTCCGGCGCGACCGCGCGGGTGAAGCTTCTCGCTGTCGTCGGCGACCCGGCGGCGCTCGCCGCGGCGCTGGAGGCCGCGCTGCGGGGCGACCGGCCGCGCCGCCGGTAGGCCGCAAGCCGCTCGGGGCAGGCCGCAGGCAGCTCGGCGGCGGTAGCCGCTCGGCGGCCGCTCCGCCGCCCTACCCTTCCGAAAGCGCGATCGCCGAGACGAGGCGGCCGTAGTCCGGCTCACCGCGGTGGGTGGCGCGCCGGAAAGAGAAGAATCGCGCCTCGTCGGCATAGGTGCACAACGCCAGGTCCTCGACGGCGCCGATGCCGGCCGCCGCGAGCCGGGCGGCGACGTAGGCCGGCAGGTCGAACATGGCATGGCCCGCTCGCTCGGAGCGGACGAAGTAGGCGGCGTTGCCCGCATCGGCCTCGAGGAATCGGGAGACGAACTCCGGGCCGACCTCGTAGGCGTCGGCGGAGATCATCGGGCCGAGCGCCGCGGTGATGCGGCCGCGCTCGGCGCCGAGCCCCTCCATCGCCTCGATCGTCGCCTCCAGCACGCCCCTGAGCGCGCCGCGCCAGCCGGCATGCGCCGCCCCGACGACGCCGGCCGCGGCGTCGGCGAACAGCACCGGCCCGCAATCGGCGGTCGAGACGCCGACGGCGAGCCCCGGCGTCGCGGTGACGACGGCATCGGCCCGGGCGCCCTCGCCGGCCGGCCACGGTGCGCCGACCACCACCGCGTCGGGGGAATGGATCTGGTAGGGCGTCACCAGCCGGTCGGCGGCGACGCCGAGGGCGGCGGCGACCCGGGCGCGGTTCTCCATTACCCGCTCGCGCGCGTCGCTCGAGCCGAGACCGATGTTGAGGCTCTCGTAGAGCCCCTCGGAGACGCCGCCGGCGCGGCTGAAGAAGCCGTGGCGGACGCCCTCGAGGCAGGCGAGCGATGGAGCGAGGATCATCCGTTGCATCCCTCTGGGCACCGTCTCGGACGGAGAATCATCGAGCCCGACGGTGCCGGCGAAAGTGCTCGGGCACGATCGTGTCGGAAACGTGGATGCGCCGGCCTCCTCGCGGCGAGGGGCGCCCGGAGCGGCCGATGCCGCCGCGTGGCGCGCCTCACCCACCGAAGGGCGGCGGCGGCGGCCCCAGCGGCGTCACCGCCAGCACCTTGAACAGCCGTCCCATCGCCTGCGGCCCGGCAAGCCGCTCGACGGCGGCGGAAAGGCTGTCGCGCAATGCCGCATCGCCGTCGCGGCCGAGCCGGCCGGCGCGCTCGAGCAGGCCGAGAGCGAGGAGGAAGTCGCCCTGCTGCATCGGCCCCCATGCCGCCGCGCCCGCGGCGCGCACGGCCCGGGCGAGCGCGGAAAAATCGACGTGGGCGGTGAGGTCGACGTCGCCGACGGCGGCGAGCGGATCGGCGAAGCGGTGCGCGCCGACCGCCTGCAGCGTGTCGCCGAGCCCGGTCTCGGCGTGGCCGTAGTCGACGAGGAGCGCCGCACCGCCGTGGCGGGCGACGCGCCCGCCGATCTCGCCGGCCACCGCCGTCGCCGCCGGCGACACCTCGAGGATAGCGCCCGGCCCGGCGGCCGCGGTGAGCGCCGGCGGCACCTCGTTCTCGGCCAGGCCGCCCGGTCCGAGGCCGAAGGCGAGGCGGCCGGCCGCGTCGAGGCCGACGACGCGTTCCCGCCAGGCGCCGTCGGCGCGGACGAACTGGCGGATCGGCAGGGCGTCGAAGAACTCGTTGGCGACGAGAAGGAGGAAGCCCGCCGGCAGCTCGTCGAGGCGGTCGTGCCAGGCGGGACGGAGCGGCGCGCCGGCGAGCGTCTCGGTCTGGCGGCGCTTCAGCCGGGGGCTCGTCTCGACGAGATGCAGGCTCGCGCTCGCCAGGAAATCCGGCACGAGGCGGGCGGTGCGCACGATGTCGGCCATCAGCGTGCCACGTCCGGGACCGAGCTCGACGAGCCTGACCGGGCGCGGCCGGCCGGCGTCGAGCCAAGCCTGGACGAGCCAGGCGCCGACGATCTCGCCGAACATCTGCGACACCTCCGGCGCGGTGACGAAGTCGCCGCCGCGGCCGAACGGCTCGCGCGTCGCGTAGTAGTGGCCGACGGCGTGGCCCATGAACTCGGCGACGGTGATCGGCCCGCCGGCCTCGATCATCGTCGCGAGCCGCGCCGCGAGCGCCGTCGGCGCGCTCATCGACCAGAGGCGG
>Ga0255338_1003132_pt1 | contig 20889 bp, 18 predicted proteins | sample MeOH1_35cm_T4_19_FD_203715 | JGI IMG/M metagenome (GOLD analysis project Ga0255338, IMG submission 203715) | Sandy soil microbial communities from University of British Columbia, Vancouver, Canada - MeOH1_35cm_T4_195 | ecosystem: Engineered > Artificial ecosystem > Sand microcosm > Unclassified ...
CGCGGGCACGTCGAGGCGGCCCTGGAGAGGTACCGCTCGTTCAAGCAGCGGCCCGACCTGGTTCGCGTCCAGAGGCCGGTCGAGAGCCTCCAGGCCAAGACCTCCCTCTGGGGCGCCAAGCTCTTCGACCGCATCCGCGCGCTTCCCGACCGCCTCTTCTCGCGCGCCTGAGCGATCGGGGCCTGTCGCTCGCGCGGGCGCCGCAGTAAGATCGTCGCCATGACGACGCTCACGAAGGCCGATCTCGCGGACCTCAGGCGCGCCAAGGCGCTGCTCGAGAACCCAGGCCTCGCGGCCAAGCTCTCGTCGATGCTGGGCTCGCCCGTGGAGAAGGGCGTGAAGATGCTCCCGGCCTCGTGGCAGAGGAGCGTGCACAAGGCCACGGAAGCGGCGCTCCTCAAGGCGCTCGACGTGGCGGTGACCTCGCTGGGCGGGCGCCCGAGGCTCGCCTCGCAGGACAGGTTCCACCGCATGGCGGCCGCGGCCTCGGGCGCGGCCGGCGGCGCGTTCGGGCTGGCCGCACTCTCCTGGGAGCTGCCGCTTTCCACCACGCTCATGCTGCGCTCGATCGCCGACATCGCCGCGAGCGAGGGCGAGAACCCGCGCCACATCGACACGAAGCTCGCCTGCCTCACCGTGTTCGCCCTGGGCTCCTCGAAGGACAAGCGCGACAACGCCGCGGAGTCGGGATACTTCGCCGCGCGCGCGGCCCTCGCCACCGCGGTCTCGGAGGCCGCCGCGCATCTCGCGAAGAAGGGGCTCGCCAAGTCCGGCTCTCCCGCCCTGGTGCGGCTGGTCGCGGCGATCGGCGCGCGTTTCGGGGTGGTCGTCTCCGAGAAGGCGGCGGTGCAGGCGATCCCGATCATCGGCGCCGCGGGCGGCGCGGTGGTGAACACCGTCTTCATCGGGCACTACCAGGACATGGCGCGCGGGCACTTCATCGTGCGCCGGCTGGAGAAGATCCACGGCGCCGAGCCCGTGCGCGCCGCCTACTCGAAGGTGTGAGCATGGCCGCCTACGTGATCGCCGAAGTCGAAGTCACCGACCCCGAGGCCTACAAGCCCTACACGGCGGCGGTGCCCGCCACCATCGCGCAGTACGGCGGGCGCTTCCTCGTGCGGGGCGGCGCCGCCGAGGTGCTGGAAGGCGAATGGCCGCCGCTGCGCCGCGTCATCATCGAGTTTCCGTCGGTGGAGGCCGCGCGCGCGTGGTGGGATTCGCCCGAGTACGAGCTGCCCAGGTCGATGCGCCGCGCCGCGAGCGACGGGCGGCTCATCCTCCTCGAGGGATTCGACGGCTGAGAAAGAGAAAGAGGGGTCAGATCCCTTTTTTCGCCGGGCGAAAAAAGGGATCTGACCCCTCTTTCTTACTTTTTCTTTGCAGACCGCCTATCGGCCGGATCGGAACGAACGGCCCTGCGGTTTGCCACGCGGCTTGCCGGCGGGTCGCCCGGCGGGGCCCGAGGGCCTCGAGAACGCGCGTACCTTCGGCTCCAGGCCCTCGATCACGGTGACCGGGATGGGCTGCGCCGTGAAGCGCTCGATGGTGCGAACCTGGGCGTGCTCCCGCGCGTTGACCAGGCTGATCGCGGTTCCGTTGCGCCCCGCGCGGCCGGTGCGGCCGATGCGGTGCACGTAGTCCTCGGCCTGGCGCGGCAGGTCGTAGTTGATGACGTGCGAGATGCCCTGCACGTCGAGGCCGCGCGCGGCGACGTCGGTGGCGACGAGCACGCGCAGCCTGCCCACGTGCATCGCCTGGAGCGTGCGGGTGCGCGCGCCCTGGTTCATGTCGCCGTGCAGCGCGGCCGCGGCGAAGCCCTTGGAGTGCAGGTCCTGCGCCACCTCGTCGGCGGAGCGCTTGGTGGCCGTGAAGACGATGGCCTGGTTCACGTCGACGTCGCGCAGCAGGTGGTTGAGCAGGCGGTTCTTGTGGCCCTGGTCGTCGGCAAAGTGCAGGCGCTGCACGATGTTCTCGTGGCGCGCCTGCTGGCTGTCGACCTCGATCCGGGCCGGGTCCTTCAGCATGGTGCGCGCGAGGCGGACGATGTTGGGTTCGAGCGTGGCCGAGAAGAGGAGCGTCTGGCGCGTGGCGGGCATGCGCGCGACGATCGCCTCCAGGTCTTCCTTGAATCCCATGTCGAGCATGCGGTCGGCCTCGTCGAGCACCAGCATCTGCAGGCGCGAGAGATCGATGCGGCCCGACTGCATCTGGTCGAGGAGCCGGCCCGGCGTGGCCACGAGGATGTCCACGCCCGCCTGCAGCAGGCGGTTCTGCGCCGGGTAGGGCATGCCGCCCACGACGGAGACGGTCTTGATGCGCCGCATGGTGCGGCCGTAGGTTTCGGCGGCCTTCGTGACCTGCATCGACAGCTCGCGCGTGGGCACGAGCACCAGCACGCGCGGGCCGCGGCCGGCGACGGCGTGCGCCTCGGTGAGCAGCTGCAGCGCCGGCAGCATGAAGGCCGCGGTCTTGCCGCTGCCGGTCTGGGACGAGACCATCAGGTCGCGCCCGGCCAGCGCCTCGGGAATGACGCGGTCCTGCACGGGCGTCGGGGCGGTGTATCCGGCGGCGGCGACGGCGTCGCAAATGGGGGCGGCGAGGCCCAGGGAGTCGAAGTTCATGTTCGGTTCTTTCCCGCGCGGCCATTCCGGTGGGCGCGCTCGTACGGCGATTGCGAAAAAGACGCGCCGCCCGTCGTCGGAAACGGGAAACTCACGAACGCCTGGATGGAAGGGCGCGCGAAGTCGGCAGGCCAAGACACCGGCACCAACCGATTCGCAATCCTTCGGAAATTTTCCGTGGGGAACTGCTGCGGGAAGAGAGAACTCTCTTCCGGGGAGGTCAGGGACGATGAACGATTGCGGGGCGAAAATCCGTGTTGCTGCACCGCACAAACCGAACTATACGCGAAAACCCGCTGATTACCAAGGGATTTCTTCGAAGGTGGCGCCGGTACCGCCCTCTTACCAGTCCCTCGGGACGAGGAAGTCGGCGGTGAGCCTCGACTCCGGCGTGCCCGGCGCGGGCTTCCAGTCGTAGCGCCACTTCACCACCGGCGGCAGCGACATGAGGATCGACTCCGTGCGCCCGCCCGACTGCAGGCCGAAGTGCGTGCCGCGGTCCCACACGAGGTTGAATTCCACGTAGCGCCCGCGGCGATAAGCCTGGAAGTCGCGCTCGCGCTCGCCGTAGGGCGTGTCGCGGCGGCGCAGGACGATGGGCACGTAGGCGGGCAGGAACGCGTCTCCCACGGCGCGCTGGATCGCGAAGCTCTTCTCGAAGCCCGGCTCGTTGAAGTCGTCGAAGAAGGTGCCGCCGATGCCGCGCGGCTCCTGGCGATGCTTGTTGTAGAAGTATTCGTCGCACGCCTTCTTGAAGCGCGGGTGGTATTGCGGCCCGAAGGGCGCCAGCGCGTCGCGGTTCACCCGGTGGAAGTGCGCGCAGTCTTCCTCGAAGCCGTAATAGGGCGTGAGGTCCATGCCGCCGCCGAACCACCACACGGCCTTCGCGGGGTCCCCGTCGGGCGACTTGGCCGCGAGGAAGCGCACGTTCATGTGCACGGTGGGCACGTACGGGTTGCGCGGGTGGAACACGAGCGACACGCCCATCGCCTCCCACGGCCGGCCCGCGATCTCGGGGCGTTGCGCGGAGGCCGAGGGCGGCAGCTTCGCCCCCGTCACGTGCGAGAACCCGACGCCGCCGCGCTCGAGGAGGTTGCCCTCCTCCAGAATGCGCGACACGCCGCCTCCGCCCTCGGGCCGGTCCCACGCGTCGCGCAGGAAGGGCTTGCCGTCGAGCTCGGCGAATTGTCCGACGATGCGATCCTGCAGGCCGGTGAGGTAGTTCCTTACGGCGTCGATGTCCATGGGCGGGGGCGAGGGCTATTTCCGGTGAATGGCCCGGTAGCCGATGTCCCTGCGGTACTGCATCCCCTCGAAGCGGATGCCCGCCGTCACCTCGTAGGCGCGCTCGGCGGCGATCTTCACCTTGTCGCCGAGGGCGGTGACGCAGAGCACGCGCCCGCCCGCCGTCACGACCTTGCCGTCCTTCTCCGCGGTTCCCGCGTGGAAGACGTGGCAGTCGTCCATGCCCTTCGGCAGCCCCGTGATCTCGTCGCCCTTTCGCGGCGTGTCGGGATAGCCGGCCGCCGCCAGGACCACGCCCAGGGCGGCGCGGCGGTCCCACTCGGCCTGCGCCCGGTCGAGCGTGCCGTCGATGGCGTGCTCGACCAGGTCGAGGAAGTCGCTCTTCAGCCGCATCATGATCGGCTGCGTTTCCGGGTCGCCCATGCGGCAGTTGAACTCCACCACGCGCGGCGCCCCGTGCGCGTCGATCATGAGGCCCGCGTACAGGAAGCCCGTGTAGGGCGCGCCTTCGCTCTCCATGCCCCTGAGCGTGGGCGTGATGATCTCGCGCATCGCGCGCGCGTGCACCTCCGGCGTGACCACCGGCGCCGGCGAATAGGCGCCCATGCCGCCGGTGTTGGGGCCGCGGTCTCCGTCGAAGATCCGCTTGTGGTCCTGGGTCGAGGCGAAGGCGAGCGCGTTCTTCCCGTCCGCCATCACGATGAAGCTCGCCTCCTCGCCGGCCATGAACTCCTCGATCACGACGCGGTGGCCGGCCTCTCCCATGCCGCCGCCGGCGAGCATCATGTCGATGGCCGCGTGCGCCTCGGCCGGCGTCGTCGCGACGACCACTCCCTTGCCCGCCGCCAGCCCGTCGGCCTTGACGACGATCGGAGCACCCTTCGTGTCCACGTGCGCGTGCGCGGCGCCCGCGTCCGTGAACGTGGCGTAGTGCGCCGTGGGTATGCCGTGCCGGGCCATGAAGCGCTTGGCGAAATCCTTCGACGACTCGAGCTGCGCGGCCGCCCTGGTGGGCCCGAAGATCGCGAGCCCCTCGGCGCGGAAGACGTCGACGACGCCCGCGGCGAGCGGCGCCTCGGGCCCCACCACGGTGAGCCCCACGCCCTCGTCCTTCGCGAGCTTCACGAGGTCGGGAATGGCCGTCGCACCCGCGTTCGCGATCCCTTCCTCGTGCGCGGTGCCGGCGTTGCCCGGCGCGACCAGGACCTTCGAGACGCGCGGCGAGCGCGCGAGCTTCCAGGCGAGCGCGTGCTCGCGGCCGCCGGAACCGATGACGAGGACCTTCAATGCCGGAAGTGCCGCATGCCGGTGAAGACCATGGCGAGGCCGTGCTCGTTGGCGGCGGCGATCACCTCCTCGTCGCGCACGCTGCCGCCCGGCTGGATGACGGCCTTCGCGCCCGCCTTCGCGACCACGTCCAGGCCGTCGCGGAAGGGGAAGAAGGCATCGGAGGCCGCGACCGAGCCGGCGAGCGACAGCCCCGCGTTCTTCGCCTTGATCGAGGCGATGCGCGTGGAGTCGACGCGGCTCATCTGGCCCGCGCCCACGCCCAGCGTCATGCCGCCGGCGCAGAAGACGATCGCGTTGGACTTCACGAACTTGGCCACCCGGAAGGCGAACACGAGGTCGTTCATCTCGGCCTGGGTGGGCTTCCTCTTCGTCACGAAGCGAAGCCCGGAAACGTCGAAGGCGTCGGCGGTCTGCACGAGCAGGCCGCCGCCCACGCGCTTCATGTCGAGGCGGTTCAGGTCCTTGGCCGCCTCGATCGCGAGGAGCCGCACGTTCTGCTTGGCGGCGAACACCTTCTTCGCGGCCTCGTCGTAGGACGGCGCGATCACCACCTCGACGAACTGCTTCGAGACGGCCTCCGCGGTGGGCCCGTCCACCGGCAGGTTGAAGGCGATGATGCCGCCGAAGGCCGAGGTGGGATCGGTGAGGAAGGCGCGGCGGTAGGCCTCCAGCGGCGACTGGGCGATGGCCACGCCGCAGGGATTGGCGTGCTTGACGATGACGCATGCCGGCACGTCGAAGGTCCGGCAGCATTCCCACGCGGCGTCGGCGTCGCCGATGTTGTTGTAGCTCAACTCCTTGCCCTGCAGCTGGCGGAAGCGCGAAAGGGTCCCGCGCGCCGGGTTGCGCTCGACGTAGTAGGCGGCGTCCTGGTGCGGGTTCTCGCCGTATCGCAGCGTCTGCGCGAGGCTGAACTGGAGGTTCAGGCGATCGGGAAACTCGCGCGCCGCCCCCTTCTCGTCGCGGGCCGTGAGCCACGAGGAGATCATGCCGTCGTACTCGGCGGTGTGGCTGAAGGCCTTGGCGGCGAGCGCGTAGCGGTCGGCGAAGCCGAGCTTGCCGCCGCTCGCGGCGAGCTTCTTCGCGAGGCCCGCGTAATCGGCCGGGTCGGTGACGACGGCGACGAAGGCGTGGTTCTTGGCCGACGCCCTCACCATCGCGGGGCCGCCGATGTCGATGTTCTCGATCGCGTCGTCCATCGTGCAGCCGGGCGCCGCCACGGTCTGCGCGAAGGGATAGAGGTTCACCACCACCATGTCGATGGGCGGGATGCCGTGCTGCTTCATGGCCGCCACGTGCTCGGGGAGGTCGCGGCGCGCGAGGATGCCGCCGTGGATCTTCGGGTGCAGCGTCTTGACGCGCCCGTCCATCATCTCGGGGAACCCGGTGTAGTCGCCCACCTCGATGACGGGCAGCCCGGCCGAGGCGAGGAGCTTCGCGGTGCCGCCGGTGGAGAGGAGCTCGACGCCCTTCGAGGCGAGCGTCTTCGCGAATTCCACGACGCCGGACTTGTCGGAGACGCTGATCAGCGCCCGCTGGATCCTGATCTGGTCGATTGCCATGGTTCGTCCTTGGGTGCGCCTTGCGAGGACGAACGGCTCAGTCGATGCCGTGTTCCTGCAGCTTCTTGCGCAGGGTGTTGCGGTTGATGCCGAGGAGCTCGGCGGCGCGGGTCTGGTTGCCCTGGGCGTGGTACATGACCACCTCGAGAAGCGGCTTCTCGACGCAGTTCACGACCATGTTGTAGATCCCGGTGGCCTTCTCGCCGTCGAGATCCTTGAAGTACTGCTTCATCATCTTGCGGACCGTGAGGGAGAGCTCGTTCTCCCGCTCGGAGGCCTCCGCCCTGGCGGCGGACCGGACTTGGGTTCTAGGCTGCAAGTGCCACCTCATCGATGTATTCGAGGCGCTCGGAGCGCGCCGACAGGGCGTCGAAGAAGAGACGGACGGCGTCGAGCTGCTCGTTCGAGGTCTGGAGCTGGTTCATGCGGGCGCGGAAGAGCGCGGAGTTCTTGAGCCCCCTGGTGTACCAGGCGATGTGCTTGCGCGCCATGCGCGAGCCGCGCTCGACGCCGTAGAAGGCGTAGAGGTCGTCCAGGTGGCCGAGGAGCACCTCGCGAATCTCCGCGACCTCCGGGGGGGCGAGCTTCTCGCCCGTCCTCAGGTAATGGTCGATCTCGCGGAAGATCCACGGGCGGCCCTGGGCGGCGCGGCCGATCATGACGGCGTCGGCGCCCGTGTACTCGAGGACGTGCTTCGCCTTTTCGGGGGAATCGATGTCGCCGTTGGCCATGACGGGAATGCCGACGGCGGCCTTGACCGCCTTGATGGTGTCGTACTCGGCGTCCCCCGTGTACATGCAGGCGCGCGTGCGGCCGTGCAGGGCGATGGCGGCGATGCCGCACTCCTCGGCGATGCGGGCGATCGCGAGGGCGTTGCGGTTCTCCTTGCTCCAGCCGGTGCGGAACTTGAGGGTGACGGGAACGTCCACCGCGCCCACCACCGCCGCGACGATGCGCGCGACCAGCGGCTCGTCCTTGAGCAGCGCCGATCCCGCGGCCACGTTGCAGATCTTCTTGGCCGGGCAGCCCATGTTGATGTCGATGATCTGGGCGCCCTTGTCCACGTTGTACCTGGCCGCCTCGGCCATCATCGCGGGGTCGGACCCGGCGATCTGGATGACCTTGGGCTCGACCTCGCCCTCGTGGTTGCCGCGCCGGATCGTCTTCTCCGACCCCCAGAGGAGGGAATTGGAGGCGACCATCTCCGAGACCGCCATCCCCGCGCCCATCTTCTTGCAGAGGCTGCGGAATGGCCGGTCCGTCACGCCCGCCATGGGCGCGACGACGAGGTTGTTCCTGAGGGTGATGGAGCCGATTTCCACTGCGGATTCTTCGGGCGAGGCGGCAGGAGGGTGCTCATTTTATACGCAGCGCGTTTCGCGAGAAAGCAATTTCTCGCGCCGCGTTGCGGCGCCGGCGACCGGCAATTGCGCGATGTCAAGCGATGGGAGTAGATTGCCTGCGCCAGGCCCATCGCGGCGCTCGAAGAGAAGCAAGAAGAAGGCCGCATTCCGGAGGAGATCCGCATGTCGAAATCCCTGCTGCGCATCGCCGCATCATTCGCGGTCCTCTTGTTCGCCGCGACCGACGCCGCCGCCGCCTTCCGGCTGGGGGTGTCGGCCACCCTCTCCGGCGCCAACGCTGTCAACGGCCAGAGCACCGTGAACGGCCTGAATCTCGCCCTCGAGGCCATCAACGCCGCCGGCGGCGTCGGCGGCCAGCCGATCGAGCTGGTCATCGTCGACGACAAGGGCACGCCCGTCGGCGCCCAGGCCGCGTTCGACAAGCTGATCCAGACCGAGAAGGTGCTCATGGTCTTCGGCCCCACGCTCACGCCGCAGGCCGAGCAGGCCTGGGTGTTCTCGAACGCGTCCGGGGTCGTGGCCTTCGGCACCAGCCTCACCTCGAGCCACCTCACGCGCCTGGGGCCCTACACGTTCCGCAACGCCGTCACCGAGGACATCATGACGCCGCAGTCGGTGCGCCTGGCGGTGGCAAAGCTCAAGGTGAAGCGCATGGCCGCCATCTTCCAGGACGACGATGCCTTCGCCCAGGGCGCCTTCTTCGCCGCCCACCCGGCGATGCTCAAGGCCGGCGGCACGCTCGTCGCCCGCGAGGCGTTCACGAAGGACAACAAGGAATTCGCCGATCGCGTGGCGCGCATGAAGGCGAAGAATCCGGACGTGCTCTACGTGTCCTGCCGGGCCAACGACGCGGCCGCGATCATCGTGGAGGCGCGCAAGCAGGGCCTGAACGTGCCGGTGATCGGCAACAACAACTTCGTGTCCAAGGCGCTCTACGACGCGGCCAAGGGCGCGGCCAACAACGTGATCTTCACGATCCCCTGGTCCGCGGACGACGATTCGCCGAAAAACGTCCAGTTCATCGGCCAATACGAGTCGAAGTACAAGGTGAAGGCCAACCACTTCGCCGCCCTCGCCTTCGACGCGCTTTATGTCGTCGCGGAGGCCCTGAAGAAGGTGCCTCCGGGGGCGGACGTCGCCGCGGGACGCCAGGCGCTGTACGCCGCGCTGCCGGACGTGCGCCACGAGGGCGCCACGGGCAAGATGAAGTTCGTGCGCAACAAGGGCGCGGGCTACAACGCCGAGAAGGACGTCTTCACGCACGTCTACCGCGACGGCAAGTTCGAGTACTGGAAGGCCGGCATGTTTGGACTGGGCATCGGCTGGTTCTAGCCGCGCCCGTCGCCGCTACGGCGCGCCGAAGCCCCCGCCGCCGGGCGTCTCGATGACGAAGACGTCGCCGGCGCCGACCTCGGTCTCGTCGGCGAAGCCCAGGTCGGTGCGCGAGCCGTCGGCGCGCTCCACCCAGTTGGCGCCGAGGGCGCCGGGGCCGCCGCCCGCCATGCCGTAGGGAGGCACGCGGCGGTGTCCCGCGAGGATCGCGGCGGTCATGGGCTCGAGGAAGCGGATGCGCCGCGTGGCTCCGTTGCCGCCGTTCCACTGCCCGCGCCCGCCGCTGCCTGCCCGGATCGAGTGTGCATCCACTCTCACCGGATAGCGCCATTCGAGGACTTCCGGGTCGGTGAGCCGCGAATTGGTCATGTGCGCCTGCACCGTGTCGGTGCCGGGGAAGCCGGGCCCCGCGCCCGTCCCGCCGGAGATCGTCTCGTAGTACTGGTAGGTGGCGTTTCCGAAGGTGAAGTTGTTCATGGTGCCGTAGGAGGCGGCCATGACGCCCAGCGCCCCGTAGAGCGCGTCGGTGATGCATTGCGAGGTCTCGACGTTGCCGGCCACCGTCGCCGCGGGCGGGCGCGGGCTGAGCATCGATCCCTCGGGAATGCGCACTTCCAGCGGCTTCAGGCACCCCGCGTTGAGCGGGATGTCGTCGTCCACCAGCGTGCGGAAGACGTAGAGCACCGCCGCGTACACCACGGCGGAAGGGGCGTTGAAGTTGCTCTCGAGCTGCGCGCTCGTGCCCGCGAAGTCGATGACGGCGCTCCTGCGGTCGGCGCCGATCGAGATCTTCACGCGGATCGTCGCCCCGTTGTCCATCTCGCAGGCGTACTCCCCGTCCTTCAGCACGCCGATGACGCGCCGGACGCACTCCTCGGCGTTGTCCTGCACGTGCGACATGTACGCCTTCACGACGTCGAGCCCGAAGTGGGCGACCATGCGGCGCAGCTCCTGCACGCCCTTCTCGTTGGCCGCGACCTGGGCGCGCAGGTCCGCGATGTTCTGGTCGGGATTGCGCGCGGGGTACTTCGCCGAGGCGAGCAGCCGGCGCATCCCGGCCTCGAGCATCTTGCCGTCCTCGACCAGCTTCACGTTGTCCAGGAGGACGCCCTCCTCCTCGACCGTCCTCGAGAAGGGCGGCATGGAGCCGGGGGTGATGCCGCCGATGTCGGCGTGGTGGCCGCGGGAGCCGACGTAGAACAACGGCGTGGGGACGGTCCCCGTCTCCTGGGGGCTGTCCCCATGCCGTTCCGGGTACACGGGCGTGATCACCGTCACGTCCGGCAGGTGCGTGCCCCCGTTGTACGGGTCGTTCAGCACGTACACGTCGCCCTCCCTCATCTTCCCGGCGTTCTTCGCGATCACGGTCTTGATCGACTCGCCCATGGAGCCCAGGTGCACGGGCATGTGCGGGGCGTTCGCGATGAGGTTGCCCCCGGCGTCGAAGAGCGCGCAGGAGAAGTCGAGGCGCTCCTTGATGTTCACCGAGTAGGCGGTCTGCGCGAGGCGAACGCCCATCTGCTCCGCGATCGACATGAAGAGGTTGTTGAAGACTTCGAGCATCACCGGGTCCGCGTGCGTCCCGGCGGCGTAGCGCGCCGCGCGGAGCGCCACGCGGCGAAGCACCAGGTGGTCCAGGGCCGTGACCTCGGCCTCCCAGCCGGGTTCGACGACGGTGGTGGCGTTGCGCTCCGCGATGATCGCGGGCCCCGGCACCCGCTGCCCCGGCACGAGATCGTCCCGCAGGAACACCGGCGAGCGGTGGCGCTCGCCCCCGCTCGTCATGTCCGCATGTTCGACCGGCCGCGCGGGCGCCTGCCCCGATTTGCCGCTCGCCGCGTTTCCCTCCGGCGCGTCGGACTTGCCGACGGCCTCCACCGACACCGCCTCCGCGATGAGCGCGCGGCCGGGCATGAGGAAGCTGAAGCGCGTGCGATAGAGGCGCTCGAAATCCGCGCGCATCGCCTGCGGCGTCCCGAGGGGCACCGCCAGCGGCGAATCCGTGCCCTCGTACTTGAGGTGCACGCGCTTCTCGATGCGCTCGACGGCGCTGCCCTGCGCCTCGAGTTCCCGCGCGCACTGTTCCCCGAGCCGGTCCGTCCGCTCCGCCAGCTCGGCCTGCGCATCCTCGAGGCGGCGCTCGACGGCCTCCTCGCGCAGCGCCCGCACCTGCGCGAGGCCCATGCCGTAGGCGGAAAGCACGCCGGCCAGCGGATGGATGTAGACCTGCGTCATGCCCAGCTCGTCGGCCACGAGGCAGGCATGCTGCCCGCCGGCGCCGCCGAAGCAGGCGAGCGTGTACTCGGTCACGTCGTGCCCGCGCTGCACGCTGATGAACTTGATGGCGTTGGCCATGTTGGCCACGGCGATCTTCAGGAATCCCTCGGCGGCCTGCTCCGGGGACTGCGGCTTGCCCGTCGCCTTCGCGATTTCCGCCGCGAGCGCCTCGAACTTCGCGCGCACGACGGCGGCGTCCAGGGGCTCGTCGCCCCGCGGCCCGAACACCTTCGGGAAATGGGCGGGCTGGATCTTGCCCAGCATCACGTTGCAGTCGGTCACCGCGAGCGGCCCGCCGCGGCGATAGCAGGCGGGGCCCGGGTTGGCGCCCGCGGAATCCGGCCCCACGCGCTGGCGCTGCCCGTCGAAATGCAGGATCGAGCCGCCGCCGGCCGCGATCGTGTGGATCGACATCATGGGCGCGCGCATGCGCACACCCGCCACCTGCGTGTCGAATTCCCGCTCCAGTTCGCCGGCGTAGTGCGACACGTCGGTCGACGTGCCCCCCATGTCGAATCCGATCACCTTGCCGAAGCCCGCGGTCTCGGCCGTCTTCACCATGCCCACGATGCCGCCCGCCGGTCCCGAGAGGATGGAATCCTTGCCCTGGAAGCGGTGCGCGTCCGTGAGCCCGCCGGAGGACTGCATGAACATGAGGCGGGCGCCGGGCAGCTCCCCGGCCACCTGGTCCACGTACCGGCGCAGGATCGGCGACAGGTACGCGTCCACCACCGTCGTGTCCCCGCGCGAGACGATCTTCATGAGCGGGCTCACCGCATGCGAGGCCGACACCTGCGTGAAGCCCGCCTCGCGCGCGAGCGCGGCCACGCGCGCCTCGTGCGCCGGGTAGCGGTAGCCGTGCATGAAGACGATGGCGATGGAGCGGTAGCCCTCGGCGAACGCCGCGGCCAGGTCGCGCCGCGCGAGCGCCTCGTCGAGCGCCGCCACGACCTCGCCGTGCGCGCCCATGCGCTCGCCGACCTCGACCACCTTGCGGTAGAGGAGCTCGGGCAGCCGGATATGCCGGTCGAAGATCCGCGGCCGGTTCTGGTAGGCGATGCGCAGCTGGTCGCGGAAGCCGCGCGTGATGAAGAGGACGGTCGGCTCGCCCTTCCTCTCGAGGAGCGCGTTGGTCGCGACCGTGGTCCCCATCTTCACCGCCTCGATGCGCTCGACGGGGATCGGCTCGCCGGGCGCCACGGCGAGGAAATGGCGGATGGCGGCGATGGCCGCGTCGGGGTAGCGCTCCGGGTTCTCGGACAGGAGCTTGTGCGTGGCGATCGACCCGTCGGGCCTGCGCGCCACCACGTCGGTGAACGTGCCCCCGCGGTCGATCCAGAACTGCCAGCGCCCGCTCATAGCGAGGACGCCGCCCGCGACGCCTGGTCGTACATCCCCGACATGAAGCGCAGGAAGGAGGCCACGTCCGCGAGCTTCTCGTTGTCGCTGCCATCGGGGTCGAGGCTCGCGACCAGGCAGGCCTCGCGCACCTCGCGGTAGCGCTCGATGAGCGCCTGCCCGCGCGCCGTGGTCGAGAAGAGCACCTCCTTGCCGTTCCTGTCGCTCTTCACGAACCCGGCCGCGACGAGCTTCTTCAGCGAGTAGCTCACCACGTGCGTGTCCTCGACGTTCAGGACGAAGCAGATGTCGGCGAGCTTCTTGTTCCTCGCCCGGTGGTTCACGTGGTGGAGCGCCAGGACGTCGATGGGCGTGAGGTCCTTCACGCCGGCCGCCGCCATGCAGCGCACGATCCAGCGGTGGAACGCGTGGCCGCAGATGATCATCCCGTACTCGAACTCGGAGACTTCCGCGCCGCGGCCGACCGCGAGGTGGGCGGAGGAGACGATGCGGGGCGGCGCGATGGACGGCGCGCGCTTCGCGCGGCTTCGGGGTTTCATGGGCTCCTCCGGGGGGCGGCGACGCTTTGCCGCATTTTGCCGACAAGTTATCAGCAATTTGTTGACATGGGCAACCGCCCTTGCTAGCGTCGCCCGGTTCCCGTAGAAATGGGAGCCTGTCCCATCCACCGCCCGAGGAGACCGTTCCATGAAGCGCATGCAGGGATTCTTCGCGATCGCCGCCGTCGCGTTCGCCGCGGCCGCCGCCGCCCAGACCAAGTGGGACATGCCCACGCCCTACCCAGCCACCAACTTCCACACGGAGAACATCGTCCAGTTCGCCGCCGACGTCGACAAGGCCACGGGCGGCAAGCTCAAGATCACCGTGCACCCCGCCGCCTCCCTCTTCAAGGCGACCGAGATCAAGCGCGCCGTGCAGGGCGGGCAGGCGCAGATCGGCGAGATCCTGATCTCCGGCTACGCCAACGAGGACCCGATCTTCGGCATCGACTCGGTGCCCTTCCTCGCCACCAGCTACGCCGAGTCCGCCAAGCTGTGGAAGGTCTCGAAGAAGGCCGTCGAGGAGCGCTTCGCGAAGCAGGGCATGGTCGTCCTCTACGCCGTGCCGTGGCCGCCGCAGGGCATCTATTCGACCAAGCCGCTCAACTCCGTCGCCGACATGAAGGGCCTGAAGCTGCGGGCCTACAACCCGGCCATCTCCCGCATCGCGGAGCTCGCGGGGGCCCAGCCCGTCACCATCCAGGCCGCCGAGCTCGCGCAGGCCATGGCCACCGGCGCGGTCAACGCCAACATCACCTCCGGCTCCACGGGCTACGACACCAAGGCGTGGGAAGTCGTGAAGAACTTCTACGACACGCAGGCGTGGCTCCCGAAGAACATCATCTTCGCCAACAAGAAGGCGTTCGACGCGCTGGACAAGGCCTCGCAGGAAGCCGTCCGCAAGGCCGCCGCCGCCGCCGAGACGCGCGGCTGGAAGCTGTCGGAGGAGAAGACCGCCTGGTACCTCGGCGAGCTGAAGAAGAACGGCATGAACGTGGCGCCGCCCTCGGCGCAGCTCAAGGCCGACTTCCACAAGATCGGCCAGACGATCACCGACGAGTGGCTGAAGACCGCCGGGCCGGACGGCAAGGCGATCGTGGACGCGTTCAGGAAGTGAACCTCATCCCCGACCCCTCTCCCGGGGGAGAGGGGGGCAGCTGATGCGCCGGGCGCTCGACCGGCTGTACGACGCCGCGGCGTGGGCCGCGGCGTTTTTCATGGTGGGCGTGCTCGTGATGGTGCTCGCGAGCGTCCTCGGGCGCCTGCTCGAGTTCAACCTGCGCGGCTCCGACGCGTACGCGGGCTACAGCATGGCCGCGGCCGCCTTCCTCGCCCTCGCGCACACGCTCAAGCGCGGCGAGCACATCCGCGTGAACCTCTTCCTCGAGCGCTTCGGCCCGCGCGTATCGCGCGCCCTGGAACTGTGGTCGCACGCCGCCGGGTCCGCCTTCTGCGTCGTGCTCGCCGTCTTCTGCGTGCGCCTCGTGTGGCAGTCGCACGCCTTCAACGACGTCTCGCAGGGCAACGACGCCACGCCTCTCTGGATCCCGCAGATCGCCATGGCCGCGGGCGCCATCGTGCTGGCCGTGGCCATGATCGACGACTTCGTGCTGCACGTCCGCCGCCGGCATCCGCGCGCGAGCGCCGAGGCGCGGGCGGAACTCAAGCTCATGGAATAGCGCGCGATGGACCTCCTCATCACCGGCGTCCTCATCGTCTTCCTCTTCGCGCTGCTCGCGAGCGGGCTGTGGATCGGCCTCGCCCTCCTGGGCGTGGCCTGGATCGGCATGGAGCTCTTCACCAGCCGCCCGGTGGGCGACGCCATGGCGGTCACGGTGTGGGGCTCGATGTCGTCGTGGACGCTCACCGCGCTGCCGCTCTTCCTGTGGATGGGCGAGATCCTCTTCCGCACCAAGCTCTCGGAGGACATGTTCCGCGGGCTCGCGCCGTGGCTGCAGAAGCTCCCGGGGCGACTCCTGCACACCAACATCATCGGCTGCACGATCTTCGCGGCGGTGTCGGGCTCGAGCGCGGCCACCTGCGCCACCATCGGCAAGATGACGCTGCCGGAGCTCAAGCGGCGCGGCTACCCCGAGGACATGACGATCGGCACGCTGGCGGGCGCGGGCACGCTCGGCCTCCTCATCCCGCCCTCGATCATCATGATCGTCTACGGGGTGACCGCCGAGGTCTCGATCACCAAGCTCTTCATCGCGGGCGTGCTGCCGGGGCTGATGCTGGCGAGCCTCTTCATGGGCTACACGATCGTCTGGTCCCTGGTCCACGGCGACCGCATCCCGCCGCCGGACCCCGAGCTGACCTTCGGCGGCAAGCTGCGCGCCTCGCGGCACCTCATCCCGGCGGTGCTGCTGATCGCGCTGGTGCTGGGGTCGATCTACGTCGGCGTCGCCACCGCCACCGAGGCCGCGGCGCTGGGCGTGGTCGGCTCGCTCGCCCTGTCGTGGATGCAGGGCTCGATGAGCCGGCAGGTCTTCGGCGAGAGCCTCATGGGGGCCACGCGCCTGTACTGCATGATCGCGCTCATCCTCGCGGGCGCGGCCTTCCTCACCCTCTCGATGGGCTACATCGGCCTGCCGCGCCACCTCGCGGAGTTCATCACCGGGCTCGGCCTCGCGCCGTTCTGGCTGCTCGCCGCGCTCATGGTCTTCTTCATCGTGCTGGGCTGCTTCCTCGACGGCATCTCCATGGTGGTCCTCACGATGGGCGTGATCCTGCCCACGATCCAGAAGGCGGGCATCGACCTCATCTGGTTCGGCATCTTCACCGTGCTCGTGGTCGAGATGGCGCAGATCACGCCGCCGGTCGGCTTCAACCTCTTCGTGCTGCAGGGCATGACGAACAGGCAGATCCCGTACATCGCGCGCGTGACCATGCCGCTCTTCCTGCTGATGGTCGCCGCGGTCGGCCTGATCTACTTCTTCCCGGGCATCGTCACCTGGCTGCCGGAAAGGATGTGACCGCGCCGGGAGGCGGTCACGGTTCGTCGCGGCCGGCAAACATGCGCGCGAGCTCGACCGCGCTCTTCACGCCCATCTTCCCGAAGATGCGCGCGCGGTAGACCTCCACCGTGCGCATGGCGATCCCCAGGCGATCGGCGATGACCTTGTTGTAGTGCCCCTCGATGACGAGGTCGAGGACCTCCCGCTCGCGCGCGGTGAGCGTGGCGAGCCCCTGGTCGCGCCGGGCGGCCATGCGCGCCTCCTCGAGGCGGCGGCGCGACTCCTCGAGCGCGGCGAGCAGCCGGTCGACGAGGGAGTTGTCGTTGAAGGGCTTCTCGACGAAGTCGAACGCGCCGAGCTTGAGCGCGTCGACCGCCATGGGCACATCGCCGTGGCCGGTGAGGAAGACGACCGGCCAGGCCGGGATCCGCCCCTCGGAACGCAGGCGCTCGAAGAGGTCGATGCCGCTCAGGCCGCCCATGCGCACGTCGAGGAGCACCGCGGCCGGGGACCCGGGATCCTCCCCTCCCGCGGCGAGCCACGCGAGGAAATCCTCGGCGGAGGCGTGGGCGCGACAGGCGAGCTCGCGCGAGCGCAGCAGCCACGCCAGCGCGTCGCGGATCGGCTCCTCGTCGTCGACGATATGGATCATGGCGCGGGGAACTGGAGGTGGAACTCGGTGCCGACGTCCAGCCGCTCGAACGCGAGGCGCCCGCCGTGCGCCTCCACGATGGAGCGGCAGATGGACAGCCCCATGCCCATGCCCTCCGTCTTGGTGGTGAAGAACGGCGAAAAGAGCTGGCCCGCCACCTCGTCCGGGATGCCCGTGCCCCGGTCGCGGACCACGATGCACGTCCCTCCGCCCTCGCACGGGCGCGCGCGGATCGCGAGCACGCGCCGGGCCGGCTCGACGTCGGCCATCGCCTCGATGGCATTGCGCGTGAGGTTCAGGATCACCTGCTCGAGCATGAAGGCGTCGCCCACGATGGCCTGCAGGCCCGGCGCGACCTCCACGCTCACCTGCGTGCCCGTGCGCCGCGCCTGCAGCTCGATGAGCGCGCGGCATTCCTCGAGGAGCGCACCGACGTCCATCGCCACGCGCTGCGGTTCGCGCTTCCGCACGAACTCGTGCACCCGCCGGATCACCTGCCCCGCGCGCTGCGCCTGCTGGCTCGCCTTGGCGAGCGCGGGGCCCAGGTCCTCGGCGCTCGCGCCCCCGCGCTCGATGAGGTTGAGCGACCCCGCGAGGTAGCTCGTGATGGCGCCCAGCGGCTGGTTCAGCTCGTGGGCGAGCGAGGAGGCCATCTCGCCCATGGTGGTGAGCCGCGCCGCGGTCTGCAGGCGCTCGTGCTGCAGGCGCTCGCGCTCCTCGGCGCGCTTTTCCTCCGTCACGTCGATGATCGAGCTCATCCAGCCGGTCTGGCGCCCGTCGGCGTCGCGCAGCGGCGCATCGTAGATGACCACGGGGAAGCGCTCGCCGCCGGCGCGCCGGAACACGGTCTCGAAGGGCGCCGTGCTGGCGAGCCCCGAGAGCACCTCCTCGTTGCGGCGCCGGTACTCGTCCGTGCGCTCGGGGATCCAGTAGGGCATGGGCGGCCCGCGGCCGACGAGCGCCTCCTCCGGCAGCCCCACCATGCGACAGAAGGCCGGGTTCACGAAGGTCACGCGCCCGTCGAGGTCGCGCGCGCGCAGGCCGATCACCGCCGAGTCGCCCATGGCGCGCCGGAACGCCACTTCCTCGCGCAGGCGGTGCTCGGCCGCGACCCGGCGCTGCACGTCGCGCCACAGCGCCCACAGGCTCCAGAAGAGCAGGACCGCCAGCGCGACCATGCCACCGCGGATCACGTTCGTGATCCAGTCCGGGGGGCCCTTCAGGCTGTTGGTGCCGAGCAGGAGCGTCGCGCCGGGGATCTCGAGCGGCGCCTGGTGCGTGTACACGCCGCGTCCGCGCCCGGCGGGGGAGTGGCGCGCGTGCACGGTGCCGGTGACGCCGCTGATCGTCACCTCGTGGGATTGCGCGAAGGTCCAGGGGACCATTTCCCCCAGCAGCCTCTCGAGCCAGTACACCGCGACGAGGTACGTTCGCGGTTCGCCCTTCACGGGTGCCACGAGCGCGACCGCGGCGCCCCAGGGCACGGCGAACGGGGCGGTAAAGACCGCCTCGCCCGCGCGCACGGCCTTGTCCATCGCCGCCTCGACGGCCGCCGGCGGAATGGCGCCTACGGGGTCGAGGCTCGCGGTGGAGGAGTCGTTGTAGACGCTCACGGAGACCGCAAGGGCGTGGTTCATCTGCACCACCGCCAGCGATTCGCGGCCGCGGCGCAGGAACACCCGCAGCCGCGCCTCGAGGGCTCCCCGGCCCAGCGTACCGCGGGCGAGGTCGGCGGCGATGAGGTCGAGCGCCTCGGCCTCGCGCTCGAGCTGGAACTGCAGCGACTGGCGCACCCAGAGCGAGTCGGACACGAGCACGTCCTGCGCCTGGGCGCGCTCCTGCGAGTCGGACAGCGTCAGGAGAAACGACGTCGCGCCCAGCAGCAGCAGCACGATGACGCCCGGGATCCACCAGCGCAGCCGCCGCCAGAACCGGGCGGCCGGCGTGGCGGGCGCGCGGGGGGCGGCTTCCGGAGGCAGGGTGGCAAGCGACACCCGGCTATCCTCGCGCCGCGGCGGCCCCCTGTAAACCGGCATGTGGAAATCCACAATGCCCGGCGGCGGCGGCGGCGGGCAGGATGCCGCTACTGTCCCGGGCACTCCCGGGTCGATCCGCTCTACCGCAGAAGGAGAGAAGCATGAAACGCAGGACCGTCATCGCCGCTGCCGTCTCGGCCGCCCTCATGCTCGCCGGCGGGAACGCCGTCGCGCAGCAGCCCATCGTCATCAAGTTCAGCCACGTCGTCGCCAACGACACGCCCAAGGGCAAGGGCGCGGACTACTTCAAGAAGCTCGCCGAGGAGCGCACCAAGGGCCGCGTGAAGGTCGAGGTGTACCCGAACAGCCAGCTCTACAAGGACAAGGAGGAGATGGAGGCCCTGAGCCTGGGCGCGGTGCAGATGCTCGCCCCGTCGCTCGCCAAGTTCGGCCCGCTGGGCGTGCCTGCCTTCGAGGTCTTCGACCTGCCCTACCTCTTCGACAGCTACGCGGAGCTGCACAAGGTGACGCAGGGCCCCGTGGGTGCGGCGCTGCGCGCCCGGCTCGAGCCCAAGGGCATCAAGGGGCTGGCTTACTGGGACAACGGCTTCAAGGTGATGAGCGCCAGCAAGGCGCTCAGGGTCCCGGCCGACTTCAAGGGCCTCAAGATGCGCATCCAGTCCTCCAAGGTGCTCGACGGCCAGATGCGCGCGCTCGGCGCGAATCCCCAGGTGATGGCCTTCTCCGAGGTGTACCAGGCCCTGCAGACGGGTGTGGTGGACGGCACCGAGAACCCGCCGTCCAACCTCTACACGCAGAAGATGCACGAGGTGCAGAAGTTCGTGACGCTCTCCGACCACGGCTACCTCGGCTACGCCGTCATCGTGAACAAGAAGTTCTGGGACGGCCTGCCCGCCGACGTGCGCACGGCGCTCGACGGCGCGATGAAGGACGCGACCAAGTACGCCAACGACATCGCCAAGGAGGAGAACGACAAGGCGCTCGAGGCGGTCAGGAAGAGCGGCAAGAGCACGTTCATCACCCTGTCTGCGGACGAGAAGAAGGCCTGGAAGAAGGCCGTCGTGAAGGTCCACCAGGAATTCGAGGGCCGCATCGGCAAGGACCTGATCCAGTCCATCTACAAGGAAACGGGCTTCGACCCGTCCAAGCTGTAGCGAGGGCCCCGGGCGGCGCTGACGCGCCGCCCCGGCGTCACGGGGGAGGAGGACCGCCGTGCTGAAGGTGCTGGACCACTTCGAGGAGTGGATCATCGCGCTCCTCATGGCCGCGGCCACGATCATCATCTTCGTGGCCGTGGTCCACCGTTACGCCACCGGCATCCCGATCCCGGGACTCCAGGACCGGCTCCTCGCCATCAACATGAGCTGGGCGCAGGAGCTGTGCATCTACATGTTCGTGTGGATGGCCAAGTTCGGCGCGGCCTACGGCGTGCGCACCGGCATCCACGTGGGCGTGGACGTGTTCATCAACATGCTGGACGGCCGCAAGCGCGCCTTCTTCGTGCTCTTCGGCCTTCTCGCGGGCGCGCTCTTCACCGGCATCGTCGCCTTCCTCGGCGCGAACTTCGTCTGGGAGATCGCCCACACCGACCAGGTCTCCCCGGACCTCGAGGTCCCCGCGTGGATCCCGTACCTCGCGATCCCCCTGGGCTCCTCCCTGATGTGCTTCCGGTTCCTCCAGGTGGCGTGGTC
>Ga0255338_1003133_pt1 | contig 20888 bp, 21 predicted proteins | sample MeOH1_35cm_T4_19_FD_203715 | JGI IMG/M metagenome (GOLD analysis project Ga0255338, IMG submission 203715) | Sandy soil microbial communities from University of British Columbia, Vancouver, Canada - MeOH1_35cm_T4_195 | ecosystem: Engineered > Artificial ecosystem > Sand microcosm > Unclassified ...
GGCGATGCGCGCGTTCCAGTCGTGGAACGGGGCCGCCGAGGCCTCGCGGTCCACCGTCCCCGTCCACGGGTTCTCCCGCGGGGGCTGGTAGAAATGGCCGTGGACGCAGATGTGCCGGTGGCTCACGCGGTCATTGTATCCATTTCGCCGGGGCGGGCGCTCAACGCGGGACGGTCGTGCCGCGGGGCACGATGACGATGCCGCTGGGGTCGACGAAGTAGCGCTTCGCGTCCTCCTCGGCGTTGAACCCGAGCTTGAGCTTGGCCGGGATCTCGTTGAAGCGGTCCACGATCACGCGCTTGAGGTGGGCCTCGGACCGGACCTTGCAGAAGTCCATGATGATCGAGTCCTCGATCACCGCCCCGTCGTGGATGTGCACGCCGCGCCCGATGATCGAGTTCTTGATCGTCGCGTTGCGCACGAAGCAGCCGTCGCTGATGATGCAGTTCGTCAGCTTGCCGTCGAGGACCTTGGCGGGCGGGCCGTCGTAGCGTCCCGAGTGGATGAACCACCGGCGGTTGTTGAGGTTGAGGCGCGGCCGGGCCCCGAGTATGTCCATGTTGGACTGGTAGAACGCCCCGATCGTCCCCACGTCCCGCCAGTACGCCTGCTCCTCGTACGCCTTGAGCCCGGGCAGGACGTTGGTGGAGAAGTCGTAGGCGTACAATTTATGGCTCTTCAGGATGGCCGGGAGGACGTTCTTGCCGAAGTCGAGGTCGCTCTCGTCCTTGTGGTGGTTCTTGAGCAGGTCCACGAGGACGTCCTTGGTGAAGACGTAGTTCCCCATCGAGGCCAGCGCGTGGGTGGTGCTGCCGGGCATCGGGTCGGCCGTCAGCGGCTTCTCGATGAACTCCATGACCCGGCCGCTCTTGTCGGTCTCCACGATGCCGAAGGACGGGACGCTCTTGAGCGGGACCGGGATGGTCGAGATCGTGACGTCGGCGCCCTTCTCGATGTGCCATTGGATCATCTGGCCGACGTCCATGCGGTAGACGTGGTCGGCGCCGAAGACCACGACGAGGTCGGGGTCGAAGTCGTGGATCAGGTTCAGGTTCTGGCGGACCGCGTCGGCGGTCCCCCGGTACCACATCGTGCCCAGGCGCATCTGCGGGGGCACGACGGTGATGAAGTGCTCCCGCGTGAGGCCGGCGGTCCTCCAGTTGGAGCGCAGGTGCTCGATGAGGCTCTGCGACATGTACTGCACCAGGACGTAGATCGAGAGCATGCCCGAGTTGACGAGGTTGGAGAGCACGAAGTCCACGATGCGGTACTTCCCGCCGAACGGCACGGCGGGCTTGGAGCGCTCGTGGGTCAGCGGGTGCAGGCGCTCGCCCTTGCCTCCGGCGAGCACGATCGCGAGCACGCGCCGCGTCGGCGCGATGTTGGGCCTATTGGGGCTCGGCATACGGATCCTCCCCGTAATCGGTGTCGTCCTCGATGACCGTGGCGTGCTTGCTCTTGGGCTTCTTCCCGTTCGTCGGCACGGTCCCGAGCGTCGGCGCCTCGGGCTCCTCGACGCCCTGCTGGGCGCGGGCGCGCCGGCGCAGGGCCTCGACGTCGGTCTCCTGCTTGTGGCGGGCCGTCCCGTGGAGCTGGGCGTCGTCGAGCACGAGGATGTCCCGCTTCTCCTCGACGCCGGCCGTGATCTGGGTCAGCCCCTGCGTCGTGATCCCGGTGGAGACGCGGATCGGGAGGTAGGTGACGCCGCCCTCCCGGATGAGGGCGTCGGTCGGCACGAAGAGCACGTCCTTCTTCGACAGCGGGACGATCTCGCCCTCCCACTCGGTCCCCGGGTTGAAGTAGCGGTCGGGCGACATGACCAAGGTGAAGGTGGCGCCCGGCGTGACCTTCTCCCCCTGGATGTCGAGGATGTACTTGGTCACGCGCCCGCGCAGGCGCCGCTTCGGGTCGCTGACCGGCCAGAAGACCAGGTCCTGGCCGTCGTGGATCCAGTTGGCGTCCTCCGGGCGCACGCGCGCGACGAGCTTGAGCGACGCGGCGGCCTCGAACATCACCGACTCGGGCTTCACCCAGGTCTTGGCCTTCAGGAAGTTCTTCAGGATGAAGCAGGTGTCCGGGCAGCGCGCGGCCGTCGGCCGGTACACGCGCTGCCACCGGTCCTCCAGGATGTCCACGTTCTGCGAGCCCTTGGAGTCGAGCATCGCCGCGAGCTCCTTGTGGGCGAGGAACGCCAGCGGCTGGTCGGCGCCGCGCCAGACGTAGGTCGAGGTCAGCACGCTCTCGACGCGGCCCTCGATCGTCGCCTTGATTCGGAAGATGTCGTCGGCGACGACGGTGCCCGTCACCTTGACCTTGATCTCGAGGTTCCCGCGCTTGACCTGCGACGGCGTCGCCGCGCCCGCGCGGACGGCGAGCAGGATCAAGGCGGCGGAGAAAAGGGCCCTCATGGGTGGAAGGTTAGCAAATTGGTCCACACCGGATTGTAAGGGGAAAATCCGCGGGGCGCAATGGATTAACTATTGATAATCACTCGTCCCGGGAACAGTGATTATCGATAGTTTCCCGGCCGTTTCCGGAAACGGGGGAGGTCCTCCCGGCCCGTCAAAGATGGCCGGTGAAAACCGCGGCGAGCAGGCCCAAGGCGAGGCCGCCGATGACTCCGGCGACCCACAAGGCGCCGCCCGCGACGACGTCCACGACCGGCGGCGCGGTCTTGTACGTTGCGTAGGCCGCGGCGGTGCCTCGGAGGTAGCCGGCCCACATGTTGCTGCCCCATGAGGCGACGGCGGCGTCGACGACCCGCTCGTCGTAATAGTCGCGCCAGGTGCGGTTGCGTTCCGCATCCCGAAACATCCTGGTCAAGGTCGGCGATTCGTCGATCGTGCGCTGAAGGAGCCGGTTCTCGCCTTCGCGCGTCTTCTTGAGGAGCTCTCCGGACAGGCCCGAGCTCCGGTCGATCTCGTCCCGGATCAGGCGCTCCGTCTCGCTCCCGGAGGCCCCCACGGCCCGCGCTTCGGCGGAGCAGACGGCCCCGTCGAAGCCGCAGCCTATGCGGAGGGATTCCGCCGAAGGGGGCTGGGCGGCGGCGGGACCGGCGGCGATGATCACGGCCAGGATCGAGTTTCTCATGACCACAGTGTACCCTCGTCGCGTCGGCGGCCCCAGGGGCGTCTGGTCCGCGACGGCGAGGCGATCGGTCTACGAGCGGGGGTCGGCGTGAAGGGGTGTTTTGGTGCACCTTCGGTAACCACGCGTCGCGGTTCCTGTGGTAGAATCGGTTCATGAGAACCGCCCTCCTCGTCGTCATTCTGGCCGTCTCCGCCGCACGCCTCCACGCCGTGGAATTCGAGACCTCCGTCGACCAGGGCATGGCCCTGGCCCGGATCGCCGCGGCCGACGGCGAGGACATGGCCCTGGCCGCCCTCTACCAGCGCCTGTTCGTCCTCCAGGACAAGCGCCGCGAGGTCGAGCTGCGCGCCGACGAGGCCGAGCTGGCCCTCGACGACCTCGCGCTCGCCTACCACAAGTACGACGACCGGATGACCAAGGAGCTCCTCAAGGAGATCGCGGTGGACCCCGAGCACCGGGATTACCCCAACATCACCGAGAAGGACAAGCTCCAGATCATGGCGCAGGTGCGCGAGAAGATCCGCGTGCAGAAGCTGGGAGCCCTCGAGCTCAAGCGCATCGCCCGCGACGCCGAGGAAGTCAAAGCCCTGATCGCCGAGAACCTGGCCCGCCGCAAGCCCTAGAAGTCGAGGGCCTTGCGCGCGCGGATCTGCAGCAGGAAGATCCCGCTGCCCTCCGCCTTGTCGTACACCGAGTAGGCCGTCGAGGCCTCGAGCGCGTCGCGCATGGCCGCGAGCGAGCGGAGCACCGAGCCTTCCTCGGCGCGGATCATGACCCCGGACTCGTGCGTGATCGCGCCGCGGCGGGCGACCATCGCGTCGATGTGCTTGGCGAGCTTCTTCCGGTAGGTCTCGATGCCCGGGAAGACGCGCGGGAACATGTAGAACTTGCCGGTCAGCGGGCTCTTGTATTTCCCGGCCGCGACCCGGCGCGCGAGCTTGTGAGCGGCGAGCTTCCTGAGCCCCGCGGCGAGCGCGGCCTTGGGCAGGCCCGTGATCCCCGCCAGCTCCTCCGGGCCGAACGAGCCGCGGTCGTTGACGAGGCACTCGAACGCCCAGTAGGTCGCCTCGTCCCCGACGATCGCCTTATACTGCGCGGGAGTGATGTGGTAGGCCTGCTCGCTGAGCAGGCGCTTGGTCGTCTGCTGGCGGTCGTTCTTGTCGTGCTTGGGGATCAGCAGCGGCCCGAGCAAGGACTGATAGTTCTCCTCGGTGCCGAAATGGTCGCGCAGATAGTCCGTGACGAAGCGCTGGTACAGCGCGTCGCTGGGCGGGATGCGCAGGAGGCTCAGCAGGACCGGCAGCCACTCCGGCCGGGGAAGGTGCTGGCCGCGCTCGAGCTTCAGGTAATAGGCGAAGGTGAACGGGAAGACGTGCCGGCCGCCGTTGCGGTGGTAGAAGGCGTACGGCGTCGTGAACCCCGCCTCGAGGCGCAACAGGACGAGCGACTTCGAGAAGAGAGCCATGTTCGGATTCTACAACACTTGACGATCGCGCATTATCAAAAGGTAAGGCAGTCCTCCGTCGAGCCGGGGGAGCATTTATTCAAAGGCCGGCGGGAGCGATCCCGAGCCGGATGACCTCGTCGAAGAGCTCGCACTCCTTCGGATTCGCGGCCTGGCTCCAGGCGCCGGCCATGTTCTGCCGGCGGATCGCGTCGTAGTCGATGACGATGCGGCGCTTCTGGTCCATGGCGTCGCGGCGCAGGGACTCGAAGGCTTTCAGAAGCCGTTCGGCCGCGGGCCAGCCGCGGGGATCGTCGTTGAGGTTCAGCGTGGCGAGATGGGAGTCCTTGTAAAGGATCTCGATCGCCTTGTTGACGTAGACGCCCATCTCATCCCGGCCGGAGCCGTTCCGCCACAGCTTGAAGCCGATGTGCCGCGCCTCGTAGTCGGAGATCATCGGCGGCGCGGGGCGGCCCTGGTGTTTGACCTTGAGCGCCCGCGTTCCGGCGGTGATCTTGCCCAGCGCCTCCGCGTCGAAGGAGAATCCCTGCGCCGCGGCGGAGGTCGAGACGAACATCACGATCAGGAGGAGGTTTTTCATGTCTTCAGTATAGTCGCGGCACGCGGCCGGCTCAGGTGTCTTCGGGGTCCCGCGCCGACGGCGGACGGTCTATGATGTATCCTTGGCGCGGCGCCGTGTTTTGGTGCACTCCCGGTAACTAATCCGGGAACCGGCCTGTATTCGAGAAGGCGCGCAGGCGCAGCGACAGCCGCTCGAGGGCCGCCCTCTTGGAGTCGATGGCCGCGTTGCCGGCGGCGATCATGCCGATCTCACCGACGATGGAGCCGAGGCTCTCGCCGGTTTCGCCGCCGAAGCTGATGTCTTTCTTCTCCTTGTAGAGGCGGTAGTACAGGCGCGCGGCCCGGCTGTCGTTCTCATCGGCGAACGCCTTCGCATAGGCGGCGTTGATGGAGGCGAGCTTGAGCGCGCTGGATTCGATGCGCGCGGAGACCTCTTCGAGCTGGTCGAGCCTCATCTGAGACACGAGATCCCCCGTCATGCAGACTCGGGCGTCGTTCGCGTCGTAATACATCAGGCCGGCGCATGTGGCCCCGGCGGTCTCGGCCCGCGCGGCGATGGGCGAGGTGAACGACAGCGTCGCAAGAACGGCCATGATCCGGACGGATGAGGGAAGTTTCATTTGAAGGTCTCCTGTCTAGCGTTTTACGGAATCTTGAGCGAGAGCCAGCGCCGTGTCGAGCGGGAAATCGGACGATTTCCCCGGCTTGCCGAGAGTCAGGCGCAGGCCCCCGTCCGCGGCGTGGTCGAGCCTTGAGCCGAGCTCGGCGGCGTCGTAGGCGATGACGATGTCCATCCTCGTCCCCGGGGGGAGGCCCGAGGCCAGGCGGCCGACGGCGGCGGCCAGCGCTTCCTCGCCGTACGCTTTCACGAGCTCGGTACGGGAGGCCGCGTCGAGCCCGACCGTCAGCCCCGCGGGCCAGCCCGGGGCCGCGCGCAGGGCGTCCATGGTCCGGCCGACCGCGCCCGCCGAGACGACGGCGGCCTCGTGGGCCTCCTCGACGATGCGGGCCCGCAGGCGGTCGATGGACGCGGCGCGCTGGGCGCGCAGGCCGCGGCGGTTCCTTTCGTCGAGCCGCTTGAACGATTCTGAGATCATGCGCGCGCCGAGGTCCCCGGGCTTCATCCCGCGGTCGACGGTCAGGCGGTCGAACTCCTCGGAGGCGAGCATGAGCTGCAGTATCGCGCGGTTGATCTCGCGGCGCACGGACTGCGCGGCCAAAGCGAGCGCCTGGTCGAGGGCCTTGGCGGCTTCCGGCGCCGCATGGGCGCGCAGCTCCTTGGCCGCCTGCTCGGGGAGCGCGCGCAGCACCGCCGTGATCCCGGCGGCGTCCAGGTTCGTCAGGCCGAGGTCCGCGCCGAGCCGGGCGCGAAGGCTCGCGGCGACCTCGGGCGGGAGGTAGGACAGGGCCTGATCGGCGAGCGCGATGCGGTCGCCGTATCGAGGCAGGCGCGCGATCACGTCGGTCTCGAGGGCGCTCGAGAAGGCGTCGCGGGTGCGGTCTATGAGCGCGTTGGCGACAGCCAGCGCGTTCCCTCCGGCGGGGGCGCCGACGATCCGGCCGAGCTCGCCCAACGCCTTTTCCCGGAGGAACGTGTCGGAGTCTTCCTTCGTCATCGGCGACATCGGCGAGCCGTTGTAGCGCGCGGCGCCGGCCAGGAGCAAGGCGGAGGCGGGGGTGATGCGCAAAGTCCCGAGAGGCCCGGCGGAGACCTTCAGCTCGGTGACGGCGGCCAGGATCTGGGATCGCACCGCGGACTGGACCGCGCCGTCCCAGAACTTGGGGTCGGACAGGAGGCCGATCGCCTCGACGGCCAAAGAGCGCCGCGAGGCGTATTCCTTCTTCACGTCGGGGATGGGGCCGAGCCCGCGCTCGATGACGCGGCGCAGCTCGGCCGCGGTCAAGGTGTCGGCGCCGTTCGCGGCCTGCGAGAGGAGGCCGGCGATGAGCTCCTTGGTCTGAGGCGGCAGCGGCGAGGCCGCGATCGCCTCGAGGACGGCGGAGACCTCGCTTGCGGGCAGACGGGAGATCGCGGTCGCGGCCGCGTCGAGCCCCGCCTCCGGATCGAGCGTTCCGGCGGCGGCGTCCGCGACTTCCAGGCCGGCGGCGCCAAGGCGCCCGATGCTGGCGGCCAAGGCGGCGGCCTCCTGCGAGCCCTTTTCGGAGACCTTGTCCTTCCCTCCGAAGATGACGTCGGCGTTCAGCGTCACGGCGGCTCCCGGGGTCCAGCGCACGCCGGTCAGGCAGCCGTCGTTGGAGACGTCGACGCCGCCGTAGGATATCCTCTCCTTCTCGCACAGGGCGTAGACCGACGAGCCGGGCGCGAAGGTCAAGGACGCCTCGACCTCGGCGCCGCGGCGGCCGTACTCGATGGTCTTGCCGTGCTCGTCCTTCAGGCTCATGCGGACCGAGACCGGCTTGCCGGCGATGGTGGAGGAAAGTCCGCCCTGGACCTTCTGCTCGACGACGGTCGCCGCCCAGCGCTGCGAGGCGCCGAGCTCGAAATCCACCACGGTTCCGGGGATCGGGCCGGAGACGACGGCCGTCGCCTGAGGAGATCCCTCCCGTCCGATGTCGGCCTTGACGCCGTTGCCTCGCGCCAGGTCGGAGAGCAGGCCGCGCCCGAGGGGCAGGACCTCCTCGGTCCAGCCGCCGATCAAGGCGCCCTGGTGGCCGGAGGGCAAGGTCACGCGCACGCCAGCGGAGGCGTTGGCGGCCGCGTTGGGCGCGAAGCCCGAGATCCTGGTCAGCACCGTGGCCGACCAGGCCAGGTCCACGGCGACCGGGGACTGGAACGGCAGGGGGATGTTCGTCGCCCGGCCGAACTGGGCGAGGCCGCCCGCGAGCATCCCGAGCTCCGAGCGCCAGGGATCCTCCACGACGAAGCGCGAGCGCAAAGTGTCCAGGGCGCTGTCGGGCAGGCCCAGGCGCCGCCCCATGGCGCTTAAGCGCTCGAAGGATCCGGATTGGGCGCCGTCGCCGAAGAAACGGGAGTTTATCTGGACGATGCCCGCCTGAAGTTCGATCCGGCGGTCGATCGCCGAGTCGAGGGGGGAGCGCGTGACGCGGCGGATGTTCACATAAGGGCTTTCGGCCAACAGTCCCGATCGGTCGCCGACGCCGAGCTGTCCGACGGCGATGTCCCAGTTCCCGGCGCTGACCGAGACCTCGTTGGCCTGGCCGTTGCGCATGGACAGAGAGACCGAGACGGGCGCGCGGTCGCCGGAGGCGCCGTCGAACGCGGCGCCGCCGCCGGCGGAAGCGCCGGCCACGGCTGACTGGAAGGAGGGCAATCGTTCCGGGCGCGGCGCCGGAGGCCTGACCGCGACGGTCCGCGGGAGAGCGGCGGACGGCCTCCCGGCGAGAAGCCGCTCGGCCCTCTCGGCCATGCGGAGGCCGCTGTCGGGCACCGAGGCGCGGGAGCGCCCGTCGTCGCGGAGCTCTGCCAGGTATTTTCGAACGCCCTCGTCGGCCGTCGTCTCGGGATACTCCGCGGCATAGTTCTCGACGCGGGCCGAGGCGTCGTTCCAGTCGCCGCGCCGCGCGTCCTCGAGCGCGGCGAGCAGGGTCCTCTTGGCGAGGAGCGCGCGCATGCGCAGGCGCGTCGGCTCGGCCCGCGCGATCAGCTCCGGCGTCTCGAGGGCTTCGAGCCAGGTCAGGGCTTCCTTGGCGGCGGGGCCGTCCTGATCCTCGGCCGGGGCGGCGTCGGCCAAGGCCTGTCCGAGCCCGAGGCGCGCCCGGTCGAGATGCGCGGCGCAGGTCGCGTTCAGAGGGCACTCGTCGATGAACAGGCGATAAAGGAGAACGGCCCGTTCGGCTTGCCCGTCCTTCGACATCCTCTCGGCGGCCGCGAGCCGCTCCTCGGGATCGGTCACGCCGGCGGCTTGCCGGGGCTTGTGCGGCAGGATATCGAGAAGATTCCAGCGGGATTCCGCCGGCTGTCCGGTGAGCGACGCGGAGGCGGGGCCGGTGAGCACGGCGAGCATCAGCAGCGATATCTTCGTTTTCATAGGGGTCTCTTCACTGGAATGTCCCGTCGAGCACGGCCTGGGCGCGCTCGCGCGCCTTCGCGGCGGCCTTCCGGTGCGCGTCTCCTTCCTTGGAAAAGTCGAAACCGAAGCGCTCGGGACCGGGAATGGGGGAGGGGCGGCGGTAGCAGTTGCGCGGATCGGCGGGGTCCGCCGGATCGAGGTCTTCCTCCGACGGCCAGCGGTCTCGCGGCGCGGCGGGAGCCGCCAGGTAATAGTCGATCTCCGCGGCCAGGAGCGTCATGCCGGAGAGGTCGTAGCGGGGCTCCCGCGAGTAGTCGTGAATGAAATCATGGGCTCGCCCGGAAAGCCACATCAAGTGGGGACGCACCTCCTCGTCTCCGGTCGTGTCGGGATATGTGTTAAGGAAGCACTTCACCCTTTGGCTGGAGCCGTTCCAGCCCGCCTTGCCGCGGTTGACCGCGTTCAGTTGGGTGTAGCGTGCGATGGACGCCAGCTGGCGGGCGCTTCTCAGACGCAGCGCCTGGACCTGGAGCGCGGCCCGGTCCCTGAGTCGCGGGTCGGTCAGCGGTATGAAGTGAGCCAGCGCCGAGTCGGCCTTCCTGTTGTCCCGGTCGTATGCTCCGGCGTGGAAGCCGTAGACCATGCCCAGCCAGAAATGGGCTTCCTGGCGCGCGTAGGCCGGTTCCGGATCCTTTGCGGTCAGCCTCAGGAACTTCTCCGCCGCGCTCGTCAGCAGCTCGTCGTTCGCCTCGCGCCGCGGGCAATGATCGTAGAGCTCGCGGGACATGCCGTGGAGGAGGCGGGGGTCCGAGACGCGCTCGACATCGGGCCAATTCTCCGTCGGAGCCGGGAATCCGATGCTCCAACCCGCGGAAGGGCAAGGCGGCATCGCGTGCAGGGACGGGCTCGGCGTCAGCGCGGCGGCGAGCAGGACCGCGATGCTCATTCTATTCATCGGGGTCAGAAGGTGAACCAGTCCTTCGTCGAGCCGGGGGAGGCCTTTTCGGCGATCATGCCCGCGACGGCGCCGACCGGCGCCCCGACGAACGCTCCGATGACCGAGGCGGGGATGGACAGCAGGATGCCCAGTCCGGTGAACAGGTCCCCGGCGTGGGAGTGGCGCATGGGGTAGCCCGACGCCTCCAGGCCGGCGACGGCGGGCCAGACGATCCCGCCGAAGACGGTCTTGAAGCCGCTGTCGAGTCCTTTATAGAACCCGGCCTCGAGCGTCCCGTCCTCGCTGTCGGTCCAGCCCGTCGGCGTGGGCACGCGGCGCGGCGCGGGCTTGGCGGGCGCGGAGACCTCCAGCGCCGGCCCCGGCGCGGGGGCGGAGGCGGCGACGCCGGGGATGTCCCCGATGCGGTCCTCCTCGTTCAGGCAGGCCTCGAGGTTCCCGGCCCGGGCGGAGGCCTCGAGGCAGTCGAGCGCGGGGTTGGCCTGCGCTCGTCCGGCGGTCAGCACGGCGGTCAATAGGAGGATGTTCTTCATGACCTCAGTATACCGGCGCCTTTCGTCGCGGGCCTGAGGCTGAGGGGAAGCGCGCGGGCGGCAACGGGTCTATCCCGGCCGCGGGGGCTCGCGGGGCGTTATGGTCAACCTTTGGTAACCAGCCCCGTAGCGTGAACATGCTTCCGGGGTTATACTGGGTCGCTATGGAAGAAGATCCCTACCGCGCGACGAGCGGGATTCCTCATCCGCTCACTTTGTTGTACTGCTCCCTGCTCGGCGCGATCTTCTACGAAGGCTCCTCCGGCGTCCTCGACTTCGGGTTCGAGCTCTTCTTCGATCTTTTCCGCAAGGGATGGGTGCGCGAGCCGTATTACTCGCTGGCCTTGGGCGGCCTGCACTACGGGTCGAATGTCCTGCAGGGCCTCTTCTTCGGTTTCTTCGTGCGGCTGCTCGCCGAGCGGTCGTGGCGCTCCTCGTCCGCCTGGGCCTTCGTCTGCGTGTTCGGAGTAATCTCGATCATGGCGGTCCGGTCGACGACCTTATCCCGCGCGGTCTGGGACTTGAGGCATGCGCCGTTCGAGATCGCCGCCCTCGCGCTCGGCTGCGCCCTGGGCGCGCGGCTATGCCTGCTTTATGAGGACCGGGAGCAGGTCCGGGGCGTCCGCGAGATACTGTGGCGGTTCGTGATCTGGCGCTGAGCCGATCACTCTCTGACCGGTCGCTCGGTCACTTTGAGGAATTCCGCGTTCGCGCCGTTCAATGCCCCGGGCGGGTCCTCGCGAAACGAGATCGGCTCAAAGACGAGCTTCCACGGTTGAGAGGGGCCGGTGTGGATGACGATCCACACGAACTCGCCGTCGGCCTTGGCGAGGGCGTTCAGGCCCTGCCTGACCGTGGCGTTCTTCAGCGCGAGGTCGGCCGTCTTGAGCGCCGGCGCCTTTCGCATCCGTACGCCCAGAGAAGCTCCGGTCGCGCGCAGGAGCGCCAGCGCGGCCTGATACCCGTCGATCTTCCGCAAGGTCACCGCGCCGATCTTCTTCGACAGCCAGTCCGGCGACGGCGTCGTCCTTGGGCGGAGGTTGAGGACGCCGTCCTCGAGCGACCAAACATCGTGCGGCCTGGTGGCCAGGTATTCGTCGAGGATCTCCCGGGCCGTGCGCCCCGCTCTGGGCAGCGGCGAGTTCTTGGAGGCCAGCGATTCGACGCCGTCGATCACCTCGGCTCCGCATCCGGTGTGCAGCGCGCGGCAGACGGCCAGGAAGTCTCCCTGCTCGTCCGTCGCGAAGTTCGCGAGCGGCTTGTCCAGGTCGGACTGATCGAGCGCGAAGGCCGGCCCGGCGGACATCGTCAGGAGCGAGGCCGCCGCGACGAGGAGGCGGACGCGATCCATGCCCCTAGCGCCTCGCGAGAAGCAGGCTGCCGAGCGTCATCGCCACGCACGCGGACAGGTTGAGGCTGCGCGCCCGCGCATCGATCGGGATCTTGCGCTCGCGGCCGGGCCAGCGCGCGTGGACCTCGTCGGGCAGGCCGCCTGTCTCGGAGCCGAACACCAAGGTGGCGCCCGCGGAGACCTCGGAAGGGTCCCAGTCCTTCTCCGCCTTGGTGGACAGCAGCCACACCTCGCGCGAAGGCTCGACGCTCGCCAGCCAGTCCTTCACGCTGTCGTGCTGCTTGAGGTCGAGGTTCGGCCAGTAGTCGAGGCCCGCGCGCTTGAGGTTCGCGTCGGTGATCTTGTAGCCGAGCGGATGGACGAGGTGCAGGCGGCAGCCGAGCGCCATGCAGGAGCGCCCGATCTGGCCGGTGTTGCCCGCGATGTCGGGGCGAACAAGGACCACCTCGTACTTCGGGACCACGTTACTTCGTCGCGGTCTGAAGCGCCGGCAAGGCGGCCTTCTCGGCGGCGATGATGGGGTTCTCGCCCTTCCAGCCGTCGCGCAGGAACGCTTCATACGTCCACGGCATCAGGGTCTTGAACTGCGCGGCCAGCGCCTCGCCGTAGGCCTGGATCTCGAGCTGGGCGTGAGCGTCGGCGCGAAGCGCGACGAAGTTCATCAGGCTGCGCGCGTTGACGGTCCAGTAGAACTCGGTGTAGAGGTTGACGGGGAGGACCATGCGCGCCATCTCGCGGGCGACGCCGTGCTCGATCATCTTCTTGTAGGTCTGGAGGGAGGCGTCCACCTGCTTGGCGAACATGTCGTGGAGCGTCTTCTGGTCGAGCTCCGCGGCGGCCGAGGACGCCTGCTTGTTCTTCTTGTCCTGGCCGCGCCACTTCGTGGGGAAGTAGAAATAGTCCTTCACCTCGGTGTAGCGGAAGGAGACCTCGTTGTAGGCGGCGAAGCGGTGGCGGAACCACTGGCGCGCGACGAAGATCGGGGCGGAGACGTGGAACTTGAACACCGCGTGCTCGAACGGGGTCAGGTGGGAGTGCTTGAGGAGGTAGGCGATGAGCTTCTTGTCGGCCTCGGGGCCCTTGGAGACGCCGCCGTAGGAGACGCGCGCGGCGTCGACGACGCCCTGGTCGCCGCCCATGAAGTCGACCAGGCGCACGAAGCCCTTGTCGAGGACCTTCACCGGCTCGGTGTTCATAGTGGTCTTGTCGGTCATCGGAATCCTCCGGGAGTGTTGTCTTTGTATTGGCGGACGTCGGGGAGAGCGGAAGCGGCCTTGGAGATGGAGACGATCCATTCGGTCAGGCGCGGGTCGCCGAGCAGGCCCTTGCCGTTCCAACGGTAGCCGGAGGTGCCGAGCTGGCGGGTGAGGAGCTGGCCGACGCGGCGGCCGTCGATGGCGAGGGGCACGGCCACGGCGCCGCCCCCGGTGACGAGGCGTCGCAAGGTGGCCTTGTTCTCATCGCGGTCCTTGTCCTGCTGGCCGGCGCGGGTGCCGTCGCGGACCCAGATGATCGCGGCCTCGCGGAAGCCGCCCTTGACGCGGACGGACTCGGCGATCGCGGTCGCGGCGGCCTTCCAGGTGTCGAGGCTCTTGTCGGAGCGCGGGGCGAGGCCGACGAGGATGACCGCCTCCTTGGCGGGGTCGCGGGCGAGGGCCTTCGCGCGGTCGGCGAGGATGTCGGCGAGCGCCGGGGACTTGTCGATGGTGGCGGTGAGGACCAGGTCGGCGTCGCTCTTCAGGCGCCGGGGGCCGCGGCCGTCGAAGACCAAGGAGCTCTTGTTCTTGCCCTGGACCGGGGCCATGCCGGAGCGGGCCTCGTCGGGGCGGTCCTGCGAGGGCTTCTCGCGGATGCCGAACAGGTAGCGCAGATGGTCCATGCCGGAGGACTCGGAGACGAGGTCGAGCGGGATCGCGACGACCTTGGAGACGTGCTGGCCCTTGAGGCGGTCGAGGGCGCGCTGGATCGCGGTGCCGTCGTTGTAGGTCTCCACGCTGTCGAGGGGGACGCCCTGCAGCTCGGCGCGGATCTGGGTGAGCTGGGCCTTGAAACCGCCGCCGGAGTCGGGCGTCAGCAGGAGGACGCCGTAATCCTTGGCGCCCATCGAGGCGTTGCCGAAGCCGGCCGCGGCCGCCGGCGCGGCGGCCAGGGCCAGCGTCAGGAGGGCGGCCCTCACGGCTTGCCCTTTTTGAGGAGGGCGGCCTCGAGGCGCTCGCTCAGCTCCTGGATGCTGACGGGCTTGGGCACGAACTCGTCGCCGCCGGAGAGCGCGGCGCTGGTCTTGTCGTGCGTGGAGTCGCGGGCGGTGAGGAAGAGGACGGGGGTGCGCTTGGCGCCGGCCTTCTTCTCGACGGCGCGGATCCGCTGGCAGGAGGCGAGGCCGTCGAGGCGCGGCATCATGAGGTCCATGAGGATCGCGTCGGGCGCGTCGGCCTTGAAGGCCTCCACGGCCTCGAGGCCGTCGCTCGCCGTGGTGACCTGATAGCCGAGCCGGGTCAGCTGGATGGAGAGGATCTCGCGGATCGAGGGGTCGTCGTCGACGACCAGGATCTTGCGGCCGGTGTTCATCTAGGGGTCGAAGGTCCAGACCGCGGACTTGCCGGTCGTGCCGGCGACGGCGACGACGAGCTCCTTGCGGCCCGCTTCGGGCTCGATGAGCGCGAAGCCGGGCGACGAGCCGCCGAGCTCCGCCTTCCACGCGGTCTCGAAGGCGACGCCGGTCCAGGCCTTGGCGTGCAGCTCGCCGCCGTTGAACAGGCCGAAGGGGTTGGCCAGCCCGCCGAGCATGGCGAGGTTGCGGATGACGTAGAGCTTGTCGAAGCCCGAGTCGCCGTAGGTCGCGAGCATGGGGGGGTTGAACTCGAGCAGCTTCTCGTACCAGCGCACGCGGATGGGGCTCTGGCCGAAGCCCTCGGAGGAGCGCCAGTGGCCCTTGGCGAACTGGGCGCGCAGGCTGTTGACGCTGGTCAGGTAAAGCGCGGCGGGATCGCCGGTGGCGTCGACCTGGGCGTAGGTGAAGCCGTACAGCCAGTCGGCGCGCTTCGGGTTGAGGGCCGGGCGGCCCTGGGAGTACTTGCCGTCCTGCCAGACGAGGGGGTACACCGCGCCGAACGGGAAGGTCTTGTCGTCCTGGATCTGCTGGGTGGCGACGACCTTCTCGCCCTTGGCGTTCTGGTGCGAGCGGACGAGGAAGGGGAGGTCCGCGGCCTTGGTCCACTTGCCCGCGTCGAGCGTGAAGACCGAGGTCTCGAGGCGGCGGAACGGCTCGTTGTACACGGACACGAAGAGCTCGGCCTTGCCGTTCTTGTCGAGGTCGGCCGCCTCGAGCGACAGGATGCGGGCGCCGGTCCCGGGGATGTCGCCCTGCGCGAGGGGCTTGTCGACGGCGGCGGGGTAGTCGTAGAGCCGGAAGGCCTTCTCTTCGGAGAGGACGATCTGGGGCTTGCCCGAGCCGTCGAAATCGGCGACGGCCATGCCGGTGACGACGAAGGGCAGGGACGCGCCGCGGGTGCGCGGAGCGCGCAGCTCGGCCTCACCCGGGCGGCGCGAGGCGGCGGGCGCCGCGGGGGCGACGGGCGCCAGGACGGCGGCGGCCAGGCGCGCGCGCTGGCCGGCCTTGATCCCGGGGGTGTTCTCGGCGAGGCGGCCGAGGGAATGCTTCTCGGAGACCTCCTCGATCTTGCCATCGGCGAGCTTCTTCTCGGCCTTGCCCAGCTGTTCGCCGGTGACGGGGTGCTTCAGGTCCTCGCCTTCCTCGTAGACCTGGAAGCCTCGGCCCGGGGCGGCGCCGTCCGCGGCGGTCAGGTCGAGCCAGACCGAGGTGCCGTCGGCCTTCACCACGTAGCCTTTGGCCGGGGCGGCGGCGAGAACGGCGGGGGAGAACGCGAATAAAGAGGCGAGCGCGATGGCGATCATTTCCAGAGGCTATCATATTTTTTTTGTAGAATCCCCGTCGTGGCTCCCGTCTATCCGTCCGCGCGAACCGGCACCGCCCAGGACCTGATGCGGGTGGTGACGAAGGCCTACGAGCTGCGCCTCGAAGCGGACAAGACGGCCCTTCCGGCCAAGCCCGGGCTGCAGCGGATGCTCCTGGAGCCGGCCGCCCGCGCGGCGGGCCTGCTGATGGCGGCCGTCCTGGAGCTGGTCCCGGCCGACTGGACGGTTTCCTTCCATAACAGGCTATTCCTGCATCTGTCCGCCGGGCGCGACTATCCGTTCCGGCCCGGCGCGCCCGCCGTCGTCGCCGCCCGCGCGCTGGCGGCCCGGCTGGAGAAGGAGTCGGGCCTGGCTCCCGCTCTGCTCGCGGCGATCTCCCATCCGCCCGTCATGGGCGACCTGGCGCATCTCAACTTCGAGCTCGTGCGCCACTCGACCATGGCCTTGCGCGAGGTCCGCGGCCGCCCCTGCCGCCCGCGGCTGGTCGTCGCGATCGACCCGTTCGCGCTGGACACGATCAGCGTGCTCGAGGAAGGGCTGTACGCCGGGTTCATGGGACGCTACCACCTGGGCATCGACCGCCTCGCGCTGGGCCGCGGCCAGCCCGGCCCGCTGATGTCCCCCGGGACGCGCTGGGACCGCATGCCGTTCCGCCTGTTCCGGTCCTTGGCCGAAGGCGGAGAGGTCGGCATGGTCCTTTCCGGAGGGGTGCCCTCGACGGGCCGGGTGCTGTACGGGGTGCGCGAATGGGCGCGCCGCGCGCGCGCCGCGGGCCCTCTGAACGCCCAGCCCGCGGAGGCGCGCCGCCGCCTTCTCATCGACCCCGCTTTCCAGCGTTTCCAGGAGGCCTCAGCGGGGAACATCCACCTTCCCCGCGGGCCCTGGCGGCTTCTGGAGTCCTGGCTCATGGCCGCGGCCGCGGGGCTGCTCCCCGGCGAGACGGCCGAGTCGGCCGCCCGCGCGGCGCTCGCCTGCCTGTCGGTGCCCGAGGCCTCGCGAGAGCCCCTGCTGGCCGAGCTCGCCTCCGACATGACGCGCGAGACGCCGTCGCGGCGACGCCTCTTCCGCCTGCTCGTCGGGCGCGTCGCGCGCCGCCGGCCTCTCGTGCTGATCCCGGTCGTCCACCGCACCGACCCGCTCGGCGTGATGGAGACGGAGGCGTGGGGCGCGACATGGATCGCGCGCGACCGGGTGCGCGTCGTCAAGGCGAACACCCCCGACCGGCACGACGACATGACGGCCGAGCGGCTGGCCGAACGGTTCACCCAGGAGCACTTCGCATGAGCGCCAATCTTTACCGCAGCATCGGGGACCTCAAGGGGTTCTCCCTGAAGAACTGCCCGCCGATGGCCGAGCCGTCGGGCGTGCTGATGTGCCCGCCGGACCACTTCCAGGTCCTCGCCGTGAAGAACCCGTACATGGCGCGCCACGTCGGCGACGTGAACATCGACAAGGCCAAGAAGCAGTGGGAGGACCTCAAGGCCGCGTTCGAGGGCGCCGGCTGCCCCGTGTCGGTGATCCCGGCCACGCCCGGCCTCGAGGACATGGTCTTCGCCGCGAACTCGTCCTTGGCGGGCACGCGGCCGGACGGCGAGAAGGTCGCCTTGATCTCGTCGATGCGGCACTCCTCGCGCCGCAAGGAGACCGAGGCGTTCGAGGCCTGGTACGAGGCGCACGGCTACCGCGTCGCGCGCACCAAGCCCGGAGGCCACGAGACCTTCGAGGGCTCCGGCGACGCGGTGTGGCATCCCGGCAAGCGCCTGATCTGGGGCGGCCACGGCTTCCGCACCGACCCCGGGATGTTCGAGCAGGTGGCGGACACCTTCAAGACCCCGGTCATCCAGCTCAAGCTCGTCAACGAGCGTTTCTATCACCTCGACACCTGCTTCTGCCCGCTGACGCCCGAGACCGTGCTGATCTATCCCGCGGCGTTCGACGCGGCGAGCCTCGAGCTGATCCTCAAGATCTTCCCCATCGTCGTGACCTCCTCCGAGGCCGACGCCGTCTCGCGCCTGGCCTGCAACGCGGCGGTGTGGCGCTCGAAGACCGCGATCATCCAGAAGGGCGCCAACGCCGCCGCGGGACACATGCGGGCGATGGGGCTCGAGGTCGTCGAGGTCGACACCTCCGAGTTCGTGAAATCCGGCGGCAGCGTCTACTGCATGAAGCAGTACCTGTTCGGCTGATGCGGGCCCTCCTCGCGGCGGCGGCGCTCCTGCTCCCGCTCCCCGGCGCCGCGCTGTCTCCCGACACCGCGCCGTCCGGAAGGACGGCCAGGGAGCTCGCGCGGCTCGAGTCGCTGGCGTCGGCGAGCCCGGCCGCGCGGCGGCTGTTCGCGGCGACCCGCGGCGTGCCGCGCCGCGAGGTGCGCGGCTCGGGGCTCCCCGACCCGATCGGCCTGCGCGGCGGCGCGCGGCCGGAGATCGTGCTCGACGCGCTCCGGCTCCCGGACACGGGGGAGACCGACGCCGAGCTCCTGCTCGTGCTGAACTCCGCGCGCGCCCTGCTCGCCTTCCCGATCCCCGTCGTCGAGGCGGAGCAGGCCGCCTGGCAGAGGACCTTGCTGTTCGCCGTCGAGCGGGGCGCGGAGGACCCCGCGGGGTTCGGCGCGCGCCTGGCGAAGGCCGTCCGCGAAGGCGGGGCGCGCAGCGAGGCGCTCGAGCGCTCGGCGCTGCCTCCGCGCACGCCGTGGGAGCCGTCGGAGACCGCGGTGCTGAAGCTCCCCGACGACGCGCTGTCCCGCGCGGGGCTGCTGCTCCACCTGCTCGAGGCCGACCCGCAGCGCTTCTACTGGGCGGTCGAGGCGGGGACCGCGTGGCCGCGCGGGGCCGCCCGCCTTTCCGAGCTCGAGGACCTGTACGCCTTGCGCGCGAAGGAGATCGCCGCGCTCCCGGCCCCGCCGGAGGGTCCCTACGCGGTCCTGGGCGGGCGCCGCTATCCCGCCCCCCTGGTCCGCACCGCCTTCCTACTGAGGGGGACCGGCGAGGTCGAGCGCCTGCGCGAGTCGCTCGAGGCCTACGACACCGTGGGCCTGGCGAGCGCGCGCGTCGCGATCAACCGCTGGCGCCGGGCCGTGGGCCGATGACCCTTCATCTTTGCCAGCCCGGCTACGAGGCCTTCCTGATCAAGGAGCTCGGCGGCGCCGTCGAGAGGTCCGGTCCGGGATGGGTGCTCGGCCCGGACGCGTCCGGGGAGCTCTGCTTCGCGCACCTGTCGCTGAAGGCGCCCGCGACGGTCGAGGGCAAGTCCCTCAACGCGCTGGCCGGCGCGATGGCCGACTTCTTCACCTCGTCGACCAAGGACGAGCGCTTCGAGGGGCCGTGGCCGTTCTGCGTGGAGTCCTCCGGCGAGCCGGGCCTCTCGCGCCGCGCGAAGACGGCGGCGGAGGAGGCCTTCGCCCGGGTGAAGGGACGCATGTCGCGCGTGGCCAAGCTCGCGGTGCACGGGCGCCCGGGCCCCGGACCCGCGCGCGGTTTCTTCGCCTACCTGCCGACCTTCGACCAGGCGTTCGTCTCCCGGGAAGCCGTCGCCGGAGGCCAGCGGCGCATGGCCGACGACCCCCAGGCCCCGTCGCGCTCGTACCTCAAGGTCGAGGAGGCCTACGGCCTTCTCGGCCGCGAGCCGCAGGCGGGCGAGACCGTCGTCGACCTGGGCGCGGCTCCGGGCGGCTGGAGCTACAGCGCGGCCAAGCGCGGCGCTGCGGTCGTCGCCGTGGACAACGGCCCGCTCAAGGGCGGCGGGCTCCACGCGGGGATCACGCACAAGGCCGAGGACGCCTTCAAATACGCGCCGGAGTCGACGGTCGACTGGCTGTATTGCGACATGGTCGAGGACCCCGACCGGATCGCGGACCTGCTCGGGCAGTGGCTCGACAAGGGCTGGTGCCGGCGCTTCGTCGTCAACCTGAAGTTCGGCCGCCACGATCCGCTGCGCGTCCTGAGCCGGGCCGAGGAACTGCGGCCCAAGTGCGCCTTCCTGCGGGCCCGGCACCTGTTCCACGACCGCGAGGAGCTGACCCTCGTGGGCGAGCGCGCCGCCTAGCCGAGGGCGGCCGCGACGAGCCCGAGCTCGCGCTCGGCGTCGTCGAGCAGCGCCGGCGTCGCCGCGCCCGCGGCCTCGATGCGCGCGCACAGCGCCGAGAGGCGGCGCGCTCCCAGCGCGGCGCTGGAGCCTTTCAGCGTGTGGGCCGCGCGGGCGAGGATGTCCGCGTCCTTGCAGGAGCGCATGTCGGAGAGCAGGCGGCGCGCGTCCTCCAGGAACTCCTTTTTCCAGCGCCGCTCGGAGCCGTCCACGAGCCCCGCGGCCTTGGCGAGGACGGCGGGGTCCACCGGCAAGCCCCAGCGCGACAGCGCCCCGGCGATGTCCCTCAGCCTCATCGGCTTCGACAGGTAGTCGTCCATGCCGGCGGCGAGGCACTTCTCCCGGTCGCCCTGCAGGGCGTAAGCCGTCATCGCGACGATGGGCAGGCGCTCGCCCGGGGATTCCCGCCGGCGCCACGCCGCGGTCGCCTCGTAGCCGTCCATGACGGGCATCGAGCAGTCCATGAACACGAGGTCGTAGGGGGTCTTCTCCAGGCGCTCCAGGCCTTCCCGTCCGTTCTCCGCGGTGTCGGCCTTGACTCCGAGGTGCTCCAGCATCTCGAGGGCGATCCGGCGGTTCGCCGCGTTGTCCTCGACGATCAGCACGCGCAGGCGGGACAGGTCGGGCGCGGGCGCCGGCGCCGGCTCGGCCAGGGGCGCCTCGCCCGAGATCGGAAGAGGCGCGCGGAACCAGAACAGGGAGCCGGCGCCCGGGACGCTCTCGACGCCGATCACGCCGCCCATGGCCTCGACGAGGCGGCGGCTGATCGCGAGGCCGAGGCCGGTGCCGCCGTAGCGCCGCGTCGTGGAGGCGTCGGCCTGGGTGAAGGGCTGGAACAGGCGGGGCTGGATCCCGGGCGGGATGCCGATGCCGGTGTCGCGGACGCAGACGTTGAGGAACACCTCCTTCTCGCCGAGCGGCTCCG
>Ga0255338_1003134_pt1 | contig 20887 bp, 19 predicted proteins | sample MeOH1_35cm_T4_19_FD_203715 | JGI IMG/M metagenome (GOLD analysis project Ga0255338, IMG submission 203715) | Sandy soil microbial communities from University of British Columbia, Vancouver, Canada - MeOH1_35cm_T4_195 | ecosystem: Engineered > Artificial ecosystem > Sand microcosm > Unclassified ...
TGGGGGTGACGGCGCCCGCGCGGCTCGGCGCGCCTTTCGCGGACGTACCGACGTGGAAGGAACAGGGCTACGACGCAGTGTTCGGCAACTGGCGCGGCGTGGTGGGCCCGCGCGGCATGACGCCCGAGCAGATCGCGTACTGGGACGACGTGTTCGCGAAGCTGAACGCCACCGAAGAATGGAAGACCGAGGTGCGCAAGGGTCTGTGGGACGCGAGCTACGCGAACGGCCGCGACAGCAAGCGATTCCTCGACGAAGATTACGCACAGCTGCGGCGCGTCCTGCTCGAGCTGGGCCTCGCCCGCTGAACCCGCACCCGGCATTGAGAGGATCATCCCATGTTTGCCGCCCCTCCCGTGATCGAAACCGAAGTCTTCGCGCGGCTGCCCGACAAATTCCGCGTCTCCGGGCGCCGCTCCGCGTGGGTGGAAGCGCGCCAGCACGGCGCGCCGCACTCGTTTCTCGAAGGCCCGTCGTTCGACCGCGCAGGCAATCTGTACTGCACGGACATTCCGTACGGCCGCATCTTCAAGGTGACGCCGGACGGAACGTTTCATCTCGTCGCCGAGTACGACGGCGAGCCCAACGGGCTCAAGATCCGCAGGGACGGCCGCATCTTCATCACCGATCACAAGCGGGGGCTGCTCACGCTGGATGCGGACACCGGCGCAGTGACGCCGGTGCTCGAGCGCGCGAACTCCGAAGGCTTTCGCGGCCTCAACGATTTGTATTTCGCCGCCAACGGCGACATCCATTTCACCGACCAGGGTCAGAGCGGATTGCAGGACCCGAGCGGCCGGGTCTACTGCCTGGGCACCGACGGCCACCTGAGATGCGTGCTCGACGGCATCCCGAGCCCCAATGGCCTCGTACTGACGGCCGATGAAAAAATTCTGTACGTGAACGTCACGCGCGCCAACGCCGTGTGGCGCTTGCCGTTGCTGCCGTCAGGCGCCGCGACGAAAGTCGGCGTGTTCCTGCAATTGTCCGGCGGTCTGGGCGGACCGGACGGTCTCGCGATCGACGAGGCGGGCAATCTCGCCGTGGCGCACGCCGGCATGGGTGTGGTGTGGGTCTTCAGCCGCCTCGGCGAGCCGCTGTACCGCATCAACTCGTGCGAAGGCGAGCGCACCACCAATCTCGCTTACGGCGGTCCCGACCGGAAGACGCTGTACATCACGGAGTCCGGATCGGGCACGATACTGACGGCGCGCCTGCCGGTCGCGGGCGAGCGCCTGTACTCTCACATGTAGGTCATCATGCTACCCACGGACAACGAAATACGCGTGCTGTCGCCGACGGGCGTCTGCGGCTCCGGCTTCATGGAGTCGTCCTTCGAGCTCGCCCTCGCCGAGCGACCCCACTTCATCGGCTGCGACGCAGGGTCTACCGATCCCGGACCGACTTACCTCGGCACCGGCCGCGCCGCCTTTCCCAGGGATGCCGTGCGACGGGACCTGCGCATCATGCTGCGCGGCGCACGCAAGCTCGGCATACCGCTGCTGCTGGGCTCGGCCGGCACCGCAGGCGGCGACGCGCAGCTCGCGCTCGTGCGCGGCATCGTCCAAGAGATCGCGGCGAGCGAAGGTCTCGAGTTCAAGCTCGCGCTGATACACGCCGAGCAGGACAAGGCGTATCTCCAGCGCCGCCTGCGCGAAGGACGCGTGAAGCCCCTGCATCCCGCCCCGCAATTCGACGAGGCCACGATAGACCGCAGCGCGCACATCGTGGGCATGATGGGCGCCGAGCCGTTCCAGCGGGCGCTCGCAGCCGGCGCGGACGTCATCATCGCGGGCCGCGCGAGCGACACCGCGATATTCGCGGCGCTGCCGCTGATGCGCGGAATTCCGCCCGGCATCGCGTGGCACGCAGCGAAAATCCTCGAATGCGGGGCCGCGGCAGTGGTCCAGCGCAAGACGCCGGATTGCATGTTCGCGTGGCTGCGCAAGGACCATTTCCTGATGCAGGCGCCCGATCCTTCGTTGCGCTGCACGCCGCAAAGCATCGCCTCGCACAGTCTCTACGAGAATGCCGATCCCTTCCGGCTCGTCGAATGCTCGGGCACGCTCGACCTCACCGATTCCCGCTACGACGCCGTCGACGAGCGCACGGTTCGCGTGTCGGGCAGCGGCTTCATCCCCGCCGAGCGCTACACCGTCAAGCTCGAAGGCGCGGAGCAAGTGGGCTACCAGAGCGTGCTCATCGGGTCGATCCGCGACCCTTACATCATCCGGCAGATCGACGACTGGTCCGCGCGGCTCATGGAGAAGATCCATGCGCGCGTCACGATGGTGTACGGAGACGACGTGAAGCGCGAGGACTATCACGTGAATCTGCGCATTTACGGCAAGAACGGCACGATGGGGCCGCTCGAGCCGGTGAAGGAAATACGATCGCACGAGCTTTGTCTCGTGTTCGAGGCGACCGCGGCAACGCAGGAAATCGCGAGCGCCATCGCCGGCATTACGCGCCACCAGGCGCTGCATCTGCCCATACCGGAATGGAGCGGCCTCATCACCGGCGTCGCGTGCCCCTACAACTACATGGAGCGCGGACCGGTGTACCGCTTCAACGTGAACCACGTCGTCGAGCCGGACGATCCCTGCGAGATGTTCCGCATGGAGCTCTCGCAGGTGCGCGGCGCGGCAGTGAGGAGCATCGCCGCATGACCACGCTCGCCGAGCTCGCGCGGCTGATCCGCAGCAAGAATGCTGGGCCCTTCGAGCTCACGTTCGACATCATGTTCGATGACGAAGCGACGTACGAGCGCGTGAAGCGCTCGGGCGCATTGAGCCGCGAAGTCGTCGCGACGTGCTACGGCCTCGAGCCCGAGGAAGTAAAATTCTTCTATTGCGATCGCGCGCTCGCCATCAAGGCGTCGATACCGCGCCCCTATTTTCAGGGCGACCTGCGTGACAGCGACGGCCACGGCGGACAGCAGTACGCGCCGCTGATGGACATAGAGATCCGATGATGCGGCAGAGGTCCGCTTCGACACCGGACGATTCACCAAAACCGATAACCGAGGACATCATGCATAACGATTCCAGACTCCACCTAGCCGCCTTGCTCGCCGCGCTGTCGCTCGCAGCCCTGCCCGCAGCCCATGCCGCGCAGAGCGAAGGCGCATATCCTACGAAACCCATCCGCCTCATCATTCCCTTCGCGCCCGGCGGCGGGACGGATCTGACCGGTCGGGCCATCGCGCTGAAGCTCACGGAGGCGCTCGGACAAACCGTCGTCGCCGACAACCGCGCCGGCGCGAACGGCACCATAGGCGCCGACCTCGCCGCCAAGTCGCCGCCCGACGGCTACACGATTTCGATGATCTCCTCGAGCCACTCGGTGAACCCGAGCCTCATGAAGAAGCTGCCCTACGACCTCATCAACGACCTCGCGCCGATCACGCAGGCCACGTCCCAGCCGTACGCGCTCGTAGTGCATCCCTCCGTGCCCGCGAAATCGGTGAAAGAGCTCATCGCGCTCGCGAAGGCAAAGCCGGGCACGATCAATTACGGCTCCTCGGGCACCGGCGGCTTGAGCCACCTCTCCGGCGCGCTCTTCGCGACGCTGGCGAACATCGAAATCACCCACATTCCGTACAAAGGCGGATCGCCTGCGCTCACCGACGTGATCGCGGGACAGATCCAGATGCTGTACTCGACGATACTGCAGGCGCATACGCATCTGCAGTCAGGAAGGCTGCGCGCGCTCGCGGTGACGACCGCCAAGCGCTCCCGCGCGATGCCGCAACTGCCGACGATGGCCGAAGCCGGCGTGAAGGGCTACGAAGTCGCCGGGTGGTACGGCGTCGTCGCGCCGGCAAAGACGCCCCGTCCCATCATCGTGAAGCTCAACCAGGAAATCGTGCGCGCGCTCAAGATGCCGGACATGAGCGAAAAGCTCGCGGCCGACGGCTCCGAGGCGGTCGGCAGCACGCCCGAGCAGTTCGGCGCGCACATCAAGTCGGAAGTGGCGAAATGGCGCGATCTCATCAAGAAGACCGGCATTCAGGCGGAGTAGGCGCCGTGTCCTTCCCGCGTCTGCTCGCCGTTGCGTTTGCCGTTCACGTCATCGGTATCGGTAGCGCGCACGCGCAGGCGCGGGCCGATTTTCCCAACCGGCCGGTGCGCTTCATCGTGCCTTTCGTGGCCGGCGCAGGCACCGACATCACTGCACGCACCGTGGCACAGAAAGTCGGCGAGCGCGTGGGCCAGCAGGTCGTCGTCGACAACCGGCCCGGCGCCGCCGGCAATATCGGCGTCGAGCTCACGGCCAAAGCACCGCCCGACGGCTATACGATCGTCCTCGTTTCTGCGAGCCATACCGTCAACCGGTCGCTGCAGAAGCTGAGTTACGACCTGCTGCGGGATTTCGCGCCGCTCTCGCAGATCACGGCACAGCCTTATTGCCTGAGCGTGCACCCCTCGGTGCCCGCCCGCTCCGTGAAGGAGCTCGTCGCCCTCGCGAAAGCGAAGCCCAATACCCTGACGTACGGCTCGTCGGGCACCGGCGGCTTGAGTCATCTCGCCGGCGCGATGCTCGCATCGCTTGCGCACATGGACTGGATACACGTGCCGTACAAAGGCGGCGCCGCGGCGATCAACGACATGCTGGGCGGCCAGATCAATTCGCAGTTCACGACCATCATCGGCACGATCCAGCACGTGAAGGCCGGCCGGCTGCGCTGGCTCGCGATCAGCACCGCGAAACGCTCGGCTGCGGTGCCGGACCTGCCGACCGTGGCGGAAGCCGGCGTTCCCGGCTACGCCGTCGAGGGTTGGTACGGCGTACTCGCGCCGGCTGCGACGCCGAAGCCCATTGTCGACAAGCTCGGCCGCGAGATCGGCGCCGCACTGCGCTCGCCCGACGTGAGCGAGCGTTTCGCCGTCGACGGCTCCGAACCCGTCGGCAGCACGCCGGAGCAATTCACCGCCCACATCCGCGCGGAAGTCGCGAAGTGGGCCAAAGTCACCAAGGACATCGGCATGCGGGCCGAGTAAGGCGCGCACGCGACAGGAGGCCATATGACCATCGCACTCGAGCTCGCCCGACGCATCAACGCCCTGCCCTACGACCGGCTGCCGCCCGAAGCGGTGCATTGGGCCAAGGTCGGCATACTGGACACCGTCGGCGTGACGCTTGCCGGCAGCAACGATCCGTCGGCGACCATCGTCGCTGCGGCCATCGCGAGCGGCAGCGGGCCCAGCCTGGTTTACGGCACGTCGCAGCGCGTGAGTCCGCTGGACGCAGCGCTCATCAACGGCACCGCGTCGCATGCGCTCGACTTCGACGACTGCAACAACACACTCGGCGGTCATCCGTCGGCGCCCATACTGCCTGCGCTGTTTGCGCTTGCCGACGACATCGGCGCCAGCGGCCGCGACTTCATCGCAGCATACGTCGCCGGGTTCGAGACCGAGTGCAAGATCTCGATGGGCGTGAACTTCTACCAGTACACGCGTGGCTGGCATCCCACGACGACCATAGGCGTCTTCGGCGCGGCTGCTGCGTGCGCCCGCCTGATGCATCTCACCGACGAGCAGACTGCCACCGCCCTCGCCATCGCGGCTTCGCTCGCGTCGGGCGTGAAGTCGAATTTCGGAACGATGGTGAAGCCGCTGCACGTCGGACATTGCGCGCGGAGCGGCTTGTTCGCAGCCCTGCTTGCGAAGAACGACTACACCGCGAGTCCCGTCGCGTTCGAGCATAAGCAAGGCTATTTCGAGGTGTTCAACGGCACCGGCAATTACGACGCCGAGAAGATCTTCGCCACCTGGGCCGCGCCGCTCGACATCGTCAAGCCGGGCATCGCGATCAAGCAGTATCCCTGCTGCGGCAGCACGCACCCGGCGATCGATGCCATGCTGAAGCTTGCGCGCGAGCACGATCTGAAAGCCGATGCGATCGAGCGCATCGATTCATGGACGCACAAGCGCCGTCTCGAGCACACCAACCGCGCCGATCCCCAGAGCCAGAAGGACGCGAAGTTCAGCGTACAGTACGTGCTCGCGCGTGCCGTGACCGACCGCAAAGTGGCGATCGAGCATTTCGAAGGCGAAGCTTTCCGCGACCCGGCGGTGCGCGGCCTCATGTCGCGCATCCATGTCGCGCCCTACACGACGGCGCAATTTCCGGAAGACAACCATTTCGGCGCGGAAGTGAAAGTGAAGCTGCGCGGCGGCACCGTACTCGAGACGAAAGTCCAACAGCCGGCCGGGCGCACTTCCGCAAATCCGCTCTCGAAAGAGGAGCTGAAGGGCAAGTTCGACAACTGCGCGGCGCGCGCGCTGCAGGCGTCTCAGCTTGCGCCGCTCTACGAGGCGATCGACGGCTTCGAACAGCTTGCGGACGTGCGCGCGATCAGCGACGCGATGGCCGGCAATACCTCGTCACGCAACTCGATCACCCAGGTGACCGCATAGCGGTCAACGCGCTGACCCTGCGAACCCGATGGATCAACCCATTTTGATGTGCGTCGTCTGCGCGAGCTTCGCCCAGCGCTCGATGTCCTGCTTGAGATAGGCGCCGAACTGCTCCGGGCTGTTGCCCACCGGCTCGGCTCCGCGGCCCGCCATTTTCTCGCGCACGTTCGGGTCGGCGAGCGTTTTCACCAGTGCCTCGTTGAGCTTGCTCACCTATGATGCCGTTGGCCCCGCCGCGATTGTCCACGATCACCTGCTGTCCGAGAATGTCGGACAGCCTGGGCGAGACGAGGCGCAAGCCGTGCGCCGGAAAGCTTTGCGCCCCGGCTTCGAGCGCAGTAACGGCGAGCACGACGGCAAGCGCTGCACGCGCACACTTCATGAGTCCTCCTCCGCATGTCGGGGTGCAACGATACTGGAGGAAGCGATGAGCAAACTCAACGGCTCCGGGTCCACATATTGTCATGTCTTGACAAGGGCTTACGCACGCTCTACAGTGCGGGCGCTCCGGCCACGAAACCGCCGACGCGCCCTCCGCTCTCCGGCCAGCCCCGGTCCAGCATGCAGACTGCGCTGGCTAGCCCCGCACGGAATACCTGTCGTCGCTCAAGCGCAGTGCCGGCCCAGCACGATCTAGCGTTTTGCACACACATTTCGGCTCATCTGAAAACGGGAAGACCCTCATGCAGGAATATGACGTAATCGTGGTCGGCAAAGGCAACGCGGCGCTGTGCGCCGCTCTCTCGGCACGCGAGCGCGGCGTGAAAGTCGCCATGCTCGAGGCGGCTTCGGAAGAAGAATCGGGCGGCAACAGCCGCTTTGCCGGCGGCGTCATGCGCTTCGCCTACGAGTCGGTCGACGATCTCAAGCAGGTGACCGAGCTCACCGACGAGGAGATCGCGGGGAGCGACTTCGGGACCAACACGACGGAAGAATTCTTCGACGACCTGTTCCGGCTCACGAGCTATCGCACCGACCCCGATCTTTCCGAAACGCTGGTCACGAAAAGCCTCGAGACGATGGCGTGGCTGCGCGCGAAAGGCGTGCGCTTCGTCCCCAACTACGGCCGCCAGTCGGGCATGGTGAACGGCAAGCGCAAGTTCTTCGGACGGCTGCCCATCGAAGTGTCCGGCGGCGGCGCAGGTCTCGTGCAATATCTCGATGCCGCGGCACGCAAGGCCGGCATCGACGTGTTCTACGATACGCGCGCCACCGAGCTCGTTTATGACGGCCAGCGTGTCCACGGCGTGCGCGCCCAGCAGAAAGGCACACCGGTCGAGCTCCGGGCGAAGTCGGTCGTGCTCGCGAGCGGCGGCTTCGAGGCGAACCCCGAGATGCGCACGCGTTATCTCGGCACGGGCTGGGAGCTCGCCAAAGTGCGCGGCTCGCGCTTCAACCAGGGCGACGGCCTCAAGATGGCGCTCGACGTCGGCGCCGCGCCGTACGGCAACTGGTCGGGCTGCCATGCGACGGGCTGGGACCGCTACGCGCCCGAGTTCGGCGACGTGAACGTCGGCGACCAGTTCCAGAAGCACAGCTACATCTTCGGCCTGCTCATCAATTCCGAAGGCAAGCGCTTCGTCGACGAAGGCTGGGACTTCCATTCGTTCACCTACGCCAAGTACGGCGGGGAGGTGCTGAAGCAGCCGGGCCAGTTCGCATGGCAGGTGTTCGATTCGAAGGTGAAGAACCTGCTGCGCTCCGAGTACCGCATCAAGCTCGTCACCAAGGTGAGCGCGAACAGCCTGGAAGAGCTTGCACCGAAGCTCGAAGGCGTGAATCCGGAGAACTTTCTAAAGACCGTGCGCGAGTACAACGCCGCCGTGCGCAAGGATGTGCCGTTCGACCACACGGTGAAGGACGGCAAGTGCACGGTGGGCATAGAGCCGCCCAAGTCCAACTGGGCGCAGCCGCTCGACACGCCGCCGTTCGATGCGTATGCCACGACGTGCGGCATCACGTTCACCTTCGGGGGCCTGCGCATCGACCGCGAGACCGGTCAGGTGCTGAACGTGCACTTCCACAAGATTCCCGGCCTGTACTGCGCGGGGGAGATGGTCGGCGGATTGTTCTACTTCAACTATCCGAGCGGCACGGGCCTCGTCTCGGGTGCCGTGTTCGGCCGCATCGCAGGCGCAGGCGCAGCAGCGGCAGCGCAGGCCTGAAGCGCTGGACGACAATATCGATTCAGCGGCCGCGCGCGAGGCGCGGCCGCTCACCTTACCGGATACCGTAAAGACATGAGTCACGAAGCTTCCACCGACAATCCCTACACCCGCGGCATCGCCGAATTCGTTTCCAACCTGCGCTACGAGGCGATCCCCGAAGAAGTACGCCACCGCATCAAGCTCCTGATGCTCGATTCGCTCGGCTGCGCGCTGTACGGCGCCGACCTCGAGTGGAGTCGCATCCTGCAGAACACGCTGTCGAGAGTGGACACCACGCGCCAGTGCAGCGTGTGGGGCACGAAGGCCAAGCTCTCGGCGCCGCACGCGGCGCTGGTGAACGGCACGCAGGTGCAGGGCTTCGAGCTCGATGACGTCCATCGCGCCGGCGTGCTGCACGTGGGCGCGGTTGTGCTGCCTGCGCTCATTTCGGTGACCGAGATGAAGCCGGGCATGAGCGGAAAGGAGTTCATGGCCGCTGCAGTCGCCGGCTACGAGATCGGACCGCGCGTGGGCCTGTGCATGGGCCCGGAACATATCGCGCAGGGCTGGCACTCGGGCGCGACGCTCGGTGTGTTTTCCGCAGCTTCCGGCGCCGCGCGCGCGCTCAAGCTCGACGTGGAAAAAACCGTGCATGCGCTCGGCATCGCGGGCACGCAGGCAGCGGGCCTCATGGCTGCCCAGTATGGCGCCATGGTGAAGCGCATGCATGCCGGACGCTCTTCGCAATCGGGGCTGTACGGCGCGCTGTTCGCGGAAGCCGGATTCACCGGCATCGTCAACGTGCTCGAGAGCGAATACGGCGGCTACTGCACGACGTTCTCCCGCTCCACCGACCGCTTCAACCTGGACGAGCTCACCGCGGGCTTCGGCACGACGTGGCAGACGATGGGCGTCGCGCTCAAGTTCTACGCCTGCGTCGGCAGCAACCACACGACGCTCGACGCGATCCGCGACATGCAGCAGGAGCGGCCCTTCGGCGCGAAGGACGTCGCCAAGGTAAGCGTGCACGGCTCTCAGGTCACGATGGATCACGTCGGCTGGAAGTACGTGCCGCAAGGACTGACGTCCGCGCAGCTCAACCTGCCCTACTGCATCGCGACCTGGCTCCTCGAAGGCGATTGCTTCGTCGATCAGTTCACCGAGGCGAAAGTGGCCGATCCGGCGCGCATGGCACTCGCGGAAAAGGTGGAAGTGCATCACGACCATGACATCACCGCGAAAGGCGCCAAGTTCCGCCACATGGTGCGCGTCGTCGTCGAGCTGAAAGACGGCACGCGCATGGAGCGCACGGTGGAAGCCGCGCGCGGCAGCGAGAAGAAATTCGCCCCGGACGCGGACATCGTGGAAAAATTCGAGAAGCTCGCGGGGAAGGCGTTGCCCGCCGCACAGGTGGCGAAGCTGCGCGACGCAATGCTGGGCCTCGAGAATCTCGCGGATGCGGGGGAGATCGCGAGGCTCATGGTTCAAGGCTGACGCGAGCCACACGAAGGAACGAACATGGCAACTGCCGTCGCTGCAGAACAGGCGTTGAAAGGCCGGCGCATCATCAAGTCGAATGGCACCGGTGAAGAGCACTGGCGCACGGACTACATCGGCACGCGCAGCACGGGCGAGGGCAGCGCGAGCCCGCAGGCCTTTCTGATCGAGATGCGCGCGCATGAGACGATCCTCCCGCACTTTCACGCAGTCGATCAGTTCCAGGTCTTCGTTGCAGGCTCGGGCGGCCTCGGCCGCAACGACGTGCCGACGCTGGCGGTGCACTATACCGACCACCACACCGGCTATGGCCCGATCAACGCGGGCCCGCACGGCTACTCGTACTTCACGCTCCGCGCGAAGACCGATCCGGGCGCCAGGTATCTGCACCGGCCCGGTTACCGCGAAGCGCTCAAGCCCTCGCGCAAGCGCCACGCCACGGCGGCCGGGCTCACGCTCACCACCGCGCCCGTGCTCATGCAGCTCGGCGCAATGCAGACGGAAGCGTTGCTGACGGAGCTCGATGCCCCGGACGGACTGGGCGCCTGGCTGCACCGGCTGGGGCCGGTGACGAGCCTGCACGGGGCCCACCCTGCCGCCTCGGGCGGACAGTACTGGCTCGTGGTGAACGGCAGTCTCGTATTTCAGGGCGAGCGTTATGCGCCGTGGTCGATGCTGTACGTCGGTGCCGCCGATTCGGCGCTAGACGCCGAGGCGGGTCCGGAAGGCCTCGAGGTCCTGCAGCTGCAGTACGCGCAACGCGAATCGCAGCCGTAACGGGCCGCAAATCCCGCGTCTCGGGCCGCGCGCCCTCCGGCGTGCAGGCGTCTGCTTATCCTCTTCCCGTACTGACATGGCGCCGCCCGCCCGCGACGTCTCAGGGGACCGCGCGCCGTCTGTATAATGCGCGCTGACTTCTCGACCATACCTCCATCATAATGACACTCTACGCGGCCACCATATTGCTGAGCGCGTTTCTGCTGTTCCTCGTGCAGCCGATGATGGCGAAGCAGATCCTGTCGTGGTTTGGCGGCTCTGCGGCGGTATGGACGACCTGCCTCGTGTTCTTCCAGTTCCTGCTCCTGTTCGGTTACGCATACTCCGATTGGACGACGCGCAAGCTCAAACCGCGCCATCAGATGATCCTGCATGCGGCCCTGCTCGCAGTAAGCCTCGCCTCGCTGCCGATCATCCCGGACACCTCGTGGAAGCCGGCGGGCGACGAAGATCCCGGCTGGCGCATCATCGGCCTGCTCGCCGCCACCATAGGCCTGCCGTATTCCCTGCTCTCGACCACCGGCCCGCTGGTGCAGGCGTGGTTCGCGCGCAGCTTCCCGTCCGGCACCGTGTACCGCCTGTTCGCGCTCTCGAACTTCGGATCGCTCCTCGCGCTCGTATCCTATCCGTTCGTGATCGAGCCGTGGATCACGACCCGGCAGCAGTCTTACGGCTGGAGCGCGGGCTATGCACTGTTCGCGCTGTTGTGCGCGACAGCCGCGGTCTTCAGCAGCCGGAGCGCAGCGGCGCCCGCAGCCGCACGGGCTGGTGAGCCGGATGCGGACGGCCCGCCGCCACGCGCCCGCGATTACGCGCTGTGGCTCACGCTCTCGGGCATGGGCTCGTTCATGCTGCTGGCGGTGACCAACCACATCACGCACGATGTCGCCTCGGTGCCCTTCCTCTGGATACTGCCGCTCACGCTGTACCTCATCACGTTCATCCTGTGTTTCGAGGGCCGCGGCTGGTACCGTCGCCGCTATTTCCTGGGCCCGTTGATGGTGGTGATCGGCGCCATGGCGTGGGGCTTGCACGCCGAGCGCGGCATCATGGACATCAAGGAGGCGGTGCCGCTCTTCACCGCCGGACTGTTCGTGTCGTGCATGTTCTTCCACGGCGAGCTCGCCCGCGCGAAACCCGCGCCGCGTTATCTGACGACTTTCTATCTCATGGTATCTCTGGGCGGCGCTCTGGGCGGCGTCCTCGTCGGGCTCGTCGCTCCACGAGTCTTCCCCACGTACTACGAGTTCGGCATCGGCCTCGTGTTCACGCTGCTGCTCGCAGCGTACGTGACGCGGCATATGGTGAAGTGGGTGCCTGCGCTCGCGCTCGCCGCTACCGCGTTCACCGGCTATCACATCGTTCGTTACGTGCACGATCTTTCCGACGGCGCGCTCGTGCTCACGCGCAACTTCTACGGCACTTTGCGGGTCCGGGACACGGGACCCTCGACGAGCCCGGAATCGGTGCGGCGCCTCACGCACGGCGTGATCATGCATGGCGAGCAATATCTCGCGCCGAGCCGGCGGCACGCAGCGACGACGTATTACGGCGCGAGCAGCGGCATCGGCCGGCTCCTGACCCTGCTCGACGACCGTCCGGTGAAAGTCGGCGTCGTCGGCCTTGGCGCCGGCACGTTGGCGACGTACGGCAAAACGGGCGATGTGTATCGTTTCTACGAGATCAACCCGCAGGTCATACGCATCGCGGAGACCGAGTTTTCCTTTCTGTCCGACAGCCGCGCGAAAATCGAGACCGTGCTCGGGGACGCCCGCCTGAACCTCGAGCGCGAGGCCCCGCAAGGCTACGACGTGCTGGCCATAGATGCATTCTCGAGCGATTCCATACCGGTGCACCTCATCACCCGCGAAGCGGTCGCCGTTTACCTGAAGCATCTGAAGCCGGACGGCGTGCTCGCGTTTCACGTGACGAACCGTTTTCTGCGCCTGGCTCCCGTCGTGCAAAAGCTCGCCGCAGAGCATCGGCTGCAGATCACCCTGGTGGTGGATGACGCGGAAGGCAGCGATCTCGCGAAGACCGACTGGATGCTCGTAAGCCGGGCGCCTGCGACGCTCGAGCGCGAGCAGATCGCCGATGCGAGCGCCGTCATCGAGCCTATACCCGGCATGCGGCTGTGGACGGACAACTACAACAACCTGTTCCAGATCCTGAAGTAGGTGTAGCGCCGCGCGCAGGCACTGTACTTGCCAAAAGGTGGTGCTTCACCTTGAGTCACCCGTCATACGGAAGAGCGGCGCTGCAAGTCATTGGAGGTCTCGGTATGGTCACTATTGCTCGACGCCGGCTCGCATGCGCGTCCTGGTGTAGCCTGCTTTTCGTCTTCATGCACGCGGCCGCCGCACAGCCCGCCGTCAGCGCACAGGGCATGCCCACGCTCGCGCCGCTCGTGACTCAGGTGACGCCTGCCGTCGTCAACATCTCGGTCCTCACGCGCGCACCCATGGAGGACAACCCGCTGTTCCGCGATCCGTTCTTCCGGCGCTTCTTCAATCTGCCGGAACGCTCGGCGCCGACGGAGCAGGCGGCAGGTTCCGGTGTGATCGTCGACGCGGCACAGGGGTACGTGCTCACCAACCACCACGTCATCAAGGATGCCGAGCAGATCGTCGTCACGCTCAAGGACCGGCGACAATTTCGAGCGAAGCTGGTCGGCGCCGACCCCGGCACGGACATCGCGGTGCTGCGCATACAGCCGCTGAATCTCGCCGCCATACGCTTCGGCGATTCGGATCAGCTGAACGTGGGGGATTACGTGATCGCCATCGGCAATCCGTTCGGCCTCGGCCAGACGGTGACGATGGGCATCGTGAGCGCGCTCGGGCGCAGCGGGCTCGACATCGAGGGCTACGAGGACTTCATCCAGACGGATGCGTCGATCAATCCGGGGAACTCGGGCGGCGCGCTCGTCAATCTGCGCGGCGAGCTGGTCGGGATCAACACCGCCATCATCGGCCCGGCCGGCGGCAACGTCGGCATAGGGTTCGCCGTGCCCGCGAACATGGCGCGCATCGTGATGGGTCAGATCATCCGCTACGGCGAAGTACGCCGCGGCCGGCTCGGCATAGAGATGGTCGAGCTCACTCCCGACCTCGCAAAGAAGCTGGGCGTCAAGACGCTCGACGGCGCCGTGATCGCGGCCGTGCAGCCCGGCTCGCCTGCGGAGCAGGCCGGGTTACGCGAGCGCGACATCGTCGTGGGCCTCAACGGACGCCCCATCCGCAGTCCGGCGGCGCTGCGCGCGAGACTGGGTCTCACGCCGATCGGTGAAGAGGTGGAGTTTCGCGTCGAGCGCGGCAAGGAGGTGCGCAACGTGCGCATGAAGATCGCGCCGCCGCAGACTGTAGCGACGACCAGCGGGCAGACCATTCCCGAGTTGCCTGGCATGAAGGTGGTGGAAATCGAGCGCGGCAGTCCGTTGTACAAGCAGGTGCAGGGACTGATCGTCGCAGCCGTGGATGCACACAGCCGCGCCTGGGAGGCGGGCTTGCGCGCGGGCGATATCATTTTCGCGGTGAACCGTCGGCGGGTGCGCACGGTCGCCGAGCTGCAGAAGGTCTTGCGGGGCGCCGAACGCGGCTATTCGCTGAGCCTACTGCGGGGCGACACCGCGCTCACGATCGTCGTGCGTTGACCTCACGCGGCTGCCGCCGCTACCGCGGGAACCTCTCCCTCGCGCCCGCCGGGTAATTTTTACCCCCCGCCTTTCCGGCGGGCGCCTGCTCCGGCCAATTTGCCGCCTCTGCTATCACCCTGCCACAGTAGGTTTTTTCTGGCGGTACGCGCGTTGCTTGGCTCTAGGACGTGCTCATGCGCAAAACCAACAATGCATGGATCAACCACAGGAGACAACTGCCATGTCCTTACGTTACATCACGATCGTGAGCGCCGCGCTCAGCCTGAGTCTCGCGGGCGCCGCATTCGCCGCTGAGACCACTGCAGGCGGCATGACGAAAGACCAGTACAGCGCCGAGAAGGACCGCGTCAAGAACGAAGCCAAGGCAGAAAGGGACAAATGCAAAGGGATGTCGGGCAATGCCAAGGACATCTGCAATGCCGAGGCGAAAGGTCACGAGAAAGTAGCGAAGGCCGAACTCGAGGCGCGTTACAAGCCCAGCGCCAAGGCCGATTACAACGTGCAGGTCGCGAAGGCCGATGCCGCGTACGACGTAGCCAAGGAGCGCTGCGACGACAAGGCGGGCAAAGAGAAGAACGCCTGCCAGAAGGAGGCGAAAGCCGCTCACACTCAGGCGAAGGCCGACGCCAAGGCCGGCATGAAGACGGCCGACGCGCGTCGTGATGCAGGCGAGGCCCGCCGCGATGCCGCTGCAGAGAAGCGCGGGACGAAATAGGACGCCAACACCGAACGGTGACGTTGCGCGGCCGCGCTGCGCGCAGGTGTCGACCGATCATCGGCGACGAGCCGGCAACGATGCAAAGGAGAACGTGATGAGGAAACTCTTGGTGGGCTCGGCAATTGCCGCCAGCGCATTGGCGTTCGCGGCGTGCGATTCGATTCCGTATTCGAAACAGACGCAGGGCGCAGCCATAGGCGCCGCCGCCGGCGGTGTGGCCGGCCACGCGATCAGCGACGGCAGCGCGCTCGGTACGATAGGCGGCGCGGCGGTCGGCGGCGTGGTGGGCTCCGAGGTCGGCAGGCGGCAAGATCGCCGTTAACGCGTCGCACCGGATGGTCCGATAAACTTTTTCGGGTGCTTCCCCCTTTGCGCCCCTCGCGGGGCGTTTTTTTTTGCTCGCGAAGCATCTTCCCAACCCCTTGCGACGCGCCGGCTGCCGCTATACTTGGCCGGTCCAAAATCATGACGAGGTCATCATGCACGTCGACGCCAACGGAGTACGCATCGAATATCGGGTGGAAGGCAACGGCCCCTGGGTCACGCTGAGCCACGCTCTCGCCTGCAATCTATCGATGTGGGACGAGCAGGCGGCGCTGTTGGCCCGCCGCCACCGCGTGCTGCGTTACGATATCCGCGGACATGGTGGCACGACGGCCGCTCCGCCACCCTACACGCTCGAGCAGCTAGCAGACGACGCGCGCGCGCTGTTCGACGCGCTCGGCATCGCGCGCTCGCATTGGGTCGGCTTGTCGCTGGGCGGGATGATCGGAGAGACGTTCGCGCTCAAGTATCCGCAACGCGTCGAAAGCCTCGCCCTGTGCGACACGACGAGCCGCTATCCCGCCGACGCAGCGGCCACGTGGGACGAGCGTATCCGCAACGCGGAGGCGCGCGGCATGGCCGCGCTCGCGGACGTCACGCTGACACGCTGGTTCACCGAGCCGTACCGCGCGGCACATCCCGAAGTGATGCAGAAGTTCCGCGATGCGATCGCTGCAACACCAGTGGCCGGATATGCCGGTTGCGGTCGCGCCATCGCGACCATCGATCTGACCGACAAGCTGCGCGGGCTGCGCATGCCGGCGCTGGTCATGGTCGGCGAACAGGATCTCGGCACGCCCGTCGCGATGTCGCAGGAGATCGCCGACGCCATACCGGGAGCCGAGCTGCTCGTGATCCCGGATGCAGCGCATCTCTCGAACGTCGAGCAGGCGGACGCATTCAACCGGGCATTGCTCGAATTCCTCGACCGCGCGACCAGGAAGCGCGCGTAACGGCTAGCGTTGCAGGCGCGAGCTCCGATGCATCAGCGCGCTGCCCGCCGCGAGCAGCGCCGAGTTGGAGATGAAAACGGGATAGTAGCCGAACGCCGAGCCGACGCTGCCGAACAAGAGCGGCATGACGAGGTGCATGACATTGTTGACCGTCACGCGCAACCCCGCCGATTCGGCGGCACGCCCCGGCGGCGCCATGGCATAGATCAGCGACATCGACATCGGCTGACCGCAGCCCAGGCCCAGTCCGAGCACGAAGGCAACGATGCCGAGCGCATACGGATTCTGGAAGAACGGGAAAAGTCCGAAGGCGCATGCAGCGACGAGTATCGCCAGCGTCAGTATCTCCACCTCGGACATGCGCTTGAGCATCGTCGGCAGCACCGTGCGGATCGCAAAGGTCGCGAGCGCGAACACGCCCAGCACGGTCCCGATCGCGGACGCCGACAGCCCTATGCTGTGCCCGTAAACCGGGAAGTAAAACTGGAACAGATCCCAGCCTGCGGAGACGAAGCCGCTCGCGATGAACATGTCGCGCAGACGCGGTATGCGCCACAGGTCGCGCGTGCGATGTTCCTCTCGCTCCGGCGATGAAGGTGCGGCCTTGGGCAGCAGATTGGGACAGAGCCATATGAGCACCAGCGGCAACACGGTGAGCGCAGCCAGCACGCCGAACGTCAGCCGATAGCCGATGTGGTCTATTGCGAATCCCGCAACGGTGGGTCCGACGAAGCTCGCGGCGGAAAATCCCATGCTGATGACCGCAAAATTGCGTGCGCGGCGATCGGATCCCCCTATGCCGCCCGCGGTGCCCTGGACCGGCACGAAGAAAAAGTGAAAAGACGACCCGAGCAGCAACGACGCAATGTAGAGCGACCCGAGCCCGGGGAAGGCGAGCGGCAGAGCGAGCGCAATGCCGACGCCCAGTGTGCCGACGAACATGGGCAGCCGCGGTCCCAGCCGGTCCGAGAGCTTGCCGCTGTAGACCCCGAGGAGCATCGGGCAGATCGCATAGAGCGACATCATGATGCCGACGGTGAGCTGGTCGGCGCCGAGCTCGAGCGCATAGAGGGAGACGCCCACCCGGCTGCCCGAGAACGCCGCGTGGTTGAGCACGATCAACAGTACGATGAAGTAAATCATGGAAGCCTGCGTGACGAGCGTCCGATGTTACCATCGGCGAACGCAGACCCCCGAGAAGTCCGCTATGTGAACACGCGATACGCGAACGTGCCGCGTCACGCGTCGGCGACGAGATAGTGGACCGAAAAGCGGCAGCCTGCGTCTGTCCAGTAGTGCTGCGGGGAAAAGCCTGCGCGGCGCACGAGCGCCTGGAATTCGCCGATGGAATACTTATACGAGTTCTCGGTGTGTATCGACTCGCCCGCATCGAAATGGAAGCGTTGGCCCGCAACCGTCACGTCCTGCTCGCGCCGGCTCACGAGATGCATCTCGATGCGGCCGGCGTCCGCATTGTAGAACGCCTTGTGCACGAATGCCGACACGTCGAAATCGGCGCCCAGCTCCCGATTGAGCCGATGCAGGAGGTTCAGGTTGAACGCTGCCGTCACGCCTTGCGCATCGTTGTAGGCGGCATGCAGGACTGCGGCATCCTTCTTCAGATCGACGCCGATCAGCATGGCGCCGCGCACCCCCACCAGGGTCCGTGCCTGCCGGAGAAAAGACACGGCTTCCTGCGGCGTGAAGTTTCCGATCGTAGAGCCGGAAAAATAAACGGCGCGGCGCCGCACCTCCATCCCATCCAGCGCAGGCAGCTGCAGCGGCTGCGTGTAGTCCGCGCATACGGCGATCACTTCGATGTCCGGAAAGGCCTGCGCAAACTGCGCCGCAGCACGCGTCAACTGCTCGGCCGCGATGTCGATCGGAATATAAGCTGCCGGTCGCAGCGCCTCCAGCAGCACCCGCGTCTTGAGACCCGAGCCGCTGCCGTATTCGATGAGCGCGCTGCGCTCGCCCACGCGCGTCGCCATGTCTCGCGCGGCGTTGCGCATGATCTGCATCTCGGTGCGTGTGGGATAGTATTCCGGCAGGCGGCAGATGCGCTCGAAGAGCTCGCTGCCGTGGCTATCGTAGAAAAGCTTCGGAGGAAGCGACTTGCGCGGCCCGCTCAGGCCGGCCAGCACTTCTTCTCGCAGGCACGCGTTGGGGGGATGCAGGTCGTGCAAGGTGTAGGCACGGGATGTCATGCGCTCCCCGTATTGCAGTAAACGGACCTGCGTGGTGCGATGTATGGATCAGCCCGCGGGATGGCGGGCGAGCTGGCTTTCGATCCACTTCTTGATGCGGTTCGCGTCGCCTATGCGGGTCTGCTTGCCCCACGAGTCGAGCAGCACGATGACGACCGGCGTGGCCGCGATCCAGGCCTGCATCACGAGACAGCGCCCGGCCTCGGAGATGTAGCCCGTCTTCGAGAGCCCGATGCGCCACTTGGAGCTCTTCACGAGGCCGTTCGAGTTCCGGTATTGCAGTACTCTGCCATTGCCGTCCACGACCGAATAAGACGTTTCGGTGGTGTATTCCCGGATCAGCGAGTACCGATACGCCGCCTGAACCATTTTGGCGAGATCGCTCGCCGTGGATACGTTGTCGCTCGAAAGCCCGGTGCTGTCGACGAAGCGGCTGTGCCACATGCCAAGCTCGACCGCCTTCTGGTTCATGGCAGCCACGAAGCCCCGCAAGCCCCCGGGGTAGTTGCGGCCCAGGGCTGCTGCCGCCCGGTTTTCCGACGACATGAGGGCAAGCCGCAGCAGCTCGTCCCGCTTCAGGGTGGTACCCACCTTGAGACGCGATCGCGTATGCTTGATGTCGTCGACGTCCGCGTCGCCGATCGTGAGATGCTCGGTCAGCGGCAGTTGCGCGTCCATGACCACCATCGCGGTCATGAGCTTGGTGATGGAGGCGATCGGCACGACAGCCTCGGTATTCTTGCCGTAAAGGGCCCGGCCTTCCTTCTGGTCGAGCACCAGCACGGAGGACGATTTGAGGTTCAGGTGGGCCGCGTGTGCAACGGTGTCGACCGGCGTACGGGTGCGGGCATTAGCGCCCCAGGCGGGAGCGACGAGCACGCAAGACAGCGCAAGTGCAAAAAGCAAACGGTTCAGGGTCTCTCCCCCTTACTGGTGTCGGCGTTGGCCGACAGGAAAAATGTTTTCCAAAAATACCGGGTTAGAATGGTATTTTCAACAAGTTTTTAAGTATTGAGCAGGCGCGCTTCACAGCCTTGGAAAAAAGGCGGCGAAAAAAAACTCCGCTCGGGACAGTGTGGGTTGTCCCGGCGGAGCTTAAAGAGGCCATGCAATTACACGCTCAGCACAGGTAATTGCAACTGCCAGGCCTCCGAGGAGGAAAGACCGAACGAACTGCAAATCCGCAGAACTTGATGCAAGCTGCGGCGATGAGATGCACAGTAACAAGCGTTACTTACATGAACCTTACACAAGCCGATTCAGTGCATGGGGGGCTCGCAAGAATCTCCCCCAAGCGCTGTCGCGTCAGGTAAATTGGCGCCCTCTCATGCGCATATTGATCGTAGAAGACGACCCGATCCTCGCTGACGGATTGACGCGCTCTCTGCGAGCGGCCGACTACGCGGTGGACCACGCGAACAACGGGGCAGAAGCCGACCACGTGCTGGCCACGCAGGCGTATGACCTCGTGATACTGGACCTGGGCCTGCCGAAGCTCGACGGGTCGGACGTCTTGCGGCGCCTGCGCCGCCGCGGCTCCGCAGTGCCGGTGCTCATACTGACCGCGCGCGATGCCGTGGAGGACCGCGTAAGAGGCCTCGACCTGGGAGCGGACGATTATCTCTCGAAGCCTTTCGACCTGCCCGAGCTCGAGGCCCGCGTGCGCGCGCTCATACGCCGCGGACAATCCGGCGGCAGCTCGCTGCTTGCCCATGGCGCGCTCACGGTGGACACGGCCGGCCGGCGCGCGACGCTCAACGGCGTGCCACTCGATCTGTCCGCGCGCGAGTTGGGCGTCCTCGAGGTGCTCATGATGCGCAGCGGACGCGTGGTGGCGAAGGAGCAGCTCGCGGAGCAGCTCTACGGCTGGGAGGAGGAAGTCGGACCGAACGCAATCGAGGTGTATGTCCACAGGCTGCGCAAGAAGCTGGAGCCCGCCGGGGTCAACATACGCACCATACGCGGACTGGGATATCTCCTGGAAAAGCCGGATGAGTAAGCGGCGCGCCCATCTGCTCTATCCGCCAGCTGCGGCATCGTGGCCCGCCTCACGTTAAGTACGACCGGCACGACCCTCCGGCGCCAGCTGCTGTGGTGGCTCAGCGCGCCGCTGCTCTCACTCTGGCTCATCAGCTCGGTCGTCGATTACGACATCGCGAACCGCTTCGTGAATCTCGCGTACGA
>Ga0255338_1003135_pt1 | contig 20877 bp, 19 predicted proteins | sample MeOH1_35cm_T4_19_FD_203715 | JGI IMG/M metagenome (GOLD analysis project Ga0255338, IMG submission 203715) | Sandy soil microbial communities from University of British Columbia, Vancouver, Canada - MeOH1_35cm_T4_195 | ecosystem: Engineered > Artificial ecosystem > Sand microcosm > Unclassified ...
CGAAGGTCAAGGTGACCTCGGCCAGCGACTGCGGGGACCGCTTGGCGGTGCCCGAGAAGATCACGTCGGTCATCGAGTCGGCGCGCAGCGACTTCCACGACATCTCGCCGAGGCACCAGCGCACGGATTCCATGACGTTCGACTTGCCGCAGCCGTTCGGTCCGATCACGCCCGTGATGCCGGGCTCCAGGTCCACGTGGGTCTTATCCGCGAAGGACTTGTAACCGACGATGTCGATCGATTTCAGGTGCATGGAACCTCGGCGCGACGAAGTTTGTCCATCGAGTGCTATCTTTTACTGGTCAGTCGCGTTAACAGCACAACAGCATAGCATTTCTCGTCGAGAAATGCAAGTTTCTTCGTCGTGCCGCCCGTCGACAGGCCCTGGGGGCCCTTGACGAAAAAGCCCGTTCTCTTTACTCTTACAAAGACGATGCGACCCCTCCTCGCCCTCGCCGTCATTCTGGCCCTCTCCCCCGCGAGCCTCTCCGCGCAGGCCCCGGCCGCCGCGACCGCCCAGGCCGACTGGCGCCGGGACGGCGTCGACGACCGGGTCAAGGCGGGCCTCACGAGCCTGGGCTGGCGCCTCGAGGACGACGGCCGGGCCCTCGACCCCAAGACCAAGGCCCCGGTCACCAAGGCGGTCCTGGACAAGGCGGTGCTGGACCTCCGCCAGGGCGCGCAGCGCGCCGCGCTCGAGACCGTGAACCTCATGCTCTCCTCCGGCAAGCCGCTGTCGCCCGAGGACCGCTCCAAGGTGGAGACCCTCTCCGCGGACCTGCCGCCGGGCCTCGCCGCCGCCATCCTCGACCCGGCGTCCGACATGAACAAGGTCAAGGCGATGGCCGACGCCGGCCTGGCCCGCGTCGCGGCCTACTTCGACGGCTCCCGGACCATGGCCGACCGCCAGGCCGCGGCCCAACCGGTCTCCGCCGGGACGCCGGGGCCGCGCGTGGACCTCCCTTATTACACCGCTTTGGAGAAATCGGTCGGCGAGAAGGTCCAGGCGTCGGCCCGGGCCGAGATCGGCCGGGACCCTTTCGGCAAGACCGTCCTTTCCCGCCTGAACTCGGGCGGCAAGCTCGACCTGCCGCCGATCGTCATCGAGGACCAGAACAGCGGGGTCGTGGCCCAGTACGACTATCGCCGCCGGGCCGTCGTGCTCGACCGGGAGGCGGTGCTGGCGTCCGTCGCCGGCACCGTGCCGCCCCGCCAGGCCTCCGCTCTTCGCGCCTCCCTGTCGACCCGGGCCGCCTTGATGTCCTACCTCGACTCCCATCCCGAGGCCGTCGCCGCCGTCGTGAAGGACAACGACGTGGTGATCGTCCACGAGCTGACCCACGCCTGGCAGGACCGCCGCGACCCGGTCTTCCGCGAGATGGCGCGCGGGAACATACCGGACGTCCAGCCGCTCGAGTACGAGGAAGAAGCGTATGTGACCAAGAACCTCTACATCCAGTCCAAGATCAAGCACGATCCCGCGTCCGTTAAGATGGACTCGGAGTTCAACGACTATATCCCGATGTCGCACGGCGTGGACTCCTGGCGCGAACAGCTCTTCAACACGCTGGTCAACGCTTCGCCGTCCCGGGCCATTCCCCTCAAATCCACCGCCGACATCCAGCGCGAACGCCTTGCCCGAGCGCAGTCGCGCCCGGTCGCGACCGCCGACGAGCAGCGCGCGAAGGCGCTCGACCTCCTCGCGCTCAAGCGCGGAGCCCAGGAGCTCGCCGATCTGCAGGCCGCCCACAAGGCCCGGATGAAGCCGCTGAACGCCGGGATAAGAGCCTTCATGTCCGAACGGTCCAGCACCCTCGGGACGTTCTACCTCGGACGAGCGCTCTCGACCTCCAGCGCGATCGACCGCTCCGTCCTCCTCGATCAAGCCGAACGCTACGCCAAGGTTTCAGGAAATGCCAAACTGATCGAAGAAGTCCGCAAAGCGAAGGAACAGAAATGAAAAGGCCGCTGCTCCTGGCGTTCGCCGTCTGCATCGCGCTCTCCTCGTGCAAAAAGAAAACGGAGAGCGCGGCGGACGATCTGCCGGTCAAGGAGACCGTGGGCGGCGTCGCTTTGATCGATTACGACTCCCCCAAAGGCGCGTTCACCTGCCGCGCGCCCGCGGAATGGAAGATCCGGGAGGATTCATCCTCGGGAACCGACAGCATGACCTTCATCGGGCCGCTGTCAGGCAACCGGCTGGCCTTCATCAACATCCTCCAATACCCCCACGGGCCCGACGACCCCTGGAAGGACGCCCGAAAATACGCCGAGTCTTTCTGGGAGATCACTCCAGACAACAAGCAGCCGGTGCTCGAAACCCAGAAGATCGGCGACCGGGACGCGATCCGCTTCCACTTCGAGAAGCCCTTCCGCAAGCCGCATTCGAAGAAGATCGAATACATGCAGAGGCTTGATTACGCTCTCATCCCGGTGAAAGGGGGTTTCTTCGAACTGTGGCACACCGCCCCCGTTGGCAGCCATCAGGAGACCTTGCCCGTCTTCGAGGCCGTCGTGCGCAGCTTCAAGCCCAAGATCTGACCGCCGGCGGGCCCTTCGCCGGCTGAAACCCCGTCGCTCTCATCGCCGCTCTGCTATGGCAACCGTCCTGTGACGGGAGCCATAGGATACGCGCGATATCGCCGTCGGAGTGTTTGATAGAATCGCGCGATGAGACACCCGCTCCTGATCCTCCTCCTCGCCCTCCCCGCCGCCGCCGCTCCCGCGAAGCCCGGCTACGAGGACTTCGCGCGGCTCCACGCCCGGCTCATGGACAAGGACACGGCGAAGACGCTCGAGGACGAGCTCCCCGGCCTGAGGCGCAACCTCAAGATCGCGCGGACCGTCTCCGAGCGGTACTGGACCGACTGCACCATTTTCGACGAGCTGGCGAAGGGCGAGATCCTCGAGGAGAAGGTGATGAAGGCCCTCGGCATCCCGCGCGAGGTCACCGGCGGCGTGGCCCACGCCCCCGCCGGCGTGATGCACACCTACGGCTATCTCTTCTCCCAGCTCAAGACGGCGTACGGCCTCAAGGGCAAGCGCTGGATCGAGTCGCGGCTCGACGAGCGCCTGGGCCTGCCCGCGGGGACCTTCAGCCCGCTCGCGAGCGAGGGCGAGTTCGCCTCGAACCTGACCTCGGCTTTGCTCCGCCTGATCGGATCCCCGGAGGACGTCGCGCGCGCGGCGAAGGGACCGCCGGCCGCGAGGGCGCTCGGCCACGTCGAGCAGCGCGTGACATGGAGGACGCCGGACGGCAGGACGGTGAAAGCCGTCGTGTCCACCCATCTCGTGCCGCTGATCCCCCTCGCGGGCTTCAAGTCGAGCGACGACTACCTGCTGATCTACGAGGTCCTGCGCGACGGGCGACATCGCTTCACCACGGCGTTCCCGGTCGGCCAGGGGTTCGCCGACGGGATCCTGAACATGAAGCCCGACGCGGATCCGGCCTTCAAGCCGCGCTTCAACCTGTTCGTCGATCCCGCCTGGACGGTGGCCGAGCAGGAGAACCTCGGCTGGGTCGCCGCCGCGCGGGACTAGAGCTGGTCGAGCTCGAAGGACGCCGGGCAGTTCCCCTGTTCGCCGCCGGAGAGGAGCATCTTGCCGAGCTCGCTCGCGGGGCGCAGGGGATGCGCCAGCTTCAGTCGCACGTCGGAGAGCAAGGAGGCGCCGCGCGCCTTCACGCAGGTCAGCTTCACCTTGCTCCCGCTGCCGGCGCCGTAATCCCGCTCGAAGGCCGCGAGCACGGCGGCCGCCGTCACGGTGCGGCCCGCGTTCGCTTCCAGGAAGCGCCCGAAGCCCGAACCGGCGATCGCGACGACGAGGTCCGAGGCGCGCGTGAAGTATTCCTCGGCGGCGAAGCCCGAGCAGGAGCCGTGCTTGTACCACTCGTGGTTCTGCAGGCAGGAGGCGACGGCGGGCATGACCTCGGTGAGGCGGGTCATCGTCCGGCTCGTCAGGCCGAGCGCGGGCATCCGGCACCAGGTGGCGCCGCGGTCGAGGGCGCGGGTGGCGTCGTCGACGCCGCAGTAGCCGTAGGAATGGGAGGAGTCGCCGGCGACCTCGGGCCAGAGGCCGTGCAAGGTGAGGTGCTTCGCGGAGAAGCGGTCCGGGTCCCGGTCTCCGCACTCGGGCAGGTTGGGGCGGGTCTCGCAGAACGCGGCGGACCACTGCAAGGTGAGGACGTACGAGTCGAACCGGCCGGCGACGCCGCCGCCCGACGGAGGACGGACGGGGACCGCGGCGGGCGTCAGGGGCGGAGCGGAGAGGGAGGAGCGCCAGCGGGCGAGGGGGTCGCCCTGGTCCCAGGTCAGGGCGGAGGCGGGAAGGGACGCCAACAGCATGAGGATCGCGAAACCGTTCGGTTTTCTCATCCGCCTCTCCTTGCGCCGAAGGACCTAGGGACATTATAGGCACAAAGTCCCGTTTTTCGACGCGCGATTTCCGGGCTTCCCCGGTTTGATAGAATGACCCCATGCTCAGCGCGATCCTGCTGCTCCTGCTTTCCCCCGCCGCGGCTCAGGTCCCGGCCGTCTCGACGCCGGCCTTCGCCGGCCCCGCGCTGAGGCTCGTCGCGGAGGAGGACTACCCGCGCTTCGAGGAGTCTTTCAAGTCGAAGGCCGGCCTCATCAAGGCGGCGCGCAAGGCGATCAAGTATCTGGAGACCTTGCCGCAGGGCAAGACCATCCGCGTCGCCGACCGGGACTACGGCCCCGCCCAGCTGATCGACGGGGCCAAGGCGATCGCCGAGCTCGCGCAGAAGGCGAAGACGGCCGACGAGTTCGACGCGAAGGTGCGCGAGGGCTTCGACGTGTTCCAGTCCGCGGGGCTCGACGGCAGCGGCCGCGTCGTGTTCTCCTCCTATTATCAGCCGCTGCTGCGCGCGAGCCTCAAGAAGACCGCGGCGTACCCGTACCCGCTGTACCGGCGCCCGAAGGACATGGTCGAGGTGGACCTCGCCGCGTTCGGGAAGGCGAACGGCGAGACCTCCCTGCTGGGCCGCCTGACCAAAGACGGGACGGTCGTCCCGTACTACACGCGCGCCGACATCGACCGGCGCAAGGCGCTGGCGGGCCAGGGCCTCGAGATCGCCTGGCTGAAGGACCGCTTCGACGCCCTCGACCTGCACATCCAGGGCTCGGCGATACTGAAGTTCCCCGACGGCAAGGAGCGGCTCCTCAAATACGCCGGGACGAACGGGAAAACCTACAACTCCGTCGGCCTGACGCTCGTGAAGGCGGGGGTGTTCGCGCGCGACGAGATCACGCACGACAAGCTGCGCGAGTACCTGAGGAGCAACCCCGACGCGGAGAGCTGGATCCTGGCGGCGAACCCGCGCTACGTGTTCTTCGAGCTCGCCCCCCTCCCGGTGGACGGCGAGCCGTTCGGCGCGACCGAGCAGTCCCTCGTGCCGGCGCGCTCGATCGCGGTGGACCCCGCGTTCATGCCGCTGGGCGGCCTGTACTTCTTCTCGACGACCTCGCCGCAGACGGACAAGGACGGGCGCCTGCTCGCGACGGCGGAGAACGCGCGCTTCGCCTTCGGGCTCGACACCGGCGGGGCCATCAAGAGCCCCGGGCGAGTGGACATCTACGCCGGCCACGGCCCGCAGGCGGCGGCCACCGCGCGCGGCCAGTGGGCCGACGGCAGGCTGTACCTGCTCGTCAAGAAGCTGCCGCCGCGAGAGCGGTGAGCGGGCTCCAGGCGGCCTTCGACCGGGCCGACGAGCTGGGCGGCGCGGGGCGTTTCTTCGAGGCGCACGAGGCGCTCGAGGCGTTCTGGATGAAGGCCGCGGGCGACGAGAAGCTCCTGCTCCAGGGCCTGATCCAGATCGCCGCGGGGCTGCACCGCTTCAAGCTCGACCCCGCGAGGACGGACGGCGCGTTCTACCTGCTCCAGCGCGGGCTGGCGAAGCTGAGGAAGACCGAGGGGCTCCTCGCTCCCGGGAGCCTCGCCCCGCTCGCCGCCGCCGTCGGGCGGATCCGCTCGACGCGCAAGGCCCCGGCGACCCTCGCCTTCGGGCTCAAGGCCGCTTGACGGGGCGGGTCCCCATGGCTATCATGGGGGACATGGCCGACCTCTCCGACATCGAAAAGCAGGCGAAGGACGCCGTCGCCGCCGTCATCGCCAAGGACGCGGTGTCCGGGGCCGCGCTGACCGTGCCGGTCATGTGCCAGCACATCTCCCACGCGGCCCGGATGCACAAGGAGCCGAAGGACGCGATCACCGCGGTGTGCCGCGGCGCGATGAACGCCGTGCTGCTCGGCGGTCAGAGCGTCCCCGACGCCGCCGTCGCTTTGCTCGAGGCCCTGCCCAACACGAGCCTCATGATGCGCACCGGGCCCGAGGACCTCATGTCCTGGGTGATGGAGGGCATCGCCGACGTGACCCCGGTCGCCGGCCCCGAGGTGCGCGACGCCCTGCGCGTGGCGATCGAGGAGAAGTTCATGGGCGCGTCCGTCATCTTCGACGCCCTCTGCGACGCCGCGGCCCAGAAGGCCCGCGGCTAAGGCGAAGTCCGCCCCGGGCAACCGCTCAGGGGCAAAGCCGGGTAGCGGGGGTACGAAGGCTCCATTTCCGAGCGTCCGCACAGAAAAATCGAGCTCCCGGTCTTCGTCTTAAGCGTTCGGGAGTGGGAGCAGCCGAAGCAGTCGCCGACGCGGCGCACGACCTCGGCCTTCAGGCACTTCGGGCACAGGCAACCCGTTCCCGCCACGGGCATCACCGCGGGAAGTTCCGCGCACCAGCACGAGGTCTTGCCCTCGACGTTTCCGCACCCGAACGCCTCGCCGCACGCCGCGCAGGATTCCATTAATATAGACTAACACAATGAGAGTCCTTCAGAAGATGAGCCGCGCCCTGGCCTGGCACAAGGAACGCCACCGTCCGACCGGATTCGACTTCGCCATCGCGGACAGCGTCGATTATCTCGACGGCGCCGCGTGGGACGGCCTGACCGCGGGCGCCAGCGTGTTCCTCAAGCGGCCGTTCCTCCGCAACCTCGAGAAGCACGCTCCGGACAACGTCAAGCCGCGCGCCGCGCTGATCTTCAAGGGGCGCAAGCCCGTCGCCGCCGTGGCGATGCAGACCGTGGGCATCAACGCGTCGCACCTCGTTCGCGCGGGAGAGAAGATCCCGGCGGCGCTCAGGAAGATCGAGGCCCGCGTGATCGTGTGCGGCAACCTCCTGTCGTGGGGCCAGCACGCCGTGGCCTTCGCGCCCGGCGTCGACCAAAGCGAGGTCTGGCCCGGCGTCGCCGAGGCGCTGTACCGCGTGCGCCGCGCCGAGCACCTGTCCGGGAACGCGGATTTCGTCATGATCAAGGACCTGCGCGCCGACGACGGCGCGACCGCGGCCCTCGAGCGCTTCAGCTACGGCCCGGTCGAGACGGACCCGAACATGGTCGTCGAGATCCCGTCCGCGTGGAAGTCGTTCGACGACTACCTGGCGAGCCTGCACTCGAAATACCGGAAGAACGCCTTGCGCGTCGGCAAGGATCTCGCCGCGGCCGGCTGCCGCCTCGAGCCCCTGACGGACCTGACGCGCGACGCCGGCCGCCTTCACGAGCTGTACCTCCAGGTGCACGACGCGGCCGCGGTGAAGCCCGTGACGATCGCGCCCGGCTACCTGGCGGGGCTCGCGGAGACCTTCGGGACGGATCTCCGCTGCACCGTCGCGCGGCGCGGCTCGGAGATCCTGGGCTTCGTCACGACGCTCAAGGACGGCGACGAGGCGGTGGGCTACTACATCGGCTTCGACCGCTCGAAGAAGGAGGAGATGCCCTTATACTTCGCGCTGCTGCAGGCCACGATCGCGGACGCGATCGCGCTGGGCTGCCGCCGGCTCTCCCTGGGGCGCACCGCGCTCGAGCCGAAGGCGAAGCTCGGCGCCTTGCCCGTGCGCACGCGCATCTGGCTGCGCCACTCGGCCGCGCCGCTCAACCTGATCGTCGGCGGCCTGCTCGGCTCGGTGCCCCACGGCGAGGCGCCGGACCGGAACCCCTTCAAAGGCTCCGAAGACAGGTAGGCCCGGCACTTACGCAAATACCGGTAGGCCTGGCACCGGTCAAAGCTTGCGGATCAGGGAGATGACCTTGCCGGCGATGCGGCCCTCGCCGATGGGGAAGGGCTCGTACTTGGCGTTGTCGGGGATGAGGTAGAGGCCGGCGGGCTTGACCTTGAGGCGCTTGACCGTCGCCTCGCCGTCGTCGTAGCGGACGACGACGACGTCGTTGGTCGAGGCGGTCTCCTGCCAGCGGACGACGACGGTGTCGCCGTCGTGCAAGGTGGCCTGCATGGAGTCGCCCTTGACCTTCAGCGCGAAGAGCTGGGCCGGGTCGCCGCGGTCGGCGACGACCGGGACATGCCCCATCGGCTCGGCGTAGGCGCCGGCGGTGGGGCCGGCCGGGACGAGGCCGAGCAGAGGGATCATGGCCACGCGCTCCATAGAGGTGACCTGCGCGGCGCGGGAGCGGCCCTTGGCTTCCTCCAGGAGGCCCTTCTCGCGCAGCTTGTCGAGATGGTACTGGATCGTGTCCGGAGAGCTGACGCCGGCGAGGCGGCACAGCTCGCGCACGGTGGGCGGGTAGCCGTGGTCCGTGGTGAAGCGGCCGAGGAGCTCGAGGATCTGCTGCTGACGCGGGGTCAAGCCGTTGTTTTCCATGTCCTTAAGCATAGTCGAACTTGTGTTCGATGTCAAGGGGGTGCGGGCGGCCGGACGGGCCCTTGACATGGCATTGGCCGCCCTTTACGCTGTGTATATGACGAAACCCCTCGTCGCCTGCCTCGCCCTCGTCATCGCCTTCCCCGCCTCCGCCCAGACCGCGCGCCGCGGCCCCGAGGAGGCCAAAGCCGAGCTGGCCCGGAAGTTCGCCAAGGGCGCCGACCTCGCGGGCGTCGACTTCAAGGGGCAGCCCGAGACCCTCGTCCAGCTCCTCGACCAGGCGAAGTACGTCCAGGCCGGCCGGGAGCCCGGAGACGAGAAGGAGACCCATGTCGCGTTCATCCGGTCGGTCGCGCGCCGCCTCGGCGCGCGCCCGGAGACGGCCGCCGAGCTCTACGGGGACCGCGTGCGCCCGGGACGGGCCGGCACCGTCGCGCCGGCGGAGATCGCCGCGCGCGAGGCGCTGGCGGAGGACGTGAGGCGCAACCCCGGGATCTCCGAGGAGAAGAAGAGGCGCCTGAACCGGAACCTCACCGCGACGAGCGAATACCTCAAGGTGGTCATGAGGGGCGATTCCGCCGCGGTCGGCGGGCCGGCCGCGCTCAACGTCACCGTCGTCGCCGCCCCCGCCGACGGGCCGCGCTACGACTCGACGGGCCAGCGCAACTGGAGCAAGATGCTGCCCCAGGTCCAGCCCCTCTCCTTGGTCACCCATCCGACCCCCTCGCCGGCCGGCGAGCTCAAGAGCGCCTCGGCCGGCATGATGTCCTGGGCGTCGCTGACCGCCTACTTCGACTGGGAGAAGGGCAAGCAGGTCGCGGCGGAGGCCTACACCGGGACCCTGAACTACGCCAAGAAGATGGGCGCGATGTGCTACCGGTTCTTCAAGCAGGCCCTCATCGACGCCGGCGTCATCGACGTGCCCAACCCGTCGAGCACCGGCCTCATCGGCCTGCGCCCCGGCGCGGCCCGGATGTTCAGCCAGGACGTGAAGAAGAACCCCAAGATCCTCGACGAGATGGGCTACCGCCAGGTGGACCTCGCCAAGGCGAGCGACGACCCCGCCTCCGTGCCCGACGGCTCCCTGCTGATCTACGCGGCCGGCTGCAGCTTCGCCGACGACCAGCACGGCCACGCGGAGATCACCGTCGGCGCGGGCACCTACGCGCTCCTGCGCGCGCGGAACAGCCATCTGCGCGAGCTGCCGACGGACGCCAACGAGGTGCGCGTCTGCCACTTCTCCTGCACCAAGCGCAGCATGCCGTTCCTGCGCACCTACGGCAGGCAGGGCTGCCTGAAGATGTACGTGCCGGTCAAATCATCTTGACCTGACAGGGCCTTTCCCGATGCGCTAAGATAGGCGCCATGAACCCGCTGCGCCTGCTCAAGGACCTCGTCGCGGCCCTCCACGGCGGCTCCGACCCCCGGCACCTCGCCGCGGGCTTCGCGCTCGGCGCGGCCATCGGCCTGATCCCGAAGGGAAACCTCTTCGCCGTCGTTTTCCTCCTCCTCTTCTTCGCCCTGCGCCTCAACAAGGGGCTGGCCCTGATGTCGGCGTTCTTCTTCACGCCGGTGGGCTACGCCGTGGACGGCCTCGCCCACCGGATCGGGCTCGCCTTGCTCAAGGCCCCCGCGCTGGCCGGCCTGTGGACGGCGCTGTACGACCTGCCCATCGTCCCGCTCACGCGCTTCAACAACACCGTGGTGCTCGGCAACCTCGTCCTCGGCCTGGCGCTGTTCGCCCCGCTCTACTTCTCCTTCCTGCGCTTCGTCGCGTGGTACAACGCGAACCTGGCGGCGAAGGTCGAGCGGCTGAAGGTCGTGCAGTGGCTCAAGGGCCTGTGGTTCTTCCAGGTCTACCAGGAGTGGTCCCGATGAGCTGGGTCAAGAAGGGCCCCGTCCTCGCCACGCTCGGCGCCGTCCTGCTGCTCTGGGCGTTCGTGTTCTTCTTCTTCGACCCGGTCCTCAAGCGGGGCCTGATCGCCGGCGGCGAGGCCGCGGCCGGCGCGAAGGTCGAGGTCGCCTCGGTGCGCTCGAAGTGGCTCAAGGGCACGCTCGAGATAAGAGGGATCGCGGTCGCCGACCGCGAGGAGCCCATGAAGAACCTCGTCGAGCTCTCCCGCGTCGCCTTCCAGCTCGACACCTCCGCGGCCCTGCGCGGCAAGGGCGTCGTGCGCGAGGCCGCCCTCGAGGGCCTGCGCCTGGGCGCCGCGCGCAGGACGAGCGGCGCGATCCGCAACCCTCCCTCGGCGCTTCGCGCCTCGATTTATAGGCAGATCGCCCCCGCCAAGTCCAAGGCGATCGAGGTCAAGTCCAACGCCGTCGGCGAGGTGGACGCGGCCAAGCTCCAGGGCCTCAAGAAGCTCGACGAGGCGAAGGCCAAGGCGAAGGAGATCGAGGACCGCTGGAAGGGGAAGGCCGACGAGGCCAAGGCGATCGAGAAGGAAGCCAAGGATATCGCCGACTCGCTCAAGTCCATCGGCGGCAACGACATCCTCAAGAAGGCCGCGGCCGCCGCGGACGCGCAGAAGCGCATCAAGGCCCTGATCGCCCGCGTGGACGCGCAGAAGGCCGAGGCTCAGAAGGACATCGCCGAGGCGCAGTCCCTCATGAAGGAGGCCGACGAGCTCCGCAAGCAGGACCTCAACGGCCTGCTCGCCGCCGCCGGGCTGCCCACGCTCGACTCGCAGGACCTCGCGCGCCGCCTGCTCGGCGCGCAGACCGCCTCGCGCCTGACCACGGCGATGAAGTGGATGCGCCTCGCCCGGGAGAAGGCCGCCGCGCGCAAGGCCGCGAACCCGCCGCCGCCGCCGCGACGCGCCGGGGTGAACGTCGAGTTCCCCCGCGCCCACGCCTACCCCCAGTACCTGCTCGAGAACGCGAAGATCACCGGCTCGCTCGACGGGATGATGGGCGGCGCGCTCGACCTCAAGGGCGTGCTCGACGGCGTGACCTCCAACCCGAAGCTGTACGGCAAGCCCGCGACCTTGACCTTGGCGGGCAAGTCGGTCTCCGGGCCCGCCGTGACGCTGGGCGGGCGCCTCGACCAGCAGAACGACCCCGTCGGCGTGACGGTCGACTTCTCCGGCTCGGGCTTCTCCCTGGCCGGGACCTCGCTCGGCGACGGCGAGGTCGGCGGGGCGCTGACGGCGGGCACCGCGAAGATGAAGGGCCGGCTCTCCTCCGCCGGGGACGAGTGGACCGGCGAGGTTCTCGTCGAGGCCTCCGGCGTCGTCCTCGAGCCCAAGGTCGCCCTGACCGGGACGGCGGGAGCGCTCGTGAGCGACGCGCTCAAGTCCCTGACGGGCTTCAACGTCCGGATCGGGATCTCCGGCCGCGAGGACGACCTCAAGCTCGCGTTCTCCTCGAACATCGGCGAGGCCGTCGCCGCGGCGATGCGCAAGGCCGTCTCGGGCCAGCTCGAGGCGCAGAAGAAGGTCCTCGAGGGCAAGCTCGCGGCGCTGTACGGCGACAAGGCCAAGGACGCGCGCGCGTCGGTGGACGGCCTCGCGGGCAAGCTCCTGGGCCCGCTCGACGCCCAGAAGGGGGCCCTGAATAAACAGCTCCAGGACTCGATCGGCAAGGCCCTCGGCGGCCGGGGACTTGATAAACTGTTCAAGTGATGAGGCAAGCCCTCGTTGCCGTCCTGCTCGCGCTCCCGGCCGGCGCTTCCGCGCCTGAGCCGTTCTTCGACGGCTCGGCCAAGACGGCGCCGGCCTTTCCCCCCGCTCCCCGCGCTCCCGCGGGCGTCGAGATCGCCGAAAAGAAGAAGCCCGCGCCCGTCCCCGACGACCTGATCCGGGCCCGTTCGCGCGTCGGCAACGACGCGATGCTCGCCCGCCTGAGCCCGCGCCCGGCCGGGGAGCCCTTCGCCTTCGGCGTGATCGGCGACGCGGAGCACGGCCGCTTCTGGTGGGAGCGCATCTTCAGCCCCGAGAAGGCGGCGTTCGTGAACCAGTGGCGCGCGCTGCAGGCCGCGGGCGCGGACTTCGTCTTCCAGCTCGGCGACTTCGTCAGCGAGGGCGACGCCGAGCTGTACCGCGAGCACGTCGCCGTCGTCGAGAAGGAGGCGGTCAAGCCGCTGCTGCGCTGCACGGGGAACCACGACCGCTCCCGCCCGAACGGCGAGGCCGACAAGAGCCTCTACGACGCCGTGTTCGGCGCGCGCGACTACTTCTTCGACCGGGGCGGCTGGCGCTTCGTCAGCCTCGACTCCTCCGACCGCAAGGTCACCGGGGCCCAGCTCGCCTGGCTGAAGGCCGCGCTCGCCGTCCCCGGGCCCAAGGTCGTCTTCACCCACGTGCCGCCCGACTACATCAAGTCGATCGCTCCCCTGAAGGAAGTCGGGGCGCTCGAGGAGTGGTCGGCCGACAAGGACGCGCAGGAGGAGCAGAAGGGCTACCTGCGGGACTTCTTCACGAACTACTTCCAGGACGGCTCGTCCGAGTTCGAGGAGGTCGTGACGAACGGCGGGGTGAAGGCCGTGTACATGGGCCACATCCACGCCTTCTGGGCCGCGGACCATCGCGGCGTGCGCTACGTCATCTCCGGCGGCGGCGGCTCGCCGCTGTACCCTCTCCCCCCGGGCTACCCGAAGAAGAAGTTCGCGCATACGTTACGCGTTGCCGTTGATCCGTCGGGGCTCGTCGAGACCGTCGTTCCCTACAAGGGCGCCCCTTTCGTCCTCCCTCCCGTCAAACCCTGACGCATCCATAAAAAAAGATAAACACTCGTCCCGGGACGAGTGTTTATCTTCAAGGATAGATCGACGGCGTCAGCCGACTTTTCCGCCGCACTCCGCGCAGAACTTGGCTCCGGCCGCGAGGCCCTTGCCGCAGGACGAGCAGAACTTCGCCCCGGCCGGGCTTCCGGCCGCCGCGCCCGCCGCCGGCGCGTTGGGGTTCAGGTTCTGCATGGACTGGCCCATCATCTGGCCCATGCCGAGGCCCGCTCCGAGGCCCATGCCCGCGGTCATGCCCGCGCCCGCTCCGCCGCCCTCGTTGCCGGCGGCCTTCTCCATGACGTCGAGCGTGCGCTTCTGCTGGTACTTGTCGCCGAGGATGTCCACCTCGGCGCGGTCCGCGAGCGCCTTCTTCAGGCGCAGGACGGTGTCGTCGTCCTCGGGGACGTCCACCGAGTTCAGGTAGAAGTTCACGAGCTTCACGCCGAAGGTCCCGAAGTCCTGGGCGAGCTTGCCCTGGATCGCGCCGGACATCTCCTCGAGGTGAGCCGCGATCTCGAGGACGTTGATCTTCTGCTTCACGATCGTCTCGGCGATGTAGTCCTTGGCGCGCGTCAGGAGGACGCCGCGGAAGTAGTTCGACAGCTGGTCGGTCGTGAACTGCGGGCTCGTGGCCGAGAGCTGGGTCACGAAAGCCTTCGAGTCCGCGACCTGGATCCCGAACTGGCCGAAGGCGCGCACGGGCAGGAAGACGTTGAACTTGGGGTCGAGGACGGGGATGGGGCTGTTCGTGCCCCATTTCACGTCGAGGTTGACCGCCTTGTTCACGTAGTAGATCTCGGCCGCGAACGGGGTCTCGCCGCCGAAGGGGATGTTGACGTACTTGCGCAGGAACGGGATGTTCGCCGTGCGCAGGGTGTGGGTGCCGGGGCCGAGGACGTCGAGCGCCTGGCCGCCCTTGAAGAAGATGGCTTCCTGAGCCTGGTTGACGATGACCTGCGTGCCCCAGCTCAGGTCGTCCGGAGGATGGCGCCAGACGAGGACGTTGGCGGGGCCGTCATACTTGACTCGATCGATTAATGCCATGGTGGGGTGTAACCTCCAGAATCTTTACTATAACCTCCGCGCCGGACCCTGTCAACCCTTTCCGGAGGGGTCAGGCCACGCCGCGAACCGAGCGGCTCATCGCCTCGCGCTCCTCGTTGATCATCAAGGTGACGTCGTCGGGGCGCAGGGCGAAGCGGGCGGCGAAGGAGTGCAGCGCCGAGCGCTCGTCCTCGCTGACGGCGCCGTCGGTCAGGCTCATCCGGATCATCCCGCGCAGCATCGTCTCGGCCTGCGCGCCGTCCTCCGCCTTCGGCGCGTCGAGCAGGCCCGCGCGCGCGGCGGCGGCGATCTGGGCCGCCTTCGACGGCGGCAGGCCGCGGCTGCGGGCGTAGGATTCGAGGAAGGCCTTCTCGGCGAGGCTCTCCTCGCCGTCGGCCAAGGTCGCGCGGGCGAGTATGCCGTAGGCGTCGGCGGGGCTCAGGTCCGAGCCCCAATCGAGGCCCGCGAGCGCGGGCTGCACCCGCGCGGCCGCGACGGAGACGCCGGCCGGCCGCCTCCACTCGCCGAACGGGATCAGCTCGGCGAGCACCCAGTTCTTGCGGCCGTCGTTGAGCGGGGTGGAGCAGTAGGCGCACGCCGCCTCGGAGCCCTCCGCCGGCGGCGCGCCGCACGACGGGCAGCGCGCCGTGCGCAGGCCCTGGTGCGCGTCGGTCCGGGCCTCGGCCGCGCGGCGCAGCACGAAGAAGTGCTGGCGCAGTTCGCCCGCGGCCGACCACTTCACGACGACGTGGGCGCGGCGCCAGGCTCCGCCGTTCTCGAAGGCGACGACCTCCACCGCGCCGACGGCCGCCTTCTCGAAGGCGTCCCCCCAGCCCCCGGCGGCGGCGAAGCCCTCGCAGAAGGCCTCGTCGGCCACGGCGCGGAGGGGCGCGGGGTCCCCCAGGCGGCGCGCGTCGAGCCAGCGCCAGAAGACCACCGAGGTCCGGTCCTCGAGCTCGGACAGGCTCAGCCCCGGGTCGGAGGCGGCCGCCTCGGACCAGCCGTCCACGTCGCGCATGGGGTCCCGCAGGCGCCACTCGCAGCTCTGCGTGATCTCGGAGAGCACCCAGTCGTACTCGCCGGAGTTCACCCAGGACCTGCACGCCGCGCACTGCGCCGCGTCGGCGATCGGCAGGGGCGCGCCGCAGCTCGGGCACCGGCCCTCGATCAGCCCCGGGGTCTTGAGGGTCTTCGCTCCGGGACGGCGCAAAAAGGTCCACACCTCCTCGAACTCCTCTCGGCCCGGGGAGCCGGAGACCGTGGCGCCCTCGGCGTCCACCATGCGGTCCGAGGCGGCGGCGACGATCCTCACGCACAGCTCGTCGAAGTGCTTGTCGCTGACGCAGGCGAGCAGCTCGATGTCCCGGACCTCCACGCCCTCCATCAGGTTGCGCAGGCCGCGGGCCTTCAGGGCCCCGAGCTGGCGCTCGAAGCGCTCGCGCACGCCGTCGGAGATGAAGGCGCGGGCGCCCGCCATGTCCCCCGCGGACCAGGCGTCCTGGATCTTATGGAAGGCCGCGCCCGCGCGGCGGAGGAAGGCGCGGTCGTCGAACTCCGGGTCCCGCAGCCGCAGGCGCGAGAGCTCCGCGCCCTTGCGCGCCGACAGCTGGCCCCCCCCGCGCGCCGACGCGCCGAACTCCCTGCTCGCCGGCCCGGCGGAGCGGACCTCCTCGTTGATCTTCCAGATCATGTAGACCAGGAAGACGGTGAAGGGCACCCCGAACAGGGGCTTCTCCACGACCATGCGGACGTAAAGATAGAGGAAGAAGAACAGCAGGTCCCCCGAGTCGGAGGAGGAGCCGCCGCCGTAGCTGTAGGAGGAGGAGCCGCTCGACGAGCCCGAGTAGCTCTCGCCGCCGCCCGCCCGCGCGGACGCCTGGACCGCGAGCGCGACGGCGAAGGCCAGGGCGAGGAGGAGGCGGCGCATCGACCGCAGTTTAGCCCCGAAACGGGGCCGCGTCAACCGCCCAGACCCGGCCTTCCCGGACCGTGAGGACGACGGCGCCCTCGGCGCGGTTGCCCAGGCCGCGGCTGCCGCGCCGGAGGAGCTCGTTGCGAAGCGCGAAGCGCGCGCCCGCGAGGCTCAGCCGCGCCCGGGGGGCGGCCAGAAGGGAGAAGCGCGCGCCTTTCTTGAAGGCGAGCCGGTGGCGGCCCGGGCCGAGCAGGCGAGCGGTCCCGCCGTCGATCACCGTCAGATCGAGCCCCGCGGCGCCCTCCTCCAGCGCCGCGAAGTTCACGAGCTCGTGGTCGAGCCCCCCTCCAAGAACCCCGGCGACCCAGACGCTCCTGACGCCGAGCGCGCGGGCGAAATCGAGAGCCTTGTCGAGATCCGAGCATTCGGGATCGAGATCGCAACGCAACCGGGTCTTCTTCCAGGACTTGGGCAGGAGCTTCGGCACGGAATCCATGTCTCCGACGATGTAGTCCGGCTGGAGGCGCAAGGCGGCGGCGTGGCGCGCGCCCCCGTCGGCGCAGATCACGGAGTCCGCGCGACGGGCGGCGGCGCGCACCGTCTTGGGGTCGCGGAGGTCGCCGTTCAGCAGGATCAGCGCGGTCTTGGATCTCATCGGGGAACGGCGAGCGCCTCGGCCCGCACCGCCGCCCCGTCGCCGGGCGGATAGTCGAAGCCGAGGAGGCGCCCGAGAGTCGGCGCCAGGTCCACCGTCGCGGCGGCCGCGTCATGGACGCCGCCGGCGACGCCGCGCCCCCAGAAGACCAGCGGCACGCGCGCGTCGTAGTCCCAGGGGGTCCCGTGGCTCGTGCCGGGAGGCGCGTCGCCGAGGAGCACGTTCTCGGCCATGATCAGGAACAGGTCGCCGGACCGTCCGGGGTCGTACGAGCGCCGGAACGCCTCGTCGAACGGCCCGCCCTTCTCCCCCGCGACGTAGGCCCCGCCCGCGCCGTCGACGGCGGAGAGCGTCTTCGCGGCCCGCTTCAGGAAATCGCGCTTGTCGAGGCCGAGCCTCTCGGCCGCGGCGAGATTGAGGTAGACATGCGGAGTCTGGTTGGACAGTATCCACCGCTCGCCCGCGAGCGGCCACTGCGCCTGCATCGCGCCCTCGAGCTCGGCCCCGAACTTCTGCCAGTCCACGCGGCGCACGCCGAGGGCCTTGCCCGAGGCGTCCTCGGGCGAGGGGATCGCCCCGTGGTCCGAGGACAGCGCCAGCGCGACCGAGCCGCCGGAGGCCTTGTCGACCAGGCGGAGCAGGCGGCCGGCGAGCGCGTCCAGGCTCTTGAGCTGGGCGTCCATCTCGGGGACCTCGAGGCCGTGGGTGTGGCCGACGAGGTCGGTCCCCGAGTAGCTGACGAGCAGCAGGTCCGTGCCCTCGCCCCGGCCGACGCGCTCGCGCTCGACGAGCTCGGCGACGAGCAGGTCCAGCGCCTGGTCGTAGACGGGGCTGGCGATCAGCTCCTTGGGCACGCGCTTGCCCTTCACCGGGAGGAGCCCCTTCTTCTTGAGCCCCGCGTTGAACGCCGCGAGCCACGCGGGACGCCTGTAATAAGAGGAGGTCGTGAACTCGCCGTTGAAGCGGTCGAACCAGAGCGCGACGTCCGCCCTGCGTCCCCCGAGGATGATGGCGCCGCGGTCCTTGCCGGACACCGCGAACACGCGGGACTTCGGCTCGGCCGCCTTCAGCGCGTCGGCGAGCGTCGGCCCGCGCAGGTGCTCCGGGCCGAGGCCGTACGCCGCGTCGGCCATGCAGTAGGTCTCCGAGCCCGCGACGCGGTCGAACCAGTCGTTGGCGACGATGCCGTGGACGGCCGGGGAACGCCCGGTCGAGATCGCGGCGTGCCCGGGCGCGGTCTCGGTCGGGATGTGGAGATGGCGGGCCCGGGTGAAGACCGCGCCCTCGCGGCGCAGGCGGCGGAAGCCGCCGTCGGGGAGGTCGGAGCGGTCGAGATACTCCGGCCTCATCTGGTCGACCACGACCACGACGCCGAGGCGGACGGCGGCCGCGGCGGACGAGCCGAACAGAAGAACGACGGAGAATACGAAGGAGACCGGCATTCGCATGGTTCTAAGACACATCGCCTTTTTCTATCTGCAAAGTCACGTGCGTGATGCCGAAGCGCTCGGCCATGATCTTCTTCCCGGCGAGGAGGGCCTCGGCGTGGTCGCGGCCGGCCTCGAGGACGAGGTGGCCGCTCATGGAGTCCTTGCCCTGCGTCAGCGACCAGAGGTGGAGGTCGTGGACGTCCGTCACGCCCGGGATCTCCTTGAGCGCGGCGCGTATCTCGTCGATGTCGAGGTGCGCCGGGGCGCCTTCGAGCAGGATGTTCACCGAGTCGCGCAGGAGCCAGAACGCCGTGAGGACGATGCCGCCGCAGATCAGGACGGTGACGATGGCGTCCGCCCGGTACCAGCGCGTCTGCAGGATGACGAAGCCGGCGAGCAGGGCGCCCACGGAGCCCGCTCCGTCGGAGATGACGTGCAGCAGGGCGCCGCGCATGTTGATGTTCGTGCGGCTCGCCTTCCACAGCATCGCGGCGGAGCCGAGGTTGCACAAGAGGCCCACGAAGGCGACGGCGATCATCGGCTTGGCCGCGATGGCCGTCGGGAAGGCGAAGCGCGCCCACGCCTCGCGCAGCAGGAACCCCGTGGCGACCATCAGCGCGATCGCGTTGCCGAGGGCCGCGAGGACCTCGACGCGGCGGTAGCCGTAGGTGCGCTTGGGGTCGGCGGGCAGGCGGGCCAGCATCGCGGCGACCAAGGTCAGGCTCAGCCCCAGCAGGTCGACGGCCATGTGCGCGGCGTCGGCGATCAGGGCCAGGCTGCCGGTCCACCAGCCGCCGGCGAGCTCGACGAAGAAGATGACGCCCGTCAGGGCGATCGCGCCGTACAGCGGGCGTTCGGCCTCGCCCTCGGCGTGGTGATGGTCGTGGTCGTGACCGCCGCCGCGGATCATGGGACCTTCGGCTTCCGGTTCTGGCGGGCGATCTCGTAGAGCAGGGCGGTGGCCGCGCACGAGGCGTTGAGGCTGCCGACGCCGTGCTCCGACTGCGGCACCCGCATCAGCTCGTCGCAGGAGGCGCGCACGAGCGGGCGCATCCCGTAGCCCTCCGAGCCGATGACGAGCACGCAGGGCGTGTTGATGACGCAGTCCCAGGCGTCCTTGCCCGAGGCGTCGGCGCCGTACACCCAGAAGCCGTGCTTCTTGCACAGGTCGAGGGTCTGCGCGATGTTGACGACGCGATGCACCGGGATCTTGAGCGCGGCGCCGGCCGAGGCCTGGATGACGGCCTGGGTCACGGGAGCCGAGCGCCGCTCGGGGATCACGACGCAGCGCGCGTGGAGCTGCAGCGCCGAGCGCGTGATGGCGCCGAGGTTGTGCGGGTCCTGGATCTGGTCGAGCACGACGACGACGAGCCCCTTCTTGCGCTCCTCGTCGAGGCCCTGCACCCACTCGGAGAAGGTGGCCGCCGGGTCGTAGGAGACGCGGATCGCGATGCCGTCGTGCTTGACGCCCTTGACCGCGCGGTCGAGCTCGGGGCGCGACATGTAGCGGATCATCACGCTGAGGTCCTTGGCCTGCTTGATCAGCGCGCCGATGTTCGGATGCGTCAATTCGTGCTCGATCCACATCTCGCGGCAGTCGTAAGGGGTCTTGGTCAGCGCCTTGGCCACGGCCTCGAAGCCGCCCATCCAGCGCGTCTCGGCGTTGGCCGGGCGCGCCTCGCCCTCGGCCGGCTCGGCGCCGCGCGGCCCCGCGCCGGTCAGGCGCTCGTGGCGGAACTTGTCGTGCTGGCGCTTCTTGTCGAAGTGGCGGTTCTTGTCGAAGGGCTTCGCCGCCTTCGGCGGGTGCTGAGGGCGGTCGGCGCGGTCGGGACGGTTGTTGCGGTCGGGACGACGGCCGAATTTCTTTTTCACTTTTTAACCGCCTTGGAGCCGTCCTTGCCGTCGAGCACTTTGTATCCCGCGGCCTCGATCTCTTTGCGCAGCGCGTCCGCCTCGGCGTAATCCTTGCGCGCCTTCGCCTGGACGCGCTTCTCCACCAAAGCGACGATGGCCGCGGGCACGGTCTCGACGGCCTCGACGGCGAACAGGTCGAGGCCGAGCACGGAGTCGGCTTCCTCGAGGAACGCCTTCTTGGCGCCGCCCGGCAGGTCCGACTTCAGCGCGTCCCAGACGACGGCCAGCGCCGACGGGGCGTTGAGGTCGTCGGACAGCGCGTCCTTGAACCGCGCGGAGAACTCGGCGCAGTTCGGCTTCGGCGCCTCCCCGGCGACGGCGGCCGCGGCGTCCTTCAGGCGGCGGCGGGCGGTCTTGGAGCCCTCGAGGGACTCCCAGGTGAAGTCGAGCTGCTTGCGGTAGTGCGCCGTCAGGCAGTGGTACTTGTAGTCGAGCGGCGAGAAGCCCTTCTCCTTCAGGTCGGAGAGCTTCACGAACCCGCCGGAGGACTTGGCCATCTTCGCGTTGTTCATCAGCAGGAACTCGGCGTGCATCCAGA
>Ga0255338_1003136_pt1 | contig 20872 bp, 15 predicted proteins | sample MeOH1_35cm_T4_19_FD_203715 | JGI IMG/M metagenome (GOLD analysis project Ga0255338, IMG submission 203715) | Sandy soil microbial communities from University of British Columbia, Vancouver, Canada - MeOH1_35cm_T4_195 | ecosystem: Engineered > Artificial ecosystem > Sand microcosm > Unclassified ...
CGAAATTTCCGCTATGATCTTGTTGAATGATCGCTTTTTCGGTCTCTGCCAAAGTGTCATCGAAAGATTGGAGGGAGATCTTCAATTGGTTTAGTTTTGCTTGTGACTCTGCAATGGCTTGGTCACCGATACCCGCTGTGCGGTCTGTCGCTGCATAACCGACGCTTTGAATGGTCATCACACTGGCAAGAGTTAAACTTAAAACCTTCGTTTTCATGATTCCTCCGAAATGGCCTTATTTGTGCCCATTTCGGAGGAATGCAACCGCGAGACCACCTCAAATAGCATATACGGGAATAGGCCCGTAAAAGGGTGTCGAAAACCAAGCCAAATGACGCAAAACCGCAGCCTGCTTAGATGACTTTCGTCGAGGGGGAGAGTACTCTCGATAAGTTGATCCAACCTCTTAAAATAGCGGGAATTGGCTGTATGAAGGAAATCCATCTTTGGGGCGTCAAACAGAATAACCTGAAGAATATTGAAGTAAAAATTCCGGTGGGACAACTCACTGTAGTTTGTGGTCCTTCGGGTTCTGGAAAAAGCTCCTTGGCGTTTGAAACTCTTTTTGCCGAAGGACAACGCCGGTTCATCGAGAGCATGTCGAACTATGCTCGTCAGTTTTTAAATAAAGCTCCTAAGCCGGACATTGAGGGTATTAATAATATTCCTCCGGCAATTTCTATTGAACAAAAAAATACAGTTAAAAGTAGCCGCTCCACCGTGGGAACAACCACCGAGGTGATTGATTATCTTCGCCTGTTCTTTGAAAAAGTCGGCGTGCCTTACTGCCCGACTCATAAAGTGCCTTGCGAAAAAGAAAGCGTTACCGAAGCCACTGACAAAGTGATTAAGTTCTTTGATGGCAAACGCGGTTATATCTTGGTGGAGATCACTGCCGATGGCCGGGTGGCTGAAGGCAAGAAGCTTCACTCGCTTCTTTTGCAAGATGGGTATTTGCGTATTTATCTTCCTAAAGAAGCAAAAGCACCTGCCGCCAAAACCACGGCAAAAAAAACTTCAACGAAATCTAAAAAGAAAGAGCCCACTGCCACTTTAGAAGAACCTGCTTCAGCTATTCTGAAAGAGGAAATGGGCACGATTGTTGAGATCAGCGAAGCGGCGGCTCTCAAAAAAGGTCTGCCTAAAGAACGTTTCTTCCTGGTGATTGACCGCATGTCCTTCAACGAAGACGAGAAAGGCCGCATTGCCGATTCTCTCACGAACGCCTATGAAGCAAGTATCAAGTACAACACGAATGTGATCTCTCGTCGTGCAACGATTCTGACGACGGACGCAGACAAAATGCAAGTCAGCGAAGAGGCCTCGTGTCCTGTTTGTAATTATACTCCGCCACCGACAACGTCGGCGTTATTCAGCTTCAATAGTCCGATCGGTGCCTGTCCTACCTGCAAAGGTTTCGGCAATATTCTTGATATCGATGAAAAGAAAGTGGTTCCGAATCCAAACTTGAGTCTGGCGGCTGGCGCCTTGAATCCGTTCACGATGCCAAGTGCGGCTCATGAACGCCGTCAATTGATGGCTTATACAAAGAAAGCTAAAATCGATCCCCATGCGCCTTGGAAAGATTTGCCCAAAGCTCACAAAGATAAAGTTTGGAATGGCGATGGCGACTTCTTTGGAGTGAAGGGTCTTTTCGAATATCTTGATCAGATTAAATATAAAATGCATGTGCGTGTGTTTATCGCGCGCTATCGCAGCCCCTTCTTATGCCCCGATTGCCGGGGTGCTCGTTTGCGCAAAGAGGCTCTGAATGTCTTTGTCGAAGGTACGAACATTGAAGACCTCTCCAGCAAAACAATCGAGGACCTCTGCGGTTTCTTTAAAAAAATTCAATTAACAAAGGCGCAAACAGAAGTCTCTGGCGAAATCTTGAAACAGATTCGCGCCCGCTTGGACTTCCTCGTGCGTGTCGGAGTTCATTACCTCACCATGAACCGTGAGACTCGCACCTTGTCTGGCGGAGAATACCAACGCCTGATTTTGGCGAATCAACTCGGCATGGGTCTGTCGCAAACTCTTTATGTATTGGATGAACCGACCGTCGGTTTACATCCACGCGATAACGACCGCTTGATTGCTATCTTGAGAGATTTAAAAGACCTGGGAAATACGTTGGTGATTGTTGAACATGATCACGATGTGATTAAGAGCAGCGAAAACATCATCGAGATGGGACCTGGATCTGGATATCTTGGTGGAGAAATCGTTTACTCCGGTCCTACCGAAGATTTCTATAACTACGAAAAATCCGTCACCGTACCCTATTTAAAACCTTCAAAAGATTTTGCAGGAGTGCGTGCAGCTCGTCCGGTGGATCTTTCAAGTTATAAATTTAAAATTGAATTGAAGGGCGCTAAAGGCCACAACCTGAAAAACCTCGATGTCGTTTTTCCGCTCAATCGCCTTGTCGTCGTGACGGGTGTCAGTGGTTCTGGAAAATCGACTTTAGTGACTAAGACTCTTTACCCGGCTTTGGCTCGTGCTTTGGATATCGAATACCTTCCAGTGCAAGAATGCGCCGGCGTTGAAGGGGTTGAAAATATTAAAAATGCTCTCCTGATTGACCAATCCGCCATTGGTAAATCCGCGCGCAGCTCGCCGATTACTTATCTAAAAGCTTTTGATTTGATCCGTAATATTATGGCGACCGTAGATGAGTCTAAAGTGCGCGGCTATACTCCGGGTACTTTCAGCTTGAATGTCGACGGTGGCCGCTGCCCTGCTTGTAAGGGCACGGGCTTTGAAGAGATCGACATGCAGTTCATGGATAACGTGATCATTCCTTGCGATGTCTGCGACGCAAAGAAATACCGCCCCGAGATTCTGGATATTCAATACAAGGGCAAAAACATTCACGAGATTTTGTCGATGACTGTGCAAGAAGCCATGGGTTTCTTTGTGGCGCATCCAAATATCCGTAAGCCGCTCAGTGTATTGAAAGAAGTCGGTTTGGATTACTTGCAGCTGGGACAGCCTGCAAACAGTCTGAGTGGTGGGGAGTCCCAACGCTTAAAAATTGCGAAAGAGCTCTCAAACGTAAACCAAAAAGCGACGTTGTATATTTTGGATGAACCAACGACCGGTCTGCACTTCCGCGAAGTGGATTTGCTAATGAAGGTCTTGAATAAACTCATTGAAGCCGGCGGCAGCGTCATCGTGGTGGAACACAACCAAGATGTCATCCGCGGCGCCGATTACATCATCGACATGGGCCCAGAGGCCGGCAAAAAAGGCGGCACTGTTGTCGCCCACGGAACTCCACAAGATGTGATGGCCGAAAAGAAAAGCCTCACAGGCCAGTACCTGAAACGCTACATCGCTGAACACAGTGGTAAAGAAGAACCTCGGAAGAAAAATGAAGTCAGAAATCTCCCGCATCCTTGAAGAAGCAAAGCCTTATAAGAAAAAGCTTACAGTGGTTGCCATCACCGGAATTATTTATGCTGCGGCATCGGCGATCACAGTTAAGCAACTGCAGTATTTAATCGATGCGCTCACTCATAAAAATGGTCAGGGCGCGATCAATATCGGTATTATTATTGTTGTTTTGGCGTTTAGTGTCGCCATCAGCCGCTACTTTCACATTTTTATAATGAACTATGTCGCAGAATGCATCACACAGAACATCCGACAGAAATTACAACAAAAGTTCATGATTCTAAATCTAACATTTCATAACACCTACTCCTCGGGATCGGGCGGTTTGATTTCAAGAATTCTGAATGACGTAAAAGTGATTCAGGACGGTCTACGGATGGTCGCTGATATATTCAGCGCTCCTCTTCTGCTGATATTTCTATTTTACAATTTGCTTTCAACGAACTGGCAGCTCACCTTAGGTTTGCTTCTAATTATTCCCTTTATAGCGGTTTTTCAGAAGAATATCTCTCGAAGCCTGCGCAAATATTTACCACAAGGTCAAGAGACCTTGGAAAAGATGACTTCGACAATTAAAGAATCTTTGGACGGCGTCCGCGTAATTCAGTCATTTAATCTCGAAAAGGTGATGGCAAAGAAACTCATCGATCAGTCCAACGGTTATCTTGATATCCGCAAAAAAATTCACTCACGTGTCGAAATTATGGGTCCAGTATCTGAGCTCATTGCGACTTTACTCATTTTAAGTATTTTACTCTATATTAGTACGGAGATCGCCGCTGGCCGTGCAAGCATTGGATCTTTTGTTGCGTATATCTCATCTTTGATGATGTTAAATCAACCCCTGAAGAAGTTCCAAGAAAGTTATGTTCGCATTCAAGAAGTGATTGTCTCTTCTCAACGTGTATATTCTTTGGTCGATAATCCTAATATCGTTAAAGAAAGTACCCAGAACTTGCCGTTTCCTAAAGACTGGAAACAAATCATCTATAAAGATGTCTCTTTTGCGTACGGTAAAGACCTCATTCTTAAAAACGTCCACTTGACTATCAACCGTGGCGAGCAACTCGCTTTGGTCGGTGAAAGCGGTAGTGGTAAGTCCACGATTGTAAATCTGCTCGAGCGTTTTTTTGATGCAACCTCTGGCGAAATCTTAATCGATGGCACAAACATTCTGGATTTCAACCTTCAAGACCTGCGCAAAAACATCGCTTTGGTAAATCAGGATGTCTTTTTGTTTAGCGATTCTATCGAAAGAAATATTCAGGCCGGCGATTTTGGCCGCCCGTTAACAGATGTCCCCGCAATGGCGAAGATGGCAAACGCCAACGACTTTATAATGCGCATGCCTCACGGCTATCAAAGCCTGGTCGGTGATCGCGGTAACTTATTATCAGGTGGAGAGAAACAAAGAATCAGCATCGCGCGCGCCTTGTTCAAAAATGCGCCAATTCTGATTTTAGATGAAGCCACCAGTGCCTTGGACACCGCCAGCGAAATTGAAGTGCAAAAGGGTTTAGATCATTTGATGGAAGGCCGTACGGCATTGATTATTGCTCACCGACTTTCCACTATCCAAAACGCTGACAAAATTGTGGTACTTAAAGCAGGTCAGATTTCTGAAATTGGAAATCATCAACAACTGCTTGATTCCAAAGGTGAATACTTCAGATTCTACAGTCTTCAACATCGCATCTAGATCAGCTGGTTTTGCTGGACGAAAGTCCGGTTAGACAAGTTTTTAGACAGCGGCTCTCAAGTTTGTCCAATCTTTTGACGATATGAAAGTTGAAAGATTAGACAGTTTACGAAGGAGCATTCGTCATGATCAATTGGGATGAGTTTGAACATATACACGTAATTAGAAAGCTCAAGCAGATTTTGGGAGCTTGGTGGAACATCGACGTCATCTTTACAGATGAGCGTGGCCAAATCAAAGGCTTCGACCACGAGAAAACTCAATTCAATAATCCTGCTGTCGCCATGTTGATGCAAAAAGAAACGGCGAAATCCAGCGTGGGTGAGATGGTTGTAAAAACCATCGACGATTTGAGAACCTCTCAAAACCGTTATTCATTAAAGAAGTGGGACATGGTTGGCTTCGACGTCGGCATTTTCCCAATCTTGATTGAAAATGATTTCGTTGGAACCGTTGTTGCAACAGGTTTCTTCCGTGAACAGAATAACACTCCTCGCCTCGAAGAAATTCGTGAGCGTATGGCAGCTTTCGGGATGAGCGCAGATACTATCGAGAAATCTCTTGGTAAGTTGAAGTATCTTGACGATCATGACCGCAATCACTTCTGTGAAGTTTGCGAACTCGTTGCTCAAGAGATCGTGACTCTTCACTTGGAAATCACTTCTCGTGAAAACAGAATCAAAGAATTGAACAAAGAACTTGGCAACAGATTTAAATACGACAATATGATCGGTAAATCAAAGCCAATGCAATCACTGTACGCTCTTCTTGATAAGATCAAAGGCGCGGATTCTACAGTGTTGGTTCAAGGGGAAAACGGTACTGGTAAAGAGTTGATTGCAAAATCAATCCACTATAACTCCAACCGTAAAGACAAGCCTTTCGTGATTCAGAACTGTTCGGCATTCAATGACAACCTCTTGGAATCAGAACTCTTCGGTCACGTGCGCGGTTCCTTCACGGGCGCTTTGAAAGACAAAAAAGGTCTTTTCGAAATGGCTGACAAAGGAACATTCTTCCTGGATGAAATCGGTGATACTTCACCGACAATGCAAGTTAAGCTTCTTCGCGTATTGCAAGAAGGTACTTTCACTCCAGTGGGTGCGACAGAACAACGTAAGGTGGACGTACGTATCGTAGCCGCTACGAACAGAAACCTCAAAGAGATGGTTGAACAAGGCACATTCCGTGAAGACTTGTACTACCGCTTGAACGTTATCAACATCCGCGTTCCGCCTCTCCGTGAAAGAAAAGAAGATATTCCATATTTAGTTGATTTCTTCTTGGGTAAGATCTCTGAATCTTCTGGTGGTGCGAAACGTGTTTTAACGAAGCGTGCTCTTGAAAAGCTCTATGACTACGCTTGGCCAGGGAACGTTCGTGAATTGCAAAATGAAATCGAAAGATTGGTTGTATTATCAGGCGACGAAACGAAGTTGATGGCTGAATTGCTGTCTCCGAAGGTTCTTGAGTCTGGTGATAAGAACAAAGTTCAGGGTGCTCGCCTCCAAGGTAAGTTGAAAGATGCTTTGGAAGATCTCGAGCGCGAAATGATCCGCGAAGGTCTTCGTCGTACGGGCTGGAATAAATCTAAATTGGCAAAAGAGCTGGGTATCAGCCGTGCTGGTTTGATTATGAAGGTTGAAAAATACGGCCTGGATAAGCGTAAAATCGCCCGCTAACCGGGGCCGTAAATCTCTGAAAGATTTACTGTAATGACCAAAACATAGGGGCTCTTTTCGATCACGGAAAGAGCCCTTTTCTTTTTACAAAGTGATGAAATCATTCGTTTTTTCTATGCCAATCCGAAACGACAAATTACGGCACGAGACTTGATAATAGGATCCTTCGAACGGTCGATATTGGGGACCAAAGAGGGATATAGATGGATACAGCATTGATGAAACTGAAACAGTTGTTGAGTAGTCGCTATGGTAAGGGGTTGGAGCTCCGTCGTATGATGGATCTCTCGAAACTCAGAGAGGACTCTGAGCCGGTCGTACAGGGGAACGACCTCTATATTCCTATCGTCGTCCAAGAACAATTCTTGGGTACGGCGGTCATTCCCCATGGATGGGAACTTTCTTCAGACAAGAAAAAAAGTGTCGCGCAACTCGTTCGCATGGTTTTAGAACCAAAGCTATATAATGAGTTCCTCGAGCGCCGTGAAAGCAACCTGCAAACTATCGAGTCATTGAACTTTTCCGCTTCGAACTTAAGCCTTTTCGGTGAAGACGAAAATGATTACCAAGAAGAGGCTTCAACCGAGGCTCCACAGCAATTGATCACTTCAATTTTGCACTTACAAGGCCGCGATGTTTCTTTGATTAAGAAAGTGGCTTTGCAAATCCATGATTTTTCTGCTCGTTGGGCGTTTATTCCCTTCGAAGATGTGGCTAAGGATTTGAACTCTGCAATGGATATTTGCAATTTGGGTGGTTTGACGTTGTTCGTGAATAATGTGGAAAACCTTTCGGCTGAACACCAAGATTTGCTGGCAGACTATCTAAAATCGCCACGTTCACTTTCTGAACCATTGATTTTAACGAGCTCCACATTGTCATTGGAGGAGTTGAATACTCGCCTAGTCAACTCCACGTTTAATCAGGATATCCAAACTTCCCATCTAGAAGTCGAGCGCGCTCCATTAAATTCACAAATGTTACGCGAGCTCTTAGACTTGTTTTTTCATAAAGAAGAGAACCAAGACCTCCACTAAGGCGGTCTTGCCTTTTAAGGTCTAGTCTGTAAGGATGAATTCTATGGAAGAATTCATCCAAAACTTTTTAAAAAGATCTCTCAGAAGTGATGATTTCAAAGTTTACTCTTTAGCTGGTGATGCTTCGAATCGTCGTTATTATCGGGTTATATTGCATAACCAATCTTGGGTTCTCATGCGCTGGGAACCTTTTGATCCGGCCAATTATCCCTTTTTAAGTGTTCTCAAACATTTCGCCAAAGCGGGCGTCCATGTTCCTGAAGTCGTTTCAATGACTCCGGAAGAGGGCCTTGTCTTGCTTGAAGATCTTGGCGATCTGACTTTGGAGCGTAAATTTTGGGAAAGCCAAACTGAAGAAGCGTCTTTGGATTTCTATAAAATGGCGGTCGATGAAATCGTTAAGATTCACCATACAGCCACGGCGACTCCTGGCGAGTGCACAGCTTTCAATATTAAGTTCGACACAGAGAAGTTTCTTTGGGAAATGAACTACGGAAAAGACAATCTGATTTCCGGCATCCTTAAGTTCGAGTGGACTGACACCAGCGCCAAAGAAATCCAAAGAATTTTCACCGATATCTGCAGCAAGCTGGACCGCGAACCCAAGAAAATCGCTCACCGCGATTATCACTCTCGTAATCTCATGATCAAACTTGATGAAATGAAAGTGATCGACTTTCAAGATGCTCGTTTGGGTCCCATTCAGTACGACCTTGTGAGCTTATTCAAAGATTCCTACGTCAATATGAGCGATGAAATGACTAAAACTTTGATGGAGTACTATTTGGAAAAGTCCAAAGAGTACCTTCCGAAGGATTTCTCGCGCGCTCACTTTGACCAGATCTATGAATTGCAAAGCATTCAGCGCTGCTTTAAAGCGTGCGGAAGTTTTGCGAGTTTCTATCATTTGCGCAATGATAAACGTTATCTAAAATATCTTTCAGGCACTCTCAGACGAGTCTTGAAAAGCCTGACTGAATTTCCTGACTATAAATCATTTGCGGACATTCTTATTGACTCGGGAGCTTTGGAAAGAAAGTACGAACTTTTATGAATGTGATGCTGCTCGCAGCGGGTGAAGGCACCCGTCTGCGTCCCTATACTCTAATTCGCCCGAAACCTGCCATTCCTTTTCTGAACATTCCGCTTGCTTCCTACCCTCTGGCCTTCTTAGAAGATCTGAAAATCGACCGTCTTGTTGTGAACACTTTTCACTTGCCGACAAAAATTGTCGACCTCTTTATTCACATGAACCATGGAGCTCGACGCCTTCACTTTTCTCATGAGATCCATCAGATCCTTGACACCGGCGGCGGCTTGGGGGCTGCCAGCGATTATTTTAAGCGCGACGACGATCTGATTCTGATGAACTCCGACGAAGTCATTTTACCGATTGAAAAGAACATTCTCGCAAAAGCGTTGGATCAACATCAAAAGAACAAAGCCTTTTGTACGATTCTAACGATGGACTACGAAGGTATCGGCACAAAATTTGGCGGAGTTTGGCTCGATCAAAAACAACAAGTCAAAGGCTTCGGCAAGACCAAGCCCAGTGATGATTGCACAAGCGCCGAACACTATATCGGCATTTTGATCCTGTCTGGAAAAATCTTTGAATATCTTCCCAATGGTCTTCCCGCGAATATTCTTTATGACGGCGTTAAAAAAGCCATCGATGATGGTCATCAAGTTCAGAGATTCAAAGTCAATTGCCACTGGTATGAAACCGGCAATCCTGCGGATTTTTTAAAGGCCACTGAAAGCTGCCTCAAAATTCTTGCAAGCAAAAACGAAACTTACGAGCAAAGCCATCTGCGAAGAGCCCTCGAGCGCTTTAGCCAAGAGGCTCCGATCCTCGAGGCAAGTCCCAACCTGCTCACGCTCAAAACTGCTAGTAGCAGAATCGAAAAAGATGCTTCGCTCTCAGGCTTTGCAGTGCTTGGAGCGCAAAGCCACATTCACTCAAAAGCAAAACTCGAAAACGTAGTGGTTGCCGACAAGATTCAAGTCGCGGCAAACACTCACGCAAAAGATGTGTTGTTCCTGGAAAATAATTAAGAACTATTTCTGCATCAAAACATCGGATTCATCTAAGAACGTGCTCTGACTTTCTTTGACCTTATATCGACGAGTCATCATCTTAAAAATGCTATCACCGGAAACCCCGATGGGCTCACCGTTATAGTTTTTCTGCATGCCTGCGATTTGCGCCGGATCACGATCAATTCCGAGACCCGAACCTGCACCGGCTCTCGCGCCAGCATAACCCGCAGCATCTCCACCAGCTCCGGAGGAACCAGAGCCACCACTGCCTCCACCGCCGCTGCTTTCTTCACCTGCGACGACGTTGGTGTTTAATTTATTTAAACCGAGTTTATCGATTTTTTCTTTGGCCTTTGCAAGAGCGTCTGCCTGAGAAGCATTCATCAAGTCAATAGCCGCTTTCGGCACACCCGCAGCAGCCAACGCACTCGAGTTGCCAAGGTCACTGCCTTTAATTTTTGTGCCCTTAGCCGTGGTCACTGTGTTTGTTTTTGGATCATAGGTAAAACCACCTTTTCCTTGAGCCACACTGGCTGCGAAATCTGTTCCCGCTTTGAGCTCAGGATCTTGCTTTATTTTCTCTGCAATCGACGGATCGTAACCACTGCCGCCTAATCCAATATCCGTCGCGTAGACAGCCCCAGCAGCTTGGCCGCCAGACTTACCTTGCGCCGCTGCTTGCATCATATTTTGAGCACCCATCAAGAAAAACAGTGCCGACATTGCGCAAGAGCCGCCATCCGTCGGGCATTTCGTCGCATAGTAAGCACCTACACCAAAGTTCACAGCCCCAGTAACCATGTTGAGGGCTTGGCCCATCTTATTGTCCTTCGAAGCATTACTCGAAGAATCCGTGATCGAAGGAGCCGAAGGAGAAGTAGTTTTCGGAGCCGTCGCCGACTCTGTGCCGGCAGCAAAACCCACTGAGGTCCAAGCGAATATAAAACTTATTGCATAGGTTTTTACTAATTTCATAAATCAATACCCCAGCAAGCTTGGTTTGTTATCACGATAACGATCGCGCACTTTTTCCCAGTTAGACTTGCCACCCTGAGAAGTTACTTCTTTACTCACAGCCGCTCCCGCCATGGCTCCGGAAGGATCGCGTTTTCCACCTGGTAAATACTGACGAAGTCCATCTTTGTCGGAGCCACCAAAGCCACCCCAACTACCTCCGCCGCCACCACCACCTTCACCCGCAAGGATGTTAGTGTTAAGGCCCGAACCTTTCTGAGCAGCACCGCCACCGGGGCCGCCACCAAATCCACCGCTACTCCCACCGAGACCGCCACCGCCGCCTCCAACTGGAGCTCCAGGCGAAGATCCACCACCGCCATCAGCTTTTTTCGCCATATCAGGCAAATCACTGCCACCATCAATACCACCAGCTCCACCTGCAGCACCCGGTTTGTATTCACCGGTTCCGCTAGCAGCACGCAAAGAGTCTGCGCTCTTCGCAACAGTTGCAGTATCTAAACCGTTATTACAACCCGGAGTTCTTGGAGCATCTTTACAAATACATTCCATGTTGTTTTGCTTATTCGCAGCGATGGTGCAATCGACAGTGCCCGCCGTTGTGGCGACCGTTGGGCTTGAAGTCGTATTCTTTTCGCATTTGTTTGCAGTGCCGAAAGACTTTATCATCGCCAATGCGCCAAGACCTGCTGTCGCAAGTTCTGTTTCATAGCCTTTGCAAGTCGCATTTTTTTGAGCCATAGTCTGATAGTCTTTTCCATCTGCTTTAAGCTCTAAATCAATAGCCTCTTTACCTATAGACAATTGGCGTCTTACTTTATCTGCATATGCATTGCAGGCTGCGGCTTCTTTCGGTGATTCTGCAGCTACTTTCTTGACCTCTTGTAGAACCTCAGCGAGAAGCTTTTCCCTCTTGGTACCGATTTTCTTAACGCTCTCGACGGCCTCTCCGCAGGCAGCATTGCAATATCCGCGTGCTGTACTGCAAGCCGTTCGGTAAAGCGTCAATGCCTTGTTGCCCATATCCATGACTTTACCAAAAGCACTACAAGCCTCCATCATCCCCGACACTCCAGCCATTAATACTTGAGCAACCGAAATAAAATCTTTGATTCCAGCGCTACGGCTCTCCATGCAAACAGAATTAGTATTATCTTCGCGCTTATCACATTCTGTTTGTCTTTCTTCATACTTTTTCGAAGCAGTCTGAATTTCACTGTAGATCTTCATAGCATTAGCCGCCTGATATTCACACTCCATCGGCTTAATAACTTCGCCCCATTTTTTAACTGGTCCCGTAATATCTTCTGCATTGTAGTGACCACCGCCAGGAGGACTCGCTGTCTTGCTGGAAGTTCCAGCGTTGCCAAGAGCCGTAGTAAGGTCTCCCACTTGTTTCGCCGGCTGATCGTTGGATGCCGCTGGCTTTGAGGGACTCATTCCCGCATTCACGTCGTCTTGATCATCAAAAACTCCGGGTGCATTGCTGCCGCCGAATGCAGTAAGAGAACTCATCAATAGGAATCCGACAACCGTATTCTTAAATAGGTATTTCATGATTCATCCCCAGTCTTTATCTTATCGGACAAAGGTCGAGCAATCTTGAGACATTTTAATAGACGTTATAGATGTCTCAAAATGAGATTCTCCGACTAGAAGTCCTTGTCAGGCGGGTTCAAAATCGCCCCTTGCCCGGCTCCATCCCCACCGAGTTCGAGGTCTTGCGCTCGCAGATATTCTGAAGAAACTATTTTAACGGAGTACCCGGTGCGACCGCCATTATTGCAATCGCCGCTGGTGGGTCCACCCTTGGCGCGATCAGCATCTTTGGTGAGGCATTTGCCGAACTTGTCGGGATCGAGAGAATAGTCTTTGAGATCTTTCCCAGACCACGAGGTCAAAACTTGATAGACGTCTTTTGCGACGTACGCAAGTTTGGTATCGAAATCCACTTTCGGTTCATGGATTTGTGGATCATTTGTTTTAACAGCATCCATTCGCTTGTATTGTTTGATGATGTTAAATTCCGAAAGATTTTTATCACTGCTATCCATGCGCACACCCAAATCAGGACGGATGACGTAAGAAAATCCCGGAACTTTTTTAACATACTCGTTAGCCAATTTCAGATAGTAATTGTGATAAAAATCAGGCTCGATCGAATAATAAGTTAAATCAAACAAGTCCGGCAAAATCGCCATGAGTTCGAGATCGCGCATCTTTGGATAAGCATTCTGAGTATTATCCCAAGCAAGAATGTCGCCGCTTTTTTCTGCAGTGAAATCGCGACCCAAATGATTCCAGTGGAAGAAATTAGGCGCAACTGCCTTCGACCAATTTGCTGGCAAATCGGGATCCAAGGTGGAAGGTGGCAATTGGCTCCACTCAGAACTTAAATTGTAAATAGCACGGCCAAACTGTCCTTGAACCGCCGGAGATTTCATCCCCGCTTTATCGCCGGGAAAACGACTATAGTTTGCAGCGCGTGTCGGATCCTTCGGATCAGCGACATTGGATTTGTCACCTACACGCCAAGGCAAAAGAGGATCCGTACGTTGACCACCCGAAGATTGATTCGAGCCGCGAGGCCACATGCCATAATACCAAGGACCAATCTTGCCACCAAATGGCTTAGCAAAACTGCGCGCCTTCAATGTCACCCCACCCAGAGGCGCAAAAGGAATACTTGGTTTGGTTTCAGCACTCACACCAACATAAGCCATACACCAAGGATTTTTTTCGTATCCTAAAGAGCTATTGTAAGGCGCCTGCAATGGAGCTGTGTATTGCGAGAGATAGGCAATATCATCTCTCAATTCATTCGGATAAAACGGTAAATTGGCGGGATCATTATTCAGTTCTTTTGGTTTGTACTCTACTTTCGATACCGCGTTGGAATTGTAAGTTTTCGTACACTTAAAATCCATGTACGCGAACGCTGGCATAATTTTAACTTCTGAAAGCCATTTTGCGGGATCTGTTGCCGGTTGCCCAGTGCTATTACACGCATCTAAACCCAAACCATTGATGATTTTAATTTGATTGTCTTTGATAGAATTACGATTAGCTTCTGTCAAATTGTTCTTGAGAGTTTTAATGATACCTTCACTAGCGACATCGCCATTAATTTCTCGGAAGTCATTGTCCTTCATACTCAAGCCGCGCGAAAGATAATTAATCAACTGTTTGCGCTGACCCTGGTCGATATTAAAGGCCGCCATAAATTCAGCTAAAATCACATAATTAAACTGACCGACGTACTCACAACGTTTGATGGCAGCGTCCAATGCTGCAATGGTTGCGTTTCGGATGGCATTATTAATACCTAAGAAGCCCGCGATCACTGGCGGAGGCGAGAAAAGATTAATTGTTCTCTGTTCGCTTTGGTCTTTGCAGGTACTTTCTCGAGACGAAGGCATCGGTGCAAACGGAGCATAAGTGATACAAAATGCAGGAATATCATAATACTCATGCTCGGTCGCTGTTAAACCAGCCGGGACTCCTTCACGGTCCTTATTTGTATCAATAGTCTTCATCAGCTTATTGTAGGGATGAATATGATAATCCCCCGCTGTTCCAAGCTGACGATATCGCCACGAGAGCAGTTTCCAACTCTGACGAATTTGATAGTTCACATGCCCAATCGCATTCATCATCTCGGCCTGTTTCATGGCGCCGTAATATGCAGCGAGGTCCACAGAGTTTTGCAAATTAATTTTATGATGCACAAGTAGGCCGACGTTGATGATCATCGCGAAAAAAAGAAACAGCACCTGAAAAATCAGTGCAATAAAAATGGCCACCTGGCCTCTACGATTGCGAATGCGGCTTAAAAGAGTTTTCATCATCGCGTCTTATTATTGTTGCCGATTCTTCAATTATGGGCAACTTCCGTCGAGGACTCGACCTTGAACTCTTTGACTTCATAGAGAGGTCAAGTGAGACTTTTATCCGTACACCGAAGGAGGCCCCAGACCATGGTCCGCATTCACTCACTCTCGAAACTTGTAGCAGTACTTTGCGCATTTTCATTTTCTTTTGCACAAGCGGAAGTTTTGTTTGAAGGCTATTACAAAATTATTGTGGGCGGATCTGCGATTGGTTACACCATTTCAAAATATGAGTACGATGCAAAAAGCAAAAAATTCATCTCGACTTACTTTTTGAAAACCGTCGGTCAAGGCTCTGAGATCACCGAAAGCCTCAAGGCCTTCGCAGCTGACGACTTGGGCCCTATTTCCTATTCTTATACAACGATCGTCGGCAAAGACACCAAGACCATCGACGCCAAGTTTACTGGACTCAAAATGACGGCCCAAGTAAAAGAGGGCGGCAAAACGAAAACCATCCGCAAAGATCTTCCGAAAAATACTTTCTTAAGCACGTTCCTGGTCTACGTCATGCTGAAAAGTAAGGAAGGTTTAAAAACAAACTCCGACTATAAATATAAAGCTATCGCCGAAGAAGATGCTGAAGTTTATGATGGTGCAGCCTCTGTCGGCAAAGAAGATGCTTTCTTGGGACTGAAAGCGTTCAAGGTCCAGAACGAATTCAAAAAAGTTCCTTTCTTGAGCTACGTAAACGAACGTGGCGAAGTTTTGGGGACAACCTCCGTCGCTCAAGGAGTCTCCACGGAGCTTGTGGCAACCGGAGCTGAAGCAACCAAAGGTTTTCCGGTAAGTGACAGCATTTTAAAAAGTCTTTTTGGCGAAGTTCCTGCAGGAAAAAACAACATGCTTTCTAAGAGCGCAACAATGCAACCTGCGAATCCAGGCAAACAAGAAGGCATTCCACAGGGACAAGGGATTCAAATCAAAGCTGAACCGGCAAAGCCGGCTGGAAAAACAGAGCCAGCCAAGCCAGCAGGAAAATAGGAAAAAAAGGGGATCGCTTATGAATAAACTGATCGGCCAACACATGATCATCGGGATTGCCGGACAATCCCTGAGCGCGGACGAAAAGAAGTTCATCGTTAATAACAACATCGGCGGCATCATCCTCATGGGCCGCAACGTCGCTGAACCCAAGCAAGTTCACGACCTCTGCAAAGAAATCCAATCGATCCGTCATCAAATGCAAGACAAGGCGCCGTTATTCATCGGCATCGATATGGAAGGCGGCCGGGTAGCCAGATTGAAAGCACCGTTCACCCAATGGCCCCCGCTAAAAACACTCGGCGACCTAGACAATGCGACAGTGACTTTCCATTTCTCAAATAAAATGGGCGCCGAACTCAACGCCGTCGGTATTAACCTAGACTTCGCTCCTTGCGTCGACGTATTCACGAATCCAAAAAACACCGTGATCGGCGATCGCTCCATTAGCAGTGATCCCGAGCTCGTTGCAAAACATGCTTCAGCACTAGTTCGCGGTTACATCAAATCCAATATCATCTCCTGCGCGAAACACTTTCCGGGGCACGGCAACACCATCGTCGACAGCCACGAAGACCTGCCGGTCGAAGACCTCGACCTCAAGCGCTTAGACAGTTTAGAACTCATCCCATTCAAACGCTCTTTCAAAGCTCGCGTGGACATGGTGATGACATCGCACATCCTCTTTAAGAACGTCGATCCCGAATGGCCCGTCACATTGTCGGAAATTTTCCTTAAAAAGATTCTGCGCGAACAATGCCGCTATCGCGGTTTGATCGTCACCGACGACCTCGACATGAAAGCGATGGCGAAGCATTACGACACCAAGAAAATCCCCGTTCGCGCCATGCAAGCCGGAGCGCAAATCTTGCTTTACTGCAATGAACCGCTCTCTCCGGTCCGAGCGATCGAAGGAATCACCGAGGCCGTTGCTCAAGGAACATTGAAAAAATCAGACCTCGAAGCCAGCTTCAAACAAATCCTCGAAGTGAAAAAAGACAAGATCCCAAATCCAGATCCAATGCCGTTAGAAGAAGCACTCAAGCTTGTGGGCAATAAGGATCACAAGAAAGTCGCCCAAGCCCTCGCCAAAGGCGAAGTGCCTCCGGGACTGATCGAAGTTTAAAAAACAAAAACCCCGCTGTGAGTCAGCGAGGTTTTTTTATTTCTACGGTTTAAAAACTATCAACTAGCGAGTGCCAGTGTGCGGAGCCGGTGGTGCGTTACGACCACGACCTTCATTGCTGTAGGGTGCGTAGGGCTTACCTTCTTCATTGATGCTCGAGAAAACATTCTTAAGAGCTTCAGAGCCCAAAGTCGCTTTAGAGTTCTTACCACATTGCTTCACTACATCGCACATAGTAGCGTCCGTAAGAAGTTCACGCATTTTAATTTGCAGATAAAGGCCCATGCGGCTCTTGTCCAAATTTGATTCGAATTTTGCAAGGGTCGTCTTCGAATTCGCAATATCTATCATTAAAGATTGAGCGCTCAGACCTGCTCTTAAAAATTCATTTGAGGTTTCATAATTCATGACTTCAAGATCCTGGCTTTCCCTCGCACTCACTTTACCTGCAGCTTGATCCATTGCCTTCTTGCTAGCCTCTGCCTTAGCTGCGTCCGCATTTTCCTTACGAAAACGTTCAACGCTCTCGTCAAATTCTTTTTGCTTTCTAAAAATTTCGACTTGAACTTGGTCGGCACTTTTCGCAATCGAATTAAGCTGGCCATTGATGTCGGCCAACTTCTTAGTACATTCCGACACGGAAGCCTCAGTTACATCTTTGCATTTTTTTTGACCCACTAGATCGTCCATGTTTCTTTTGTAGGCCTCATTTTGCCTATTCAATTCGCCGATCTGCTTATTGATAGGATCTAATGCGTTTTTTTGTTGGGCGTTCAAATTATACCAACCCTTTGGTTTGCTCTGTGCAAAAGCAAAGTTAAAAGTAAAAATTAAAATCAAAACCGTGAGGCGTTGGAACATACGTCCCTCCTTAATTTTCCATAATTCCATCTTAAGGCGAGATTCCCTTTTATTTACATACAAAAAAATCTCTTTGGACCAACGTAGGTATCGCCAGGAGTGGTGCCCCCTTCCTCGGGACGGAAACGGGACATTTTGTAAACTCTTCATGAATGTTCGAAGAGTGACAAAAAGCGAAACGGGGCCCACCTCTCAGCTGGAATCCACGGCCCGCAGAGAGTGAAAAAAACTGGCAAGATCTTTGCTCTTTTCCCCAGCGGAGGAGACCGCCATGGAGTTTAAAGGACTGCAAAATTCTCAAGACAACCGATCGTTCCCGTTCATTGAGAGCACCGAACCAAAGACGGGTCGATTCATGTCTCTCTCCATCATGCTGCATGCTGCTTTGGTGACAACGGTCGCTTTGATGAATGTACCGCCGATTGAGTTTCCAACTAACAACATCATCGAGTTTGAAGTTGAAAGCAATACTGTGGCGGCTAAGCCTATTCCAGACGGCAAAGACGTCCCAGAAACCAAAGGAGCCGCGGCTCCGGCTCCAGCCCCTGCTGCAGCTCTACCAGCGGAACTTCCGCCAGCACCTGCGCCAAAGGCTGCAGTTGCCGCTCCCAAAGCACCAGCACCAAAAGCAGTCGTAGTAGCCCCAGCAACAATCGATGATATCCATACTCCTGATTTAGAAACTTCCGAGACTGGCGAAGTACCGGTTGCACAGATGGATGAAAAAGATCTGCAAGAGGACTTCGACAAAGTTGACCAACAAAATACGAAAGCTCTCGTAGCAGCGAAAAAAGCCATCGATGATGATGCGGATCAAGCCGCTGCTGAAAACGATGAGTCTCTGAAAAATCTCGAGAAGAACAATCAAGCCCAGGCGGCAGCGATTGCCAAAGCTGAAGAAGACCGTCGCAAAAAAGATCAAGCGATGATCGCAGCAGTTCAAGCAAAAGAAAGAGCTGCAGCCGACAAGGCCGCACGTTTAGCTGCCAAAGAAGCCTCGGACCGCGAATCCGCAGCGGCCGCAGCCGCTGCTGCCCGCGAAGCACAACTAGCGCGTGAGGGTGAAGAAGCCAATGCCCGCCTAGCAGCGGTTAAAGCCGCTCATGGCAAAGGATCTGGCGATGAAGGCGAAGGCACCGGTGACAGCGGTTCTCCAGAACCGACTAAGGAGGTGGCTGGTATCCCCGGTGGAGTTCGCTCGCTGGAACAGCTCCGCCAAATGCCTGGCAACAAATTCCCGCAATACTCGCAAGACGAGCGCTTATCCCGCCAAGAAGGCCAAGCCGTATTCTATGCGTATGTGAATAAGGATGGCAGCCTCTCGCAATTTAAACTGGGACAAACAACAGGTTTCCGTAATCTCGACGGTAAAACGTTGGCGGCTTTAAAAAAATGGAAGTTCTATCCGGGACAAGAAGGATGGGTGGAAATGCCCTTTAAGTGGACTCTGAATGGAGAGGCCATGGAAGCTGGCGGACAGCTTAGAAAATAGAGATGTAGAGATTTTTGAAATTAGATTTGGACAAACGAAAAAAGCCGGTCATGCCGGCTTTTTTCTTTATAGCTCAATTAATTCAACTACTTAGTCTTTAAAAAGAGCTTTTGCAGACTTTGTAGTGCCTTTGTTGCGAAGAGCAGCTTTGCGTTTTGTACCGCTAGTAGATCTTTTCTTTTCGCGAATGTATTCAGTTCTTTTTGTTTTAGAAGCCATGATTCTCTCCCAGTTTTAACGGATGGTGTTAGGTATCAAAAGGAAAACAACAAGTCAATGGAGTGGCGGTCAAAATTAGCACCTTTTACCGACCCCTGATGGGCGTAATTCAAGGCAAAAACGGGCCCGTTAAAGCCAATCCCCTGGGTAAAGAGCTCCTGGCCAGCCAAAATATCGTTTTTATACCCCAAACGGACTGTCAGCCACTGGTTCAACATGCTCTCGAGCCCGTACATATAAGCGGCCTTACCGAAGTTATTATTATTTGCCGAAAGCACGTCAAAACGAAGACGCACAAAGTTTTTGTAAATGTAGTGGAGGCCGAGCCCCATCTGCGCCTGCTCGCGAACTTCTTCCGGCACATTCTCTTTGCCGCCGAAGACATTATAAAACACGTAAGCCATGCCGAGGGATTGCAATGGAGTATAGAAAAACCCCACGTTTCCATTCGTCTGATTGTAAGAAAAGTTTTGGTAGTCCACGGTGCTCTGCGAGCCGGTCACACCGATCGAGAAATTATCTAAAATGAAATCAGCTAAAGACAATCGCAAATCCTGCCACTTCACATCTTGATTCAAGCTGTCTTTTTGCTTTCTCTGCAGATAAGAAAGACTCGCGGGAATAACCACTTCGCGAGTCGATTCACTTAGACTAAAGGACAGATCATCCTTACTAAACGTAGAATAGATGTAGCGTCCCTTCAGGTGCACTAATCCCGCTGGATTCAAGTAGTTGACATCCCCGGCCTCGACCGCGGCCCGGCCCGCGCCCGCTGTTCCGTCGGTCGCCGCACTAGAAAAACTTTGGGCATGAGCCAAACTCGATATAAAATAGAAGCACAATAAAACAGGATGTTTTAACACGCTTAAAGGATTGAGCATTGAAGTACCTCTACCGTTTCGTTTTTACGAGTTGGATTATTTTTTCGCTGTTATCCTATCAAAGAGCTTTCGCCGGAGCCAATGGCTTTATCACAAAAAAGGTCAGAACCGGTGACAATGTTGTTTCTTTGCTCAAGCGCCATGGTTTTTCAGAAAGTGAGCGCCGACGCGCTTTGACCCAAGTTCCAAAACTCAATCATCTTTACTTGCAATTGGACGTCAATTACCTGGTGAAAACAGACGGCGGCCAAACGGAGATGCGCCTCTATGAACCACAAAAAGATGTGGTGTACGTTATTAAAAAGTCCACCGCCGGCGTTGAAGCAAAAATGGCTCGCGCTATTTTTAAGACGACGATTGCCCGATTCGACGGTCAAGTGCGTGGCTCCTTGATGGCAAATATTCTCGGTCAAGTCGACAGTAATTGGGTGGCGTCTCGATTTATGGATGCTTACATCATGGACTACAATTTGAATCGCGGTCTTGAAAGAGGCGCGAAGTTTTGGCTGACGGTCGAGAAAAAATACGATGGTCCGTTTTTCGTTCGCTATGGAGAGGTCCTACAGACGTCCTTAAATATTCGC
>Ga0255338_1003137_pt1 | contig 20864 bp, 22 predicted proteins | sample MeOH1_35cm_T4_19_FD_203715 | JGI IMG/M metagenome (GOLD analysis project Ga0255338, IMG submission 203715) | Sandy soil microbial communities from University of British Columbia, Vancouver, Canada - MeOH1_35cm_T4_195 | ecosystem: Engineered > Artificial ecosystem > Sand microcosm > Unclassified ...
GTCCTTGGTCTTTCAGATTATTTCTTGAAGGGATTGAAGCCCGGCGGCAGGCCGCCGCCGAGGCCGGGGAGTTTCGGGAGACCGCCGGGCATGCTCTTCAGCTTGGCCTGCATCTCTTCCATCTGTTCGGGCGTGGGGGCCTGGCCGCCGGTCATCTGGGCGATCTTGGCCATGTCCATGTTGCCGCCGCCGCCCAGCATCTTGGCCATCTGGCCAAAGCCCTTGCCGCCGTTCTTGCTCAGCGACTTGAAGGCATCGGCCATCTGGCGGTGCTGCTTCAGCAGACGGTTCACCTCGGCCACGTCGACGCCGGAGCCCGCCGCGATGCGGCGCTTGCGCGACGCGGCCAGGATATCCGGCTTCTTGCGCTCGGCCTTGGTCATCGACGAGATGATCGCCACCTGGCGGTCGAAGGTCTTGTCGGTCAGACCGCTTTCGCTGATCTGCTTCTTCATCTTTGCCACGCCGGGCAGCAGGCCCATCATGCCTTCCATGCCGCCCATGCGCTTCATCTGCGCGAGCTGGTCGGCCATCATGTCCAGGTCGAACTGGCCCTTGGCCAGCTTGCGGGCCGTGGCTTCCGCCTTGGCCATGTCGAGTTCTTGCGCGGCCTTCTCGACCAGGGCGACGACGTCGCCGCGGCCCAGGATCCGGCCGGCGACCCGCTGGGCGTCGAACGCGTCCAGGCCGTCGATCTTCTCCGACACGCCCAGGAACTTGATCGGCAGGCCGGTGACGGCGCGCATCGACAGCGCGGCGCCGCCGCGGCCGTCGCCGTCGGCGCGGGTCAGGACCAGGCCGGTCAGCGGCAGGCGCTCATGGAAGGCCTTGGCGGTGCGCACCGCGTCCTGGCCGGTCAGGGCGTCGGCGACCAGCAGGGTCTCGGAGGGGTTCGAGATCTTCGCGATCTCGGACGCCTCGGCCATCATCGCCTCGTCGATCGTCGTGCGACCGGCGGTGTCGAGGATCAGGATGTCGAAGCCCTGCAGGCGGGCCGACTGCATGGCGCGGCGCGCGATGTCCGGGGCGGCCTGGCCGGCGACGATGGGCAGGAAGCTGGCCCCGGCCTGCTCGGCCAGCATGCCCAGCTGCTCCATGGCGGCCGGGCGGCGGGTGTCCAGCGACGCCAGCAGCACCTTCTTGCGCTCGCGCACCAGGCGCAGCGCCAGCTTGCCGGCGGTGGTGGTCTTGCCCGAGCCCTGGAGGCCGGCCATCAGGATCACGGTCGGCGGGTTGAGCGAAAGGTTCAGGCCCTCGGGCTCGCCCTCGCCGCCCAGCATCTCCACCAGGCCGTCGTAGGTGATCTTGACCACCTGGTCGGCGGGCCGGACCGAGCGGATCACCGCCTCGCCGGTGGCCGCCTCGGTGGCCTTGGCGATGAAGTCGCGGACGACCGGCAGGGCCACGTCGGCCTCGAGGAGCGCCACGCGGATCTCGCGCATCACCTCGGCGACGTCCTTCTCGGACAGCACGCCGCGACCGGAAAGCCGGTCGAAAACCCCTGTCAGCCGATCTGTCAGCGCGTCGAACAAAACGAACTCCTATGGCCCAAACGCAGTCGACCCCCGTGCACGATTGCGTGGACGGGGGGCCTCGCCGCTCTCGTCCCAGATAAGGCCTGGGGGTCGTAGCGGTAGAGGGCGCTGACCGAGGTTGCGCCGGAAGGGCGCGCTTATGCGCTCAAGAGGGGGGTTAGGTCAAGGAAGGCGGAGTTGAGCGCGAGCGCCGCAAGACCATTGCGCCCGCAATGATGAACGCTGCTCCGAGGACGCCGGACACTGCTAGGAGTGCAAAACTCTGCGGAGCCATGACAACAAGGCTCATTGAGAGCGCCCAAACAAGGACGAGAGCGGGGGGTGCAAGAAGCGCCGCGCCGACCACGATCAATAAGATCGCCACCATTGTCCGTGAGCGCATCGTCAGATGCCTCCCGCCCTTAAATCTCACGGCGGATGCGAGCCTGCCGGTCCAGGCGTGTCAAGGACCGGCCCCTGGCCGGCCGCGCAGCGGCGCGCTGTGTGCGCGTCCTTGAGACGCCTGGGCCGGCGGGCAGACTGGCTGCCATGAGTTTTAAGCCGGGCCTCGCCGCTGCCGGCCCGCCATCACCTCCTAAAGCTCGTCATCCCCGGGCTTGTCCCGGGGACCCAGAAGCGAAGGCGCCGCCAGAGGGATGAAGCGGCGCCGCGGCAGCCAGCCTCCTCCACCATCGGCGCGTCTGGATGGCCGGGACAGGCCCGGCCATGACGAGCACGACGAAGTGGATCGGCCCTGCCTTGATCGCTGTGTTCGATACCCGACAAACCGCTGCAATTTCAGTGACTCCGACCGTCACAAAGGTTTACGTTCCGACCCTGGCCGCGCCGGCCCCAGGAGCACCCCATCCCGCCCTCGATCGAAGACGATATCGCGGCGATCGCGCGGATAGAGGCGGTGCCCCGCATTCTCGAGGTGATCTGCCGGACCACCGGCATGGGCTTCGCCGCCGTCGCCCGGGTCACCGAGGACCGCTGGGTGGCGTGCGCGGTGCGCGACGAGATCGACTTCGGGCTGACGCCGGGCAGCGAACTGAAGGTCGAGACGACGATCTGCGATGAGATCCGCGCGTCCGGCCGGGGCGTGGTGATCGACCATGTGGCCGAGGATGACGCCTTCCGTGGCCACCACACCCCGGCGATGTACGGCTTCCAGAGCTACATCTCGGTGCCGATCATCCTGCGCGGCGAGTTCTTCGGAACTCTGTGCGCCATCGATCCGCGACCGGCGCAGCTGACCAACGGCCAGATCCCGGCGATGTTCGGGCTGTTCGCCGATCTCATCGCCTCCCAGCTCGACGCCGAGCAGCGGCTGGCGCGGAGTGAGGCGGCGCTGCTGGACCAGCGCGAGGCGGCCGAGCTGCGCGAGCAGTTCATCGCCGTCCTGGGCCACGACCTGCGCAATCCGCTGGCTTCGATCGACGCGGCGGGCCGGCTCCTGAAGAAGACCCCGCTGAACGAGCGCGCGGTCGCCCTGGTCGACATGATGCACGAGAGCGTCGGGCGCATGGCCGGACTGATCGACAATGTCCTGGACCTGGCGCGGGGACGCCTGGGCGGCGGCTTCGTGGCCGAGCGGCGCGACGAGCCCGAGTTGGCGCGGGCGCTGGGCCTGGTGGTGACCGAACTGCGGATGGCCCACCCCGACCGGCGGATCGACGCCGACATCCGGCTGGACCGGCTGGTCAACGCCGACGGGCGACGCCTGGCGCAACTGCTGTCGAACCTGATCGCCAACGCCCTGACCCACGGGTCGGAGAGCGCGCCGGTGACCGTGCTGGGCCTCATCGCGGGCGACGTGCTGGAGCTGTCGGTGGCCAATGCCGGCGAGCCGATCCCGGAGGCGGCCCGGGCGCGCCTGTTCCAGCCCTTCTCCCGCGCCATCGTTCGTCCCAAGCAGCAAGGCCTGGGCCTGGGCCTGTGGATCGCCTCGGAGATCGCCCGCGCCCACGGCGGTACGCTGGACGTGACCTCGGACGCCAGGGAGACCCGCTTCACCCTGCGGATGCCTCTCACGGCCGCGCGCGCAACACCCGTTCCCGCCTAAAGTCGGAACGAGGCGGACGGCGCGCGACTTTCCCCGTCCATGAGAGATGATGACCTGTGGGCCGTCGAGCGGCGGCTGTGGCTGGACGACCTGGACGCCTATGCCGCGATCCTGGACCCCGCCTGCGTGATGGCCTTCCCGCCGCCCGCGGGGTTGATGGGCGGGGCGGAGATCGCCGAGAGCCTGACGGGCGCGCCGCGCTGGGCCGATGTGGAGATGGCCGAGCGGCGGCTGGCGCAAGCGGCGAACGATATCGCCGTCCTGGCCTACCGGGCGGCCGCGCGGCGGGCGGGGAGCGGGCCCTACCACGCCTATTGCACCTCCACCTACCGGCGGGACGGCGGCACCTGGCGGCTGATCCAGCATCAGCAGACGCCGATCTGATCGATTGATGTCCGAAAGCCGCCAGCGGTTATCGGCGGACGCGACTATCTTCTCCCCATGACCCGATACGCACTCTTCGACACCGCCATCGGCTGGGCCGGAATCGCCTGGGGCGACCAGGGCCTGGTCGGCGTCCACCTGCCGGAAGGCGACCCAGAGAGCGCCCGCCGGTCATTCCTGCGGCGGTTTCCTGACGCCACGGAGGGCTCCATCCCGCCCGATCTCGACAAGACGGTCGAGGACATCCGGGCCCTGATGCGGGGCGAGAAGCCCGACCTGCTGGACGCGCCCGTGGACATGTCCCAGACGCCGGAGTTCCACGCCAAGGTCTATGAGATCGCGCGAGCCATCCCGCCGGGCGAGACCCTGACCTACGGCGAGATCGCCGTGAAGCTGGGCGACAAGCTGCTGGCCCGAGACGTCGGCCAGGCGCTGGGCAAGAACCCTTGGCCGATCGTCGTGCCCTGTCACCGGGTGACGGCGGCCGGCGGCAAGCCCGGGGGATTCTCGGCGCGCGGCGGGGTGAACACCAAGCTGAAGCTCCTCGGCATCGAGGGCGCCAAGGCCGCGGCCCAGGCCGACCTGTTCGCGTAGCAGACGCGCGGATTCACGATCGCCTAACGCCACTTGCCTAGGGTCCCGCCGGAAGCGCCGAGGGATCCATGTCCGTCCAAAGCCAGGGAAGCGTCGGGGAACGCCTGAGCCTCAGCCTGCCGGCGCTGGCCGAGGTGATGGACGAGCTGCGCCACGATCGCGGCCTCTACATCGCGATGGCCGCCTATATCGCCGTAGCGGCGGGTCTGGCGTTCGCACTGGGCAAAGGGGACCATCTGGTCGCGCTGGGCTATGCGCCGCTGCTGCTGCGCTCGGCCCTGACGGCGGGCCTCGTGGCGCTGCTGGTGATCGAGGTTCCACGGGCGATCGCCGCCGCGCCGCAGGGGCCGCTGCGCCAGTTGGCCGTGCAGTCGGGGCGGCGGGTGACCCCGCGCCTGATCGCCGGCCTGTTGCTGTTCACCCTGGTGTCGCTGTTCTACGGCGCCTTCACCACCATCAAGACGCTGCTGCCCAGCCTGGCGTCCTTCGGCCTGGACCCATGGGCCGCCAATCTGGATGCGACCCTTCATGGGGGCCATGACCCGTGGCGGCTGCTGCAGCCGCTGCTGGGCCACCATACCGTCACCCGGACGATCCAGCTCCTGTACCTGCCGGTCTGGACGACCTCGCTTTGCGTGCTGACCGCCATGCTGGCGACCTCGCGGCGGCTGGCCCACCTGCGCGCCCGCTTCTTCTGGACCTTCCTCGGCGCCTGGGTCGTGCTGGGCAATGTGGCGGCCGCCGCGGTGATGACCGGCGGTCCCGTCTACTATGGCCACCTGACCGGCGATACGGCCCGCTTCGCCCCGCTGCTGGCCTACCTGGACTTCAGCAAGGGCATGCCACTCTCCAGCGTCGACCTTCAGGCCGCGCTTTGGTCGGGGTATGCCAACGGTGTCGCGGGGGTCGGCAGCGGCATCTCCGCGTTCCCCAGCCTGCACGTGGCGATGGCGACGCTGTTCGCCCTGGCCGCGCGCCACATCCATCCCGCGCTGGGCGCCGGCTACGCGGCCTTCGCGGTGGCGATCATGGCCGGCTCCGTCCACCTGGGCTGGCACTACGCCATCGACGGCTATGCCTCGGCGCTGACCGTGGCAGCGCTCTGGTGGCTGGCGGGTCGCTGGGTTCGCCGGCTCCAGACCGCCTAGCTGGCCGGCCCGCCCCGGACGCCGGGATGCCGGGCGGCCGCGGCGGCGACATCGCCCCGCTCGCCCTTGAGCGGCGCCCGCAGGAACGCGTCCAGGATGTCGACCGTCGCCGCCTGGGTCGCCGCCCCGCCGCGCTCTCCGCCCATGACGCGGGACAGCACCCAACGCCCGGGCGGGCTGAAGAGCCGGTCGGCGTCGGTGAAGCTGAAGTGGTTCGCGCCGCCGACGACATAGCGCCAGCCGCTGGCCGATACCCGCGACAGCACCGCCTGGGTCGCGGCCACGTAGAGGGCCCGGAACCCCGTGCCGTCGTGGTCGCTCTCGACCAGCAGGAACGGACCGCGGAAGGTCTCACCCCGCACGTCGCCATAGAGCATGCCGTCGATATCGGCCGCCGCCCCGATCCGCGGGTCCTGGCTGGCCAGCAGCGCCGCCGCCGCGCCGCCGAACGAGTGACCGATGGCCGCCACGCGGCTCGCGTCGAGCTGGTCGGCGAGGACCGGCGCCAGCTGGTTCGGCCGCCCAAGCTGGTCCAGCACGAAGCGCAGATCGGCCGCGCGGACGACAACCTGCCGCTCCATGTGGCCCCGCCGCCCGGTGTCGGTCTGGTCCGCGTCCTGCGCTGGCCCCACCACACGCCCGTCGGCCAGTTGAGTGACGCCCACCTCGAAGGGATGGTCCACCGCCAGCACCACATAGCCGCGGCTCGCCAGGTCGGCGGCCAGGCCGGCGTAGAACGCCCGCGCCGCGCCGTAGCCGGGGGAGAAGAGGACCACCGGCCAGGCCGGGCCCGACGCGACCGGCGCGTCCTGGATCGCGTGCGTGTCCGCCTCGCCGAACCGCCGGAAGACGAAACGCGGAACGGTGCTCACCTGGCGCGGCAACCGGCCAAGGCCGTCGATATAGGGCGGAGGCCGGCCCTCCGCGCCCTGGGCCGCGGGATACCAGGCCTGGACGATCACATTGCGCCCGTCGTCCGGCTCGGGCGTCGCCGCCTCGCCGCGGGCGGGATCGACCCAGCGCATGGTCACGGAGCCCACCGGATGCGGCCCCGCGGGCTTCGGCAGCATCGGGGCCGGCAGCATCGCCCAGGTCGCCACGGCCGCCGCCATCAGCGTCACGAGGCCGATCCCGCCCAGCACGCGGACCACCCGGCCGGGATTGCGGACCGGCAGGGCGGTCGCCGCCAGCAGCACGTAGCCGGGCAGGAACTGCCACGTGTAGCCGTGCACTGCGTACTGCAGGCCCGCCAGCAGAACGATGACGACGCACGCCACCGCCCGCGCCTGCCGCCCTCGGCTCGGCGTGGCCAGACGCCAGGCAGCCACCATCAGCAGGCTCACCAGCAACACGACATCGATCGGCGACATGGACACTCTTCCCCCGAATGCGGCCCACAGGCTCCCAACTCGCCGTGCAGATATGGCGTGGAGGGTGTCATGCTCCGGCGCCCCGCGTCACGCGGTCGGTGACAGGCCCCGCGACCGCCGCTAACACCGGGACATGAGCATCGGCGTGTTCGATTCCGGGGTCGGCGGCCTGACCGTCCATCACCGGCTGGTGGAGCGGTTTCCGGACGCGGACTTCATCTACCTGGCCGACCAGGCCAACGCCCCCTACGGCGGGCGGCCCGGCGAGGAGATCGTCGAGCTGACCAAGGCCGGCTGCATCCGCCTGTTCGACGAGGGCTGCGACCTGGTGGTCCTGGCCTGCAACACCGCCGCCAGCGTGGCCCTGCGGCGCCTGCAGCAGACCTGGCTGCCCGGCTATCGGCGCGAGCTGGGCCGGCCGGTGAACATCCTGGGCATCGTGGTGCCGACCATCGAGGCCGCCACAGGCCTGCCCTGGGAGCACGAGGCCCAGTGGCGCGAGGAAAAGGCCGAGAAGCTGGAGATCCTGGGCGTCTTCTCCACGCCCGCGACCACGAAGAGCCGGGTCTACGAGATCGAGATCGACAAGCGCCGGCAGGACGTGGCCGTCTTCTCCGAGCCCTGTCCGGAGCTGGCGCGGATGATCGAGGCCAACGCTCCGCGCGACGAGCTGGCCGCCGTGATCCAGGGCCATGTGAAGGCGCTGGCCACCCGGATCGGCCGGCCGCCGGACCGGGCCATCCTGGGCTGCACCCACTACGAGATCGTGGCCGACCTGTTCCAGGCCGCGCTGCCGCCGGGGACGCCCTTGATCCGCCAGCCGGACGCCACGGCCGACGCCCTGGAGCGCTATTTCGCCCGCCACACCGAGTTCCGTCCGGGCACGAGCGCCGTTCGTCGCTTTCTGACCACCGGCGAACCGGGCGCGCAGAACAGTCTGGTTGAGACTTTCTGGGGAGGGCCTCTAAGCTTCGAGCCAGCCTGAACCAGGCGGGGGAAGAGACGATGAGGATCGTGGCATTGGGGGCGCTGGCCGCCCTGACACTGACATCCATGGGGGCGGCGGGCGCGGCCCGCGCCGAGGTGGTCGAGACCAACGCGCAGGGGTTTCGGCTCAAGAGCGTGCTGCAGATCAAGGCGCCGCCGGCGCGTGTCTACCAGGCGATCGGCGAGATCGGCCGCTGGTGGGACGGCGCGCATAGCTATTCCGGCAAGGCCGAGAACATCACCCTGCCGCTCCAGGCCAACGCTTGCTGGTGCGAGACCATCCCGGGGGGCGGCAGCGTGCGCCATGGCGTGGTGGTCCTGGCTTGGCCGGAACAGGGCATGATCCGAGCCGACGCGGCCCTCGGCCCACTGCAGGACGAAGGCGTGACCGGCGCGCTCTACTTCCAGATCAAGCCCAAGGACGACGGGTCGGAGCTGACCGTGACCTACAACGTCGGCGGCGTCCGGGACTTCACGCTCAAGGCCGCGCCGGTGGTGGACGGCGTGCTGAACGGCGGCTGGGCGCGCCTCAAGCGCTATGTGGAGACCGGCAAGCCGTAGGCCCTGGCCGCCAGGCTGAGCGTGTCGTCCAGCCGCGCGCCCTCGGCGAAGGGGGCGAGGTCGGGCGTGGGCGGCCCGCCGGCGCCCATGCCGGGCTGCGGCAGGGCCGCGCCGATCCGCGTCTCCACCGGAAAGACACCGCACCAGGCGGACCAACCCTCGTCGGCCGGCAGGTCGCCGACGCCGGTGTTCTTCACCTTGGCCGACGCTTCCTCGATATCCATCTCGACCAGGGCGATCTGCCGGAGCTCGGCGTCGGTGGTGGGCCGAAGCTTCAGCGGCCGGCCCGCGTAGAGCCGGTCGATGAAGCTGGCCATGGCCTCGCGCTTCCCGGCCAGGTCGTCGATGAGCCGCGCACGGCCGAAGGCCATCACCGAGCGGTAGTTGAGCGAGTGCATGATCCCGGAGCGGCCGACGACGAAGCCGTCCAGGAAGCTCACGGTCACGCAGACCGGCACGCCCTCGGCCACCGTCGCCAGCATCCGGCTGGCCGCCGCGCCGTGCCAGTACAGCTTGCGGCCCTCGCGCCAGTAGGCGGTGGGGGTCACGAACGGCTGGCCGTCGATGACGTAGCCCACGTGGGCCATGACCCCGGCGTCCAGCACCTCATAGACCGCGGCCTCGTCGTACCGGCCGCGTTGCGGTCTGCGCCGCACCTGCGAGCGCGATGTGGGGGTGAAGGTGGCGGCTCCGTCCGCAGGCGGGCTCATGACGCGGGTTCCATCGATGGGGAGACGACAGGAACCCGCGCCACGACCGGCGGCGGCTTGGGGAGGAACGCCACCGGCATCGGGGTCAGCACGCGCGGCAGGGTCAGGCCGACCAGCACCACGGCGAGGCCGTAGACGAGGGTCGTCAGGACGAGACGGCGCAGGCTCTCGATCGTGTGTTCGCGTGTGGTCATGGGCATGGCCGCCTCCTTTCGGGTTGGCGAGCTAAGCCGTATGTGGTCTGCTGGATAGGTCCACTTCGAACAATCTGGCCAGACCGCTTGGAGGCGTCATGAGTTGGGCCGAGCTCTATCCCTGGTCGGCGCCCGAGGCCGGGCGGCCGGTGATCCGGCAGGTCTACGACCAGGTGCGCAGCGCCATCCACGGGGGCGCGCTGCGGCCAGGCGGACGACTGCCCTCCAGCCGCGACCTGGCGCTACGGCTGGGCGTGGCGCGGGCCTCGGTGGTCGCCGCCTACGATCAACTGCTGGCCGAGGGCTACGCCCAGGGCCGCGCCGGGTCGGGCACCTATGTCTCCCACGACCTCTCCGGCGTGCTGGACGTGGCCGCGCCGAAGCCCGCCCCGGGCGCGGCCCCGCCGGTGGCGCCGCAGCGCGTGCATGACATGGCGGCCATCGCCGCAACCGCGCCCTCGCTGGAGCCGCAGGCCTTCTCGAACGGCCGGACCCTGATGGACGCGCGCGGCCAGGACGCCTGGTCGGTCTCGACGCGGCGCGCGCTGCGCACCCTGGGCCCCGCGCACTTCGGCTATTCCGATCCGGCGGGCGAGCCTCGGCTGCGCGCGGCCATCGCCGACTACCTGCGCGCGGCCCGGGGCGTGGTCTGCGAGCCTGAGCAGGTGATCGTCACCGCCGGCGCGCAGCACGCCGTGGACCTGGCGGCCCGCCTGCTGCTGAAGCCCGGCGACAAGGTCTGGCTGGAGGATCCCGGCTACGCCAACACCTGGCAGGCGCTATTGGCCGCACAGGCTGAGGGCGTCGCCGTGCCGGTGGACCGCTCGGGCCTGGTGGTCCAGGCCGGCGTCGCGGCGGCGCCGGACGCCAAGGCGGCGTTCGTCACGCCGTCGCACCAGTTCCCACTGGGCGTGGCGATGTCGATGGGCCGGCGGCTGGAGCTGATCGCCTGGGCGCGGGCGGCCGGCGCGTGGATCATCGAGGACGACTACGCCTCGGAGTTCCGCTACGCCGGCGCGCCGCTGGCCTCGCTGCAGGGCCTGGATGGCGGCGAGCGGGTCATCTACGTCGGCACCTTCAACAAATCGATCTTCCCGGGTCTGCGCCTGGGCTACCTGGTGGCGCCCAAGGGCCTGACGGCGCCGCTGTCGGGCCTGCGCCGGCTGGCGGACCGGCAGCCGCCGACGCTTACCCAGGCGATCACGCTCGACTTCATGGAGAGCGGCCAGTTCGCCGCCCACATCCGCCGCCGCCGGCTGGCCTACAGGGCCCAGCGGGACGCCCTGGCGGAAGCGCTCGCCCGCCGGCTGGGCCATGTTCTGGAGCCGGACGTCCCGGACCAGGGCATGCACCTGATCGCCTACCTCAAGGACGGCCGCTCGGATCTGGAGGTCGAGGCGCGGGCCGCGGCCAAGGGCGTGCTCGCCCGCGCCATCAGCCCGCTCTACCACGACGCCCCGCCGAGTCCCGGCCTGCTCCTCGGCTTCACCGGCTTTCCGGCGAAGGCGATGGACGCAGGCGTGGCGCGGCTGGCGGCGGCGCTCGGCGACTAATTCCTCCCGCACTGGGGGAGGGGGACCGCGAAGCGGTGGAGGGGGTCATCCCAGACATTTGAGCGGACCCCCTCAGTCGGCATTCGCCGACAGCTCCCCCGACGGGGGAGCGATTGGTCGAATTAGGCCGCCAGCGCGGCTTCCGCCGCGATCACGCGGCTGGCGGCGTTGACCACGGCGGCGATGCGCAGCGCAGCCTGGATGTTCTGGGTCGGCACGCCGTGCTTCTTCAGCTCGGCCTCGTGCGAGTCGAGGCACATGCCGCAGCCGTTCACCGCCGAGACGGCCGTCGACCACAGCTCGAAGTCGACCTTGTCGACGCCGGGGTTGGCCAGGATGTTCATGCGCAGCCGGGCCGGCAGAGTCCGGTACTCCCCGTTCGAGAGCAGGTGCAGGGAGCGGTAATAGACGTTGTTCATGCCCATGATCGCGGCGGCGGCCTTGGCGGCGGTCTTGGCTTCGGCGGACAGGCCGGCCGCATCGGCGGCGGCTTCCACGGCCTTGATCACGGCGGGCGCGCCGATCGCATGGGCGGAGGCGACGAACGCACCCCACTTCTGCTGGTCGGTGAGGACGGTCTCGGAGGCCAGGCTGCCGAGGTTCAGGCTGATGTCCTTGGCATAGGCGGGCAGGGCGTCGCGAAGGGTGTCGAGGGACATCGAAGTATTCTCCAGGAATGAAAAAGCCCGGGCGGCGTCTGGGGGAGAAGGGCGACGCCGCCCGGGCCAGGTCTAAAGTCCGCGCGGTGTGCGCTTACGCGGCCTTCAGGGTCTCGCCGCCAACCGAGCGGTTGCACGGGCAGAGTTCGTCGGTTTGCAGGGCGTCGAGGACACGCAGCGTGTCCTGCGGGTTGCGGCCCACGTTCAGGTTCGTGACGTAGACGTGCTGCACCACATTGTCGGGGTCGACGATGTAGGTGGCGCGCAGGGCCACGCCCTCGTCCTCGTTCAGCACGCCCAGGTCGCGGGCGAACTTCCCGGAGTTGTCGGCGAAGTTCCAGATCGGCAGCTCGTGAAGGTCCGGGTGCTCGCGGCGCCAGCCCAGCTTGGAGTGCTCGTTGTCGGTCGAGCCGCCCAGGACGACCGCATCACGGTCGGCGAACTCGCGGCCGAGGCGCGCGAACTCGGCGATCTCGGTCGGGCAAACGAAGGTGAAGTCCTTCGGGTAGAAGAAGATCACCTTCCACTTGCCCGGAAAGCTTTCCTTGGTGACGGTCTCGAAGGCGCTCTCGCCGTTTTCCTCGTGGCGCATGAACTTGGGCTTCACACCCACGACCTTGAAATCGGGCAGCGTCTGGCCAACACCCAGCATACAATTCTCTCCTAAAAGCTTGCCGGCGACGCGGGGAGGCGACCGCCGTGAGGGGGAGATAGGGGGTCGGCCTCCACAATTCCAATCGATTGTTTTTGCATTTGGTATAGATGCGATCTATTCTCACCTTCCCCCGAGGTGCGGCCCCATGCTCCCTACGATCCGCCAATTGCAGTACCTGAAGCTGCTCGCCGAGCATGGCGCCTTCGGCAAGGCGGCCGAAGCGGCGCACGTCACCCAGCCCACCCTGTCGGCGGGCATCCAGGAGCTGGAGCGGACCCTGGGCGCGCCGGTCGTGGACCGCGCCCGCACCGGCGTGATCCTGACCCCCGTGGGCGAGGAGGCCCTGCGCCGCGCCACGGTGATCCTCAACGAGGCCGAGGAGCTGGTCGAGGCGGCCAAGAACGCCGGCCAGCCCCTGACCGGCCGCTTCCGCCTGGGCGTGATCCCCACCATCGCGCCGTTCCTGCTGCCAGGCGCCCTGCCGCTCCTGCGCGACCGCTTCCCCAAGCTCCGGCTGTTCCTCCGCGAGGACCTGACCCAGCGGCTGATCGCCGAGCTGAAGGCGGGACGGCTGGACGCGGCCCTGATCGCCCTGCCGTTCGACATGGCCGGGTTGGAATGGGCGCACGTGGCCGACGACGAACTGCTGGCCGCCCTGCCGGCCGACCACCCGCTGGCCAAGCTGAAGTCCGCCTCCCCCGAGGCCATGGAGCGGGAGAACCTGATCCTGCTGGAGGACGGCCACTGCCTGCGCGAGCACGCCCTGTCGGCCTGCAAGCTGAATCCGCCCCGGATGGGCGCCGGCGAGGAGCCGTTCGCCGCCACCTCGCTGCCCACCCTGGTGCAGATGGTGGGCTCGGGCCTGGGCGTGACCTTCCTGCCCCAGATGGCGGTGAGCGCGGGCCTGGCCAAGGCCGCCCACGTGGCCATTCGTCCCATCGACGCCGACCACCCCGCCCGCGAGATCGTGGTCGCGTGGCGCGCCGGGTCCAACCGCCGCGCCGAGGGCAAGCTGCTGGCCGAGGTGCTGAAGGAGGCATGACCCTCCGGAGGGGCTAGCTCCGCACGCCGAACACCGCCGAGCCCACGCGCACGCTGGTGGCGCCGAAGCGGATCGCGGTCTCGAAGTCGCCGCTCATGCCCATGGAGAGCTTCGCCAGGCCGTTGCGCTCGGCGATCTTCTTCAGCAGGGCGAAATGCGGGCCCGCGGGCTCGTCGGCCGGCGGGATGCACATCAGCCCCTCGGGCTGCAGGCCGTAGGTCGCGCGGCAAGCCGCGATGAAGGCGTCGGCGTCCGCGGGAAGGACGCCCGCCTTCTGGTCCTCCTCGCCGGTGTTCACCTGGACGTAGAGGCGGGGATTGCGCCCCTGGCGCTGCACCTCCTCGGCCAGCACCCGGGCCAGCTTCTCGCGGTCCAGGCTCTCGATCACGTCGAAGAAGGCCACCGCCTCCCGGGCCTTGTTGGTCTGCAGAGGCCCGATCAGGTGCAGGGTCAGGCCGTCGGCGCGGTTCTCCCAGCGGGCCATGGCCTCCTGGACCCGGTTCTCGCCGAACACCCGCTGGCCCGCCGCCAGCACCGGCTCGATCGCCTCCCACGGCTGCTGCTTGGAGACCGCCACCAGGGTCACGTCGGCCGGATCGCGTCCGGCGGCTTGCGCGGCGCGGGCGATCCGGGCCACCACATCGGCATAGGCTTCTGGAGGGACGGGCATTTCGGGGTTCTGGACCTTGCGGCGGACGGCTCGGCTTCTACCGAGGCGCCGGTCCATGCGGAAGGCCCTGCCGGCGCTGCTGTTCTTCACCGACCCGGTGCGCACCCCCGATCCGGAGGCCGTCGCCGCCCGTCTCCCGGCAGGCGCGGCCATCGTCTATCGCCATTTCGGAGCGCCCGACGCCGAGGTGCGCGCGCTTCGCCTGAAGGCCATCGCCCGGGCTCGCGGCCTGAAGCTGATGATCGGCCAGGACGTCGTCCTGGCGGTGCGGATCGGCGCGGACGGGGTCCACCTGCCGGAGCGCCTGGCGCACCGCGCCCTGGCGCTGAGGCGCGCCCATCCCGGCTGGATCGTCACCTCGGCGGCCCATTCCCTGTCCGTCGCGCGACGGGGCGCGGCCGACGCCGTGGTGATTTCCGTGGCGTTTCCCTCGAAGAGCGCCTCGGCGGGCGCGGCCCTGGGACCCATCCGCCTGGCGGCCCTGGTCCGCGCGGCGGGGCGGCCGGCCTATGCGCTGGGAGGCGTGAACGAAAAAACGGCCCGCCGTCTGTTCGACGCGGGCCTGGTCGGTCTGGCGGCCGTGGATGGCCTTAGAACTTGAAGGCGGTCTCGAGCCGGACCTTCGGCTGGTCGGCGGGGCGCGACTGGTTGCGGCGCGGGGTCAGGTCCTGTTCGCCCAGGGCCACCGAACCGCCGACCCGCACCGAGGGCGTGATCCGGAAGTAGGCGCCGGCCGACACGTCGTTGGGAGCCGTGGGACGGCCGTCCGACTGCTGGACGTCGAGCGTGAAGCCGAAACGCCCCTTCGAGGCGTCGAATTTCATGTTGCGGCCGGCGGTCGGGTTCATCGGCTCGGACTTCACGGTGAAGTCCATAGGCTTGGACGGCGCCTTGTCGGCCGCATACGCGCTGCCGCCCACCGCGCTGATCAGCGCGGCTGCAACAATCACGACGCTCATGCGGCGCTTGGACATGACTACCTATATGGCCCCAACGGTCGGCGATTGCGACCTGCCCGAAAGGTACGGCGCCGCAATTGCCATCGCATTAAGGGCCGCGAACTCGCCGGGTCAACGGGACTCGCCCCCCGCGAGTTCACTCCAGGACGATATGCCCGGCTTGTGTGGCGGTATGGCCACGCGATTCCTGTTTGGCGACCTGCACCGCGTTGTTATAGAGGCAGCCGGCGCGGGGCGGCGCCGTGGCGCTCGCGCTGCGGAAAACTATGGAGACGGATACATATGCCGTTTGTGCGCGGTAATCGGATGCGTGGCTTGATGATCGCGGCTGCGGCGCTCAGCGTCGTCGCTGTGGGGGCCTGCGGGAGCATCCCCAACCCGCTGGGCGGCGGAAAATCCGCCAAGGTGCGCGCCTCGGGCGACAACGCCGCGGCGATCGGCGTCAACGGCTACCTGTGGCGTGCGACGCTGGACACCCTGTCCTTCATGCCGCTGCAGTCGGCGGACCCTTACGGCGGCGTGATCGTCACCGACTGGTACACCAACCCGGAAAAGGCCGACGAGCGCTTCAAGTGCACGGTCTACATCCTGGATTCGCGCCTGCGCGCCGACGGCCTGAACGTGGCTGTCTTCAAGCAGAACCGCGACGCCACGGGCAATTGGGTGGACGCGCCGGCGGCCGGCCAGACCGAGACCGACATCGAGAACTCGATCCTGACCCGCGCGCGCCAGCTTCGACTTTCGAACATCAAGGGCTGACCAGCCCCACCGCCGGCGCAAGCCGGCGGCTCCTTCGGGAGGACCGTTCGTCTGTCGACGCGCCTGACATGATAGGCCGTTGACCGGAAGTCTCACTCCAGTCCAAAGGCCGCCGTCATGGCACGCTACAATCCCAAGGAAACCGAGCCCAAGTGGCGCAAGGCGTGGACCGACGCCGACGCCTTCCGCGCGGTCATCGATCCGTCGAAGCCCAAGTACTACGTGCTGGAGATGTTCCCGTACCCGTCGGGACGCCTGCACATGGGCCACGTTCGCAACTATGCGATGGGCGACGTCATCGCCCGGTTCAAGCGCGCCCGGGGCTTCTCGGTCCTGCACCCGATGGGCTGGGACGCCTTCGGCCTGCCCGCCGAGAACGCGGCCATGGAGCGCGGCGTCGACCCCAAGGCCTGGACCTACGAGAACATCGCCCGGATGCGGGCCGAGCTGAAGGAACTGGGCCTGTCCATCGACTGGTCCCGCGAGTTCGCAACCTGCGACGTGGAATACTACGGCAAGCAGCAGGCCTGGTTCCTGGACCTGTTCGCCCGCGGCCTGGTCTATCGCAAGGAAAGCGTCGTCAACTGGGACCCCGTCGATCAGACCGTCCTGGCCAACGAGCAGGTGGTCGACGGCCGCGGCTGGCGCTCCGGCGCGGTGGTCGAGAAGCGCAAGCTGAACCAGTGGTCCATGCGGATCACCGACTACGCCGACCAGCTGACCGACGACCTGGAGGCCCTGGACCGCTGGCCCGAGAAGGTCCGGGTCATGCAGGAGAACTGGATCGGCCGCTCCAAGGGCCTGAAGTTCAAGTTCCACTTCACCGATCCGGCCCGCACGGAGGGCCTGGAGGTCTATACGACGCGGCCCGACACCCTGTTCGGCGCCAGCTTCGTCGGCATCGCCGCCGACCATCCGCTGGCCGCCGAGATCGCGGCGAAGGACCCCAAGGCGGCCGCCTACATCGAGGAATGCCGCAAGGGCGCGGCGACCCAGGCCGAGATCGATACCGCCGAGAAGACCGGCTACGACACCGGCCTGCGCGTGAAGCATCCGTTCGATCCGAACTGGGAGCTGCCGGTCTGGATCGCGAATTTCATCCTGATGGACTACGGCACGGGGGCGATCTTCGCCTGCCCCGCCCATGACCAGCGCGACCTGGACTTCGCCCGCAAGTACGGCCAGCCCGTGAAGCCGGTGGTCCTGCCGCCCGGCGAGGATCCGGCGACCTTCGACGTCGGGACCGAGGCCTATGTCGGCCCCGGGACGATCTACAACTCCGCCTTCCTGGACGGACTGGACATCGAGGCCGCCAAGGCCGCCGCCATCGACCGCATCGAGGCGGCCGGCGACGGCGAGGGCGCCACCGTGTTCCGCCTGCGCGACTGGGGCGTCTCGCGCCAGCGCGCCTGGGGCTGCCCGATCCCGGTGGTGCATTGCCCCACCCACGGCGTTGTGCCGCTGCCCAAGTCGGCCCTGCCCGTGGCGCACCCGGCCGACATCGAATTCGGCAAGTCGGGCAACGCCCTGGAGCGCCATCCGACCTGGAAGCACACCACCTGCCCGACCTGCGGCGGTCCGGCCACGCGCGAGACCGACACGCTGGACACCTTCGTGGACAGCTCCTGGTACTTCGCCCGCTTCGCCAATCCGGAGGCGGATGAGGCCATCGATAAGGCCGCCGCCGACTACTGGCTGCCCGTCGACCAGTACATCGGCGGGATCGAGCACGCGGTGCTGCACCTGCTGTACGCGCGCTTCGTCACCAAGGCCCTGGCCGACGACGGCCAGCTGAGCGTGCGCGAGCCGTTCGCCGGCCTGTTCACCCAAGGCATGGTCACCCACGAGACCTACCGCCGCCAGAACGGCGACTGGGTCGAACCGGGCCAGGTCGAGATCGTCGCGGAAGGCGCCACCCGCCGCGCGACCCTGGTCGAATCCGGCGAGCCCCTGGTGATCGGCGACATCGAGAAGATGTCGAAGTCCAAGAAGAACACCGTGGCGCCGGAGGAGATCTTCGACGTCTACGGCGTCGACGCCGCGCGCCTGTTCGTGCTGTCCGACAGCCCGGCCGAGCGCGACGTCCAATGGACCTCCGGCGGCGTCCAGGGGTCCTGGCGCTTCGTGAACCGGGTCTGGGATGAGTTCGACAGCCAGCCGCCGGAACCCGCGACGGGCGAACCTGACGCCGACCTGCGCCGCGCCACCCACAAGCTGGTGAAACAGGTGACCGAGGCGATCGACACCTTCCGCTTCAACGCCGGCATCGCGCGCCTGTACGAGTTCCTGAACCTCCTGAAGGCGAACCCGGTCGCGGGCGCCACGCCGGCGGTGCTGGCGGCCCGCCAGGAGGCGCTGAGCGCCTTCGCGCGCCTGATCGCCCCCTTCACCCCCCACCTGGCCGAGGAATGCTGGGCCCGGATCGGCGGCGTGGGCACGGTGGTCCAGGCCGAGTGGCCGGCCTTCGACCCCGCCCTGACCGAAGACGCGGTCAAGATCCTTCCCGTCCAGGTGAACGGCAAGCGCCGGGGCGAGATCTCGGCGCCGGCCGGGGCCGAACAGGCCGAGGTCGAGGCGATCCTGAAGGCCGATCCCGAGATCGCGCAACGCCTGGAGGGCCTGACGATCCGCAAGATCATTGTGGTCAAGGACCGGATCGTGAATATCGTGGCCGCATGAGCCGGTTCTTAGCCCTCGCCCTGGTCTCGACCCTCGCGCTCGGCGGCTGCGCCGGCTTCCAGCCGCTGTACGCCCAGCCGGACGTCGTGCGGAACCTGGCCGCCATCCAGGTGAACGCGCCGGGCGGCCGCTCGGGCTACCTGATCCGCCAACACCTGGACGACGCCTTCGCCAAGGACCACTCGGTGGCGCCGGCCTACACCATGGACCTCAGCCTCGGTGAAGCCCGCTACCCCCGCGGCGTGCGGATCGACAATGTCGCCACCCGCTACGAATACGTCCTGACCGCCAGCTACGCGCTCAGGGACACCAAGTCCCGGGACCTGGCCAAGCAGGGCCAGGTGCGCGTCGAGCTGACCTACGACAGCGCCGACCAGCCCTACGCCTCGATCTCCGCCCAGCAGGACGCCCAGGACCGGGCCGCCGACGAGGCCGCGCGCCGGATCGAGATGGAACTGGCGGTCTGGCTCGCCAACGGCGCGAAGGTGGCCGCGGCCAAATAGACGCGGGTGGAAAACCCATGATCCTCGGCAAGCGACCGGATATCGAGCGCTTCCTCGGCAAGCCCGATCCGGCCATCCGCGCAGCGCTGATCTACGGCCGTGACACCGGCGTGGTGCGCGACCGCGGCCACCAGCTCGCCGCCAAGCTGGTCCCCAATCCCGACGACCCCTTCGACGTCGCCCTGCTGACCGAGCAGGACCTGGCCGACGATGGCGGCCGGCTGGAGGGCGAGCTCGCCGCCCAGTCGCTGATGGGCGGCCGCCGCCTGGTGCGCCTGCGCCTCACCGCCGAGAAGCCCGCCGCCGACAAGCTGGCCGCCGAGGCGCTGGACCGGCACGCCAAGGGCGAGCTCAACCCCGACGCCTTCTTCCTGATCGAGGCCGGCAACCTGGGCCGCGACTCGGCGCTCCGGAAGGCCTGCGAGAAGGCGAACGCCGTCGCCGCCATCCCCTGCTACGAGGACGAGCCCGGCGACGTGGCCCGCCTGATCCGCGACCTGTTGGCCAAGGACGGTGTCTCGCTCAGTTCCGACGCCCTGCAGGTCCTGGTGGCCCGCCTGCCCAAGGAGCGCGGCGTGGCGCGCCAGGAGATCGAGCGCCTGGCCCTCTACCTCGGCCCCGGCAGCGGCGTGACCGCCACGCCCGCCGACCTGGAGCCGTTCCTGGGCGTCGAGCCGGAATCCTCGCTGTTCGACGCCGCCGCCGACGCGTTCGGCGGCCGGCTGGGCGAGGCCCAGGCGGGCCTGCGCCGCGCGGCCCAGGAGGGCGAGGCCGGCCCCGCCGCCGTCCGGGCCCTGGGCATGCACCTGGGCAAGTTGCGCCGCACGCTCACCCTCGCGAAGAACGGCGCCGGCCTGGCCGAGGCCGCCAAGGCCTCCGGCGTGTTCTGGAAGCAGGAGCGCGAGTTCCTCCGCCAGGCCCGCAGCTGGACCCTGGACGAGCTGGACCGGATCCAGCCCGAGATCCTCAACGCCGACCGCGCCTGCAAGACCGCTGGCTCCCCCGATCGCCTGATCGCCGAGCGCCTGGCGCTGACGGTGGCGGGTCGTGCGCGGCGGTTGGGCCTTTAGCCGGGGTCCATTGGCGGCGCGCGGCCCGGGAACCCCGGCATCTGCCAGCCGAACAGGATGGCGCCCGCCCGCACCACGAACGCCGCCAGGAAGCCCAGGATTCCGCTGACCGCCAGCGGCAGGTCGAAGCTGTGGAGGCCCACGAACACCGCCGCCCCGACCAGGGCCGGGGTCACATAGAGCTCCCGGCGCAGCAGGATCGACGGCTCATGGGCCAGGATGTCGCGGATCACCCCGCCGAACGAGGCCGTCAGCACGCCCATGATCACGGCGGAGAACGGCGGCACGCCAAGGGAGGTGGCCTTGAGCGCGCCCACCACCGCGTAGGCGGCCATGCCCAGCGCATCCAGCCAGAGCAGCAGACGCTCGCGCCCCTGGCCCCAGCCCAGCACCCAGATCGCCGTCGCGGCCACCAGGCAGACGATGATGTAATCGGGCCGGGCCACCCAGAAGACCGGCGCGCCGATCAGCAGGTCGCGCAGCGTGCCGCCGCCGACCCCGGTCACGGCGGCGAAAAAGCCGAAGGTGATGATGTCGTGTTTGCGCCGCGCGGCCGCCAGCGCCCCCGACGCGCCGAACACCGCCACGGCGGCATAGTCCAGCACAGTCAGGGTGGCGGCGAGCGGGTCCATCCCGCCCTTGATGCGGTGGCGCGTGACGGCGCGCAAGCCAGCCGCTAGAAGCCGGCTCCATGTCAGAACCCAAACGCGGCTGGTTCGCCCGGCTCACGGAAGGGCTCACCAAGTCGTCGAAGCAGATGGGCGAGCAGATCGCCCAGGTCTTCGTGG
>Ga0255338_1003138_pt1 | contig 20838 bp, 17 predicted proteins | sample MeOH1_35cm_T4_19_FD_203715 | JGI IMG/M metagenome (GOLD analysis project Ga0255338, IMG submission 203715) | Sandy soil microbial communities from University of British Columbia, Vancouver, Canada - MeOH1_35cm_T4_195 | ecosystem: Engineered > Artificial ecosystem > Sand microcosm > Unclassified ...
GTTGCCCGGCCTGGACCGATGGCGAGCGCTGCTGACCTACATCTGCCAGCGCATCGTCGGCCAAACAGCCCTGCCAACCCCTCCGCCGGCACTCCCGGCACCGGGGTAACTGCCGGATTTAGGGTGATCGGGGCGCTTCAGCGGTTCCACGATGTGGACGTGATCTGGGCGGAAATCTATCCCGACAACAAGGCGTCAGCGCGCTTGGCCGCCAGGCTCGGCATGCGTGTCGAACCCGCAACGGAAGAGGGCGATCTTGCCGTGTTCTGCGTCGACGCGGACCTTGGATTGTTGCTGTCCTCGATCGCCGTCAAAGCGGCCGAGACGGCTCAAGAGCGTGGTGAGCCGGAAGTAGTGGGCGTAGACAATCCGGAGCCGTGCCGCGCGCGGGGGTAAAACGCTGCCGTGTGCCGTCGGGTCAGGTAGGGCTTGTGGCGTCGGTGAGGAGGCGCGCCAGTTTGGCGCCGTCCACCACTTCGAATCCAAGCGCTAATGCAGCACTCACCGCACCACTCGTGAAAGAGCTTGTGGTGATGAGCATTCCCTTGCTCGAGTTCTCCTGCCCAGCGCCGGCCAGCCGAATCGCGCCCTCGAGCTCTCGCACAACGTCGGGGCCAACCGGCCGATGGGCCGCCCAGCATTTGCACTGAACCACCCAGGATGCCCCGGCCGCATCGACGGCGAACAGGTCCACGCCACCGTCGCCATCTCGGTGTGCCGCCTGGTGGATGACGTTCATGCCTCTTGAGCGAAGCAACCTGGCGCAATCCTTTTCGAACTCGAACCACAGCGGCCGCGTGCCGGCTGGGGCGGTGTCAAGCTCCTGGAAAATCATCCGTGAAGCGGAGCGGCTCCGATAGATGCGGATTCGTTCCGCTTCGGCGGCCGTGCCCCGTTCATGAGGCTTCACGAAGGTGAATCCGGCCGGGAGGTGAATTCCATAACGCTGCGCAAGGAAGCGCTGCGTCGGGGAAGCATTGTTCGCGCGGCGCAAATGGTGCTCCACAGGGTGGCGCTTCCGGAGTAAGCCGCTGGGGTCGTCCTCCGGGATACGGCTCAGGGCGGGCGTCGTGTAGCGCACCCGCGGCAGGTAGATCACCGTGCGCACGTCGCGGCCGCGCAGTCGCCGGCGCATGGGCCTGCAGGTAAACAGGCTTTCCCGTTCTTCCACCACGATAAAGTCGCGCACGATCGCCGCAGCAATGAGCTTCAGCGAGAGTTCAGCGTCTTCATTCCACATTGGCAGGCCATCGTCGCTTCGCATGCGGACCAAGTGATGGGTCGAGCTTTGCGGGGGCTGGTGGCGCAGGCCGACGGCGACGTGGAAGTAGCGCTCCTGGTCGTCTAGAAAGAGGCACGTGAACTCGCCATCGACCTCGAAGATTCGAACGGCCACGAAAGTTCCGAATGCAACCGCGACACGGGCTCCCCATGGGACGGACCATTGCCGCGCCGCCTGAGCCTCCATGAGAAGGGTCTGGATCTTGTCCTCCGCCTCTTCGATGGAGCAGTCCAGTGACACATTCGCCAGGGATTCGCACACATCAGAGAGAGGCGCGGGGAAATCGGACGATGTGAGCACCAGGCCGGCGTCGATCAGGTCAAGGGGGTCCAGGCCCGCATGCCACAGCCGCTCTATGTCCTCCAACGGAGCGTCCAGGTCGATCGGCAGCGACCGCAGCTCCATTGCGTATTTGCCGGTGTTTGCGAACCAGGGCCGCGCTCGCCCCTCATTGGTCACGCTGGCGTCGGTGGCTGCAGCCTCGAAGGAATAGCGCACCGCTTCGCCAAGCTCGGGAACTGGGGCGTTGGCCAGCAGGCCCAACAGTTTGTCGAAGATGGCGAAGGCGGTGGGCCCGTGACTTACGGCCTGGAGGGCCGCGGCGTGTGCAGCCGCAGCGTCGGCCGCCGGCCCTGCGAGCGCGACGAGCCAGGTGGCCAAGAGCGGGTATCGCCGAACCAGTTCGCGGAAGTGGATCCCCAGCTCGTCGTCCTGTGCCCACTGGCCGTCAGCGGTAAACAGGTGCGGGGCGCCGTCAATATCGTGCTGGTCCCGGAGCATCTGGATGAAGCCGGCGGCCCGTGCGCGCCGGCGCAGTGCCAGAGCCCCCCAAGCAGCCTGGGCGCGGTCGCGGTGACTAAGGTCTTCGGCCCAGGGGCCCTCATAGTGGATGGTCCGCCAGAAATCGCTCTCTGGCTGGGGCCACAGCGGCAGCTCCTCGTCGCGGCCATCGTTGAATGGCTCCGTACGCGCCGGGTCGAACCGCACGTTTCGTTTGGAAAAGGGAATCCCTGGCGTGCTCATGCGCTGCCACAGCGTCTCCAGCGCCGGCAGGTCGTGGGACGCTTCGATGCCCGGCACATCTCGAAAGGCCGCGTCGAACCAGGATGTGTGCTGGCCATCGGGGTGGGCAATCACAACGAGGAAGCGCCCTTGCCGGCGGATCGCCTGGACAACTGGGTCGTCGCTGGGCGCCAGCCAGCGCGCGTGCGGCCGCGGGGTCGGTACCCCACGCACCATCGCGGTCAAGGAGAAGTAGACCGAGGGGGTATCGTTCCAGCGCCACGTCAGAAACGCGCAATGACCCACTGCCGTGACGCGCCGCGGCCACTGCTTGTCGTAGGCGACGACGACGATGCAGGCAACGCCGTCTGAGTTCACCCACGAAGGGCCGCGGTACATCTGGGCGACCGACTGGCCTTGAAAGGGCTTCAGGAGTTCCGCCACGTGCTGCCAATCGCACGGCGCAGCCGTCGGCTCCCCATACGCGACCGGTGTGCCGATTTTTCTGTCAGTGGTGCTCACTTGCCGCTCCGCCCGTGTAGCGCCGCAGCTGCAGCCGGCGCGATTCTGCAAACCACCTACTTTCCATGTGGCTCGGCGTCAGTGTAAGGAGGTTCGCGGCCGTGCCAAGCCAGCAGGGTGTCCGCGCGGCGCCTTGTCAATAGCCAATTTCACGAAAGATCGCCATAGCGCTCAGGCGGGTCGAGCGGGACAATTGGCCTTGCGCCGGGGCCAGGAAGCGCCGGCCCCGCCCAATTCAAGGAAAAACCCGCATGGCGCCACCCGCCGAAATACACGCCTTTGACGAGGCCGCTCACCGCGCGCACTGCCTGGCTATGCACGTCGCATTTGTCACCGCGATCGAAGCGCACCCGGGCGGCTTCGAGGAGGTCGGCAAGCGCATGAACAAGACTGCCAAGCGACTGCGCCAGGAGATCGACAGCCTCGTGAAGCCGGGCGACTACAAAGCCGCCCCGAAGCTGGGGGTGGAAGATGCGCAGGAGATCATGAAGATCACCGGCAGCATCGCACCCCTCGAGGCAATGGTGGGGCCGGGTTTCAAGTTCCTGAAGCTGCCCCCGCCGAGCGTCGTCTCGGACGACCCGGAGGTTCTGTTGCGCGCGGCCTTGCGGCGTTTCGGCACGCTCACCGTGCTATGGAGTATTACCACCAGCTCCGAGCAGCTTACGAAATTCACCGCTGCAATGACGCGCGTCGCCGAGTTTGTGAACCTGGTGGTGAAGCTCGCAAGCAAAAGGGAGATCAGCCCCAATGAGTGCCGGGCGCTGGGCCGTGCCCACCTAGCCGTGCTGGGCGCTGTTCAGGTGCTGGTTACCGGACCAGAGACGGAGGCCATGCTGCCGCAGATGGCTGCGGACATCGCCGCGGCGAGCGCGCTCCTCGAGTGCCGGTTGCCCGAACGGGCGCGCCAAAGGAACTGACCCCGGGGCGCGGCCGACCCCTGGCCGGGCGGCGATCCCGCCGTGCTAGGCTTGCCGCCAAACTCGCCGACGGACTCCCATGAGCGACAGCATCAGTACTGACGAAAAGCATCGGGCCACCCTGGCCATGCTGCAGGAGGCGCTCGACTACCTTCGACGCCTTCCCGCGGTTCCCGCGACTCACGCCATGTGCTCCAAGTTGCAGAAGCACCTTGACGACCCCACCAGTCGCCTTGTGGCGGGCCAGGCCGATACGTGGTCCCAGGAAGCGGTCACGGCCGCGGGGCTGATCTATCTGCATGCGCGCCTATGCAGCAACGTTCTCGATTTGCGCATTCCCGACGCGCCGCGGGATGTTGCCCAGACCCAGGTGAACCAGCATGCCGTGGACATGCTTCGAGGGGGCTTGAAACTGCCAATGCTCAACCGCGGGTTCGTCCCGTTCGCCGCCGGCGCGGGGGCGTCATGAAATCGCCGCCGCCTGGAATCGTCACCGCGAGGCGCGCTCTCTACATCAAGCTGGGTGAGGGGGGCGACTGGGAACCGGAGTGCATTGCCAGCGGGACGCTGCGGTTTGGCTACCACAGGATCCCGCACGACAGGTGCGTCGCCGGCGACTGGAAGGCGGTGGAGAATGCCCTGCACCAATACTCCAGCGATCAAGGCGCGGTGACGCGGCACCTGAATCAGGTGAAGGAGTTCTACACGGCAGCGAGTGACGTGCTGTGGGTCACGTTCCACTCGGACCGGTTGTGGTGGTGTTTTTCCGAGCCCCGGATATCTGTCCACGACATGTCATCGGGTGCGCAAGGAGCTCAATCTCCAAACGCGGAAAAGACCAGGCCCGCGATTGGAAAGTGGAGTGACCGAGACATCAATGGCCAGCCGCTCATCAAAGGCAAACTGAGCGGCAAGCTGCTGGCCTTGCAGATGTTCCAGGGGACGATCTGCACTGTACGTGAGCTGGACTACCTGCTCCACAAGATCAACGGCACGGTCGAGCCACACGTGGCTGCGGCGCAGGCCGCGTACGAGCAACTGCAGGCCGCGCTTCTTCCGATCATCCGATCCTTGCAGCCAAAGGACCTTGAGATCCTGGTCGACCTGATATTCCGCCAATCAGGGTGGCAGCGCGTCGGCGTGGCCGGAGGCACCGAAAAGGATATCGACCTGGACCTCATCTCGCCTGTTACTTCCGAGCGAATTGCCGTGCAGGTGAAGTCCAAGGCCAAACGCTCGGACTGGAGAGCCTACAAAGAGAAGTTTGCGGACATGCAGGGCTTCGCACGGTTCTACTTCGTCACGCACACCTCCGACAGCGCCTTTGAGGCTTGGGTGAAGGACGATGCTGACGAGAGCTTCGTGTTCTGGGGCATCGACCACCTGGCCACCCAGGCGGTGCGCGGCGGCCTCACGGGGTGGCTGCTGGACAAAGCCTCATGACTCGGCCAACGACGGTGCCACGTCACCTCCGTTGTCTCCTGCCCCGGCGCCCATGAGCTGCAGGTCGGCAACAATGTGCGATGTGCTTAACTGAACGGCGGCATTCTCGGAAGGAGCAAGGATGAAGGATGCGGAAGAACGATTCTGGGTCGAGGTCGCGCAGCAGCTGAACCCGGGCTGGACCATCGGCATGGGAAACGACGGTGCCCAGGTCGGCGCCATGCTCGCCACTCACGACACCTGTCTATACCTGGTCGATACGTCCACGCTTTGGATCTCCGCAGGCTCGACGACGAGTGCGGAACTGCTGAGGGCCAAGCGAGAGCTGGCAAAGTCCAAGCTGAAGCCAGGCATCGTGGCTGGCGCGGCCGGCATGGCGATCCTCGAATGCGGAAAGCGCCACGTGCCGATGGACCATCGGGACGCACAGATGGCGCTCACCGCCGCGGCTTGCGCGGTCACCGAAGCGGCCACCTGGACGGCCGTGATGGACCGCATGGGCAGCCCGGCGGGTCACTGGATCTGGCTGGTCTACAAGCTGAAGTCCGGTGAGCCCTTGGGTCGCCCCCTGTTTGGCCACAACGACAAGCGCGGGTTCATGCCGCTTGAAAACTTGAAACAGAGCATTGGCGCGGCACTAAACAACGACATCGCGAACCCCGGATCCTCGGTTTCGCGGCAGATCAAGGCCGGCGGGGGCGTGCAGCTTTGCCAGCAGATGTTCGAGTGGTTTCCTGACGCCCTGGCAGGCGTCCAGCGGTAGTTTGTTGCGGGCAACACCCCTACAGTCCCGCATCCGCAGATTCCAGTCAGCGCGCGCCTTCGCCGACGATCCGGTGGAACTCCGCGAAGCACTGCACCATCTCCTCGCCGTCGCAGAGCAGGAATCGACTGCCGTCCGGATGAATGCGCACAACTTGCACGAGCACCTCGCCGGCGTGCGCCTGAAGCCCAGAGCAATTTGGCGCTGTGCCTTCGACCATGCGGTCCGCCAATCTGTACAGTCTCCCGCGGCTCGGAAACTCGGAAACGATGACTTGAGATCGACTGTGAACGCCAGCTGATTGCGCGGACTTCGTGCCATCGGAGAGCACCACGATCTCGGCGGAGCACTCCTCGTGAAGGTGGCTGCCTCGCCAACTGCCGAGTAGCGGGTGGCCAGCCGGTATCGGCGTGCCGAAGCGACCGAGTAAGAGCGGCGACGACATTCGGTACCGACTCAAGGGCCCGAGCCCTGGCGGCGGTTCGGCTGCGGTGGACGCGCCCTGTCCCGCGGCGCCGGCGGCGCACAGAGTGAGCCAGAGCCCGAATATCCGGACCAGGGCAACTCTCCAGTTGAATTGGCGAAGCGGATTCATCGCTGCGAGGCGCCGCAGCTCCCTGGCACTCCCGAGCTGGCCACCAGCTGCTGCCAGCGCGCCCAGAGCATGCCGAGGTAGGCACGAGGTGTCAGGGTTGAGTCGCCGCGGTAGTAGCCCAGCGCCCAGGCGTCATTTACCTCAATCAGCCAGGTGCCGCCGTCGGCGGAGACGCCCACGTCCAAGCTGCAGATCGCGTCCACCGGCGCGTCCGCCATGATGCTGGTCACGTCCAGGTCATTTGGCTCTGGTGCATCGTCTGGCCCATCGTCGTAGCGCGCGAAACCCAGAACGCGACCTGCTTGAAGGTAGTAGCGCCACTCGCTCGCAAACGTGCAAGGATGAGCGCACCAGACGGCCAAGGCCGGATCGAGCTTGTTCACGCCGGCGAGGTGCTCTTGATACGCAGCGGCGTCTTCCTGGACCGCCTTCGGAACATCGAGTCGAACCAGGCGCCACTTCTCGGCGCTGGCGGCGAGGTCGAACCCCGTGGGGTTGTAGACGAACCCGTCGAACACCTTGACCCGCTGGGGCTTGATGAACACCGGTTTGGGGCTCGCGAGCGCGGCGCCGAGGGTGGTGCGCCAAGGGCGCTCGCACATATACGTGGCGAGCCGGCCGGGATAGCAGCTGAAGGCCGGCTCGGAAATGCCGGCAACCTGCATCGCGAGGCGCACGTATTCGACGCTGCCGACAGGAAGGCACAGGCCCGAACGGAGAAGCGTCGCCCGCTCCCTGAGTTGGGCCGCGGTGCAGCTTTGCACGTCGATCCGCTCCGGCGCGACGGTCGCGGCCAGCCGGACGGTTCGGGTTTCGCAACTGGCAGGATTTTGAAGCATGACCGCAGCGGGCATGCTGCTACTGGTTGCCGGGCTACCGCGAACGTGGCGACCAGTAGCCGGTATGGCTGTGGGGACGGACGACATCCTTGGAACTCAAGACGGCGTGGCGCCAGGCGGCGCAGGTACCGGTGCGCGGGGCCTGAAATCGACACTGGCGGGCATGGCCACCAGGTTGCGCTGCTCGAGCCAGCGTTCGACCATTAGGGAACTGACCTGATCGGCGTCGTAGGAGATCGAGCTTGGCTTGATGAATTGGCCGTCCTCGTGGACATGCAGGTCGACCTGGATCCGGCCGGCGGCAAGGTACACCGGTGCCGGCGGTTCATGCGAAACCACCCGCACCGGGCGCTTAGCGAAGCCCCGCCAGATGCCGAGGAGGCTGCTGACCAGAAACCCCACCTGCAGAACGAGAAGGCCCCGGCGCTGGAGTCCGATCATCAGGGCGATGAGAATCACGTTCGAGACGAGAAATGCGACCCAGCCCCATCGGGACACCTTCATGTTGACCGCTAGGAGGAGGGCGCCGGTGAGGCCAACCAGCGATCCGGACCACTCCAGTAGGTCGAGTACGCTGAATTGGGGGGTCCAGATGGATATGACGTTGAAGGTCATGGACGGCGTCTTTGTATTTCGCAACGTCCATTGTTGCGCAATTAAAGCGCTCACTCAACCCCACCCTGGCACATGGATAGAGGCACGTGTGCCTCTAGAGCCATAATTTGCAGGCGATCATGAACGACTATAGCCAGCTGGTGCAGCAGAGCACGAACGAGGACTCGTCCGGTGAGTGGCTGCCACTGCCGGCGGTTATTGCGGTCGCGTTCCCATGGAAGCTGGATGCGCCCGGGTGGGGCCCGCCGCTGCCAATCGTTGCACTGTCAGATCCTTTGGTCGTCGCCGCCCTAGACAAACGTCTGGCTAAGGCGTACGAGGAGGCACTCAGGCGCAAGCTGCGCGAGCCGCTTGCGCACCTGACGCTTCCTGAAATGCTTTTGAAATCGCCGGTCCGTGCAGGGGCAGTCTCCGAGGTGCGATTTCACCTGAGCCGCCATGGCACGCCTCGCAGCTCGCAGCCCGCGACCTTGACTATCGCAGATGCGATGCCTTTCATCGGCCGGCGCCCGAATCGGCTTCTGCAGTGCGCCGACCGCAGTGTAGAAGTCCCTGGGCCGACCTTGCACCTTGATGCCCTCGAGCTGCTGGAAGTCCCTGCGAAAGCTCTCCGCCGCAACCAAACTCGTTCTTCACCGCTCGACGAAGAAAACAAGAAATCGCGGCTTGCTCAACGCCGGCACCCCTTTTCCATCTGGCATCCGCTCGGCCCACCGGCTAAGTGGCGCAAGCTCCGTACGGTAGCCCCAACTGACGTGCGCCTCACCCTGGAGGACGGTGGGGTGGTGACGGCAAAGGACCCTAGGTTCGGCTGGGCGTTGCTGCGTGTGAACGGCCTGCTTCCGCTGGACGGTCAGTCGCCGCGACAAGTTGCTGACTCGGTCAAGACCTCTGCCAGCGAGCCGCTCAAGGTCACATGGGCCTGGTTGGAGGAAGCGCTTGATCAGGCGGCCGCGATGACCACGGCTGAAGAAGTGCGGGCGCTGATCGAGGCCGTGCTGCCTCGAAACGCTGGCTTGTTGAAAGCGGTCGACATCGTTGCCGGCCGATATGGGTTGAGCGGTGAGGTCCTGACCCTTGAGGAGTGTGGTGAGGGCAGCGGAATTACGCGGGAACGAGTGCGGCAACTGCAGGCCGGCTTTGAAGGGCAAGTGACGGAAGGTACTGTCTATGCGCCAGCCCTACGACGGTTTGCCGAGGCTGTCCATAAAGTCCCGCTCGCGTCGATCGCGAGTCTCGCGAAGACGTTCGCCGCGGACCTCGGCGGGCAAGCGCCTGTCGGCGCCATAACGGCCGCGCGCGCGGTACTGGGGGAGCCCCGCGAAGGATGGGTGATCTCAGGTGTTGTCTACCCGGCTTACGGCCTCAGGGTAGGGTGTTGGAGCACGCGACTGGCCGTACCTGACGTGACTGCGATCCTGCGCTCGGCCCGCGCGATGATTGCGCGGGCTGGGGCCTTTCACGTGGTGGCGGTTGCGGGCGACGTCAGTGAGGAGCTCAAGGCGTACATTTCCCACGCGGAAGTTGAAGCGGTGATCGACAGCTGCGAGCAGTTTCGCTGGGTCAATCGGGACGCGGGCTGGGGCACACTGCACGGGGCTGGCGACGCACCGGTGTTCACCGAGGTCCGCAAGATGCTTGCCGTGGCCTTTCCGACCAGCCTGGACATCACGGACATCTTTGCTGGGCTGGTGGCGTGTCGGCGCCAGGTCATGAACCGGGAAAACTCTTCTCGATTCGGGGGCACGATGCCCCCGCCCTGGCTTTTTCGAAAACTGCTCGAGATGCAGCCCGACCTGGCAGTCGCCCAGTACGACAACTTCCGGCTCGTCGAGGGCGTCGACCCGCTTTCGTTGATGGAGGGCGAGTCAGAGAAGTTGATATTCCGCACACTGGAGTCTCTTGGAAGCATCGCCTCATGGAAGGAATTGCGGCATGCGATCGTGGATTCAAAGCTGCTGAATCCGATCACTTTTGGCGTGGTGCTTAAGTCCTCGAGCCACATCTACCAGCCTGGGTACGGGATCTATGCGCTGCGAGGGCGACGGTTCACCATTGAAAAAACATCTTCGAAGTACGGCAACCGGGTGTTCCCGCTGCCGGCCAGCCCAGCTCGAGCGGTCGTCGCCGCTGCCGACGTGATCGAGTTCGACGTGAACCAAACCTCGTCGACGAAAGGGAAGCGCTACGTGTACGCACCGGTTTCCGCGGCCCTGCATGTGCAGGGAACCTATCTGCACCATGAGGACCCTGACCTGCGCATCCGGATCGACAAGAAGGGGCAGATCGCCAGGCTGGCGCACGAGCTCACGGAGCGCGGGGTGCAACCTCGCGAGACGATCCGCTTGACCATCGACACCGTCGCCCGAACGTATTCGTGGCGGCCGAGCGGCAGCTAAGACATATCCAACCAGCTGTTTTGCGCTAGATGGTGTCAGCCGCACATGGGACATTTCGTCCTTTCCATGCAGATTGACACGGTTGGCGTAGAAAACTTGTTTTAAAACAATCACTTGCGACAGAGGCATTGCCCCGCCCAGCGTCCTTTCAATGCAAAATGACACGCTGCTCTCTGACAAAGAAAACTCTTTATCCACATGGCGCAGCAAATCGCCTAAAGTTACTCCATCCCTTGCTGGAGAACGTTATGGAAGCCACCGTCGCCGCCCCGAAGCCTCTGAAGACCCCGCCCAAGATCTCCGTGAAGATCTGGCGCCCTATCATCGATAAGCTGGACGCCAAGCTCGACGCCGCGTGCCTGCGGCGCGATGCCTACCTGGCCAAGCTACTGGCCGGAGAGCTGGACCAGCTGGATGCGGAGGTGAGCCTCGCGAACTCGCCCGCGGCCCACGACTTCACGTTCGAGCGGCTGGACGCGCTGGACCGCAAGCTGGTGAGCATCGCGCTGGCGCCAGAGCTGGCCAACCAGCTGCACGACATCTGCAAGCGCAAGCGCATCGTGCGCGACGCCTTCTTCAACCGCCTGTTCCTGCTGCTGGCCGCAGGGCCCAAGACGGTCGACAAGCTGTTCTTCCCTGACGACCCGAAGTGGCGCACCGCCGTGTGGAGCGAGTTCAAGCACGACGGGCCCTTCTTCGAAAGCGGCTTCTACCCGCTGGAGGCCCCGGTCGATCCGTTCTGGGCGATCCGCGCCGGCCTGGAGCTGTTCAACGAGGGCGCCGGCGCCGAGGACTACGAGGTGCCGGGCACGGGCACACAAATCAAGGTGCTGCGCGGGGTCGACGGCGAGCCGGAACCGCTGCCGGCGCTGCACACAGTCTTCTTCGAGCAGAAAGTCGGCGAGGACGCCGACCTGCTGGGCCTGAACTGCTTCGTGCCGGACTGGCGTATCCCCGGGCACGAGGCCGAGCGTCGCCGCACCAAGGCCCTGGACGAATTGCTGGAGTCGCTGTGATGAACACCCAGCACGCCGAGATTCGGGCCCAGCAGCGCGGCATCCCGCCGCTGGTGGACGAACTGCTGGACCGCTACGGCCACGAGCAGCACGACGGCCACGGCGCCGTGGTCCTCTTTCTGGACAAGCAATCCATCCGCGCGATGGAGCGTGACCTGGGCCGGCGCCCCGTCGCGCGCCTCGCCGAGTGGCTCGACGCGTACAAGGTGCGCGCCGCCGATGGCCAGACCATCACCATCGGCCACCGCACGCGCCGAATCTGGAGGAAGTGATCATGCAACCTGCTGCCCACACCCCGCCGCCCCAGGCCTTCCCGCTGCAGGAGCTCGAGCAGATCGAGCGCGCTATCGCGGCCGCGCAGGACTGCGTGACCACGCTGCAGCTGCGCCGCGAACTTCTCACCAGCGAGCTGGAGCGCATCACGCGCCCGGCGCCGCCGGCGCCGAAGATCATCGGCCCGGGCTTGCGCTACCGCGGCGAGATGGTGCGCGCGTGGAGTGCAATCGACATCCACGCGGGGCTGCTGCGGCGCCTGTGGACGGACTTCCCCGAGCGGCGCGAGGCGATGGCACGCGCCATAGGCGCGCGCGGCTACTCGCGCGCCTATGTTGCGCGCACGCCGGCGGAGTTGTTTCCCGGAAAGCCCGCGGCATGGGCGGCGAAGTTCAGCCGGACGCTGGTCGAGGGCTGGGTGATCGACACCAACATGAACCGGCCGCGCATCGCCACGCTGATGCGGGTGGCGGTCGCCGCCGCTGCCCTCACCTGGGGTGAGGACGTGCAGGTCTACTGGCGAGCGACCCGCGCTTGATCGTCATGCGCGGTGCCGATCAAAGTACGACACGCAGCCGACGCGCGCGTTCCTTGAATGCCCGCTCCCCACCTTCAAGGATCTCGCACACACGCCGCCGGATCACCGGATTTTCTAGCCCGCCACACTCATAGGAGATCTCGGGCAACTGGCCCGGCCGGTGGCGCCCGCAGGAAGCGACGATGACCTGGTCGGCATCGGTGTTCACCACAAGGTTGGCGTTGTGGGTGACGATGATGATCTGGCGCCTCTTCTTGGCCTCGCGAAACCGCGTCACCAGTTCCTCGAAGACAGACTGCGGATCAAGGTTCTCCTCCGGCTGGTCGATGATCAGGGGCCGATCGTCCTCTGCGTCGATCGATAGGTAGAGCAACAGCAGCACGATTCCGCGCGTGCCCGGAGAGAGCTGCTCGATGTCGACGCCGTCGTACTGGAGGCTGTAGGCGACCTTGATGTGATCGGTGCTGTACAGCCAGTCCGACACGCGCTGCGCCCACTCGCGCAAGTCCGCTCCTTCTGGCCGGTGCGCACGCAGGTTGTCCTCGTTCGCCTTCACGAAGGACAGGAGCGCTGCAGCAGCTTCATTCGCAGTGCCTTGCTGCCACGCCGGCAACAAAGCCAAAGTGGCCACCTCCTGCAGCTGCCCGCGGCCGCGAAACGGTCCGGTCCGCAGGTCCAGCAAAGACTCACCCACGGCGGCCCACCGCTCCATGTCCACCTGGCGTCTTACGGTGAATGCAAGCCTCGCCATCGAACCGGTGTCGGCCGCGATCCTCGCCTTGATGGGCGCGTAGAGCTGGCCGAGCGCGGTCTCCTCTTCGACGATGGCCTCGAAGATTCCCTCATAGGAGGTTCGGCGCAACTGGATCAGCGACTCGATCCTGTCGTCGGCCTCACGCGCCCGCTTGATCTGCTCGTCGAGCTTGACCAGCGCGCCCTCCGCCTTGTTGATCTTGTCGGTCAGAGTCGCGTAGCGCTTCACCTTGTTCTGGTCGGCGCCGACCAGCTGGTTCAGGCGCGCGACTTCGCGATCGAGCAACGACAGGGTTTGTTTGGCGAGATCTGCTTCGTCGGCGATGAGCTCGACCTTGGGATCAGCGTCGGGCCGAGCCGCTGGATCGGAGTCCGCCGGGCCTTGCAACCGTCCTACGAGCGCGCGCGCGTCGTGAAGGCGCGTCTGCAACAGTAAATCCACGGCACCGACAAAATCGACCTTGAACTGGCTCCAGTCGTCTTGCGACAGCCCCGTGTCCTGCCGCTCCTGCTGCATCTCGCTCAAGAGATCGGGCGCCCGGCGATCGCGAAAGTCGGCGACATCCATCTCCAGGTGCAACAAGGTCTGGACGCGGCGCTTCGCTCGTTCCACCAGCTGACGTCTCTGCTCGGCCGCCTGCGTGACCTCCTCCAGGCGCTTGGCGCGCTCTTCGTTTCCTTTTGGGATTAGTGAGGAGCGATCGCGCTTGTCCTGTTCCAGCGCCTTGGCCTTGTCCTCGCGTTCCTTGATGAACGCGGCCATGCCCGCCTTGCGCATGCGCTCCGCGGTCAAGTCGCCGGACGCCTTGCGCAGGGTGTCTTGGTGGCGGCGGCGCTTTTGGCGCGACCCTTCAAGCTGATGGTCCAGCAGCTCAACGAAGGTCGACGCGCCCATTCGCTCGTCGCGCGGGTGCGCGTTGAAGATCACCCGTTCTATCTCCGCATTCAGCGGATTGTTGGCGTCCTCGGCGTTGCACAGTTCGGCAACGAATTGCTGGGAGAGATACTGAACGTGGGGCTCGTCCAACAGATCTTCCATGTCAGCATGAATCACCTCGTTGCCGGTGGTCTCGCCGTTTTCCCAGGCAAGCTCCACGTTGCACGTGGCCAAGTGCTCGTGGGCGCGGGTGACGAACGACTCCTTCTTTATGTGAGGCGATAGAGCAAAGCCGCCGGCGGCCACCAAATCGGCCAGGGCCGTCTTGCCAGATCCACGTGCACCAATGACTGCCACAAGGCCGGGATTCAACGGGATGGTCGGCTTGGTGAGCCACGAAGCGCCGGTGACGGTCATCGTGTGGATCGTGTGGCTCTGCAGAGAGCCGCGGCGCGGCTCAGGCCCGAGCAGGACACGCTCCTCCGGCTCCAGACAGGTCTGGCGAAGCGACTCAAAATTCAGGTCGCCCTTGATCCAGCAGAAGCGCTGTTGTTCGACGATGCCAACAGTCTCCGGTTTGTGGGCGTCCGAGCCATGCAAGCAAGGCTTGGGGCCGTCGTACTGTTCGTCGAGCTGCTGTCGCGTTAGCGTACCTTGGCCAAGCCAGAACCGGACCTGGTTCTGATTGGAGTCGAAAATGATCTGCGCGAGTTGCTCGATGTTCTTGCGGTGTGCCGCCCAGGAGTCCGACGCGTCGCGCAGGCCCGACGTGCCGTCCTTCTGGCCGCCGGCGACGGCAATTAGCGCATTCGCCTTGACCCAATCGTGCTTGTTGCGTGCCTCCATCAGCTGCTCCAAGCTCACCTTGAACTGGTTGGCGCCGATCGAGCGGGCCTTCTCGGGATCAGTCGTATCCGGTGCATGCTGCGTGCCGAGTCGGATCAGATCCTCGCGCGAGCATCGGAAGTTGTCCTTCTGGTACTGGAACTCGAACTCGAGCAGGAATCGCTTGATCCGGTCCACATGGTCGGGATCATCCGGCGGGAACAGCAGATGGAGATTGAGCGGCGCCCCCCGATTGGTTTCAATGCTTAGGTGCAACTCCACGTTCGGGAAGATGAGGCCGACTTTTTCCAGGCGCCCCGCGCGCTTGAAAGCGAGCACCTTCTCGTAGTTGTCGATGCTGAAATAGTCGGTGATGCCCAGGACTTCGATTGGGGGGTCGGACGCCTCGACCTTCGACAAGAAAGCCTCCCAGGGATCGGCACCCCGGTATTGGTTGTTCAGCGCGGTGTTGGGCGTGTGGATGTGTGGATCCCACCGATGCCAAAGCGAACCGCGATCGCTATTCGTGCTGTTGATTGCGTCCAAAAGAATCCTCCCGCCTGCGCGCCGGGCACCTGGATGCGCCCACCTACTGATCCGGATGATAAGTGCGCGGCCGCTCGCTCCATTTGTAGGTCGGGGCCTGCGCACGATCGTGCCGAGTGCCCGAGTGCCTGAACGTCCCTACGGGGCGCCCGCAATGCTGTGCCGCGCCCACAAGCCGCCGAAAAACCGTTCGATGGTTGAAACGGCCTGCGGGCCCACCAATTCATTCGCGCCGAACCTGTAGACCTCGTAACCGGTTAGGCGCAGCTCGCGGTCTGCTGAAACCATCTCCGCGTAGAGCGCCAGGGACGGCGTGCCGCCCTGGCTGAAGTGCTGCGAGCCATCCACCTCGATCACGACACGGTGCGCGTTTGGCAGGAGCAACAGGAAATCCATTCGCTGGCGTTTGAGGCCGTCGCGGTGCCGCAGTGTCTTGACGATCGCCGGGTCATAGTGGAGATAGACCTGCGGCACGAGTGCCGGCAGCCGGTCGCCCAGCCGCTCGCGATACAACTTGAAGTAGCTGTTGAAGAAGTTGCGCTCGCCATCGGACGCGAGCGAAGCCTGCAAGCGCGCACCCAGCGTCCTGGCCGCATCCTTCGTCGACGTTGTGGCCTCCCGCGCGGCCCACCACACCACTACCTCCTCCCACAGCAAGCCGTCGCGGCGGATAGGCCTGTCATAGACCAGGCAACTGTCCTCGTTGGACAGGATCTTGATGTCGTTGTTGATGGCGTCGGCAAAACCGATTTCTGGCTTCGGCCCGTTCGACGCGAACACCAGGTTCTTCGCCGCGCCGGCCACGCCGCGAGCAATGGGGTTGACCGCATAGATCGGAAAGCTCGACTCTTCGCCGGCTCGCACCAAGGCGTAGCCGTCGCGCGCGAGTACCGCCGAGACTTCGCCGGCCAACTTCTGCTGGTAGTCGCCGCGCACGCAGAGAGGGTGCAGTGCGGCCGCCAGAAGCCGAGCGAACCGGTCCCGCGAACACTGATAGGCGCCAATCCGGTCGAACAGGTACTCCACATCCCAGTCACCTGGGTTACGGACCATGTGCTGATCGATTTCCTCCGCCAGCGATTTGCCGACGACGAAGCCGTTCGCCACGCTCCCAATCGCCGGGAAAAGCTCGCCCACCAGGCCTACGACATGGCGCTCGCCTGAGAGATCGTCTCCGAAACACTTGGCCACGTCGCGCCGGGTGATTTCGGTAATCGGGGGCGTGGACTCCTCAAGAACTTGAAGCCCCAGCTCCTCCAGGTTGAAGTTCTTGGTATGCCGGCCGATGTCGCGAGCAATCTCGGCAACCCGAATACGGCTCTTCCCCTCCAGCGCAGCACGGACGCGGTCCCTTTTGCTGAAACCTTCGCCGGACGGCAGCTCGAGCTGCGCGGCCTCCAAGGCCACCCGCGTCATCTCGAAGCCCGTGAATCCTGAGCGCAGGGCTTCGGCGATAGCCTCGGTCAGATCATGCTCTGTGAGCACCGCGTCCGCCTATTCGCCGAGGCCGCTTACAAGCTGGCATGGCCGCAGGGCCACGCTCAATTCGTATTCCATGAGGCGCACGTTCGGTACCTGGGTGGCGGCGTATCGCAGCTTGCTGCCGATGTCAGAGGCCACCACGATGCCGTGGACCTGGCGGTCTGGACCGCAAAGATGGTGTTTCACCCAACCCATGTATCGCAGTATTTGCCCAAGCGCCGCGTCGGCGCCGCGACCCAGTTTCAATTCGAACAAGTAGAAGTTGCCAGTAGCGGACACCGCCAGGATGTCGATGGGTCCCACGTCGGTCTGAAACTCCACGCCGCCACGCCCATCGTCACTTGTGAAAAGCTTCAACGGCGTGGCACCTTCGTCCAGTGTTGGGAGGTTCCTGGCCAAGTAGTCGCGCAGGTGGGCCTCAAGTGCGAAAGTGCCACCCTGCGCATTCTGCGCGGCCGGCGTGGGCTCTTCATCGACGGGCTCGCTGACCAGGCGCACGGCCAGGCCCGCCCCTTTAGGCACGATCTCCCACTGGCCATGCTTCTCCTCGTCGTAAAGCACGACGGTGCCTCGCCCGACGCTGTACAGGAAGTCGTAGTTGCCGTTTGCCCGCCGCGGCTTCTTGTTTTCTGGGTAGTGCACCCGCGAAGGTTGATTGACCGTGCAAATGATGATCTGGCAGGCCAAGGTCGATGGGTTGACGTCGGGGTACCTGTCCCAGACGTGCTGTTTGGGGGGCCGTTCGACCCCAAGGCATTCGCCATCGATGAGGCCAGGGAGCGTCTCACCGAGTACGTCGAAGTGTCGATGCCAAAAATCCAAGCCGTTGGGTGACGGAATTTTCGGCGGTTCCGGCTTAGACCCCCAACCAGGAGACGCGAATGAGCCACGAATACAAACACGCCCTGGCCAAAGTGCTAGACGCGGCAGCCGCCGGAGCGCACGGGCCGGGCCCGCTGTCCACCGGCGAGGCCCTGATGGCGGCCTTGGCGCTGAACCGCCCGGACTGGCTCGCGCGAATGGGGTACACCATGGTCGAGGCCATGGAGCGCATCGGGCAGGAGTGGCTGGCCCTGCTGCCTCGCATCGCCCGTGAGGTGGCCCAGCATCAAGCGGCCGGCGAGGAGGCCAAGCTGCTGGCCAGCCAGGCCCTGGCGCTCACACAGGCGGCAGCGGCCGGCGGCGCCGCAGGCGAGCCGATCGACTGCGAAGCCGCTTTGGTCGCCTGCGGCGATGCACCGGGCTACCGCGACGCGAAGTTGGCGTTCGATCTTCAGCCCTTAAGCAGCCAGCGCACCCTGCGCGTAGAAATGCGGCTGCGCCCGCAGGACGGCGAGCCGATCGTGCGCCACCTGCACGCCGTCCACGCGCAGGCCTGGGATGGCCATGACCCGCTGGACGTGCAGCCCGGCGAGCGCCGGCCGCGCTGGATCGACGCCAGGCTGTGAGCCCGATGCGACGCGATCTGGGTGACATCGACCCCCAGCGCCTGCCGATGCTGGATGGCAAGGAGTGGGTGCCGGGCACGACAGCGGTTTTCGATGACGACGAGGAGCAAGCCACGCCCACGGCCGGCAAGCGCCGGCGCGGGCGCCCGCGCGGAACACAGACCGCCCTGGTGGCCGATCACAGGCCCGTCACCGCCGACGACATGCGATTTCTCTCCGCGTTCTGCCAGGGCGTGGATCCCCGCCAAGCAGCGCGTACCTATCTCTCGCATAACCTGCACAACGACGGGCGCAGCGCCCACGGCTATACCCGCCAGCTGCTCGCGCGCCTCGCGGCCCGGGCCCAAGAGCATCCGGAGCGCGACACCGCCGTGAAGCTGGTGGCCGAACTGCAGCGGCGCCTCACGACGGCGCTGCGCCGCGCGCCTGTCATCGACGTCGCGCAAGCGATGGGGCAGGGCACCGGCGTGCAGCTGCCGGCGCCGTGCGCTACGCCGCCCGTGGCCACAACCGCGCAGACTCCGGTGGCGGCGGCTGCCCCGAGTTTGGAGCAGTTCGCCGCGCGTTTTGACGACGGGATGTATTCAGAGGCGGAGCTGATCGAGCTCTATGAGGAGGAGTTCGGCGGGCCCCGCGTTGTAGCTGCCCAGGCGTCGGTCGCGTCCGAGCCGGTGCAGGTGCTCACCGACGGACCGCCGAGCGTCGCAACGTCGATCGGGCCGGCCGTCACGAATCACGCCCTGGCCGGCGCCGCTGCGCCCTTGCAGATGGCAGTCGATCGGCGGCTTGAGATCCTGGAGTGGCTGGCGCCGCGCCTTGCGCTTCCTGTCACGCCAGACGCTGCGCTCTCCGCTTGGCTCGAACCCGACCTGGCCCGCGCGCTGCGCGAGCGCCCCCACGGCCTGACCACGCTGGCGCAGCTGGCCAGCTGGATCAACGTGAAGGGCAGCCGCTATTACGCCGGCGTGCCCGGGCTGGGGCGCGAGCGCGCCTTGCGCCTGCTGGCGTGGCTGGCCGAGCGTGAAGCCCTGACGGGGGTGGCGCTGCGCAGCTCGCTGCGGGCCCTGGTGGCCAGTGGCCAACCCGAGGCGCGAGCGCAGCTGCTCACGCGCGCCAGCGAACTTATCCGGGACGATAAATTAGCCGCCACGCCAAGTTTCACGCGGCAGGCTCTGACCGGCGAGGGCAGGGCGCTGGTGCCCGCGGCCGCGCCGCGCGCGTTGCGCACCGGCGTGCATGCGCTCGTGCCCCTCGAACAGCTGGATTGGCCTGGCGAGCTGGCCGGCGACGACGGCGCGCTGCGTTCGCGCGAACCGACCCTCATGAGGGTAGACGGCGTGTCGGTGCGCGATGACCGTGAGGCCCTGCAGTACTGGTTGCGCAACGAGGTGGCGAACAAGGCGCCGGCAACGGTGCGGGCGTATCGCGGCGCGATCGAACGTTTCGTGCTGTGGGCCGTGCTGGAGCGCAAAAGGGCGCTGTCGTCGATGTCGCTGGATGACCTGGTGGCCTTCCGCGAATTCCTCTACCAACCACCCACCCACTGGTGCTCCACGGCGCACGTGCTGCGCGCCTGCGACGAGTGGCGGCCGCTGCGCGGTCCTCTCACTGAAAAAGCGGTGCGCCAAGTGCTTGACGTGGTGAGGCTCCTGTACGGCTTCTGGCATGACCAGGACTACCTGCGCGCGAATCCGGCCAACTCTCTCAAGGCAGCTTCCGCCGACCCAGCGGTGCGCGAGCGGACAGTGCGCAAGCCGACGATCGACGTCGGCCGCTCTTTCGCGCGCGAGGACCTGCAGGCGATGCAGCGCGAGCTCGCGGACATGAAAGAGGGGCCGGCCAAGCGGCGCCTTCACGCCATCCTGTCACTGTTCCTGGATTCCGGCGTGCGCCGCGCGGAGGTGGAGATGCTGACCCTGGGCCAGGCCGTGCCGCTTCGCGATGACGACAACGGCCTGTCGGAGATGCGCAAGATAAGCGTGCTGGGAAAGGGCGATCGCGTGCGCGAGGTTCCGCTGTTGGCGAGCACGTTGGCTTGCCTGGAGCTGCATTACCAGGACCGCCTGGCGTTGGTCAAGGCCGGCGCGCTGCCGGCGCACTTCGGGCAGATCGAATACAAGCAGACTCCGGTGCTGTCGGTGCTGCGCGTGCAGCAGGGCAGGGGGCGCGCGCGCCGCGGCCTCACGCCGGCGTCGGCGCCGCGAGTGCCCAGCTTCGACGGCCGCCTGGACAACAAGACCCTGTACGGGATATTGAAGGCCTTTTTCAAGAAAGTGGGACAACGCAGCGACCTGGTTCACGGGCACGCGGACTTCGAGCGCGCGTCCACGCACTGGCTGCGCCACACATTCGCTTTGCAGTTCCTGGCCGCCAACCCTGGCGACTTGCCGGCGCTGCAGGGCCTGCTCGGGCACGAGGATCTGTCGACCACCGGCATCTACGTGCGCGCGGCCCTGGGGCATCGGGCGCGCGGGGTGGCGAAGATGGAGCGGTTTTTCTGATTGCGGGAGCACGCCGGGCCAGCCGAGCCGTTGCGGTAGCATCCTCACGACTGAGGAGTCGGAGTGTTAAATAAGGGGTCTTCGTGAAAGAGTGTGGGTGATTTCAGCGTTTTTTGATGCTTGGACGCGAATGTTTGAACGGGATGGAAGCTCGATCAAAGGTGCGGCGCAGGGTTGTCCACGGGCGCCTGACTGCGCG
>Ga0255338_1003139_pt1 | contig 20833 bp, 19 predicted proteins | sample MeOH1_35cm_T4_19_FD_203715 | JGI IMG/M metagenome (GOLD analysis project Ga0255338, IMG submission 203715) | Sandy soil microbial communities from University of British Columbia, Vancouver, Canada - MeOH1_35cm_T4_195 | ecosystem: Engineered > Artificial ecosystem > Sand microcosm > Unclassified ...
GACATGAACTACCGCGGCATCATCAACATGCTGATGCTGTGCGGCTGCATCGGCCAGAGCGGCGGCGGCTGGGCGCACTACGTGGGCCAGGAAAAGCTGCGCCCGCAGACCGGCTGGACCGCGCTGGCGTTCGCGCTGGACTGGATCCGGCCGCCGCGCCAGATGAACTCCACCAGCTTCTTCTACGCCCACACGGACCAGTGGCGCTACGAGAAGCTCGGCGTGGGCGAGATCCTCTCGCCGCTGGCCGACCCGGCCCGCCACGGCGGCTCGATGATCGACTACAACGTGCGCGCCGAGCGCATGGGCTGGCTGCCGTCGGCGCCGCAGCTGCAGACCAATCCGCTGCAGGTGCACCGCGACGCGCAGCAGCGCGGGCTGGACACGCGCGACTACGTGGTCCAGTCGCTCAAGGACGGCACGCTGAAGATGAGCTGCGAGGACCCCGACCACCCGGCCAACTGGCCGCGCAACATGTTCGTGTGGCGCTCCAACCTGCTGGGCTCGTCCGGCAAGGGGCACGAATATTTCCTCAAGCACCTGCTCGGCACCAGCCACGGCGTGCAGGGCCGCGACCTGGGGCCCGACCATGCCCATCCCGAGGAAGTGCGCTGGCACGAGCAGGCGCCCGAGGGCAAGCTGGACCTGCTGGTCACGCTCGACTTCCGCATGAGCACCACCTGCATGTACTCCGACGTGGTGCTGCCGACCGCCACCTGGTACGAGAAGAACGACCTCAACACCAGCGACATGCACCCGTTCATCCATCCGCTTTCCACCGCGGTCGACCCGGCCTGGCAGGCGCGCAGCGACTGGGAGATCTACAAGGGCCTGGCCCGGGTCTTCAGCGAGGTCTGCGCGGGCCACCTCGGCGTGGAGAAGGACGTGATGCTCACCCCGCTCATGCACGACACGCCCGCCGAGCTGGCGCAGCCGTTCGGCGTGCATGACTGGAAGAAGGGCGAATGCGAGCTGCTGCCCGGCCAGACCGCGCCGCAGATCAGCGTGGTGGAGCGCGACTATCCCAACACCTACCGGCGCTTCACCGCGCTGGGGCCGCTGATGACCCGCATTGGCAACGGCGGCAAGGGCATCGGCTGGAACACGGAAAGCGAGGTGCGGGCGCTGGGCGAGCTCAACGGCACGGTCGACGAGCCCGGCGCCACGCAGGGCCTGCCGCGCATCGACACCGACATCGACGCCGCCGAGGTGGTGATGATGCTGGCGCCCGAGACCAACGGCCATGTCGCGGTCAAGGCGTGGGAGGCGCTCGGACGCATCACCGGGCGCGAGCATGCGCACCTGGCGCTGCACCGCGAGGACGAGAAGATCCGCTTCCGCGACATCCAGGCGCAGCCGCGCAAGATCATCTCGTCGCCGACCTGGAGCGGGCTGGAGAGCGAGAAGGTGAGCTACAACGCGGGCTACACCAACGTGCACGAGCTGATCCCGTGGCGCACGCTGAGCGGGCGCCAGCAGTTCTACCAGGACCATCCGTGGATGCGCGATTTCGGCGAGGGGTTCGTCAGCTACCGGCCGCCGATCAACCTCAAGAACGTCGACGAGATGCGCGGCCGAAAGCCCAACGGCCACCCGGAGATCGCGCTGAATTTCATCACCCCGCACCAGAAGTGGGGCATCCACTCGACCTACACCGACAACCTGATCATGCTCACGCTCAACCGCGGCGGGCCGGTGGTCTGGCTGTCCGAGGACGACGCGGTGCGCGCCGGCATCGTCGACAACGACTGGGTCGAGCTGTTCAACGCCAACGGCGCCATCGCCGCGCGCGCGGTGGTGAGCCAGCGCGTCAAGCCCGGCATGGTGATGATGTACCACGCGCAGGAGAAGATCATCAACACGCCCGGCTCGGAGATCACCGGGCTGCGCGGCGGCATCCACAACTCGGTCACGCGCGTGGTGCTCAAGCCGACCCACATGATCGGCGGCTACGCGCAGTACAGCTACGGCTTCAACTACTACGGGACCATCGGCACCAACCGCGACGAGTTCGTGCTGGTGCGCAAGATGGACCGCGTCGACTGGCTCGACGAGCCCGCCCGCGCCGGCGCCCCCGGCATCGCCTGAGAACGAGGAGAGCGACGATGAAAGTCCGCGCCCAGATCGGCATGGTCCTCAACCTGGACAAATGCATCGGCTGCCATACCTGCTCCGTGACCTGCAAGAACGTCTGGACCAACCGCTCCGGCATGGAGTATGCGTGGTTCAACAACGTGGAGACCAAGCCCGGCATCGGCTATCCCAAGGAATGGGAGGACCAGGCGCGCTGGAACGGCGGCTGGGTGCGCAAGGCGGACGGCAGCATCGAGCCGCGCCAGGGCGGCAGGTGGAAGCTGCTGATGCGCATCTTCTCCAATCCCAACCTGCCGCAGATCGACGACTACTACGAGCCCTTCACCTTCGACTACGACCACCTGCAGTCGGCACCCGAATCCGTCACGGCGCCGACCGCGCGGCCGCGCAGCCTGATCACCGGCAAGCGCATGGAGAAGATCGAGTGGGGGCCGAACTGGGAGGAGATCCTCGGCGGCGAGTTCGCCAAGCGCTCGAAGGACCGCAACTTCGACGACATCCAGAAGGAGATCTACGGGCAGTTCGAGAACACCTTCATGATGTACCTGCCGCGCCTGTGCGAGCACTGCCTGAACCCGGCCTGCGTGGCGTCCTGCCCGTCGGGGTCGATCTACAAGCGGGAAGAGGACGGCATCGTGCTGATCGACCAGGACAAGTGCCGCGGCTGGCGCATGTGCGTGTCCGGCTGCCCGTACAAGAAGATCTACTACAACTGGCAGAGCGGCAAGGCCGAGAAATGCATCTTCTGCTATCCGCGCATCGAGGCCGGCCAGCCCACGGTGTGCTCGGAGACCTGCGTGGGCCGCATCCGCTATCTCGGCGTGCTGCTCTACGACGCGGACCGCATCGAGGCGGCGGCCAGCGTGGAGCACGACCGCGATCTCTACGAGGCGCAGCTCGACATCTTCCTCGACCCGGACGACCCCGAGGTCATCGAGCAGGCGCGCGTGGACGGCGTGCCCGAGTCGTGGATGGAGGGCGCGCGCCGCAGCCCGGTCTACCGCATGGCGGTGGACTGGAAGGTCGCGCTGCCGCTGCACCCGGAGTACCGCACGCTGCCGATGGTCTGGTACGTGCCGCCGCTGTCGCCGATCACGGCCGCGGCCAACGCGGGCGAGGTCGGCATCAACGGCGAGATTCCCGACGTGAAGCAGCTGCGCATCCCGGTCAAGTACCTCGCCAACCTGCTCACCGCGGGCGACACCACGCCGGTGGTGCGCGCGCTCGAGCGGCTGCTGGCCATGCGCGCGTACCAGCGCGACAAGCACGTGGAGGGGCGCCAGAACCTGGCGGCGCTGCAGCAGGCCGGGCTGAGCGTGGCGCAGGTCGAGCAGATGTACCAGGTGATGGCCATCGCCAACTACGAGGACCGCTTCGTCATTCCAACGGCGCACCGCGAGTACGCCGAGGACGCCTTCGACCTGCGCGGCGGCTGCGGCTTCTCGTTCGGCAACGGCTGCTCGGACGGCACCAGCGAGACCAGCCTGTTCGGCGGCAAGAAGCGGCGCACCATTCCGATCAAGGCAACCTTGTAGGGGACGCGGCCATGAAACCATTCGATGCGCGGATCTGCCTGGCGCTGGCACGCCTGCTGGCCTACCCCGGAGACGAGCTGCGCGCGTCGCTGGCGCCGCTGCGCGACTGCATCGCGCACAGCCGCGCGCTCGGCGACGACGGGCGCGACGGCCTGCTGGCGCTGGTGGACGGCATGCGCCAGCGCGACCCCTACGAGCTGGAAGCGGGCTACGTCGACACCTTCGACCGCGGCCGCGCCACCGCGCTGCACCTGTTCGAGCACGTGCACGGCGATTCGCGCGAGCGCGGCCAGGCGCTGGTGGACCTGCTGCGGATGTACGAGGCCGCCGGCCTGGCGCTGGGCCCGGGCGAGCTGCCCGACTACCTGCCGGTGGTGCTGGAGTTCGCCGCCACCCAGCCCGCGCCCACCGCGCGCGCGTTCCTGGCCGAGATGGCGCACATCCTCAACGCCGTGCACGCGGCGCTGGCGCAGCGCCACAGCCCGTACCGGGCGGCCATCGCCGCCGTGCTGGAGCTGGCCGGCGAGCGCGTCGAGCCGGTGCGGCTGCCGCCCGAGGAGCCGCTCGACGAAGCCTGGGCCGAGCCGCCCGCCTTCGACGGCTGCGCCACGCGCGGCCAGGACAAGCCCGGCGCGCCGCAGCCCATCCATTTCGTCCGCCGCGACGGACCCGCCACCGGAGCGCGATCATGACTGCCGCCCTCGACACCTTCTTCTTCAGCCTGTATCCGTACATCTGCCTGGCCGTGTTCCTGGTCGGCAGCCTGATCCGCTTCGACCGCGACCAGTACACGTGGAAAAGCGATTCCTCGCAGATGCTGCGCGCCGGGCAACTGCGCTGGGCCAGCAACCTGTTCCACGTCGGCGTGCTGTTCCTGTTCTTCGGGCACCTGTTCGGCATGCTCACGCCGCACGCGGTCTACGGCCATTTCATCAGCGCCGGCGCCAAGCAGCTGCTGGCGATGGTGTCCGGCGGCGTGGCCGGCATGCTCGGCTTCGTCGGCGTGAGCCTGCTGCTGCATCGCCGCCTGGGCGACGCGCGCATCCGCGCCACCTCGCGGCCCGGCGACATCGCCATCCTCTGGCTGCTGTGGATGCAGCTGGCGCTGGGGCTGGGCACCATACCGCTGTCCGGCCAGCACCTGGACGGCAGCATGATGCTGGTGCTGGCCGAATGGGCGCAGCGCGTCGTGACGCTGCGCGGCGGCACGGCGGAGCTGATGCAGGGCGTGGGCTGGGTGTTCAAGCTCCACATGGTGCTGGGCATGACGGTGTTCCTGGTCTTTCCCTTCACCCGGCTGGTCCATGTCTGGAGCGGCTTCGCCTCGGTGGCGTATCTGTTCCGCCCCTATCAGGTGGTGCGCAGCCGGCGCCTGAACCTGCCGGCCGGACAGGAACGCGGCACCCGGCGCGCGCAGCCCGGGCAATCGCATTGAGGAGCGCGCCATGACCGGGCACACATCCACGGCATTCGTCCCCGTTGCCCCCGTCGCGTCGGTGAACGGCCAGGCCCTGCACGCGCGCGGCGAGGCGCTCGCGCCCGAGACGCTGCGCCAGCGCGCCTGCACGGAGCTGCTGTGCCAGGCGGCCCGGCGCGCCGGGCTGCTCGATGCGGCCGACGCCGGCACCGTCGACGGCGTGGTCAGCGAGGCGGCCAGCGCCGCGATCGAGGCCCTGCTGGAAACCGCCCTGCAGGTGCCCGAGCCCGGCGAGGAAGCGTGCCGGCGCCACCACGCCGCCAACCCCGCCGCCTACAGCCGCGGCGAGCGCGTGCTGGCGCGCCACATCCTGTTCGCGGTGACGCCCGGCATGGACGTCAACGCGCTGCGCCAGCGCGCCGAGCGCATGCTGGTGGAGGTGCGCTGCCACGCGGACCCGGAACTGGCCGGCGAGTACTTCGCCAAGGCCGCCGGCGAGTTCTCGAACTGTCCGAGCGGCGCCGAGGGCGGCGAGCTGGGCTGGCTGGAAGCGGGCGACTGCGCGCCGGAGTTCGCGCGCGAGCTGTTCGGGCACCAGGAAGTGGGCGTGCTGCCGCGGCTGGTGCACAGCCGCTTCGGCCTGCACGTGGTGGAAGTGCGCGCGCGCGAGCGCGGCGAGGCACAGCCGTTCGAGGCGGTGCGCGCCGCGGTGGCGCTGCGGATGCGCCAGCAGGCCTACGTCACGGCGCTGCGCCAGTACCTGCGGCTGCTGGCGGGCCAGGCCGTGATCGAAGGGGTGGACCTCGACGCGGCCGACACGCCGCTCGTGCAATAGGGCATCCGGGTCGTCCTCAACCGCCGCTCCTCAGCCGCCGCTCCTCAGCCACCGATATAGGACATCTCGATCTTGCTGTCGGCGCGCGCGTGCCGCACGGCGGGGTCGCCGCGCTGCTCCGAGTAATGGTCGGTGCGGGCCTGCCAGATCCGCGCGATGGCGTTGGCGATCTCCAGGTCGCTGTGCGGGCCGCGCAGCAGCGCGCGCAGGTCGTGGCCCTCGGTGGCGAACAGGCACAGGTAGAGCTTGCCTTCGGTCGACAGCCGGATGCGGCTGCAGTCGCCGCAGAACGCGCGCGTCACGCTGGAGATCACGCCGATCTCGCCGGCGCCGTCGCGGTAGCGCCAGCGCTCGGCGGTCTCGCCGCTGTAGTTGGCGGCCACGGCGTCGAGCGGGAAGGCTTCGTGGATGCGGCGCACCACCTCGGCCGAGGGCAGCACCTCGTCCATGCGCCAGTGGTTGCTGGCGCCCACGTCCATGAACTCGATGAAGCGCACGATGATGCCGCTGCCGCGGAAATGCGCCGCCATCGGCACGATCTCGGCATCGTTGGTGCCGCGCTTGACCACCATGTTGACCTTGATCGGCGCCAGGCCGGCGGCCTGGGCGGTCTCGATGCCGTCGAGCACGTCGGCCACGGCGAAGTCGACGTCGTTCATGCGGCGGAAGGTGGCGTCGTCGATGGCGTCCAGGCTCACGCTCACGCGGGTCAGGCCGGCGTCGCGCAGGGCGCGGGCCTTGCGCGCGAGCAGGGAGGCGTTGGTGGTGAGGGTGAGGTCGAGCGGCTTGCCGGCGGGGGTCTCGATGCGGGCGAGCATCTCGACGAGTTTCTCGATGTTCTTGCGCAGCAGCGGCTCGCCGCCGGTCAGGCGGATCTTCTCGACGCCATGCGCGACGAAGAGGCGGGCGGCGCGCTCGATTTCCTCGAAGCTGAGCAGCGCGGAGTGGGGCAGGAAGGTGTAGTCCTTGTCGAAGACTTCCTTGGGCATGCAGTAGACGCAGCGGAAGTTGCAGCGGTCGGTGACGGAGATGCGCAGGTCGTGCAGCGGCCTGCCGCGGGTGTCGGCAACCAGTCCCGAGGGCGCGGCGAGCACGTCCGGGATGACGGGCATCATCGAGCGGTAGCGATGGTCGCGCAGGTCGAAGATGGGGATGACGGTTTCGGTCATGGCCGGGTCAGCCGGGCGTGGTCAGCCCGCGCTCGACCGCGTAGACCGCGATCTGGACGCGGCTGGTCAGGTTGAGCTTCTTGAGGATGTTCTGCACGTGGATCTTGACCGTGCTTTCCGCCACGCCCAGCTCGCGCGCGATCTCCTTGTTGCTTTCGCCGCGCGCCAGGCCGCGCACGATCTCGTGCTCGCGCGAGGTCAGGCGGGCCTTGTCGCCGGCGCTGGCCGCCGCCGCGGGCTGCGGGGCGGGCGCGCGGAACTGCGCGACCAGCTTTTCCGTCATGCCGGGCGAGATCACCGCCTCGCCGGCCGCGGCGCGGCGGATGGCGCTGGTCAGGGTCTCCGCCTCGATGTTCTTGAGCAGGTAGCCCTGCGCGCCGCTGCGCAGCGCCGCGGCCAGCTCCTCGGCTTCCTCGGACACGGTGAGCATGACCACGGCGCAGCCGGGCAGGTCCTCCACCAGGAATTTCAGGGTTTCGAGCCCGGACAGGCCCGGCATGTTCAGGTCCAGCAGGATCACGTCGGGCCGGTGCTGCTTGGCCCGCTTGACGCCTTCCACGCCGTCGGCCGCTTCGTCGACGATCTCGAAATCGGTCTGGCGCGCGAGCAGCGCGCGCACGCCCGAGCGGAACAGGGTGTGGTCGTCTATCAGGAGGATGCGGATGGTCATGGTATTCACTCAAGAGGTTGGGCCGGGCCCTGGCGCGGCAGCACGAGTTCCACGCGCGTGCCGGTGCCCGGCGCGGCCACGATGCGCAGGCTGGCGGCCAGCCGCGCGGCGCGCTCGCGCATGATGTGCAGGCCCACGTGGGCCTGGTCGTCGCCGGCCGGCGTCATGGGGTCGAAGCCCTCGCCGTCGTCTTCCACCACCATGCTGAACGCGCGGCCGTTGCGCACGATCACGCTGGCGTGGGCGGCGCGCGCGTGCTTGCGGATATTGGAAAGGGCCTCCTGCAGGATGAACAGCACCTGCAACTGCTGCTCCGGCTGCAGGGGCGGCCCGCCCTGGGCGTCGTTGAACACCAGCGCCAGCTCGGTGCTGCTCTGGCGCCGGAAGCGCGCCACCGTGTCTTCCACCGCCTGCCGCAGCTCGCCGTGCCCGAGCTTGCTGCGGAAATTGAGCAGGAGCTCGCGCACGTCCTGGTAGCTTTCCTCGACGCCGCAGCGCAGCAGCGGCACCAGCGCGCGGGTCTCGTCCACGTCGCCGCGCGCGACCGCGTCCTGCAGCAGCTGCACCTGCAGGTTCAGGTAGTTCAGGCCCTGGGCGATGCTGTCGTGCAGGCCCTGCGCGACGAGGTTGCGCTCCTCCACCACGGCGAGCTGGCGCGCGGTCTCCGACAGGTGCAGGTGGTCGAGCGCCACGCCGATGTGCTGTCCGAACGTCTCCAGCAGGCGCACGTCGGAGGCGGGCAGCTGCAGCGGATGGCGGAAGTGGAGGGAGAACGTGCCGAGCACCGCGCGCTGGGTCTCGATGCGGAACACGGCCAGCCCCGGCAGGCCCTCGCCGGCGCAGCGAAAGCGCGTGCCGGGCGTGAACTGGCGGGCGGACAGCGCCGCGCCCTTGCCGAGGTCCTCGATCAGCACCACCGATTCGCTCGCGGCCTCGCCGCAGAAGCACGCATCCGCCTGCATGCAGTGCTCGGCCTCCTCGAGCTCCGCGGAGAGGCCGGCCGACACCAGCAGGTGGAGCTGGTTGTGCTCGGCGTCGATCATGCGCACGCTGCCGCCGTCGGCGTCGAACTGCTTCATCACGCGCTGCAGGAAACCGCGGCAGAGCGCCTCGGCGCCGTTCGGCATGTTGAGGAAGGCGGCCATGTCGTAGAGCGCGGTGAGGTCGCGGTTGTGCCGCGCCAGCTCCGCGGTCTTCTGCGACACGCGCGCCTCCAGGTCCTGGTATAGCCCCTGCAGTTCGGCGGCCATCCGGTTGAAGCCGCCGGCCAGCATGCCGAACTCGTCGCGCGTCTCCACCGGCAGGCGCAGCGAGAACTCGCGCGCGGCCATGCGCTGCAGGCCGTCCTGCAGGCGCAGCACCGGCAGGATGATCCAGATGTAGAGCAGGTAGATGACGGCCACCGTGCCCATGCACGCCATCGCCGCCAGCCCGGCCTGCGACAGCCGCAGCAGGGTGGTCTTGGTGGTGTTTTCCTGCTCGATCATGTTGACCAGCAGGTTGATCTGGTCGACGAAGGAGGACAGCGCGGGCAGGTAGGCGCTGGCCTGTCCCGGCGCGGCGCCCAGGTCGGCGAGGGCGTCGGGCTTGATGCGGCGGTTCCAGTCGAGCGTGACCCGCTCGAGCTGCGCGTGGATGGCCGGCGCGCTGGGCAGGAACAGCGGGCGCGCCGGGTCGCCGTGGTGCAGGCGCGCCAGGGTGTCGTCCATGCCGCCGATCTCGGCGTCGAGGCGATGGTTTTCGCCGGCGCGCGCCCTGGCCAGCTCGATGGCGACGCGGTTGGCGCGCATGCGCAGGCTGCCGGCGTCGTTGATGGCGGCACCCGCGCCTTCGAGCTGCCACGACAGCCACAGCGTGCCGGAAATCATGGTCAGCACGATCAGCAGCGCGCCCAGCGAGAGCGAGACGATGCGCGTCGACAGGCGGTGGCGCAGACCCGGCATGGCGGGCTCGCCGGACGGCGCGGGGATGGGCGGCTCCACGGCGGGAGCGAAGGAATCGGGGGGCGTGCGGTCTACCATGTGGCGGCCCCGGGCGGGTGGTTTGCGATATGGAATAGGGATGGGCGCAGTCGGGGCTAGTCGCATTTTGACGGCTGGAACGGGTGGCGATTTGCGCCAGATCAAGAACGCATGCGTGCGCGGTGATGGCTGTCCGACTTTGTGAAAATATCACACAGTGATATAAATTTTTCGTGCCCGGAGTGTGCCAGAATCCGGCCAGGAAGGCACGCGAGTGCGGTCCGCGTCCCACGCGAAGAGCGGCCGCCCGGCCGGCATCTGGCATCGCGCAAAGGCAATCCGGAGAGGAAACCATGCTGAATCAGTTCACCAGCCCGCTGCACTGGCACGGGCTCGGCGCCGCCGCCGGCGCGGACCACGCGCCCGAGGCCGCCCGCCTCGCGCGGCTGCCGCTGTTCCGCGGCCTCGAGCCGGCCCTGCTGGACGAGCTCGCGCTGGCCGCGCGCTCGTGCCGCCTGCCCAAGGGCGGCGTGCTGTTCGGGCGCGGCGAGCCGTGCAAGGGCCTGCATATCGTGGCGGAGGGCATGGTCAAGCTCGCCCTGCCGGTGATGCCCGGGCGCGAGAAGGCCATCGAGGTGTTCGGCCCCGGCGCGGTGTTCGGCGAGGCGGTGATGTTCCTCGACGCGCCCTATCTGGTGGAATGCCGGGCGCTGGCGCGCAGCGCCGTGATCCGCATCGACACCGCCGCCATGCAGCGCGCGATCGCGCGCGCGCCGGAACTGTCGGCGCGCCTGCTCAGGAACCTGTCGGCGCGGCTGGTCACGCTGATGCGGGACATCGAGGGGGTGAGTCTGCGCTGCGCGCTGCAGCGGGTCGCGGAGTTCCTGCTGCAGCAGGCGGGCGAGAGCGGGCGGACCTGGCTGGCGTGCACGCAGCGCGTGATCGCGTCCAAGCTGGGGCTGTCGCCGGAGACGCTGTCGCGCGCGATGCGCACGCTGGCCGGCGAGCGGCTGCTGCGGCTCGAGCGCGGCAAGATCCATCTGCTGGACGTGGACGGGCTGCGCCTGCGTTCCCGCGCGGCGGGGTGACGCCTGCCGGCGTGGGCGGCGCCGTTGGGTGCCGTCCGGTGCTGTCGGGCGCTGTGCGGCGCTATTCGCCCGGCGGGCAGGCCATCGCCTTGAAGCCCGCGTCGACGTAGGTCACCTGCCCGGTCATGCCGCTGGCGAGGTCCGACAGCAGGAAGGCCGCCACGTTGCCGACTTCGCCGATGTCCACGTTGCGGCGCAGGGCGGCGGTCCGCTCCACGTACTCCAGGATCAGCCCGAAGTCCTTGATGCCGGCCGCGGCCAGCGTGCGGATCGGCCCCGCGGAGATGGCGTTGACGCGCGTGCCGCGCGCGCCGAGCGCGGCGGCGAGATAGCGCACGCTGGCTTCCAGCGACGCCTTTGCCGGCCCCATCACGTTGTAGTGCGGCATCGCGCGCTGCGCGCCGATATACGACAGGGTCAGCAGCGAGGCCCGCGGCGACAGTAGCGGCAGCGCGGCCTTGGCCAGCGCGGGAAAGCTGTATGCGGAGATGTCGTGCGCGATGCGGAAGCTCTCGCGCGAGAGGCCGTCGAGGAAGCCGCCCGAGATCGCCTCGCGCGGGGCGAAGCCGATGGCGTGCACCAGGCCGTCCAGCGTGCCCCAGCGCGCGGCCAGCGCCGCCAGCATGCCGTCGATCGCGGCGTCGCTGGCGACGTCGCATTCGAACACCAGCTCGCTGCCGAACTCGCCGGCGATGTCCTGGATGCGCTGCCGGAACCGTTCGCCGGCGTAGGAAAAGGCCAGCTCGGCGCCTTCGCGCCGGCAGGCCGCGGCAATGCCGTAGGCGATCGAGCGGGGCGACAGCACGCCGGTGACGAGGATGCGCTTGTTGTCGAGGAATCCCATGATGCTCCTGGTGCGCGGGGCCGGCATGCGGTGCGCCGGCACCCGGATGGATGAACTGGCCGGGCCGCTACAGGGCCTGGCCGGCCGGCGCCGCCGGCATGGCGGGCGCGGTAAAGCCGGCGGGCATTTCGCCGGTGAGCAGGTAGCGCATCAGCTCGCGCACCGGGCGGATGGCGTCGCCGAACGGCAGCGCGCCCCTGCCGCGGAAGAACAGGCCGCGCTCCACGTCGCCGCGCATGGCCTGGGCCAGCTTGAGGTCGATGCAGAACTGGCCGATGCGGCCGATGCCGTCGCGCAGGCCGCACGCCTGCAGGCAATCGAAGCCCTCCAGGCAGTCGCGCACCTTGGCGCGGGTGCGCAGCGCGGTTTCGCGCGACAGGTAGCGCTTGAGCCACGGCGTCAGCACGGCGCGCGCCGGCAGGCCCGCCACGCTGGTGAATTCGCACAACTGATCGGGGCGGGCGCCGGCCAGCACCGCCTTGAAGTCCGGGTGCGCGTCGCCTTCCTCGGTGACGGCGAAAGCCGTGCCCAGCTGCACCGCGGCGGCGCCCTCGCCGAGCCAGTGGCGCACCTTGGCGTGGCTGTTGATCCCGCCCGCGAGGATCAGCGGCACGCTGCCCCAGGCCAGGCCCAGCGTGGCGAACAGCTCGCGGCAGTCGGCCAGCACGCGCGCGAAGGAAAAGCGCGGCTCGCCGAGATCCTCGATGCGCGCGGCGCCCAGGTGGCCGCCGGCGTGGGCCGGATGCTCGACGACGATGGCGTCCGGCAGCCGGTTCTTCTTCATCCACTTGCGCAGCACCAGGCCGATGCCGCGCGCGTCCGACAGGATGGGGATCAGCGCGATGTCCGGGCGGCTGGCCGCGAGTTCGGGCAGGTCGAGCGGCAGGCCCGCGCCCATCACGATGGCGTCGGCGCCGCTCTCGCAGGCCTGCCGGACCAGCGCGGCATGCGAGCCGACCGCCTTCATGACGTTGACCGCGATCGCGCCGCGCCCGCCCGCGAGCCGCCGCGCGCCCTGGATCTCGCGGTCGAGCGCGACCAGGTTGGCGGCCTCGATGCGGGACTTGTCGCGCGACCGGGCGGTGTCGGCCAGCAGGTCGGGATGATGGTGGCGCAGGTCGATGCTGGCGATGGTGCCCATGCCGTTCTGGCTCGCCACGGCGCCGGCCAGCCGGTGCGCGGAGACGCCGATGCCCATGCCGCCCTGTACCACCGGGACCAGCCTGCGGCCCGCCAGCTTCAGCCAATGCTCTTGCATATCGCCCTCGGTAAGACTTCCCGCCCGCCGGCGGCGGCGCCGCGCGGCGCGGGAAGACACCAAGGGTTGCATGGACGCGCCGCCGGGTTTTTGCGCTGGATCAATTGGCGGGCCGCGCGCTACCAATGGCCTATGCCGCCTGGCGGATGGCCGTCAAGCCCGCGCGCGCGCCGCGGCACAGGCTCTTGCTCCCGGACAATTGGCCGGGCGCCGCATTTGGCTAGGATCATGGCTCACAGGCGCGCGCGGGGCCCTGACGACCATCGCGGGCCTTCGCGGACCATCGCGGACCATCGCGCCCGCGCGCGCCGCGAACCTCATCGAGCAGATCCATGACACCAGACACACCAGGTACCTCAGGCCCGGGCCGCCGCCCGCAACTGGTCGCGCCCGCCGGCTCGCTGGCGGCGCTGCGCGCGGCCCTGCAGCACGGCGCCGACGCCGTCTACCTCGGCCTGCGCGACGCCACCAACGCGCGCAATTTCGGCGGGCTGAACTTCACCGAGGCCGACATCCGGGCCGGCGTGGCGGAGGCCCACGCGCGCGGCGCGGAAGTCCTGTTCGCCATCAACACCTTCGCCCAGATGGGCGCGGTGGCCAACTGGCACCGCGCCATCGACGCCGCCGCCGAACTCGGCGCGGACGCCGTCATCATGGCCGATCCCGGCCTCATGGGTTATGCCCGCGAGCGCCATCCGCAGCTGCGCCTGCACCTGTCGGTGCAGGGCTCGGCCACGCACGCCGACGCCATCGAGCTGATGCGCCGGCGCTTCGGCATCCACCGCGTGGTGCTGCCGCGCGTGCTGTCGCTGGCGCAGATCGGCAAGCTCGCGCGGCAGACCGACGCGGAGCTGGAGGTGTTCGGCTTCGGCAGCCTGTGCGTGATGGCCGAGGGCCGCTGCCTGCTGTCGTCCTACGCGACCGGCGACTCGCCCAACAACAAGGGGGTGTGCTCGCCCGCGCATGCGGTGCGCTGGGAGGAGCGCGAGGGCACCATGCACGCGCGGCTGTCGGGCATCCTGATCGACAGCTACGCGCCGGGCGAGCCCGCCGGCTACCCGACCCTGTGCAAGGGGCGCTTCGAGGTGGAGGGCGAGCGCGGCTACGTGCTGGAGGAGCCGACCAGCCTCAACGCGCTGTCGCTGCTGCCGGCGCTGATCGGCATGGGCATCGCCGCGATCAAGATCGAAGGCCGCCAGCGCAGCCCGCGCTACGTCGGCGACGTGGTCGGCGTGCTGCGCGCCGCCATCGACGCCGCCTGCGCCGATCCGGCCCGCTTCGCCGCGCGCCAGGAATGGCAGGGCGTGCTCGGCCGCCACGCCGAGGGCGACCAGGTGACGCAGGGCGCCTACGACCGGCCGTGGCGCTGACGCCGGCCGGGTTTCCCGCGCGGCGCCTCTTCTGACTTTCTTCTGAACCTCTTTCTTCCGGAACCGGACTACCCATGAATCCATCGTTGATCGAGCCCGCGGCGCCCAGCTTCGGCATCGCGCTCGGCCCGCTGCTGTACTACTGGCCGCGCTCCAAGGTCATGCAGTTCTATGCCGACGTCGCCGACACGGCGGTCGGGCGCGTCTACCTGGGCGAGACCGTCTGCACGCGCCGCCACGAGCTGCGCCACGCCCACTGGCTGGAGATCGCGCGGATGCTGCGCGACGCCGGCAAGGAGGTGGTGCTGTCGACGCCCGTGCTGGTCGAGTCCGACAGCGACATTGCCTGCATGCAGCGCGTCTGCGAGCAGGACGAATACCTGGTCGAGGCCAACGACCTGGGCGCGGTCAACCGCATGCAGGGGCGGCCCTTCGTCGGCGGTCCGCATCTGAACGCCTACCACGCGGACACGCTGGCGTGGCTGGGCGGGCTCGGCGCCGTGGCCTGCGTGCCGCCGCTGGAAATGGACCGCACCGCGCTGGCCGCGCTGGCGGCCGCGCGCCCGGCCGGCATGGGGCTGGAAGTGCTGGTGTGGGGGCGCATGCCGCTGGCGTTCTCGGCGCGCTGCTTCACCGCGCGCCACCACCGCCTGCGCAAGGACAACTGCGAGTTCCGCTGCCTGGACTACCCGGACGGGCTGGTGGCCTCGACCGGCGAGGGCCAGCCGTTCTTCACGCTCAACGGGGTGCAGATCCAGTCCGCCAGCTGCCTCGACCTGTGCGCCGAGGTGCCGGCGATGGCGGCGATGGGCATCGACTTCGTGCGCGTCAGCCCGCATGCCAGCGCCACGCTGGACGTGGTGGCGGCGCTGGCGGCGCTGCGCGCGGGCGAGGCTGCCGTGGCCGGCACCGGCCACTGGCCGGCGGGCGCCGCGCCCAGCAATGGCTACTGGGACGGCAAGGCCGGCATTACCTGGCAGGAGGCGCGCGCATGATCGCCCCGAAAGCCCTCCTGGCGCGCCTGCACCGCGCGCTGCCGGCGCCGGCGCAGTCGCTGCCCGCGGTGGCGGCGCTCGAACTCGCGCGGCGGCGCGGCTGGCTGCGGCCGCCGGCCGCGCTCGACGGCCACGGCTTCCTGCTGGCGGTGGACGATCTCGGCCTGCAGATACGGTTCCGCTGCGTGGACGGCCGCTTTGCCGCGGGCCCGTTCGACGGCAGCGCGCCGGCGCTGACCTTGCGCGCCAACGCCGCGGACTACCTGCGCCTGCTGGGCGGCGAGGCCGATACCGACACGCTGTTCTTCCAGCGGCGCCTGTCCATCGGCGGCGATACCGCGCTCGGGCTGGAGGTCAAGTATTGGCTCGACACGGTGGACCGGCCGGAATGGCTGGCCGGGCTGGCCCGGCAGCTGGCGCCGGGCGCGGTGGCGTCGCAGCCGGGCCGCTGACGCGGGCCTTGCCGCGCGCCCCGCTGCGCGCGCGCGCGGCGGTCGGCGGTCGCTAGGCCGGGCGCTGCTCGCGCATCGCGCCGGCCTCGGCCGGCGGCGCGTCCGCGGGCGCCGCGAGCGACGACAACGCCGACGTCACCGCCTGCCACGCCGCATCCGCTTCCGTTTCGGTGCATTCGCCGTGCTGGCGCTTGGTGGCGCCCAGGCGGTTGAGCACGAGGTGCCGGTCCGGCGCGACGCCGGCGCCGGCCAGGCAGGCTTTCACGCAGGCCAGCGGGCAGCCGTCCAGGGCCAGGATCGGGCGGCCCGAGCGCGCCACCCGGACCAGCGCGGCGACGCCGCCGCCGACCCCGCTGATGCAGGACATCTCGGCCTGCCCGCCGCGGTCGAGCCGGATGGCAAAGGTGTTGGCGAGCTGCGCCACGCTGGAGCAGCCCGAGCAGGCGTAGACGAGGGGCAGCGTGGCGGTGTCGGCGTTGGGCATGGGAAACCTCCGGACGGGATGGGCGGGACGGCGGACGGCGATCAGGACGCGGCCGCCGGCGGACCGTGCCGCGCGCCGTTCGCGGGCGGCGCATCGCGCGGCACCGCGGCGTCCAGGCCGCACAGCCCGAGGATGAAGCGCGCCACCTGGGCGGGCTGGCCGAGCGGCAGGCAGGGCAGGCCGGCGTCGAGCGGCGCGTCGCTGGCCACCGCGACGATGGACGGATCGCCGGGGTAGTACGGCGCGCGCCCGTGCGCGGGCCGGTAGACCTCCAGGCGCGGGATGTCCTCGCTGCGAAAGCCTTCCACCAGCGTCAGGTCGGCCGGCGCCAGCCGCGCCACCTGCTCGCGCAGGGTCGGCTCGGGCGCGCCGTCGAGCTCGCGCACGATGGCGAAGCGGAACGGCGAGGCCACCAGCACCTCGCCGGCGCCGGCCTGGCGAAAGCGCGCGCTGTCCTTGCCCGGCGGCTCCAGCTCGAGCGGATGGTGGCTGTGCTTGATGACGTTGACGGTCAGGCCGTGAAGGCGGAACCAGGCGAGCATGGCCGTGATCAGCGTGGTCTTGCCGCTGCCCGAGGTGCCTGCGATGCCGATGATGGCGGGTTGCATGACTGCGCTCCCATGCGTGGTGTCCGCGCGGACCGCCGCTGCCGCCCGCGCGCGTTGGTGATGGTCTGGACGTTGTTTCAAGATGCAGCGAAGCGGTCCTGGCTGGACGCGCGGCCGCGGACGGTACAACCAGTACTTGCCGTGCCGCGCAACGACGCCAGGATCTTTTTGAAACGACTTCTTACTGGACCAGCGGTGTCGCGGCGCCGCCGAGGTCGATGCCCTCGATATGCGCGCCGCCGATGAGCAGGCTGGCGTACTGCTTCCAGGCGCGGTCGCGCGCCGCCGCGGCGAGCGCGCGCGCGATCGGCTGCCGCACCGCGTCGAACGGCAGCTGCACGCCGTCGCAGCGCGCGATCACCCGCACCACGTGCAGGCCGTGGCGGGTCTCGACCAGCCGCGGCAGCACGCCGGGCTGGCGCGCGGCGAAGATGGCGCGCTCGAACTCGGGCACGGTCTCGCCGCGCGACACGCGGCCCAGGCCGCCGCCGGCGCCGCCGCTGGGGCAGTTGGAGCGCGCCCTGGCCAGCCCGGCGAACGCCGCCGGATCGGCCAGCGCCTGCGCCAGCGTGGCCGCGGCGGTCTCGCGCAGCGCGTCGAGCGGCACGCGCGGCGTGACCTGGAACAGGATGTGCGCGGCATCGACCCACTCGCCGTCGCGGAAGCGCTCGTGGTGGCTGTCGTAGTGGCGGCGGCAACTGGCTTCGTCCGGCTCGGGCAGGCCGACCTCGCGCTCGAGCAGCGCCTGCGTCAGCGCCTCGTCGTCGCCGTGCAGCCCGAGCCGCTGGGCCTGCGCGCGCACCAGGTGGCGCAGCACCAGGGCGACCACCGCATGGCGGGCGGGCTCGCGCGTGCCGGCGTGGTGGGCCAGTTCGCGTTCGATGTCGGCGTCTTCCAGCTCGACGCCGTTGACCAGGATGGGCATGGTTTTCTCCTCTTGGGGCGGTGATCGGGGGGCGATGATCGGGGACGGTCAGCGGCTGCGCACCAGCTGCCAGGCGCGGCCCAGGTAGCCGACCGAGCCGAAGCCGCTCCACACGTGCACCAGCCGCGTGAACGGGAAGATGGCGAACAGCGAGATCCCCATGAACAGGTGGGCCTTGAACAGCAGCGGCGCGCCCGCGATGTAGCCCGCGGCGTCGCCGCGCAGGGTGACGATGTGCTGCGCCCAGGTCATCAGCAGCACCATCATGTGGCCGTCCATGTGGCGCGACGATTCGAAGATGGTGGACAGGCCCAGCAGCAGCGTCACGAGGATCCACAGCAGCAGCACCTTGTCGCCGGTGCGCGTGACCGCGGACACGCGCGCGTTGGTGAAGCGGCGGTGCAGCAGGATCAGCAGGCCGGACAGGCACATGGTGCCCATCACGCCGCCGGCGGCCATCGCCACGCCCTGCTTGAAGCCGTGCGAGACGCCCAGCGCGTCCCATACCGCCACCGGCGTGAGCAGGCCCACGAGGTGGCCGAAGAACAGCCCGATGATGCCGACGTGGAACAGAATGCTGCCGACGCGCAGGTTGCCCCGGTACAGCAGCTGCGAGCTGTCGCTCTTCCAGCCGTACTGTTCGCGCTCGAAGCGCGCCAGGCTGCCGAACAGGAACACGACCAGCGCGATGTAGGGGTAGATGCCGTAGAGGAACTGGTTGAGCAGGTTCATGGTCGTGGCCTCAGCGTGCGGTGGACAGCGGCGCGGTGCCGCGGGCGTAGAAATGCACGGGCTGGTCGCCCGCCGGGCGCGGCGCGAGCAGCGGCTCCACGCCGTCGGCGCCGGGGCCGAAGGTCTCCAGCGCTTCGTCCATGCTGCGCACCGGCGGCTCGGTGCGCGGCTGCGGCTGCACGTCGGTGAGCGTGCGCAGCACGGCGAACGCCGTGGCATACGGGCTTTCGTCGCGCGCCAGGCGCTCGCCGACCGCGGCGAGCACGTGGATGGCGTCGCCCAGCAACTGCTCGGCGTGGTCCTCCCTGCCGCCGGCGGCCAGCACGCCGAGGAACTCCACGAACAGCGGCACGTAGTCGGGCAGCTCCGCCGTCACCGGCTCGAAGCCCTCGCGGCGGTATTCGTCGAGCAGGTCGACCATCGCCTGGCCGCGGTCGCGGCTCTCGCCGTGCACGTGCTCGAACAGGTGCAGCGAGTGGGCCGGATTGCGGTCGAAGGTGGCGACGTAGTTCTCCTGCAGCTCGATCAGCGTGTTGGTCTTGAGCAGGTCGCACAGCGGCGCCAGCGTGGCTTGCGCCTGCGGCCATTCGGCCAGCGCGGCGTCGATCTCGGGCAGGGCGTCGAGCAGGTCCTGCTCGGGGTAGCACAGCAGCGCGCTGAGGATGGGGTAGAGCGGCATGGGAAGGCTCCGGTTCGGTATGGATGGCAAAAGGGTGCGCGGGGTCGGGTACCAGTTACAGGGCGCCGGTCACGTCGCCGCGGCTTTCTTGCGCGATTTCGGCATGTCGGCGAACACCACGCTGCCTTGCGGCTTCTTGCCGAACAGCGAGCCGTCCGAGGTACCGCCCGAGCAGCCGTTGCCGAAGGTGAAGCCGCAGCTGGCTTTGTCGTTGAAGCTGTCCTCCACCATCTCCTTGTGCGAGGACGGGATCACGAAGCGGTCCTCGTAGTTGGCGATCGCCATGATCTGGTACATGTCCTCCACCTGCGCCGGCGTGAGGCCGACCTGCTGCAGCACGGCCAGGTCCTGCGCGCCGTCGACCACTTCCGAGCGCTTGTAGGCGCGCATGGCCAGCATCCGCTCGAGCGCCTTGAGCACCGGCGCCACCTCGCCCGCGGTCAGCAGGTTGGCCAGGTACTTGACCGGGATGCGCAGGCTCTTCACGTCCGGGATCACGCCGTCCATGCCCATGTGGCCCGCCGCGGCGGCGGACTGGATCGGCGACAGCGGCGGGATGTACCACACCATCGGCAGCGTGCGGTACTCGGGGTGCAGCGGGAAGGCCACCTTCCATTCGCACGCCATCTTGTACACGGGCGACTTGCACGCGGCGTCCAGCCAGCTCTGCGCGATGCCCTGGCGCAGCGCCTCGGCCTGGACCGCCGGGTCGTGCGGGTCGAGGAAGATGTCCAGTTGCGACTGGTAGAGATCCTGCGGGTTCTCCACCGCGGCGGCGTCCTGGATGCGGTCGGCGTCGTACAGCATCACACCGAGGTAGCGGATGCGCCCGACGCAGGTCTCCGCGCACACGGTGGGCTGGCCGGCCTCGATGCGCGGATAGCAGAACAGGCATTTCTCGGCCTTGCCGCTCTGCCAGTTGTAGTAGATCTTCTTGTACGGGCAGCCGGAGATGCACATGCGCCAGCCGCGGCACTTGTCCTGGTCGACCAGCACGATGCCGTCGTCCTCGCGCTTGTAGATCGAGCCGGACGGGCACGAGGCCACGCAGGCCGGGTTCAGGCAGTGCTCGCACAGGCGCGGCAGGTACATCATGAAGGTGTTCTCGAAGGTCGAGTACATCTCCTTCTGCACGTCGTCGAACAGCTTGTCCTTGCTGCGCGCGCCGAACTCGCCGCCGAGGTCGTCCTCCCAGTTCGGGCCCCATTCGATCTTTTCCATCTTCTTGCCGGTCAGCACCGAGACCGGGCGCGCGGTGGGCGGCGTCTGCACCAGCGGCGCCTTCTGCAGGTGCTCGTAGTCGTAGGTGAACGGCTCGTAGTATTCGTCGATCTGCGGCAGGTTGGGGTTGGTGAACAGCTTGGCCAGGATGCCGAGCCGGCTGCCCTGGCGCGGCTCGAGCTTGCCGGCGGCGTTGCGCGTCCAGCCGCCGAGCCACTTGTCCTGGTTCTCCCATTCCTTGGGATAGCCGATGCCGGGCTTGGTCTCGACGTTGTTGAACCACGCGTACTCCACGCCGTCGCGGCTGGTCCAGACGTTCTTGCAGGTAATCGAGCAGGTATGGCAGCCGATGCATTTGTCCAGGTTGAGGACCATGGCTACCTGGGCACGGATTTTCATTGCGCGGCTCCTTCCTTCGCTTGTTGTTCCACCAGCGGGCCTTCCAGCCAGTCGACCTTGTTCATCTTGCGCAGGATCACGAACTCGTCGCGGTTGC
>Ga0255338_1003140_pt1 | contig 20821 bp, 19 predicted proteins | sample MeOH1_35cm_T4_19_FD_203715 | JGI IMG/M metagenome (GOLD analysis project Ga0255338, IMG submission 203715) | Sandy soil microbial communities from University of British Columbia, Vancouver, Canada - MeOH1_35cm_T4_195 | ecosystem: Engineered > Artificial ecosystem > Sand microcosm > Unclassified ...
GCGCCGGTCGAGGTGCACTTCGTCACGACCAACAATCCGCCGACCGGTCTCGGCGAGCCGCCTTTGCCGCCGGCGATTCCGGCGCTGTGCAACGCGATCTTCGCGGCAACGGGCAAGCGCATCCGCTCACTGCCGATCGACACGGCGCTGCTGAAGGCGTGATTGAGTTGGATTGAAGCGCCGGAGGGCAAAGCTTCACCTCTCCCATAGGAGAGGTCGGCGAGCAAAGCGAGCCGGGTGAGGGGTTGCAATATCTGAGAGTCATGAACCCCCTCACCCCACCCCTCTGTCCAACGGGGAGAAGGGGGCCTGCCGAGCTTGTGGCGCACTCTCAATCCAAAACGATGTCGCGGTGGTCGCGTCGCCTTCACCAGACGCCGGGAATGAGATGATAGCGGACCTGCCGACAGTAATCGGTGTAGCCCGGCAGGTCCCGCTTGAGCACGCGCTCCTCGTCGAGCAGGCGCCAAGCGAGCACCCCGATCAGCGGGATGACCAGCAGCAGCGTCCAATAGGAGCCGAGCGCCAGTGGCGTGAACACGAGAAGCAGCAGGGCCGCGCTGTACATCGGATGACGCACGATGCCGTAGAGGCCGGTCGAGATGACCGGCTGTCCCGCTTCGACCCTGACTGTCGAGGCCGCGTAGCTGTTCTGTCTGACGACCACGGCTGTGCCGATGAGGCCCAAGACGACGAGCGCATTCGACAACACCACGAGCCAGGCCGGGACGCTCGACCAATGCCAGCGGCGATCGAAGCCGGGTAGGGCGATCAGCAGCACGAAGCCGATCAGCACGAGCGTGATGATGATCTTCTGCGACGTTTCCTTCTCGGCGCCGGGGCCGACATCCATGCGCCGGGCGATCGCCTGCGGATCGCGCATGTACACGTACAGGCCGATGCCGACCGAGGTCACCACGAACAGGATGCCGTAGAGCCAGGCCTGCCAGTAATCCAACGTGCCCGCGGGGCCGAAGAGCAAAGCGAAAAAGATCGGCAACGAAACGGCTTGGCGCAGCCACATGCGCCGGATTTGATCGGGATTCATGCGCGCTCCCTCTGGGCGAACGGGACAGTAATGCTGACCTATTCGGCCGCTTGATTTCCTGGCCCGCTGTCCGTTAAAAGCAGGGCCTCTACCGGGCGGTTAACGCGGACTTTACCGAATTCCGCGACCCTGACGGCAGACGAAATGAGGGTTTGAAGCTCAGCCATGTCGACGCGCCAGACCATTTGCGCGATCGAGCGGACGGCCGCCACGGCCGGCTCCGCGGCTAACCTCATTCTGGGCTCGCTGCTTCTCCTTACCCGCCCCTGAGGGCCGGCTGGGCATTGATGCCTGGGCACTCGGGGGACAAAGGCGAACCAAGCACCCCATTGAGCGCCCGCGAGGCGCATGCGACCAAAGGAATGTTCCAATGACCAACCCGACCCCGTCCGACAAGGACCGCGTCGTCATCTTCGACACCACCTTGCGCGACGGCGAGCAGTGCCCCGGCGCGACCATGACCCACGAGGAAAAGCTCGAGGTCGCCGAACTGCTCGACGATATGGGCGTCGACATCATCGAGGCCGGCTTCCCGATCGCATCCGAAGGCGATTTCGCGGCGGTGCGCGAGATCGCGCAGCGCTCCAAGAATGCCGTCATCTGCGGCCTCTCGCGGGCGGCCTTCAAGGACATCGACCGCTGCGCCGAGGCGATCAAGCCGGCCAAGCGCAAGCGCATTCATACGTTCCTGTCCACCTCGCCGGTGCACATGAAGTACAAGCTCCAGAAAGAGCCGCACGAGGTCTACGAGATGGTGATCGCGCAGGTCACCCGCGCGCGCACTCATACCGACGACGTCGAGTGGTCCTCGGAAGACGGGACCCGTACCGAGCTCGACTTCCTCTGCCGCTGCGTCGAGGCGGCCATCAATGCCGGCGCGACCACGATCAATATCCCCGACACGGTCGGCTACACGACGCCCGAGGAGTACTTCAACCTGTTCAAGACGGTGATCGAGCGCGTGCCGAACTCGGACAAGGCGGTGTTTTCGACCCACTGCCATAACGATCTCGGCATGGCGGTCGCCAACTCGCTCGCCGGCATCCGCGGTGGCGCGCGCCAGATCGAGTGCACCATCAACGGCATCGGCGAGCGCGCCGGCAATGCGGCGCTCGAAGAGGTCGTGATGGCGATCAAGACGCGCAACGATGTCTTCCCTTATGTGACGGGTATCGATTCGACGATGCTCACGCGTGCGTCGAAGCTCGTGTCGGCGGCGACGTCGTTCCCGGTGCAGTACAACAAGGCCATCGTCGGCCGGAACGCCTTCGCGCACGAGAGCGGCATCCACCAGGACGGCATGCTCAAGAACGCGCAGACCTACGAGATCATGACGCCGGACTCGGTCGGCGTGAAGCAGACCTCGCTGGTCATGGGCAAGCACTCCGGCCGCCATGCCTTTGTGCACAAGCTGGAAGAGCTCGGCTATCAATTGGCCGCGAACCAGCTCGAAGACGCCTTCGTGCGCTTCAAGGCGCTGGCCGACCGCAAGAAGCAGATCTACGACGAGGATATCGAGGCCTTGGTCGACGAGGAGATCGCGACCGCGCATGACCGCGTGAAGATCGTCTCGCTGACGGTGATCGCCGGCACAATGGGGCCGCAGACCGCGACCTTGACGGTCGATATCGAAGGCAAGCACGTGACGACGCAGTCGACCGGCAACGGTCCGGTGGATGCGATCTTCAACGCCATCCATAAATTGGTACCGCACGAGGCCAAGCTCGAGCTGTACCAGGTTCATGCGGTGACCGAAGGCACCGACGCGCAGGCGGAAGTGTCGGTGCGATTGTCGGAAGACGGGCGCTCTTACACGGCCCGCGGTGCCGATCCCGATACGCTGGTGGCATCCGCCAAGGCGTATCTCGGCGCGCTCAACAAGCTCACGTCCAAGAGCAATAGGACGCCGTCGGTCGAGGGGCGTATTCACGCCAACGAGGCCGGCTGACGTTTGTCGGCAAAGCCAAGCGACAAACGCCGCGTCCCGATCGGACGCGGCGTTTTGCATTTCGGTATTTGGTTCCCGATGGAACCCAAAAATCTTAATTCGTCCGCATTTCGTTCGCGCTCTCGACGGATTGTGACAGTACTCGAACGCGCAATCGCAAAATGGGGACCACACAGGAATGAAACGCATCTTTTGCGTGGGCGCCTTCGCGCTCGCGATGATCGCCTCGTTGCCGTCTTTGCCCGTTCAGGCCGCCGGCTACTATGGCATGGCCGAGACGCAGAGAGCCTCGATCGACGTTGCCCGCATCAAGGCGGTGCTGCATCTGACCGCGGAGCAGGAGCCGTACTGGGCGCCGGTCGAAGCCGCGCTGCGCGACCTGGCGCGCCGGCAAGCGTCGAGCGAGTCCGATGGCTTCGTGCGCCGCATCAGCCGCAAGGTCGTATCCGTGGTCCTCGATAGCGCAGCCGTTCAGCGTCTCGCCGTCGCGGCGCGTCCGTTGATCTCCAAGCTCGATCCGCAACAGATGCAGGCCGCACACGGATTGGCGCAGGAGATGGGGCTCGGTCCTGTGGTTGCTGCGCTGCGATAATTCGATTCATTCGCATTGCGAAATATGCAGCGGCGGATTTTTCCGCCGCTTTTTTTATTGATTGGCGTTTGCAGTGCGATCCTTCGCTTTTGGTCTACCTTGCCGCGCAAGCGGTTTAGTGCCAGTTTGACGGAACAAAAACGTTCAAAGAGCCGATCAGAGGCTCGTCGACCGGAGGAGACGTCTATGCGCAAGTTGCTTCTTGCGGCGGCTGCGGCTGCCTTGATCGCTGTGCCCGGCGCCGCGTTTGCTCAACAGCCCATCGTCATCAAGTTCAGCCATGTGGTCGCGCCGGATACGCCGAAGGGCAAGGGTGCCGAGAAGTTCAAGGAGCTTGCCGAGAAGTACACGGGCGGCAAGGTCAAGGTCGAAGTCTATCCGAATTCGACTCTCTACAAGGACAAGGAGGAGCTCGAAGCATTGCAGCTCGGCGCGGTGCAGATGCTTGCGCCCTCGAACTCCAAGTTCGGTCCGATCGGCATCAAGGAATTCGAGGTGTTCGACCTGCCATTCCTGCTGCCGAACCTCGATTCGCTGCGCAAGGTGACGGAAGGCCCGATCGGCAAGAAGATGCTCGGCTTGATGGATGCCAAGGGCATGGTCGGTCTCGCCTATTGGGATAACGGCTTCAAGCAGATGAGCGCCAACAAACCGCTCAAGACGCCGGCCGACTACAAGGGCCTGAAGTTCCGCATCCAGTCGTCGAAGGTGCTCGAAGCGCAGTTCCGCACCGTCGGCGCCATTCCGCAGGTGATGGCGTTCTCAGAAGTCTATCAGGCGCTGCAGACGGGCGTTGTCGACGGTCAGGAGAACACCTGGTCGAACATCTATACCCAGAAGATGCACGAAGTGCAGAAGTACATCACTGAAACCAACCACGGCTATATCGGCTATGTGGTGGTGGTGAACAAGAAGTTCTGGGACGGCCTGCCGGCTGATGTGCGCGGCCAGCTCGAAAAGGCGATGGCCGAGGCGACGCAGTTCGCCAACAACCAGTCGGCGAAGGAGAACGAGGACGCCAAGGTGGACATCGTGAAGTCCGGTAAGACCACGATCCTGACCCCGACCGCGGCCGAACTCGGCGAGATGCGCAAGGCGATGGCGCCGCTCTACGACGACATGGGCAAGCGTGTCGGCAAGCAGCTCATCGAGGACGTCGTCAAGACGGTCGGCAGCGGAACCTAAGCCGGGACGGAGCCGCGGGCATTGCTCCGCGGCTCTTCTTCCAAAGGGGACTAGGCGGACGGCGAGTGGGGCGCAGTCCGTTTTTCAATCGTCAGACAGGCGTTTGAGCAATCGCCGCGGTGACGAGGCAAACCCCGTCAGTGCACGAGGCGCCGATGTTTCTTCGCATCCTCGACCGGCTCGAGGAAATCCTGATCGCAACGCTGATCGCCGCCGCGACGCTTCTGATCTTCGTGGCGGTGGTGCAGCGTTACGCGGTCGGCATCTCCTGGCTTTATCCGCTTGTCTATCACATCGACCTGACCTGGGCGCAGGAACTGTGCATCTACATGTTCGTGTGGATGGCGAAGTTCGGAGCGGCCTACGGCGTGCGCACGGGCATCCATGTCGGCGTCGACGTGGTGGTGAACATGCTGGAGCCGCCGGCGCGCAAGAAGATCGTCTTGTTCGGCCTGCTGTGCGGCGCCTTGTTCACGGCGATCGTCGGCACGATGGGCGCCAAGTTCGTCATCGAGCTCTATCCGACCGGGCAGGTCTCGCCCGACATGGAGATGCCGCGCTGGATCATCTTTCTCTGCGTGCCGCTCGGTTCTTATCTGATGTGCTTCCGCTTCCTGCAGGTTGCGTGGACTTTCTGGCGTACCGGCGAATTGCCGCACCACGATCCGGGCCATGTCGAAGGCGTGGTCGAGAGCCCCGCCGCCGCACGCGATCTGCGCGTGGAAGAACTGACTAGCAATCCGCCGAGGACGTGACGCGATGAACGCCATCATCATCTTCGGCCTGCTGATCGCGCTGATGCTGACCGGCATGCCGATTTCCATTGCGCTCGGCCTCACGGTGCTCTCATTCCTGTTCGTGATGACGACGGTGCCGATCGAGTCGGTCGCGCTCAAGCTCTTCACCGGCATCGAGAGCTTCGAGATCATGGCGATCCCGTTCTTCATCCTCGCCGGCAACTTCCTCACGCATGGCGGCGTGGCGCGGCGAATGATCAACTTCGCCGCGTCGATGGTCGGCCACTGGTATGGCGGTCTCGGTCTCGCGGCGGTGGTCGCCTGCGCGCTGTTCGCGGCGATTTCCGGCTCTTCGCCCGCGACGGTGGTGGCGATCGGCGCCATTCTCATCCCGGCGATGGTACAGGCCGGGTATCCGAAACGTTTCGGCGCCGGCGTGATCGCGACCTCGGGCGCGCTCGGCATCCTCATTCCGCCGTCGATCGTGATGGTGCTCTACGCGGTGTCGACCGGCGGCAGCGTCGCGCTCGATCCCGAAGGCAAGCGCGTTCTGTCGGCGTCGGTCGGTCAATTGTTCATGGCCGGCGTCATCCCCGGCCTGATGCTCGCCTTCATGCTGGGCATGACCACCTTCTACCGCGCCTGGAAGAACGATTATCCGCGCATGAAGCGGGCGACCTGGCTCGAGCGCTTCAAGGCGTTTCGCGACTCGGTCTGGGGCCTGCTGCTGATCGTGATCGTACTCGGCGGCATCTATGCCGGCATGTTCACGCCGACGGAAGCCGCGGCGGTGAGCGCCGTCTACGCTTTCATCATCTCGGTGTTCGTCTATCGGGATCTCAAGCTCAAGGATGTGCCGAAGGTGCTGCTGTCGTCGGCGAACATGAGCGCGATGATCCTCTACATCATCACCAACGCGGTCTTGTTTTCGTTCTTGATGACGAGCGAGCAAATCCCGCAGGCGATGACGGGCTGGATGAAGGGCAGCGGCATTGGCTGGGTCGAGTTCCTACTGATCGTCAACGTCCTCTTGTTGGTCGCCGGCAACGTGATGGAGCCGTCATCGATCGTGCTGATCACGGCGCCGATCCTGTTTCCCATCGCCATCGGTCTTGGCGTTCACCCCGTACATCTCGGCATCCTGATGACGGTGAACATGGAGGTCGGGCTGTGCCATCCGCCCGTCGGGCTCAATCTCTACGTGGCGTCCGGCATCGCTAGGATGGGCATCACCGAATTGACCATCGCGACATGGCCATGGCTCGTGACCATGCTCATCTTCCTGGCCATCGTGACTTACGTTCCGGAATTGTCGCTCTGGTTGCCGCGTGTTCTCGGCATGCTGTAGTGCGGCGAGAATTTAACTTCGTGACGTTGTGTATCGCCGTTGATGAACGGCGGTACATCTACATTGCTTGCAGTTAATATCTGTCCAAACCTTAACTTGATAAAGCAACATGAACTTCCTCTACTTGGCGACATCACAATCGCCATTGGAGGTGGCCATGTTGAAGTATGTTCTTGCCGGCACGACCGCGCTTGCGATCGCCGGCGCGACCTTTGCCTATGCGCAGCAGCCGGGCGCCGACGCCCCGCGCCGCGGGCCGCAGTGGAAGGCGGAGGATGTTGCGGCGCTCGGCGATGCACGCATCGCGGCGCTGAAGGCCGGCCTCAAGTTGACACCTGAGCAGGAAAAGAACTGGCCGGCGGTCGAGACGGCGATGCGCGACCTCGCCAAGCAGCGGTCCGAGCGCTTTGCGGCGCGCGCGAGCGCCGAGAAGCCGAAAGACCCGATCGAGCGGCTGAGTCTGCGTGCCGACATGATGCAGCAGCGCGGCACCGCGTTGAAGAAACTCGCTGACGCGGCTGGCCCCCTCTACAAGAGCCTGGACGACAGCCAGAAGCGGCGCTTCCTCGTACTCGCCCGTCTCGATGCCCGAGAAGGCATGATGGGCCATCATGGCTGGCGCCAACACCACCGCGGCGGTGCGGGCGGCCCGGCAGAGCGCGGCCCGATGGCTCCCGAAGGCGGTCCGCGCGCCCAGTAGCCTTCACGAGTGGCAGGCGGCTGGCGGGCGCACTTTTCCCGAGACGCCCCGCCAGCCGGCCTAAGAGCCGCCGGGTTTGGCCCGGCGGCTTTTTTCTTTGTGTATCCGGGCCTTGGGACCGATTTTCCGGGACCGGTTTGGCTAGACAGGGCGGCGGGGCTTTGCTAGATGACCCCCGCTTGCAGGGCCCCGGTGGCCCCGACGGCGATCCGGGCGCTTAGCTCAGTTGGTAGAGCAGCTGACTCTTAATCAGCGGGTCGTAGGTTCGATCCCTACAGCGCCCACCAATCATCCCTTTCAGATCATTGGTGTTTTTAGTCCGAGCTCGCCGCTATCTCCGCCAGCTTGAAGCCTTCCGAGCCGGCATGCTGACCGGCACGACGATCGCGGCGGTCGTCAACCGCGGCGACAAGGTTGCCATCGTCCAGCCGGACTATTTCGCCAATCGTAAACTGGTCCAGTTCTTCGGCGGCGAGGTGATGCCGGTCGCTCTCGATTATGCGACCGCGCAGACCGACGCGGGCCTCGATCTCGCTCAGCTTCGTGCTGCGTTCGAGTCGGGGGCCAAGGTTTTCCTGTTTTCGAATCCGAACAATCCGGCTGGCTTGGTCTATTCCGCGAAGGAGATTGGACGGATCGCCGAGCTGGCGAAGGAGTTCGGTGTGACGATCATCGCCGATCAGCTCTATTCGCGTCTGCGCTATGAGGGCGAGTCTTATACGCACATGCGGGCGAGCGGGCTGCCCGACGATCAAGTCATTACCATTATGGGTCCGTCGAAAACGGAATCGCCGAGCGGCTCCAGGCTCGGCGTCGCCTATCTGTTTCCGAAGCTGCCGCCATTGTCCGTCGGTCTCCACGAATTCGTCAGACTGCTTCGCCACCAGGCCAATATCATCGTAACGCCCGGCACGGAGTTCGGACCGCACGATCAGAACGTTCGTCTGAACTTCTCGCAAGATCGGCGCGCGGCGGGTGACGCCGTGACGCGGCTGGTCGAGATGGCCGATCGTTATCGGGCTTGACCGAAGCAATCGAAGGCGCCTTCCGCCGGCGCCTTTAACGGTCGGACAATGCGCTGGAAGTGCGGCCTCTGGTAGGGCTGTACGGACCTTTGCGCTCACGCTTCAGGCCTTCCGGGACGCTCTCGTCTGGGGCCTCGGTCTCGGGTTGGATCGCGCCGCCGGTCTGCTCACGCTGGCGCGGTGTGGTGTGCTCGGTCATTGGATGGGCGGAAGGCGCGACGACATTGTCATACGCGCCCTTACGGCGATCCACCAAGTCTTCGCGCCGCCGGTAATATGCAGCCTCTCCCGCGTAGGCAAAGCCGCCAGGCATCGGAACCTCGATATATTCCGCTTGCACGACTTCTTCCACTTGCGGGCCCGCGTGTTGTTTTTGCGGCATGGCCCCCTCCTGACGAGAAGTGGCGGCATTGGCCTGCTGTTTGACAACGCTCGTCTGGAACTATGGTTCGATGCATGAGCGCGCGGAGAAGCCGCTCAAGGATGTGCATGCGTCGCCTTTGATCTTGATCATGTTCGCGACGAGTTCCTCACGTTACACAACCTGTCTTTGACAGGTTCGGTGATTGCGCTTGTACCGCGAGCGGGCGGGCGCGGAGGCGAGGCGGACCATGCAAACGGCGATCTTTCAATGGAAGCCGTCGACGGGGTGGGCAACTGGTAAGATAGAGCCCGCTACCGTCGATCTTGTCGTCTATCTCGGCAGCCGAGCGACGCTGCTGACGACGCCAGTCTTCGAGCAACTCCGTGCCCTTTGTCCGCACGCGCTCCTTCTCGGTTGCTCGACCAGCGGGCAGATTGATGGCAGCCAGATCGAGGACGATGGCATCGCCGCCGTCGCGCTGCAGTTCCGCGCAACCGAGATCAAAGGCGTTTCTCGCAAGCTCGACGACGCCGCGCAATCGTATCAAGTCGGCGCGGAGATGGGCCGGGTGCTGGCCCGTCCGGATTTAGCTGGCGTCTTTCTCTTAGCCGACGGCTTGCGCTCGAACGGCAGCACGTTGGTAGCCGGGCTCGTTTCGCAGGTCGGTTCTGTTCCCATTACGGGTGGCCTCGCCGGCGATGGCGTTGAGTTTGCCGAGACGCTTGTGGGGCTCGACGGGGCGCCGCAGACCGGCATGGCGGCGGCTATCGGTTTCTACGGAAAGTCGATTCGCATCGGTCACGGCACGGCGGGTGGCTGGGACGTTTTCGGCCCGAAGAGACACATCACGCGCTCTCGCGGCAATATCTTGTTGGATCTCGATGGCCGGCCGGCGCTGGACCTCTACGAACGCTATCTGACCGAGGAGGATTTCAAGGCGCTCCCAGGCTCGGCTTTGTTCTTCCCCCTGCAAATCCACAATCCACAGCATCCCGAGCATGCCGTGGTGCGGAGCGTTCTCGGCGTCGATCTCAAGAACAAGACGCTTTCCTTCGCCGGTGAGATGCCGGAAGGCTGGGTGGCGCAACTCATGCGCGGCACGCTCCACCGTCTGGCCGAAGGGGCCGCGGAAGCGGCCACACAGGCCCGCGAAGGCTTGAAGAACGAACGCGACAGTGACGGTGTCGCCATCCTCATAAGCTGCGTCGCGAGACGCATGCTGATGGGTCAGCGTACTTTGGAGGAGATCGAGGCCGCGGGCACGATTTTGGGGGCCCACTTGCAGCGTATCGGGTTCTACTCCTACGGCGAGATCGCACCTCATGCCAAGTCGGGCATTTCCGATCTGCACAATCAGACCATGACGGTCACGACGATTACAGAGACGGCGGCTTGATCATGCAGAGTCTTTTCGAAAGACAAGTTGCGCAGGCGCGAAACGAGAAAGGTGATGTCGATCTCTCTAAGCTCGGCAAGTTGGTCGTGTCGGCTTACGAGGAGATGGATCACGACCTGCGTCGCACCAACCGTTCCATCGCGCAGATGATCGAAGAGTTGGGCGAGGCGCACGAGCAGCTCACAGATGCATTCGAGATTGTGCCGGAAGGAATTGCGCTGTTCGATGCTGAGGACCGTTTCGTTCTCTGGAATAAGCGCTTTGCGGAGCTTTATGACCGAACGGACGGCATCATTGGTCCGGGCGTGAGGTTCGAAGACGCGCTTCGCGCAGGGTTGTCGCAAGGCCAATATCCTGAAGCGGTCGGCCGCGAGGAGGAATGGTTGGCAGAACGGCTGGCCCAGCATCGGATGGATTCTGCTTGCCTTGAACAGCAGTTGTCTGGTGAACGATGGTTGCGCATCGAGGAGCGCCGCACCGCTTCGGGCGGCAGTATCGGCGTGCGGGTCGATATCACCGATTTGAAACGTCGGGAGGAGTCGTTCCGGCTGTTGTTCGAGAATAACCCTGTTCCGATGTGCGTCTGCGACTCTTCAAGTTTGAAGTTGATCGCGGTGAACGAGGCGGCGCTCGCGCATTATGGCTACAGCCGCAAGCAGATTGCGGATATGTCGCTCATTGACCTTCACCATCCGGATGAGCGCGAGGCTGCGCGCGAACTTGCCCGGACGAACGAAGTCAGCCAACAGAAGGGTGACGTGCGTCGGCACGTGAAGGCCGATGGTAGCGAGATCGAAGTCTCGATTTACTCCAAACCGCTGAGATATCACGGCACGCCAGCCACCTTGTTTGCCGCCATCGACGTCACCGAGCTGCGCAACGCGCAGCGCTTGCTTGAGGAGCAGAAGAGGCATCTGGATCTGGCGCTCGAGAACATGTCTCAAGGACTTTGCATGTTCGACGCGGAGGGCCATATCACGCTCTTCAATGGCCGCTTTGCGCAACTCATGCAAACGCCGGCGGCGACGCTCCGCGGCCAAACGTTCCGGGATCTCATTTACCGCCGGTACAAGGCGGGGAATTTCGATGGTGATCCGAACGAATTCATCGACAAGGTGATGGAGGACATGAGGCAAGGGCGCCAGACCCTCCGCGTTCGCGAGCTGTCCGGGGGGCAGACATTGCGGATCATCGATCAGCCGAAGAAAGACGGGGGTTGGGTCGCGACTGTTGAGGACATTACGGAGATCAAGAAGGCCGAGGCCGAGGTCTTGCGTCTGGCGCGTCATGACGCGCTCACCGATTTGCCGAATCGCACCTTGTTCAGGGAGCGTATGCAAGAGGCGTTCGAGCATGTCGCGCGCGGCCAACAGATTGCCGTGCACTGTCTCGATCTCGACCACTTCAAGGACGTCAACGATTCCCTCGGGCACCCAATTGGTGATCAATTGCTCGTAGCTGTCGCGAGCCGGCTGCGGGGTTGTCTGCGCGAGGGGGATACCGTCGCGCGGCTCGGCGGCGATGAGTTCGCGGTCATCCAGACGGGTCTCAAGAATGGTGCGCTCGGCGCGGAGGCGCTGGCGCGCCGTCTCATCGATGCTGTGAACGCCCCATTTCAGTTGAATGGCCACGAGATTGTCATCAGCGTCAGCGTCGGTCTATCGCTTGCGCCCGAGGATGCGTCCGACATCGATCAGTTGCTCCGAAATGCGGATATGGCGTTGTACAGGGCCAAGGCCGACGGTCGCGCCACATACAGGTTTTTCGAGCAGGAGATGGATGCGCGCGCTCAAGCGCGCCGCACCCTCGAGATGGACTTGCGTGCTGCCCTGATCAAAGGAGAGTTCGAACCGTACTTCCAGCCCATTTGCGCCGCGACCAGCGGCGACGTGGTCGGCTTTGAGGCGCTGTTGCGCTGGCACCATCCGACGCGCGGGTTGGTCGCGCCGGCGACCTTTATTCCCTTGGCCGAAGAGACGGGTCTCATTGTGCCGATCGGCGAGTGGATGCTGAGAAAGGCGTGTGCCGAGGCGGCGTCGTGGCCGCGGCCGGTGCGTATTGCGATCAATCTTTCGACTGTGCAGTTCAAGAGCAGGAATCTCGTCTTGGCCGTCGAGGATGCGCTGTTGTCCTCGGGACTCGCGTCCGAACGGCTCGAGCTGGAGATCACGGAATCGGTTCTGCTCGAAAACGACGACGCCAATATGAAGACGCTGCACCAGCTTCATGCGCTGGGCGTAAAGATCTCCATGGACGACTTCGGAACAGGTTACTCCTCGCTCAGTTATCTGCGGAGCTTTCCTTTCGACAAGATCAAGATCGATCAATCGTTCATCCGCGATATCGGATCGCGCGACGAGTCGATGGCCATCGTCCGCGCGGTGGTAGGAATCGGGAAGGCCCTTGGCATTATCACGACGGCAGAAGGTGTCGAAACCGAGAACCAACTCGCCTTCGTCCGCGCCGAAGGCTGCTCGGAAGTGCAGGGATATCTGTTCAGCAAGCCGGTCCCTGCAAGCCAGGTGCGTGAGCTGTTCGGCGAGACCGGCGGCCGCGCTGCCGTGGCCTAGGTTTCGCGATTCCGGTTTGACACCGTCGCGCCCCTTAAGTAATTGACTTGAAAGCGGTAACCGGGCTCCCTCATCGGCGGATCCTAGGTTCGACCTAGGGCGCCCACCAATGCTCCCCGAACATATTGGTGGTGTCCCGGACATTGCCGTAAGAACAAGACGTCGGGGGTGGGTAGGAGGCGCGCCGCGTGATCGCCATCGAGCAGCTTCGTTACGTCCGTCTGGGTACGCCCGATCTTGCGGCGGCGACCGATTTCGCCCAGCGCATCCTCGGCCTTCAGATCGTCGACAAGACGCCGGACCAGGTTTTCTTCCGGTCCGACTACCGCGACCATACGCTGGTCTATGCGCGTGCCGACAAACCCTCCTGCGCGGTGGCGCTCGAAGTGCGCGATGTCGAAACCTTGGCCGCGGCGGAAAAGGCCCTCGTCGCCGAAGGCTATAAAGTGACGCGCGGCACCGCAGAAGAAGCCGAGCGGCGCAAGGTCAAGCATTTCCTCTTCTTTGCAGATCGCAGTGGCAACGTGTTCGAGCTGGTCGTGCGCCCGCTGCAATCGGGCTGGCGTTATTTCCCCTCGCGCGATGCCGGTGTTCTCGGCCTGGAAGACGTCGCTCTGCGCTCGACCGCCAACGGTGCCGACGAGGCGCTGTGGACCAAGATTTTCAACGGCCGGGTGAGCGACTGGGTCGGCGAGGCGGCCTACATCCGTTTCGACGACGCGCATCACCGGATGGCGTTCCATCCCTCGAACCGCAATGGCCCGCTCGCCATCGAATATGCGGTCGAGGACGTCGATCTCTTGATGCAGAACAGTTATTTCCTGCGCGCGGCGCAGGTGCGTATCGTCGACGGTCCTGGCCGGCGCCCGGCCTCCAACCAATTGTTCCTCACCTTCACTGGCCCTGACGGCGTGCTGTTCAGCTATGTCGCCGAAGGCGCCAAAATCGCCGATGAAGAAAATCACCGGCCTCGACAATTCGCCAAAAAACGCCTTTCCTTCTGCGCGTGGGGCAGCGACTGCGAGATCCCGGAACTGCAGGGCTAGGAGCGCGACCATGATCAGGCTGCAGGACGTCTCTTACGTGCGTCTTGGCACGGCGGACCTCGAAGGTTCGACGCGCTTCGCCACCGAGTATCTCGGCCTGGAAGTGTCCGAGCGCAGCAAGGACGGCATCTACTTCAAGTCCGACGAGCGCGAGCACACGTTGTTCTATTTCGAGGGCGATCCGCGCGACCACGCCGCGGCTTTCGAGGTCGGCTCGCGCGAGGACCTGGAAAGCGCGGCGCGCGAACTGGAGGCGCTCGGCCACGCCGTTCATAGCGGCACCGCGGCGGAGGCCGAGGCGCGCAAGGTGAAGGACTTCATCGCCTTCAACGATCCGAGCGGCAACCGTATCGAGCTCGTCTGGCGGCCAGCCTATAGCGGCCAGCGCTATCACGGCCTGCGCGACGCCGGCATCACCGGCTTCAGCCACATCGGTCTGTGCAGCACCGATCCGGCGCGCGACGAACTGTTCTGGACCCGCGTCTGCAATGCCCGCGTCAGCGACCGCATCGGCGAAGCGCCGCTCCTGCGCATCGACGAAGTGCATCACACGATCGCGTTGTTTCCCTCGCCGACCAAGGGCATTCAGCACATCAACCATCAGGTCGAGAGCGGCGACGACGTGATGCGCTCGTTCAACTTCCTCAACGACCGTCAGGTGCGCATGGTGTTCGGTCCGGGGCGGCACCCGACGTCGTCGGCGCGCTTCCTTTATTTCGAAGGCCCCGACGGCATGGTGTTCGAATATTCGTCGGGCGTGAAGTCGATCGCCGACGAACTGCTTTATCGCGAGCACCAATATCCCTTCGATCCGAAGGGCTTCTGCAAATGGGGCGCCAAGCCCAATATCCCGGAATTCCAGAAGTAAGACCGCGGCGGTGTGCCCCGAACGGGGGCATGGCCTAGAACCCGCCGCGTCCGCCACCGCCCATTCCGCCGCCGCCACCACCTCTGCGGCCGCCACCGCGCGGCGCGCTCTTCTCGGGTGTGCCGCTGAGCTCCTGCGGCGTCACGCGGCAGTCGTGATTGCTGTCGTAGCGGACGATGAACGGGCTTGGCTTGTCGGTGAATTCTGCCCGGCTGACACGCCGATCGTGATTGTCGTCGAAATAAGAAAGATCGGCGTCGGCGAAGATCGGCTCCAACTTCTGGACGTTACGGAATTCGGCCGCGTCCAGGAAGCCGTCGGCATTCTTGTCGGCAAGCGTGAACAGGCGGTTCGTATATTGCCGCCATTCGTCGCAGGTCAGCGTGCCGTCGTGGTTCGCATCCCACCGCTCCATCGATGCGACGAAGGGGTCGGGGCCTTGCTTCCGCGGCGACAGGGCATCTGGCGTGGGCAGGCCGGACAGTTGCGCCTGCGACGGCGTGTGCAATAGCGAGAGTACGGCCGCCAGCGCCGCGAGCAAGAGGCGCAGAGCACGTGGGAAGGGCCGTCGAGGCCTTGCGGAAAAGCTCATTTGTATAACTCGCTCCAAAGAGTTTGCTGCAGTGAGATTTCCATTGCGGCCAAACTATGCTGCGCGCCGCGACCAGCCATCGATGTTACAAAGCGGAAACTAAAAATCCGGCGACGGTGTCCTGCGTCTGTCGCGGAGTCGCCGGCCGGCTGCGCAGGTCGCGGCAGAGGGTGGCGCTAAGATGTGCAATTTTGATCTATCGCCGGAGTTGCGTCGGACCGATTCTTAAGTATCATTTATAATACAAAGTTGCGCCGCGCCATTTCGGTGCGCACGGGTGAACATTATGGCTGAGCCCAAAGTCGTTATCGTCGGCGCCGGTCCGGTCGGATTGACCGCGGCGCTGTTGCTTGGCCGCAATGGCATTCCGGTGACCTTGCTCGAGGCCGAAGCGGCCGTGTCGGAGGAGTTGCGCGCCTCGACCTTCCATCCGCCGACGCTCGACATGCTGGCGCCTTACGGCATCACGGCGCGCATGCTGGCGGAAGGTCTCGTCTGTCCGACTTGGCAGATCCGTATGCACCCCTCCGGCGACCGCGCGGTGTTCGATCTTGCCGTGCTGGGCGAAGACACCGAACATCCGTACCGGCTGCAATGCGAGCAGTCGAAGTTCGGCCATTACCTTGTCGATGCGCTGCGCGACGTGCCGGCGGTGACGCTGCGCTTCTCGACGCGGCTCACAGGCCTGAGCCAGGACGGCGACAAGGTGCACGTGACGGCCGAGTCGGCCGGCGGCGAGGAGGTCTTGACGGCCGACTACGTCATCGGCGCCGATGGCGCCCGCAGCACGGTCCGCCGCTGTCTCGCCATCGAGATGGACGGCGACATCTATCCGGAAACGACGATCCTCGCGACCACGCACTTTCCGTTCCACGAACATTTGGACGGCCTGTCGAACGTCTCCTACTGCTGGAAGCCGAACGGCACATTCAGCCTGCTGCGGCTGCCCGATGTCTGGCGCGTCAGTCTGCATCCGCGCGAAGGCCAGTCGCCGGAGGAGGCGATGCAGCCGGAGGCGCAGCAGGAGATGCTGCACGACATCGTGCCGGATAGCGGATCCATCGAGGTGCTTCAGACACGGCCTTACCGCATCCACCGGCGCCTCGCGTCCACTTATCGCAAGGGCCGCGTGCTGCTCGCCGGCGATGCCGCCCACCTCAACAGCCCATCCGGCGGCATGGGCATGAACGGCGGCATCCACGACGCCTTCAATCTGTGTGAGAAGCTGATCGCCGTGCTGCGTGGTGAGGCGCGCGATGAACTTCTCGACCGCTACGAGCGCCAGCGCCGGCCGATCGCCGCCGAGGAGATCATCCAGCAGGCCGACCGCAACCGTTCGCGCATGCGCGAGCGCGATCCGTCGCGCCGACAGGCGATCCTGGAGGACCTGCAGCGCACAACGGCCGATTCCGCGAAGCTGAAGGCCTATCTGTTGAAGTCTTCGATGATCGACGGCCTCAGACGCGCCGCGACCATCGAGTAATTCCCTCCCACCATCCAGGCCGCCGGATTAGGAGAACCAATGACATTGAGACTCGTCCGGCTTTCGGCTGCCTTCGTGCTCGGGGTTGCGCTTGCCGTCGCATCGTTCGTCGTGCCTAGCGCGACCGCGGACGATCTTTATCCCACGCGACCGATCACCGTCCTCGTGCCGTTCCCGCCGGGTGGCTCCTCCGACATCGTCATGCGCATCGTGTCGCAGAAGGCGTCGGAAATCCTCAAGCAGCCGATCATCATCGAGAATAGGTCGGGTGGCGCCGGCAATGTCGCGGCCGCGGTGATCAAGCACGCACCGCCCGACGGCTATCTATTGATGATGGGGCACACCGGCACGCATGCGATCAATCCTTCACTCTACCCCAATCTCAACTTCGACCCGGTCAAGGACTTCCAGCCAGTCGTGCCGTTGATCTCGTTCAACAACATCCTGCTGGTGCCGGCCGACAGCCCGGCGAAATCGGTCAAGGACTTGGTCGCGCTCGCCAAGTCGAAGCACGAGGGGCTCAGCTACGGCTCGCAGGGCATCGGTACCGGCGGGCACCTGCTGGGCGAGTTGCTGGCGAAGCACGCGGGCATCAAGCTGCTGCATGTGCCGTATCGCGGCATCGCGCCGGCCGTGACCGACGCGGTGGCCGGCCGTGTCGACATGATCTTCTCCTCCTACATTTCGTCGGCCGGCTATATCGAAAGCGGCAAGCTGCGCATGCTGGCGACCAGCGGCACCACGCGGCATCCGCGCATTCCCGATGTGCCGACCATGGCCGAGGCGGGATATCCCGAAGTGCACATGGAGCAATGGTTCGGGCTCTTCGCGCCCGCCGGCACCCCGCGCGACATCGTCGACAAGCTCAACGGGGCTTATGTCAGCGCGCTGAACAGCGAGGCCGTCAAGGAGCGCGTGCTGCCTCAGGTCGCCACGGTCATCCCCGGCACGCCGGAGGATCTCGACGCCCTGATGAAGCGCGACATCGCGCGGCTGGGCAAGGTCGTGAAAGACTCCGGCGCCCAGGTGCCGCAGTAAGGCAGACAACAGCATGTCGCTTGAATACGCCCCCCGCGGTCTCGTCGGCATGCTGACGCCGCAGGCCAACACGACGGTTGAACCGGAATTCAACCTGCTGTGGCCCGACGGAGTTGCCATGATCAACGCGCGGCTGATGAGCGACGGCAAGTCGCTGAGCGCGCGGTTGATCGACTATTTCGACCAGTACGAGGCGTCGCTGCGGCAGTTCGCCAATGCGCCCATCGGCGCTGCGGCGGCGGCCTGCACCGGCGCATCGTATCTGGCGGGCCGGGTGCGGGAGGCGGCGCTGGTCGCGGATATCGAAGCCCGCCACGGCTATCCCTTCATCACCGCGGCACTGGCTGTGGTCGATGCCTTGAATGCGCTCGACGCCCGGCGCATCGGACTGGTGTCGCCTTATCCCGACGATCTCAATGCCGCGAGCGTCGCCTACTGGCGGACCCATGACTTCGAGGTGGTGGAGGTCGCGCGCACGCTCAACGACGACAGCACGTTTCACCCGATCTACAGCTTGAGCGGATCGAGCGCGGGCCGTGCCTTGCGGGAGCTCGAGCACAAGCCGCTCGATGCGATCATCATGCTGGGCACCGGCATGCCGACGCTGCGGCCGATTGCGGCATCGATCGGCTGGGCTGGCGCGCCGGTGATGTCTTGTAACCTGTGCCTCGCCTGGCGGGCCGTGACCGCGGTCGACAAGACGGCACCGAGCGCCGACACGCTTTTCCCCTGGTTGCAGGGCGAGCCCTGGGCCACGCGCCTCAGCGCGCCGCGATGACGCGGCGGATGTCGTCTTTGGGCTCCGCCCAGACGAGGTCGCCGCGATCCACCATATAATTGACGTGCGCTAGCACTTCGCTGAAGGCGAAGCTCATCTCGTGCGGCGTCAGCGTGTGGTGAAAGACGACCGGCACCAGTTCGGCGGCCGAATGCGGCGCGGTCGCGCAGGCTTCGGCGATGGCGGCGCAGCGTAATTCATGATGCGCGATCAACTCGTCGATGCGCACATGCAGCCGGTAGAACGGCAACTGGTGGCCGGGCAGGACGAAAGCATCTTCCGGCAGCGTCGCGCGCAGCGACTTCAACGAGCGCAGATAGAGACCAAGCGGATTGCCTTCGGGGTCCACGGCCCAGACGCTGATATTCGGTGAGATCTTCGCCAGCACCTGGTCGGCGGAGAGAAACAGCTTCTCTTCCCTACAATAGAGCATCACCTGCTCCGGCGCATGGCCGTCGCCGGTGAGCACCGCGAAGGACCGGCCGCCGATCTTGAGGGTGTCGCCCGCGACGATGCGGCGAAAGGTGCGCGGCAGACCGGTGACCATGGTCAGGTAGTCGTGGCCGCGCGTCGAGACGAGACGCGTCGTTTCCGCATCCAAACCGTGGCGCAGATAGAAGTCGCGATAGACGTCGGCCTCGAGCGCGCCGGGGCTGAGCGAGATGTTGTCGCAGCCGAGATAGCTCGTCTCGCTGGTCACCAACGGCACGTCGCAGCGCTGCGTGAGCCAGCCGGCGAGGCCGATATGGTCCGGATGATAATGCGTGACGATCAGACGCGTCAGTTTGCGGCCGCGCAACGGGCCGGCGAGCAGTTCCTCCCAGATCGCGCGGGTGAGGTCGTCGCCGAGGCCGGTATCGACCGCGGCCCAGCCGTCGCCGTCCTCGATAAGGAAGATGTTGACGTGGTTGAGCCGGAACGGCAGCGGGATGCGGGCCCAGAGGATACCGGGCACGATCTCGATCACTTGGCCGGGCTCGGGCGGAACGGGCAGGGGGAAGTGCAGGCTGCTTTCAGGCTTGTTCATGCCTTTTCTCTTAAGCCCTTATCGACCCGTGGGCGAGCCCCGGAAATGCATGCCGGCCGCCGGGCCGCACTATAATTCCAGCGCGCCTGTGCCGCGCTAACTTAAGCGTGTATGATTGAATAGCCGCAGGCTCTCTTCACCTCTCCCATAGGGAGAGGTCGACGCGCGAAGCGCGTCGGGTGAGGGGTTACGAAACTCGAAAGTCAGGAGCCCCCTCACCCCAACCCTCTCCCCGCAGGGGAGAGGGAGCCCGCCGTGCATGTGGCAGACACGTCAATCCAACCCGGCTTCACACCGCCGCGAGGCTCGCGGGCGTGCCCACGCGCGCCTGGAAGCGCGGCAGCACCTCGCGCATCAGTCGCTCCATCGAGGCGCGCACGATCGGCTGCGCCAGCAAGCCGAAATTGTGCAACGTTGAGACATGACGCACGCCCATGCGATGGAGCGCGACGAGTTTGTCGGTGACGGTCTCGACCGAGCCGAACAGATGCAGTCCGTTCTTCATCGCATCGTCGTAGGTCGATTTGCGTGCGTAGAGGCGCGTATCGACGTAGAGGTCGAAGGACTTCTCGGCATCGCGGCGCGCGGCGGCGTCGCTCTCGGCGACATGGGTGTGCAGCGTCACCACGGTGTCGTCGTCGTTCGCGGCCACGCCGATCTCGGTCTTGCCGCGCCGGTATTCGGCGACCAGATCGCCGATCTGGTCGAAGTGCTCGAGTGAGGCGTAAGGCACGCACATCAGATTGTTGCCCTGTTTGCCGATGTGGAAAGCCGCCTCACGCCGCAGCACCGCGACATAGATCGGCACCTCACGCTGCACCGGCACGACGTTGAGCGCCACGGCGTCGATGTTGCTGAACTTACCCTTGGCGGTGACGCGCTCGCCGGCGAGCAACCGCCGCACGATGGCGAGGTTCTCGTCGAAGCGATCGCGCTTCTCGGCCGGATCAATAGCGTAACCGGCGAATTCATGCGGCAGATAGCCGGAGCCGACGCCGTAGACGAGGCGCCCGCCGGAGAGCACGTCCACCATGGCGTAGCTCTCCGCCACGGTCAGCGGGTTGTGGAAGGTGAGG
>Ga0255338_1003141_pt1 | contig 20819 bp, 16 predicted proteins | sample MeOH1_35cm_T4_19_FD_203715 | JGI IMG/M metagenome (GOLD analysis project Ga0255338, IMG submission 203715) | Sandy soil microbial communities from University of British Columbia, Vancouver, Canada - MeOH1_35cm_T4_195 | ecosystem: Engineered > Artificial ecosystem > Sand microcosm > Unclassified ...
CTGCACAAAATTATAACTGTCGGTACGGTTAAGCGGTTTATTGGCAATCACCCGCCTGATCAACTCTACCGCCGGATTACCCTTGTTCCGATAGGGTGCCCTTTTACGCGTGGTTACCGTAACACTGTTGATCGCTTTGGGATCAGTTTCCATTTCAAAATTGATGGTCTGCGTTGTACCCGGCACAATCGGTTTCAGGATGGTCAGATAACCCACATAGGTTACCTGCAGCATCGCAATTTTACCGGAGGATGTCAGCTTATATCTTCCCAGGCTATCGGTTACTGTTCCGCGGCCGCCTTTCAGCACCACACTTACATATTGAAGTGGTTGTTTGCTATAAATATCGGTAACCACGCCCTGCACTACGGTTTGTGCAAAGCCGTGTATGATTCCGGTGAATATGATCAGTACCAGCAATACCCCTCTTCTCAATTGTTTACTTGTCATTTTTTATTATTTAAACACGAATCTTTTTTGCAATACATAATTATACAACACTCCTACCGCCAGCGATACCGTAGCTTTTGACACTACATAGCTGTAACCGGCAAAATGTGTCAGTAAAAAAACACCACCTGATACCAGTACCAGGTTTCCTATCCAGACCAGGATATAACGCAAGGCCTGGAAGTGAATTTTTTTACTCTTTGCTTTGAATACCCAGGAGCGGTTCATCAGAAAATTCACCACTCCCCCGCTGATCGTTCCCAACACACTGGCCAGCAGGTACCAGCAGCCAAACACTTCTTTTAATACAATGGTCATTGTAAAATCCACCAAAGTGGCCGTGATAGATGCTGCCTGTGCTTTTACAAATGTTGCCATGCAATAATTACTACTATCAGTTGTAACAATAGGTTGGTATATACACCCGCCAGTATATCGTCTGCCATTACACCCCAACCTCCGGGCAACGATTCTGCTTTTCGGATATACAGCGGTTTTACAATATCAAAAAAACGGAACAACACCAGTGCCGCCAGTATCCAGGGCCAGCTGACCGGTATAAAGAGCAGGCTGATACACATACCTGCTGCTTCGTCAATCACCACCCGGTTGCTGTCTTTACCCCAGTCTTTCTCTACTACATACGCCGCCCATATTCCGATAACGATGATGGCTGCCGTAGCAGCTATCATCGTTTCTTCTGTAACACCAGATACTACCGCCTTCCACCAGGCAAAACAGGTTACCATAGCGGCTACCGTTCCACCGCCTTTGATATACCCGATGCCGAAGCAGCTGGCTGTTATTTTAGGCAACTGCATCATAAAGCTTCTACCAGATCCTGGTAGTAATCCAATCCCAGGTGTGTGATCAGATCCTCACCCATCATATGGCGAAGGGTATTCTGCAGTTTGATCAGTTGTTTGAAAATATCATGCTCCGGACGCAGACCGGGTGCAGTTTGCGGCGATTTGAAATAGAAGGACAACCATTCCTGGATGCCCGACATATCTGCACGTTTGGCCAGGTCCATGAACAGGGCCAGGTCTAACACGATGGGCGCTGCCAATATCGAATCGCGGCAAAGGAAATTGATCTTGATCTGCATGCCATAACCCAGCCATCCGAAGATGTCGATATTGTCCCAGCTCTCTTTATTATCGCCATGCGGCGGATAATAGTTGATACGCACTTTATGGTACAGATCGCCATACAGGGCCGGATTGATCTCCGGCTGCAGGATATCTTCCAGCACACTGAGTTTGGAAACCTCCTTGGTTTTGAAATTATCCGGATCATCCAGTACCAGTCCATCGCGGTTACCCAGGATATTGGTAGAGAACCAGCCGCGAACACCCAATGCACGCGCGTGTAAACCCGGCGCCACAATGGTTTTCATCAGTGTCTGCCCGGTTTTAAAATCCTTGCCGCTGATAGGTGTACCGGTTTCTTTGGCCAGCTCAATCAACGCGGGAATATCGCAGGTAAGGTTAGGCGCGCCATTGGCAAACGGAACACCCAATGTAAGTGCGGCATACGCATAGATCATACTGGGCGAAATAGCCGGATCATTGTTGCGCAAACCTTCTTCAAAAGATTCGATGGTCTGGTGCACGGCTGACTCTTCAATATATTTTTCTGTAGAGCCGCACCACACAATTACCACGCGACTGCAATCATGTGCCTCTTTGAAGTTTTCGATGTCTTTCATCACTTCTTTGGCCAGGTCATGCTTCGTTGCGGCTGTTTTAATGTGTGAACCATCGAGGTTTTTCACATAAGATTTATCAAACACCGCTTTCATGGGTTTGATGGCTTCCAGTTCGGGTTTGATGGAATGTAGTAAACCGGGTTCCAGCACTTTGGCATTCATGGCGGCCTCGTACACGTTATCAGAATATACGTCCCATCCGCCAAAAGCGATCTGGTTGAGACCGGCCAGTGGCACAAAATCTTTGATCAGCGGATAACGGTTCTCCGTACGTTTACCCAAACGGATATTACCCATCTGTGTAAGCGCACCAATAGGTTGTGCTAATCCTTTGTTCACCGCAATAACACCGGCGATCATTGTGGTAGCCACTGCTCCCAAACCGGGTAACAGGATTCCTAATTTTCCATCTGCAGGTTGAATCTGTTCTTTCATATATTTTTGTTTGTTGGTGTTGATTTTTCCAGGATACAATTCATTACAGCGAATCCGCTTTTAATCCACGGATCAGAATGGCCATGATCGATTCCATACGGGGTTCCAGTCTGGCATAACGGGCCTCGATAAACATATCCCGCTCCAATCCACGCAGCGAACTCACCATCACCGATGGCAGAATGCCCAACTCCTTCCCTATCACTTTACTGAATTCACCATTACTGATCCCGTATTTCAGGATCTCTTTCACCAGTTTGATCTCCTGGGTATCGTATTCTGTATGCAAATGTTTCATGCAATGCAGGTTCTCCTGCATCTCGCCCTTTACTATCTTGTATAGATTGGCGCATTTCTGAACGGCTTTGATCTTGGTAAGGGTGAACGCGCGCAGTTTGTCTTCTGCCGTAACCGCTTTAGCTACCGCCTGTTTTACCTGGTTAAACACTTCGCCCATCTCCTTCAGGATCACGGCATCGAAGATCTCTTCCTTACTGCAGTAATAATAATAGAGTGTACTCTTACCCTTACCCATGGCTTTGGCAATGTCTTCCATGGTGGTCTTCTTCACGCCATATTGCCTGAACAGTTGCTGTGCTTCCCGCAGGATCTCTTCACGGATGATATCATCTTTTGTTGGAATCATACTTTCGACCAAAATCGTTTTTCGGTCCAAAATTACGTCAAAAGTACATACCGCAGCAACCGTTTATCAAATTATCCCATACGCGATGCAAAAACTTTCATCAGGTCGCAGAAAAACTGTACACTCTCGAGGGGCAGGGCATTGTACATACTTACACGTACACCACCTACTGTTCTGTAGCCTTTCACTCCTACCATACCTTCCTTTTTACAGAGGTCGAGAAAGGGTGCTTCCAGCGCGGGGTCGCTGAGGAAGAAAACCGCATTCATCTGGCTACGATCTTCCCTGGCTACCAATGCCTTAAACACTGGCAGGCTGTCGATGCTGTTATATAATAACGTAGATTTTTCGATGGTTCTTCTCTCCATTTCGGCCAGTCCGCCCTGTTCCAGTATCCAGCGCAGGGTTAACATACTTACATATACGGCAAAAACGGGTGGTGTATTCATCAGTGAGCCGGCTTCGATATGTTTCTGGTAGTCCATGATGGTAGGAATCCGGCGACGGATCTTACCGAGGATCTCTTTTTTCACCACCACCAGGTTCACACCTGCTGCACCCATATTCTTCTGGGCACCGGCATAGATCAGCGAAAACTTTTTAAAATCCATTGGTCTGCTGAAAATATCACTGCTCATATCAGCCACCAGTGGTATAGATGTATCCGGAAACTGGTGCCACTGGGTACCTTCTACCGTATTATTAGACGTGATATGCAGGTACCGGGCATCTGCCGGAATCATCAGTTGCTTCTGTATATAGGTATGTTGTTTATCCGAACTATCGGCCACCACTTGCACATTTCCGAAAAGGGAAGCTTCTTTGGCCGCTTTTTTGCCCCAAATGCCGTTATCGCAATAAGCGGCTGTTTGCCCTTCATCCAGCAAGTTCATTGGCACCTGCATAAACTGGGTAGTGGCCCCGCCATGCAAAAACAATACTTCATAACTATCATCCAGTTGCATCAGTTTTTTGACGGAGCTGATGGCTTCGTTCAATACCTCCCCAAACCAGGGCGTACGGTGCCCGATCTCCAGTATGGATAAACCGGTATCATTGAAGTTGAGGATAGCCCTGGAAGCCTCTTCCAGTACAGATTGCGGTAGAATAGAGGGACCTGAATTGAAATTATGCAGTTTCATATCGATTGCTTGAGAAGCGAAAGTAAGGAATTCGGGAGACGTGAATCGTGAGGCGTGAGTGGTCAGTAGTGAGTAGGCAGTTGCGATAGGGGCAGTTCCTGCTAGTTCGTTCAAAGTGGCCGAACAAACCGGTCCCAACGCACGATTCATCCCTCGCCACTCAGTACCGGCTATTCACCCGCTACTCATGCACATCCGTAACCCCACCCGATACAGTATACTTCATCGCATCTGCCGCACTTACATGGGGCAGTAAGCGGATCCGTTCGCGGGGAACGATATAAGTAATACCGGATATAGCGTAAGAATGCGGCACGTATACCGTTACATGCTCCTGCATGCCGAATTCGTGGGCATTCTGCTGGGTAATAAACCCGATCCGCCACACTTCGGGGGCATCTACATTGACCAGCACGGGTTTGTCGAATTTCTTTTTATTGCCGGCAAAAGCTTCCAGGAAATCCTTTACGGAAGAATAGATGAATTTGATGCCGGGTGTTTTCTCCAGCACTGTATCCAGCAAAGTTACCAGGCGGCCAACCACAAACAGGGAAGAAACCCAGCCCACAAATAATACCAGCGCAATCACCACCACAAAACCCAGTCCGGGAATCTTATTGATATGACCGGCCGCATCTTTGGTAAGCAGATCCGGCGCCAGTGTGTACACAATATTGGGAAGGATGCCATCTACGAAGTTGAAAAGTCCTACTACCACCCAAAGCGTAATACCGATAGGTGCCAGTACAATCAGTCCCTGGAAAAAAAACTGCAGTAGTTTTTTCAGGTAAAAACGGATGGTAACACGGGGTTGCGGCCTTCTCATGTAAAACAGATTAAGCTGTAAAGTAAATAAGAAATCAGGATTTGGACGGCTTTATTAGGCTGTTCCGCTCACAGAAACCAGCGGGAACTAACATCAGTAAGCATTTGCAGGCTTCATTCATCCATTCCAGCAACCGTTTAACACAAAAATAATAAAAAAAACAGGTTGGAAACTTTGGTCACAATTTGAGTTTCCATAGTTTTGCTGTCCCTCATTGAAAAATTAATATGGAACCAAGAGAGCGAATAGCCAATAAGGCCCACGAGCTGTTTATGCGGTACGGGATCCGTAGTGTAAGCATGGACGAAGTGGCCAGCCAGCTGGGCATGAGCAAAAAGACTATTTATCAGTTCTATGCAGACAAGGACTCACTGGTAGCAGATGTGATTGATATTGAACTGAATGCAAGTCAATGCGAGTGCACCCAGCACAAAGCCAAAAGTGAAAATGCCATACACGAAGTATTCATGGCTGTGGATATGCTACAGGAAGTACTGACCAAGATGAACCCGAATGTGCTGTTTGACCTGGAGAAATACCATCCGGTGGCATTCAAAAAACATAACGAGTTCAAAAACAAGTTCTTATACACTATCATCAAAGAAAACATGGAATGGGGTAAACGGGAAGGACTGTACCGCGAAGAAGTGAATACAGAGATCATGGCCCGTTTCCGTTTAGCGGCTACGTACCTGGTATTTAACCCGGAAATGTTTCCGGTGGGCAAAAACGGTCTTCCGGCCGTAGTAACAGAAATAACCGATAATTTTTTATATGGCCTTGCAACAGCCAAGGGCCAGAAACTGATTCAGAAATACAAGCAACAAAGACTAAAATCCGTTTAGCTTATGAACAACAGAGGAGTTACAAGAATTGCATCCCTGGTTTTGGTGTTGATGACAGGCATTTCGCTTGCCTATGGCCAAACACCCACAAAACATGCATTCACCATTCAGCAGGCCGTAGAATACGCTGCCAAGAACAATGTACAGGTGAAGAATGCTTTGCTCAATATCCAAAGCCAGCAACAGACCAACCGCGAGATCACCGCAGCTGCTTTACCTAACATCACGGGATCAGCGGGTATTACCGATTACATCAAGATCCCTACCTCACTGTTACCGGGTGAAATCTTTGGTCAGCCGGCCGGAACCTATATCCCGGTCCAGTTCGGTACCAAGTACAACTCATCCGCCACCATCCAGTTACAGCAACTGCTGTTCGACGGGCAGGTATTCATTGCGTTACAGGCAAGGGCCACTTCGATCGAATTCCAGACCAAAAACAAGGAAGTGACCGAAGAAGTGATCAAAACCAACATTCACAAGATCTATTATCAACTGGTGTTAAGCAAAACGCAATTGGATCTGCTGGATGCCAACATCGCCCGCCTGGAGAAACTGAAACATGATGCAGGTGAACTGTACAAGAACGGTTTTGCAGAGAAGCTGGATCTCGACAAGATTTCTGTACAGCTGGCCAACCTGCAAACCGAAAAAACCAAAGCACTGAACAGCATCAGCATCGGCTACCTCGGCTTAAAAACCCTGATGGGCATGCCGGTAAAAGACACCCTGGTGCTGACAGATAAGATCAGTGATGAACAGGTGAAAGAAGACTTTTCGAATGATACCGCTTATCAGTATACAGACAGGAAAGAGTTCCAGTATCTTTCGCTGGGTAAGAAACTGAACGAATTCAACATCAAACGTTATCAGTTGAGCTATATCCCTACCCTTTCACTGACCGGCTCTTATAGCAAAAATGCACAGCGGAACAAGTTCGATATTTTCGGAAAAGGAGATTGGTTCACGACCTCTTATGTAGGACTGAATCTCTCTGTTCCCATTTTTGATGGTTTTGCACGCAGTTCCCGCATCAAACGTTCCAGGATCGAGCTGAAGCAGACAGAGAACCAGCTGGATAACCTAAAACTGGCCATTGACAGTGAAGTGGAACAGGCGAAGATCAATTTCAAATCGGCGCTGGCTACCATGATCACACAGAAAAAGAACATGGAACTGGCAGAAGCGGTATACAACCAGACCAAAAAGAAATTTGAAGTGGGTACGGGTTCCAATACCGAGATCACTGCTGCACAGACAGACCTGGTAACGGCACAAACCAATTATATCAGTTCTTTGTACAGTGCCATCATTGCCAAAGTAGATTACCAGAAAGCAACCGGAAAATTATAAAACCAACAACTATTAAATCTTAGGATATGCAAAAGTTCATACAAGTTATTTTACTCACCAGTTCCCTTGTTCTCGCCTCCTGTGGTAATAACACTGAGAGCAGCGGATCTCTATCTGCCAAGAAAGCCGAACTGGAGAAACTGAAAAAAGAACACAATACCGTGGCCGACAAGATCAAGGCCCTGGAAACAGAGATCGCCAAACTGGATACGTCTGCGCTAAAAGAAGATGTGGCCAAACTGGTGGGCACAGCTGATATTACTACGCAGAACTTCTCCCACTATATAGACCTGCAGGGCAGGGTAGATGCCAATGACATCTCCTATATCTCCCCCCGTTTGGGCGGCGGACAGGTACGTGCCGTGTATGTGAAAAGAGGCGACTATGTAAAAAAGGGGCAATTACTGCTGAAGCTGGATGACGCGATTGTAAAACAGCAGATCGCTGCTTCGCGCCAGAACGCAGAAGCGCTGAGAACCCAGCTCGGTTTTGCCAAAGATGTATACAACAGAAGAAACAATCTCTGGAAGCAGGGCATTGGTACTGAGATTGAATTGATCAGTGCCAAAACCAATGTAGAAGGACTGGAAAAACAGGTGAAAGCGGCGGAAGAATCTATCAAAGTACAGCAGGAGCAGCAGAGCGGTACCAATGTGTACAGCGATGTGGAGGGTATTGCGGATGAAGTGAATGTACGTGTTGGAGAACTGTTCACCGGTTTTGCGGGTACCTTACCACAGATCAAGATCGTGAATACAAAAAGCCTGAAAGTGGTAACCGATGTTCCGGAGAACTATAGTGGCAAGATCAAACAGGGTTCTGTGGTGGTAGTTGCATTACCGGATATAGACAAGACTTTCAACACCAGCATCTCTGTTTCAGGTAAAGTGATCGATCCGAATAACCGCTCTTTCCGCGCAGAAGCTTCTTTGCCATCTGATCCGGCTATCCGCCCTAACCAGATTGCCATGGTGCGGATCCTGGATTACAGTGCCGTAAATGCCATTGCCATTCCTGTGAATACGGTTGGAACCGATGAAAAAGGCAAATACGTATATGTATCCGTATCAGAAAGCGGCAAACTGGTTGCCAGGAAAAGACAGATCCAGGTAGGTGAATTATACAATGCGCTGATTGAAGTGAAATCCGGATTACAGGCCGGCGAGAAACTCATCACCGAAGGATTCCAGAATATTTACGACGGACAGTTATTGAGGACGAAATAATCGGGAGTGGTGAGTTGTCAGTAGTGCGTATAAACACTTACAACTCACTACCGACGACTCACGATTTACGTTTCACGAACCAAGCTGACTACTTAAAAAAATATAACATGCATCCATTCATAGAAGGCATCGCCAAAAAATTCAAAGAGTTCAAACCTACCAGTTGGGCTGTTGATAACCGTACGGCGATGTATATCATCACCATACTGATCTCATTGTATGGACTGAACAAATTCAATACATTGCCCAAAGAGCAGTTCCCCGATATCGTGGTACCTACCATCAGTGTAAGTACCGTGTATTTCGGAACCTCGCCCAAAGACATGGAAAACCTGGTAACACGCCCGATCGAGAAACAATTGAAAGGGATCAGTGGTGCCAAAGTAAAAAAGATCCAGTCTACCTCACAGCAGGATTTCTCACTCATCATTGTTGAGTTTGATACCGACGTAAAAACTGAAGTTGCCAAGCAGAAAGTTAAAGATGCGATAGACAAAGCGCAGACCGATCTGCCTACCGACCTGACCCAGTTACCCAACGTACAGGAATTCGATTTCAGTGAAATGCCCATCATGTATGTGAACGTGAGCGGCGATTACGATGGTATGACGCTGAAAAAGTATGCCGACAATATGCAGGATCACTTTGAAGAACTTACCGAGATCAGCAGGGCCGATATTGTGGGTGCACCCGAAAGGGAGATCCAGATCAACGTGGATCCTTTTAAAATGCAGGCTGCCAAACTTTCGTTCACCGATATCTCCAACGCCATCAGTTACGAGAACCGCGATATCAGCGGTGGATTGATAGAAGTGGGTGAGATGAAAAGGACCATCCGTGTAAAAGGACAGTTTACGTCCGCCCTTGAGATGCGCAATATTGTGGTGAAGAACTTGCAGGCCGCGCCTATTTACCTGAGAGATGTAGCTGAGATCATTGACACGGTAAAAGAAACAGAAAGTTTTGCCCGCCTGGATGGCAAGAATGTGGTAACTCTCAATATCATTAAAAGAAGCGGGGAGAACCTCATCAATGCGGCAGACAAGATCAAAGCGATTGTGGATGAGATGAAAGAGAGACAGGAACTGCCCCCCAATCTGAAAATTGTTATCACCGGCGACCAGAGTGTAAAAACCAAAACCTCTTTTAATGAGCTGGTTAATACCATCGTGATCGGCTTCGTGCTGGTATTATTGGTATTGATGTTCTTCATGGGTGTAACCAACGCCTTTTTTGTGGCGTTGAGTGTACCGTTAAGTGTGTTCGTAGCCTTCCTCTTTCTACCGGCGGCCGACTCGATCGTGGGAACCCATGTAACCCTCAACTTCATCGTACTCTTTGCCCTGCTGTTCGGCTTGGGAATTATTGTGGATGATGCCATTGTGGTGATCGAGAATACGCACCGGATTTATAACAACGGAAAAGTAAGGATCCAGCGGGCGGCAAAAGAAGCAGCGGGTGAAGTATTCATTCCCGTACTGGCCGGTACATTAACCACGCTGGCTCCGTTCTTCCCGCTATTGTTATGGAAAGGGATCATTGGAAAATTCATGATCTACCTGCCTACCATGCTGATCCTGACACTGGCAGCATCTCTCATCGTGGCTTTTATCATGAACCCCGTATTTGCGGTAAGCTTCATGCGTCCCGATGGAAGGGAATTTGATAAGCCGAAAAAAGAAGTTTTCAGAAACCCGTTCTTCTGGGCCATGATCTCTTTAGGTATTCTCTTCAACCTGGCCGGATGGCATGGCTTTGGTAATTTCCTGCTGGTAATGGCTGCCTTCATGGTGCTGAACCGCTTTGTGCTGCGCGATATGATACATACTTTCCAGGAAAAGGTATTGCCGAACCTGATGAACAAGTACGAGAAAATGCTGCATTGGGTATTAAAGGGGGCACGTCCGGCAAGACTGATGCTTTGGTTATTCCTCTTATTCCCTATCGCTTTATTCATGCTGATATTGCGGAATAACCCCAAGCCGTTTTTCCCCAGCGGAGATCCGAACTTTGTATATGTATACCTGAAAATGCCGATCGGTACCAAAACAACGGCAACCGATTCGGTTACCCGTATCCTTGAATCAAGGGTGTACAAAGTACTGGACAAAGAATTACCCGGTAAAGAAAACGCGATCGTAGAAAGTGTGATCGTGAACGTTGCCGTGAGTGCCAACAACCCGAGAGATAATAACCGCAGTACCCAGAGTAACCTCGGAAGGATCCAGGTTTCTTTTGTGGAATTTGAAAAACGACATGGCAAATCCACCGCTCCGCTGATGGCTGCCATCCGTGATCAGATGAAGGGAATTCCCGGTGCTACGATTGAAGTAAAACAGGAAGATGCCGGTCCGCCAACAGATCCTCCGGTAAACATTGAAGTGAGCGGTGATAATTTTGACGAGATCGCCAAAGTAGCATACGATCTGCAGAATCACCTCGACACCAACCGGATCAACGGTATTGAAGGATTGAAAATGGATGTAGACCTCCAAAACCCCGAAGTAACTATCAATATTGACCGTGAAAGGGCTTTACGCGAAGGTATCAGCACCGCACAGATCGGTATGGAGATCCGTGCCGCCGTATTCGGAAAAGAAGCCAGCAAACTGAAAGATGGTGAAGATGAATACAAGATCCAGATCCGTTATAACCAGTTACAGCGTAACAATATCAACGATCTGATGAATATGCGCATCACTTTCCGTGATATGAGCACCATGGGTATCAAACAGGTTCCGCTGAATGCAGTGGCAACGGTTGACTATACCAATACCTCCGGTGGCGTAAAACGTAAGAACGTAAAACGGACCATTCAGTTGCAATCCAATGTAACCGATCCATCCTTAACCGGACCAATCAATGCTGAATTGGCCAAGAAGATCGCAGAGTTCAAAGACAAAACAAGGATCCCTTCGGATGTAACCATCAAACAGACGGGTGAAGGAGAGCAACAGGCCGAAACCATGAGCTTCCTCGGAACCTCTATGTTATCTGCCTTGCTGCTCATCTTCCTGATCCTTGTACTACAGTTTAACAGCCTGAGTAAACCGTTCATTGTATTAACAGAGATCTTCTTCTCCATCATCGGGGTACTGATCGGTTATGCCATCACCGGCATGTCTATGGCCACCATCATGGTAGGTGTAGGCATTATCGGTCTGGCGGGTATCGTGATTAAAAACGGGATCCTGCTGATCGAGTTCACCGATGAACTGCGCGGCAGAGGATACAAAACAAGGGCCGCCGCTATTGAGGCCGGAAAGATCCGGATCATACCGGTAATGCTGACGGCATTAGCCACTATGCTGGGACTGTTGCCATTGGCAGTAGGATTCAATATCGATTTCGTTTCCCTGTTCACCCATTTTAATCCGCATATTTTCATTGGCGGTGATAGTGTGGTATTCTGGGGACCACTGAGCTGGACCATCATTTTCGGTCTGATCTTCGCTTTCTTCTTAACACTGGTAATGGTACCAAGTATGTACCTGATCAGTGAAAGACTGAGAAGACCGATGGAGAAATTCTATGGTACCAAGTATGTGGCGCTATTAGGTTTCACCGGACCGTTCTTCTTCATCACCGTAGGTATCATGTTCCTCGTAAGAAGAATCCAGGGTAAAAAAGTATGGCTGGGTAAAATGAAAGATTCACCGGCTAAATAAGATACAGTTGTATGTTGGTTTTATCTTATCATAAGCCGCCTCCGTTTCGGGGGCGGTTTTTTGGGGAGAATTAGCGGATGGCGGATTACGGATGGCAAATTAACGGATTTCGGATTGGGATTTGTTGATAAAATCCGCGAATCCGTCATCCGCTAATTCGTGAATGGCCCCGCTCATCCCGAAAAAATTTTTACACCCGCTATCCCTTTCTTACATTCATCAAAACAAAAAAAATGTTACAGAACCACGAAATAGACTATCGCATTTTTGGAGAAGAAATGCAGTACGTAGAAGTTGAACTGGACCCCAATGAAACGGCCATTGCAGAACCCGGGGCTTTTATGATGATGGATGACAATATCCAGATGGAAACCTTATTCGGAGATGGCAGCCAGCAGCAGAACAGCAGTTTTCTCGGTAAACTATTGAATGCCGGTAAACGGGTACTCGTAGGTGAAAACCTGTTCATGACCGCTTTTACCAATGTGGGTAATGGAAAAAGAAGTGTCAGTTTTGCCTCTCCTTATCCCGGTAAGATCATACCGTTGGACCTGGCCCGTTACGGAAACAGGGTGGTATGTCAGAAAGATGCCTTTCTGTGTGCGGCCAAAGGTGTCAGTATCGGTATCGAGTTCCAGCGTAAACTGGGCACCGGTTTGTTTGGCGGCGAAGGTTTTATCATGGAAAAACTGGAAGGCGATGGAATGGCTTTTCTGCATGCCTGCGGACATGTAATCGAGCGTCGTTTAATCCCCGGCGAAACACTGCGCATCGATACCGGTTGTATCGTTGGTTTCACCAACGGCATTGATTATGATATCCAGTTTGTAGGCGGTATCAAGAATACCATATTCGGCGGCGAAGGTTTATTCTTTGCTACCCTGCGGGGTTCCGGAACAGTCTGGATCCAAACCCTGCCCATCAGCCGTCTGGCCGGTAGAATATTACGTTATGCCACTACCAGCCGCAAAGAAGAAGGCAGCATTCTCGGCGGTATCGGCAATATACTTGACGGAGACGGTTGGAGATAACCCACACACACCTTATAGAGCCACAGGTTCGCAGATAGAACGGTCATCTGCGGATTCGTGGCTTTAATTTTCCTGCGGGAAAGCAGATGCGATTCAGAAATAGGATTTACCTTACAGGCATTTATCGCCCCAAAGGAAATTTACTGCATTGAAAAGACTTCTCTCCCTCACTGGTCTGCTCCTGTCGCTGACCCTTACTGCCCAGAAAAAGAACGACGCTTTCCGCTTACCCATTCATCGTACCAATGCCGCTGTTCAGGTGGATGGTTCCATCAATGACGCTGCCTGGGAAAAAGCGGAACGGGCCGATCAATTTTACATGGTACTGCCCATGGATACCAGCATGGCCACTGTACCCACCGATGTGCGGATGTGTTACGATGATCATAACCTCTATATCATCGCCATCTGTTACAAAAAGATCCTGGGTGCCAACATGGTGGAATCGCTCAGAAGGGATTTCAATTTCGGCAAGAATGATAATTTCATTTTTTTCATCGACCCCTTTGAAGACCAGACCAACGGTTTCACATTCGGCGCCAATGCCGCAGGTGCCCAGTGGGATGCCACTTTATACGAAGGAGGAAAAGCCGATCTGAACTGGGACAACAAATGGACATCTGCCGTTACCGATCATCCCGATCGCTGGATCTTTGAGGCGGCCATCCCTTTTAAAACCATCCGTTATAAAAAAGGGATCCGGGAATGGGGCATCAATTTTAGCAGGAACGATCTGAAAACAACGGAAAAATCGAGCTGGGCACCGGTACCCCGGCAATTCCCCACAGCTTCATTGGCTTATACAGGGGTTTTGGTATGGGATGAACCACCGCCGGTACAGGGACCCAATGTTTCAGTGATCCCCTATGTACTGAGTGGCCTGTCGAAAGACTATGTGAACAAAACACCCACCCAGTACAAATCTGATATCGGGTTGGATGCCAAGATCTCGGTAACCTCCTCGCTCAATCTCGACCTCACGCTTCATCCTGATTTTTCGCAGGTGGAAGTAGACAAACAGGTAACCAACCTGGATCGTTTTGAATTGTTCTTTCCGGAGAGAAGACAATTCTTCCTGGAGAACAATGATATCTTCGGCAATTTCGGGAACACCAATATCCGCCCGTTCTTTTCGCGCAGGATCGGGTTGGGTGTGCCGATCAGTTTCGGCGCCCGCCTCAGCGGTAAACTCGATAAAAACTGGCGCATAGGCGCGATGAACATCCAGACAGAAAAAGTAGAAGAACGCGGACTGCCCGCACAAAACTTTGCCGTAGTTTCTTTACAGCGGAAACTGTTTAAAAGGTCTTCGATCGGTTTTTTATACCTCGATAAAACTTCTTTGAATTACCAACCGGGCAGCGATCTTTCCAAACCACAATACAGCCTGTATAACCGCAACCTGGGTTTTGAGTACAATCTCGCCTCCTCCAATAATATCTGGACAGGGAAAAGCATGTTCGTGAAGTCATTTACCCCCGGTAAAAATGGCAATGACATCGCGCATACCGGCAGTATCAATTACAACAGCCGTATCTGGAATATTACCTGGCAGCACGAATACGTTGGCAAAAACTATACAGCAGAAGCAGGGTATGTACCCCGGCAGGGATATATCAAGTTCAACCCCATCCTCATCCGGAATTATTTTCCACGAACAGGTAAAATATTGAGTCATGGGCCGCAACTGAGTGCGGCCATGTATTTCACAGAAAAAATGCGCAGAACAGACGACTGGTTCAATGTGTCCTACCTCGTAACACTGCGCAACCGCATTACTTTCACCGGTTCTTTCCAGCGCGATTTTATAGAATTACTGAACCCCTTTGACCCTACCAATACCGGGAAAGATTCGCTGGCAAAAGGGACCCGCCATTCAGCCAATACCTATGGATTCGATGTGGTATCGCAACCCCAGCAACTGTTTACTTATTCCGCAGCTGTCCGCTATGGCGGTTATTATGCAGATGGTACCAAATTCTCTTTGTTATCAGATATCGGCTATCGTTTCCAGCCTTACCTGAGCCTGGCGTTAAGCACCAGTTATAATCAATTGAAACTGCCGCAACCATGGGGCAATGTGTCTTTTTTCCTTATCGGCCCCAAAGCAGACCTGACCCTTACCAATAAATTGTTTATCACCACCTATATACAATACAACGAGCAGCAGAAAAATGTGAATGTAAATGCACGCTTACAGTGGCGCTATAAACCCGCTTCGGATCTGTTTATCGTGTATACAGATAATTACTTCCCGGGTCCGTTTTCCGTTAAAAACCGTGCACTGGTACTGAAGTTCAATTACTGGTGGAGCCTATAAAACTATGCCTTTGCCTTGGTGTGCCATTCTCACACCAAGGCACAAAGGCACAGTTGTACGCAGCATATTTCTATTGCAGTCCAACCAGTTTCTCTACTGCTTTCTCTAAGGTTTCTTCTTTTTTGGCAAAACAGAAACGCAACACTTTATTGTCTTCTCCCTGTTTATAAAAAGCCGACATCGGGATGGTAGCTATGCCGTATTCTCTGGTTAAGCGGATAGCCAGTTCCTTATCCGGCTCCTGGCTGAAATGTCCATAACTGTAACACTCAAAATAACTGCCATGCGAGGGTATGCATTGAAAGGGCGTTACCTTCATCAGCTCCCTGAAAAAATCTCTTTTCTGTTGCAGAAAAGCCGGTAATGCTAAGTAGGCTTCTTTGTTTTGAATATACTCCGCAATGGCTACCTGTTTGGGCGTATCGCAGGAGAAGCAGTTGAACTGGTGTACTTTTCTGTACTCTTTCATCAAAGCGGGCGAGCTGATACAATAACCCAGTTTCCAGCCGGTACAGTGGTAGGTTTTACCAAAAGAGAAACATACAAAACTACGCTCCAGCAGATCAGGATAACGCAGCATACTCAGGTGGGCTATTCCGTCAAAGATCAGGTGTTCATACACTTCATCGCTCAGGATCATAATGCCGGTGTCTTTTACCACACTGCGCAGTGCTGCAATATCCGCTTCGCGCAACACACTGCCCGTTGGGTTATGCGGTGTATTGATCATGATCATCCTTGTGCGTGCAGTGATCTTTGAACGCACTTCCTCCCAGGGAATGGAATAATCAGGGTATTGGAGAGAGAGCCGCACCGCTATAGCACCATTGATTTCAATATTGGGTATATAACTATCATAAGCCGGTTCAAATACGATCACTTCATCACCCGGCCGTAACACAGTGGTCAGTGCGGTATAAATTGCATACGTACCTCCCGGAGTAACTGTAATCTGTGTATCCGGATCAACAGTTGCGCCATACAGATCCGCGGCTTTTTCTGCCAGCCGCTGCCGCAGTAAGGGCAAACCATTCATGTGGGTGTACTGGTTATAGCCATTTTGCATGGCAGCATCCACCAGGGAAGTCAATTCTGCACTCATCGGAAAATCGGGAAAGCCCTGGCCCAGGTTTACGGCGCCCAACTCGGTAGCCAGTTGACTCATTACCGTAAAAATAGTCGTGCCCACATCGGGCAGTTTGGATACAATGCTGGGAGTCATGTTACAGATATTAAGCCAGCAATTTAGTTAATGGGGAATAAACTAACACCAACAGAATCATACCCGGTAAAGAAAGGAGGATCAAATTATTTATAAAGCCAATGCGCTGGCCAGCCGCTTCAGTTCTATTTCAGCCACTTTAGCTGCATAGTTGAGGTTTACCAACCGGTATCCTTCATTTTCGAAACTCTGCTGCGCCTGTTTCACATCAATGATGGTGGCCTGGCCCAATTGAAATTTCTGTAGAATCAGCTCCAGTAGCTGGGTAGATAAAGTGTAGTTCTGCAGGGAAGTTTCCAGCTGGGTGAGAGAATTGGTATACGCCTGGTAAGTGCGGATCATCCCGTTTTCATTATCGAGCAGGATATTATCGCGCTGGATCATCGCATTACGGGTATTGATGGCCGCTACCTGTTGCTGTTTTTTACTGATACTGCCGTTATAGATCGGAATAGCCAGGTTAACCCCCACAAAAGGACCGTAACTCTGGTTCAGCAAACTGAAACCTGCGGCACTTTTGCTGCTGGTAAGGTTGTAACCGGCATTGGCACGGAGGGTGGGATAACGTAAGGCTGCAGTTTCTTTCTCCAGCAATTCATTGATCCGGATCTGCCTATCGGCTGCGGCCAGCAAAGGGTTTTTGGCGAGGTTACTGCGTACGCTGTCGATATTGATCTTGCGGTCAACAATAATGGTATCACTGATCAGGATCTTTGTATCCGGTTTCAGAAAAACCAGGTTCAGCAGGTCGGTCTTGGCCTGGTCTATCACCAGTTGCTGTGCCTGCTGTGATTGAATCAGCGCATTCAGATCAAGCTGCGCCTGGAAAATATCGGCATTGTTAGACATACCCACCTCCTTGCGGGTCTGTAAAACAGACAATCTTTGTTTGGATACATCAATGGATTGCGCGATTGTTTTCAGATAACTCTGCTGGCGAACAACATCATAATATTTGGTAGCTACCGCCGCAATCGTATTCTGTACCTGCACACTCAGCAATTGCTGGTTCTGCTGTTGCAGTTCTTCGAGCCTTTTTTTGGCTGCCACTACACGCGATCCGTTATAGAGTAACATACTACCCGTAAGACCTACGGTAAGGTTGTTGGAGCTTACATTATCCCGCTTGGTATCCCTTGCCGGATCGGCAAATTTCTGGTTGATGCTGGTTACCTGTTCGTTATCATTACCGGTAGCGCTGATCACCGGTAAGCCTCCGGCCACACCTACATAATTATTGATGGTACTGATCTCGATATTGTTTTTCGCCAGCTTGATATCATAGCTGTTCTGTAAAGCCGTATTAATGGCATCAGTAAGTGACATTTTCTGCTGGGCAAAACCTGTGAAGCCGGTAGTCAGAAAGAAGAGAACAGCTATTTTTTTCATGTGCAGTGAAATTATCAACACGGGTAAAACCTGACTAAATTTTTATATGAACGGGTGAATCAGCTTACCAGGGTGCCCACATTGGCACCTTCTACCACTTGTAACAGGTTGCCGGGTTTGTTCATATCAAATACAATGATGGGCAGTTTGTTCTCCATACAAAGGGTAAAAGCCGTCATATCCATCACTTTCAGGTTCTTACTGATACACTCGCTGAAACTGATCTTATCGTATTTAACCGCGGTTGGATCTTTCTCGGGGTCGGCATTGTACACACCATCTACACGGGTTCCTTTCAGGATCACATCCGCTTTCATTTCAATGGCCCGCAGCGATCCGGCAGTATCCGTAGTAAAATAAGGGTTACCGGTACCGGCTCCGAAAATCACCACCCTTCCTTTTTCGAGGTGACGTAATGCTTTCCGGCGGATGTAAGGTTCAGCTACCTGCTCCATATTGATGGCACTCTGCAAACGGGTATACACACCAATTTTTTCCAGCATTGCCTGCATGGCCATGGCATTGATCACGGTTGCCAGCATTCCCATATAATCGCCATGGGCGCGTTCAATACCACTGTCGGCTTCGTTCATCCCGCGGTAAATATTACCACCGCCAATCACAATTGCTACCTGCACGCCCAGTTCTGTTACCAGTTTAATATCGTGCGCATATTGTTCAATAATGGTAGGATTGAAAGGATCACCGTTACGCTGATCGCCCAATAAAGCTTCGCCGGATAATTTAAGCAGAATACGTTTGAACTTAGGGAGCATAGGGCAGTTGATTTGTATGCAAATAACCTGATTTTTCGATGAGTTGCCAAAAGGAAAAAGAGGACCTGCCGGGGTCCTCTTTCCAAATAGATAAAAAGGGATCATTTGATCCTTTCATCAATCTCTTTTTGTACCCGCCGGGTAAATTCCGCCGACCAGATACTCCAGTGATCTGCTCCCGGAATGATCTCTGCCACCAGTGCCGCCTTCACCGATTTTGCTTTGGCGGAAAAGGCTTCCACCGCTTTGCTCAGGAAAAAATTATCTGCACCACCTGCAAACACATGTATTTTGCCTGATAGCTTTTTTTCCAGTTTTGGCCAGTTTTGCTGAATAAAGGAACCCAGGTCATAAGGCATCCATGTTTTTACTACAGCAGGATCGATGGCTCCCGTGCGGCGGTTAAACAAGATCTGCGGTCTGCCCGTTGCATCCGGCACACCAAACTCGGCTTCAAATGCCTGTAGTTGTTCGCCATCACCCGTAAAAGTTTCCAGGTCCGCCAATTCTTTGAGAGAGGATAAAGGCTTTCCGTTGACCAGGTAAAAAGGACGGAGGCTACCTGTTTTGTCTGTAAAGAGATTTGCCCCTTTTTCATAGAGATCAACCCCCGTGAACGCACTGAAATCTACCGGATCGGGCGAAACGGACCAGCACCCCCCAAATGCATCCGGATAATGTGCCTGTAACCATAAAGAACCATACCCACCCGTACTCTGCCCCATCACAAAATGTTGGGATGGATCGGGATCGACCCGGTATTGCTGTTGCAGATAAGGGATCATTTCTTCCACCAATGCCTTACCCCAGGGACCATTCACCCGCGAGTCAACAAACGCATGCAAACCAAAGGGAGATTGGTTCTCGGGATTCAGGTACACAAAGATCTTTTCTTTACCCTCTTTCATTCCATAACGTTTAACCGGGCCACTACCCTGCAGGTCGTAATGGGTACCACCCCAGCCGGGTATCACCAGTACCAATGGATACCTGCGGGAAGGGTCATTGCGGTAGGAAGACGGCAAGAGAACAGCCGACTGTAGAAAAACCGGTTTCTTTCTAAAATCAGATAAAAGTTTACTGGCAAGGATCACCTGTTTCAACGAATCATTGTCCCTGAATTTTCTCGGTTGAACAACAGCGCCAAACAGGATCTCGGCTGTGCCTTCTCCTTTTTCATTTACATAGAGTATCACTTCTTTACAGACATATACATTACCCGGATTAAAGCTGCCCCGTTCGGCGGGATCCATATCAATGATACCCGCTACTTTATAATAGCCGGGTTGTAATGCAGAAAAATGTACCGGCATATGATCTGCCTTACTGTTCAGCTCCACTATCCTTTTTCCCTGCCAGCCAGTAATGTTAAACGCAAACATGGGCTGCGAGGGGTCAGGTTGATTAGGCACCCTTTTCGAAGTATCCGATTGTGTGTAGATATACAAACGGCCGCTCAAAAGAGAATGAATAGAAGTATCGGTACGCAGTGTCAGGGTAACCTGTGCAGACAACCGGTTTACCAGTAAGAAGGTCAATACAACTGTCAGTAATCGCATAGTGCTTGATTTGACTACTAAATAAACGAATTTATTCGTATAACGACAGCGGATTAGTTATCCGGGTAAAAGCCGGTGATGGGCGGGATATACCGGTGACTACCGGAAGTAAATAACCCCCACCAAAGGTGGGGGTATTAATTTGAATACAACCCCCTACGGGGGATATCAGAATAGGAGGTCTTGAGTGCCGTCTTCCTTGCGATCTTCTCCTTCCTGA
>Ga0255338_1003142_pt1 | contig 20817 bp, 19 predicted proteins | sample MeOH1_35cm_T4_19_FD_203715 | JGI IMG/M metagenome (GOLD analysis project Ga0255338, IMG submission 203715) | Sandy soil microbial communities from University of British Columbia, Vancouver, Canada - MeOH1_35cm_T4_195 | ecosystem: Engineered > Artificial ecosystem > Sand microcosm > Unclassified ...
GACGTGACCGAGGTGAAGAACGGCCTCGACTGCGGCATCTCCCTCGATGGCTTCGACGAGCTGAAGGAAGGGGACATCCTCGAGTTCTTCAGCAAGGAGAAGGTCATCGCCACCAGCCTCAGCTAGCCTCGATCTGCCCTTCGCGCAGACCGCCAACGGGCCCGCTTGCGGGCCCGTTTTTCATTGATTTTCATAATCGACTCAATGGTGTTTAAATATTGATTACACTAGAGTAATCATCATTCATGTGATTCCTGTCACTACCGGCAGGCCTCACACTGGGCGGTCCCCCCGACGAGGTCCCCATGGCCGCCCCCAGCTTCGCCCTCACCGCCCCCTCGAACCAGAAACCCGCCAGCAATCCCCTGGGCCTGGTGGGCATCGATCACTTCCAGCTGACCGGCTCACTTGAGCGCCTGGAACCCCTCTACCGCCGCCTCGGCTTCGCCCGTATCGCCAGCGGCACCCACGCCTGGGGCCGAGTGGTCCACCTGCGCCAACAACGCATGGACATCCTCATCTTCGAGGCGGATGCCTCCCACCCGGCCGGGCACTATTTCCAGGCCCACGGGGAAGGGGTCTGCGCCCTCAACTTCGAGGTGGAGAACCTGGATGCCGCCCTCGCCCAGGCCCGGTCCCAGGGTGCCCGCGTGATGCTGGAGCCCCAGGCCCATACCCTCGGCGAAGGTTCGACCCGCTTCGCCGCCATCCAGGGCGTGGGCGACGTGTGGAACTTCCTGGTGGAGCGGAAAGGCCAGCCGGCGACCTTCTGGCCCGGTCTCACGCCCGACTCCGCGCCGGCCCCCTGCGACCCCGGCCTCGTCCGCGTGGACCACCTCACCAACAACGTGGGTCCTGCCGAGATGGACGCCCTGGTGGACTTCTACGAGCGCGTCTACGGCTTCGTGGTCACCCGCGAGTTCCACATCCGTGGCGCCCTGGGCACGGGCCTGGACTCCAAGGTCGTGCAGAGTGCCAACAACCGCGTGATCATCCCCATCAACCAGCCCACGGACGAGAAGAGCCAGGTGCAGGAGTACGTCACCCGACACAAGGGCCAGGGCGTGCAGCACATCGCCCTGTCCACCAACGACATCTTCCACACCCTGCGCACCCTGCAGGCCCAGGGCTTCACGTTCCTCCGGGTGCCTGACACCTACTACGAGCTGCTGCCCGGCCGCATCGCGAAGAGCGGCTACACCGTGCGGGAGAGCCTCGCCGAGGCCCAGGAGCTGGGCATCCAGATCGATGGCGACCAGACGGGCTATCTGCTGCAGATCTTCACCGAGGACCAGATCGGGCCGCTGTTCTTCGAGATCATCCAGCGGCGGGGGAACATGGGCTTTGGCGAGGGGAACTTCCAGGCCCTGTACGACTCCATTGAGCTCGATCAGAAGAAGCGGGGCGTGCTCTGACGAGCTGGGAATTCCAGGTCCTGTTGGCAAGAAAAGGCCCGCGCTGAGCGCGGGCCTTTTCTTGTCCCGGGGCCGGTTCAGTTCACGGTCAGGGTGGTGCTGCCGGTGATGGCAGCGGATCCGGCGCTGGGAGCCTTGGAGGCCGTGATGGTCACCGTGCCGGAGGCCAGCGCAAAGCACTTTCCAGGACCTCCCTTCTTGCCCGGATTGATGCGGGCGATGGCAGGATCGGAGGAAGTCCAGGCCACCTGGTTGCTGATCTTGGCCGTGCTGCCGTCGCTGAAAGTGCCCGTGGCGACATAGCGCACGGTGACCCCCTTGTTCACCGTCTTGTTGGCGGGGGTGACCGTGATGGACACCAAGGCCACATTGGAAACCGTGACGGTGGTGTTGGCGCTGACACCGTTGAGGCTTGCGGTGACCACGGCCGTGCCGACGGAAAGGCCGCTCACGGTACCCTCTGCCCCCGACAGGTTGCTGACGCTGGCCACGGTGGTATTCGATGAGCTCCAGCTGACCTGGGTGGTGAGGTCCTGGGTCGAACTGTCGCTGTAAGTGCCGGTGGCCGTCAGCTGCTGCGTGAACCCCTTGTTCAGGGTGGGATTCGCCGGCGTGACCGCGATGGAAATCAGCGTGGCGGGATTCACCTGGAGGGTGGTGCTGCCGGTGACCCCGTTGAATCCAGCGGAAATCGTGGCCGTGCCTGCACCGACGCCGGTGGCCAAACCTTCGGTTCCGGAAGCGCTGCTGATCTTGGCGATGGTGACGCTCGAAGAGGACCAGGCCACTTGCGTCGTCAGATCCTGGGTGCTGCCGTTGCTGAAGGTGCCCGTGGCCGTGAACTGGATCTGGCTGAGGACCGCGATGGCCGGGCTGGCCGGCGTGATCGCGATGGAGGTGAGCGTGGCCGCATTGACGGTCACGGTGGCCGTCCCGCTCATGCCACCGAAAGCGGCGGTCATGGTGGCCGTCCCCGCACTCACACCGGTCACGGTGCCGGCGGTCGCAGGCGAATTATCCACGGTGGCCACGGCAGGAGTGGAAGAGGTCCAGGTCGCCTGGGCCGTGACATCGGCGAAGGATCCGTCGCTGTAGAAGGCCGTGGCGGTATAGCTGTCCGTGGTCCCCGCGATGATCGGAGTGTCTCCGAAGACATTGATGGAGGTCAGCACCGGCTGGGTGACGGTCACCAGGGTGGAACCGGTGATGGAACCGCTGGTGGCGGTGATCGTGGTGGCGCCCGGGGTGCTGCCGGCGGGCGTGGTCACCAGGCCGGTGCCATCCACGTTGGCGGCTGTCGGGGCAGAGGAACTCCACGCCACCTGGGCGGTGATGTCCTGCACGCTGTGGTCACTGAACACACCCGTGGCGGTCATCTGCTGCTGGGTGCCCAGGGGAAGATAGGGCGCCGGCGGATCCAGCGAGATCGAGACGAGTACGGCGGAGGTGACCGTCAGCACCGAGGCCCCGCTGACGGAGCCGGTGCTGGCACTGATGGTCGTGGTTCCAGCGGTCAGGCCGGTGGCCAGACCCGTGGAACCGATGCTGGCCACGGTGGTGGTCGAGGACGTCCAGGTGACCCGGGCGCTCAAATCCTGCTTGCTGCCGTCACTGAAGATGCCCTCGGCGGCGAAGGGCAGGTCGCGCCCCGCTGGCAGGGTCGGATTGATGGGCGTGACGGTGATCTGGACGAGGGTGGGATTCGTCACGGTCAGGGTCGAGGAGCCACTGATGCTCCCCTGGGTGGCGCTGACGGTGGTGGTTCCCACACCGACACCGGTGGCGATGCCGGTGGAAGTGATGGTGGCGGTTCCGGGGTTGGAGGAAGCCCAGGAGGCGAGGGCCGTCAGATCCTGCTTGGTGCCATCACTGAAGGTACCCGTGGCGGTGAAGGCCTGGTTGAACCCCTTCGCAAGACTGGACGAGGCCGGTGAGACGTTGATGGAAACCAGGGTCGCGCCGGTCACGGTCAGCGTCGTGGTGCCGCTGATGGTCCCCTTGGTGGCACTGATGGTGGTGGTGCCCGCGGCGACGCCGGTGGTGATGCCTGTGGGGGCGATGGTGGCGACGCCGAGATTCGAGGAGATCCAGGTCGCCGCGGCCGTCAGATCCTGCTTGGAGCCATCACTGTAGTACCCCGAGGCGGTGAAGGCCTGGCTGAACCCTTTCGCGAGGCTGGGCGAGGCGGGAGAGACACTGATGGAGACCAGGGTCGGGATGGGCACGGTCACAGCCAGGGTGGTGGTGCCGCTGATGCTCCCCTGGGTGGCGGTGATGGTGGTGCTGCCCGCACTGACGCCGGTGGCGAGGCCCGTGGTGGCGGCGATGGTGGCGATGCCAGGGTTCGAGGAGGTCCAGGTCGCCACAGCCGTCAGATCCTGCTTGGAGCCATCACTGAAGGTGCCGGTGGCGATGAAAGCCTGGGTGGCCCCCTTCACGAGGCTGGGCGCCGCAGGAGTGACACTGATGGAGGCCAGTGTCACGCCGGTGGATGCCGTCACGATGAGGCTCGCCGAGCCGCTGATGCTCCCCTGGGTGGCGGTGATGGTGGTGTTGCCCGTGCCGACACCGGTGGCGATGCCCGTGGCGGCGATGGTGGCGACGCCGGGGTTCGAGGAGGTCCAGGTCGCCTGGGCCGTCAGGTCCTGCTTGGAGCCATCACTGAAGGTGCCGGTGGCGGTGAAGGCCTGGGTGGCCCCCTTCGCAAGGCTGGGCGCCGCAGGGGTGACACTGATGGAAGCCAAGGTCGCACTGGTCACGGTCAGGGTCGCTGATGCTGACACGGATCCGGAGGTGGCCTTGATGGTGGTGCTGCCCGCCGCCACACCCTGGGCGAGGCCCACCACGGAGATGGTGGCCACGGCGGCGCTGGAGGAAGTCCAGGTCGAGGCGGAGGTCAGGTCGGCACTGCTCCCATCGCTGTAGAGCCCGGTGGCCGTGAATTGACATTTGGTGCTGGCCGCGATCGTCTTGGTGGCCGGGGTCAGTGAGATGGAGGTGAGGGTCTTAGTGGTAGTGGTGGTGGCACTTGGGGCAGAGGATCCGCCGCCCCCGCCGCCGCAACCCACCGGGAGGCTGAAAACAGCCAGGAAGGCGAGCAGGAGGAAGACTGGGCGAAGCCAGGGCAAACGGGGGACTCGGCGCATGGTCGGGGTTCCTTTTAAATCTGGTTGGATGGCTATAGATTCATCCAACCCAATCGGACGACCAAGAAAAAAAATGAATAAATGCCATTTCATCGCCGGTCTTTTGCAATATCGTCGATTGTTCTTTTTTTTCCAACACAATTGACAACCGAAACATCCGGAATCATGGATTCGGACTGCCAGGGATTCAGGGCGCGCCCGCAGCCTCCAGATGGCCCACCTGGGGTAAGGTAAAGGGATGGCAGCTTCCCAGCCCTTCGCCCCTCGCTACGCCGCCAGGCGGAGCGCAGGCTTCACCCTGCTGGAACTGCTCACTGTCATGACCATCCTGGCCCTGCTGGCAACGGTGGGCTTGGCGGGCTACCGGCACAAGACGCTGGTGGCGCGGGAGGCGGTCCTCAAGGAGAACCTCTTCCAGATCAACCACTCCCTGGAGCAGTACCGGGCGGATCGCGGGAAGTATCCCACCAGCCTGGGGCCCCTCCGGGAGCTGGGCTACCTGCGGGACATCCCGTGGGATCCCATGACCCAGTCCCGGGACACCTGGCAGCTGGAAACGGAGTCCCCGGATCCCGATAATCCCGATACCGAGCTGGGCGTGTGGCGTGTTCGGAGCGGCTCTACCGACAAGGGTGAGAACGGCATTCCGTATAACGAGTGGTAGGGCGGCCCTCGGCCTCCAACCTACTCAGCTTCCTTTTCAGGTACGCATGAGCCCAAGCACCCTTCGCCGTCTTGACCGCATCTCCGTGGCCCTCCTGCTGCTCTGGGCGGGAGCTGCCCTGGGGTTCGGCCTGTTCTCCGCGCCGGTCTTCTTCCGGGAGTTGCCCAGCCGTGATGTGGCGGGCCACATCGCCGGACTGATCATCGGCCGCCTCGACTGGGCGGCCTGGACGGCCTTCGGGCTGGCGGGCCTCAGCTGGGGCGCCCGCTGGATGGCCGAACTGCAGGAGGACCTCATCGGTCCCATCCGCCTCTGGAGCGCCGCCTGGCTGGTGGCCATGCTCATGTGCCTGGCCAGCACCTTCGTGGTGGCGCCCAAGGTGCGGGCCATCCGGGCCAGGATCGACGCGCCCATCGAGACCTTGGCACCGGACCACGCGGACCGCGTGGCCTACAACAAGGCCCACAGCGTCAGCCGGAACCTCTTCTTCCTGCGCATCCTGCTGGCCCTGGGTCTGGCGGCCACCGTGGGAAAGATGCCCCGGAACGGTCAGGAATAGGCAGGCTGAGCCGGAGCCTGAGGGTGGGGCTCCGGATCCGGCAGTTCCCACGCCTCCAGTTCCCGGGGTTTGGGCGGCCCGGGGATCAACTCCCGCAGCCAGCTGCGGATCTCGGGGATCCCGGTGCTCTTGAGCGCACAGGCCTGGACGGCCCCGGGGTGGTGCTTCTTCAGGTCCAGCTTCTGGGGCCGGTGCAGACGGTCCACCTGGTTCAGCACCAGCAGGCGGGGCTGGGCGTCGCCCTCCTCGGGCGCGCAGCCGATCTCCCGCAGCGTCGCTCCTACCACCTTCAGGTGATCCTCCAGGTCCGGATGGGCCGCGTCGGCCACCACCAGGAGGGCGTCCGCCGTGCGGACCTCGCCCAGGGTGCTGCGGAAGGCCGCCACCAGCTGGTGGGGCAGCTTGCGGATGAAGCCCACAGTGTCGGCCACCAGGCAGTGCTTGGGTTCGGGGTCCCCCGCGCCAGTCTCGGGGTCGAAGTCCTGGCCCAGCCAGGCCTTGCGGGTGGTGGTGTCCAAGGTGGCGAAGAGCAGGTCCCGGGGCTCGCCTTCGCCGGTGAGCGCTTTCAGGAGGGTGGTCTTGCCGGCGTTGGTGTAGCCCACCAGAGCCACCCGGGGCAGGCCCTTGGGCCGCCCCTGGCGCTGGGTCTCCCGCACCTGCTCCAGGTGGGTGAGCTCCCGCTTGAGCTGACTGATGCGGGTGCGGATCATGCGTCGGTCCACCTCGATCTGGGTCTCGCCGGGGCCCCCGCGCAAGCCCACGCCGCCGCCCTGGCGCTCCAGGTGGGTCCAGGCGCCCTTGAGGCGGGGCAGTTCGTATTCGAGCCGGGCCAGCTCCACCTGGGCCTTGGCCTCCCGGCTCTGGGCCCGCTGCTCGAAGATGCTGAGGATGAGCCCCGTGCGATCCAGGCAGATGAGGTTCGTGAGCTTCACGATGGCGTTCACCTGGCTGCCACTCAGCTCATCGTCGCAGATGAGGTGGCGCACGCCCTGGCGGGCCGCCTCCTCCGCCAGTGCCTGCAGCTGGCCGGAGCCGTAGAAGGTCCGGGTGGCGATCTGGGAGCGCTTCAGGATCCGCCGGGTCTGGACCTCGAACCCGCAGCTGCGAGCCAACTCGGCCAGCTCCAGCAGGTGATCCTGGATGCGGTCCTCCCGGTCCTCGGGGCCCTGGCGGGCGATGAGCAGACAGCGGGGCGGGGTTTCGGCCATGAGGCAAAGCTGCCGTGTCCGCGGGCAATAATCAAGTCCCCGGCTACCCTGGTTTCATGCCTTTGTTCGAACGCACCATCGCCGACCGCTACCTGAAGACCCACCGCAAGGGGGCCTTCGTCCGGATCATGGTGCGCTTCGCCCGGGGCGGCACGGCCCTGGGTGTCTTCGCCATGGTGGTGACCCTGGCCGTCATGAACGGCTTCCACGAGGAGATCCAGGCCACCCTGTTCAGCGCCACGGCCCATTTCACCGTATTCAACCTGGCCGGGGACATACCGGACACCGAGGGCGCCCTCAAGACCATCCGGGCCGTGCCCGGCGTGCAGGCCGCCTCACCCATCCGGCTGGAAAAAGGCCTGCTGCGCCGCCCGGACAGCGAGATGCCACCGGAGGCGGTGGTCATCAAGGCCGTGGATCCCGCCACGGCCCACGGCACCTCGAGCATCTTCGATTCCATGCAGCCCGTTCCGGTGGAGCAGCTGAAGGAGGGCGAGATCATCCTGGGCAAGGAACTGGCCCAGCGCCTCAGCCTCAAGGTGGGCGATACCGTGGCCCTGGCCGTCTTCCGGCTGGAGCTGGGTCTGGGTGGCCAGCAGCCCAAGGTCGCAGCCTTCCGCGTGGCCGGCACCTTCCATAGCCACAGCTCCGAGTACGACAAGGCCTGGGCTTTCATCCACCTGGCGGATGCCATGCGGATGGCCCGGTCGGAAGGCCGGGCGGAGATGCTCGAGATCCGCGCCAGCAGCATCGACGCCATCGCGGACGTGAAGCCCCGGGTCATCGCGGCCCTCGGCCCCGCCTTCCAGGCCACGGACCTGCGCGAATCCAACCGGGCCCTCTTCGCGGCGCTGACCGTGGAGAAGTGGGCCTTTGCCGCCGTCCTCAGCCTCATCGTGCTGGTCGCGGCCTTCAACATCGTGGCCTCCCTAGTCCTGCTGGTGACGGAGAAGCGCCGTGACCTGGGCGTGCTGCTGGCCCTGGGCGCCACGCCCAGGCAGATCCAGCGGCTCTTCGAGCTGCAGGGCCTCCGCATCGGTGCCACGGGCACGGCCTGGGGGTTGGGGATCAGCGTGCCCCTGTGCCTGGTGCTCGACCGCTTCAAGCTCCTGAAGCTGCCCGCCGCGGTCTATGACTTCATCACCTACATGCCCTTCCGCCTGAAGCTGCTGGATGTCCTGCTGGTGGGCCTCTTCCCCCTGCTGGTGTCCTGGCTGGCGGCGCGCTACCCCGCCAAGAAGGCCGCGGCCCTGGATCCCGTCGACGCGCTGAGGGCCGAATGATCGGACAGCCTCTATCCATCACCGGCTTGCACAAGACCTACCCCGGCAACGCCCATCCAGTCTTCGATGGCTTCTCGCTCGAAGTGGTGGCGGGCAGCCTCTGTGCTGTCGTGGGTGTCTCCGGCGTGGGCAAGACCACCCTGCTGAACTGCGTGGCGGGCCTGGACCACTGGGAGGGCGGTGGCATCACCGTGGGCGGCGATGCCGTGCCCGAGGGCGCCGAGGCCCGGGCCCTCTACCGTCGCCGCCACGTGGGCCTGGCCTTCCAGCAGCCCCATCTGCTGCCGGAATTCACCGTGCGGGAGAACCTGCGCATGCCCCTGCTCATCGATGGCGACGGCTCCGCCGAAGCCGAGGCCTGGATCGGCCGGCTGCTGGCCACCGTGGGCCTGGGGGATCTCGGCGAGCGGCTGCCGGGCCAGCTCTCCGGCGGCCAAGCCGCCCGCGCCGGCCTGGCCCGCGCCCTGGTGCGCAAGCCGGCCCTTTGGCTGCTGGACGAGCCCACGGGCAACCTCGACCCCGCCACGGCGGAAGAAGTGTTCGGCTTCCTCCTGAGCCTCCACGCCGAACTGCGCCCCACCACCCTGCTCGTCACCCACAACCCGGGCCTCGCCGAACGCTGCATGCGGACCGTGCGGCTGGGGTGATCAGTCCAGGCTGCCAGGCGGAAGGCCCTTGGTCCGCCGATCTTCCAGCAGCTCGCTCAGAATCACCGCCGCCGCCGCGGCATCCAGCAGGAGCTTCCGCTTCTCGGGCTTCACGCCGCGTTCCCGCAGCAGGCGCTCGGCCTCGGCGCTGCTGAGGTGCTCGTTCACGAAGCGCAGGGGCAACCTTGTGCGGGCGGCCAGGGCCTCGCCGAAGGCCCGCGCCGCGGGCGCCGTGGCACTTTCGGCGCCGTCCTTGTGCCGGGGCAGGCCCACCGCCAGGGCCTGGACACCCTCTTCCTTGCAGAGCCTCGCCAAGCGGTCCAGCGTGCGCTCATCTTCCTGGGGCCACACCACGAAGGGCGACGCCAGGATCTCCAGCTCGTCCGAGAAGGCGAGGCCGATCTTCTTCGTGCCGTGGTCGATGGCGAGCCAGCGCATCCTGCCATCCTAGCCCGATGCCGGCCCGTTCCCTCACCTTCGCCACCGCCCTGGGCCGGATGCGCCTGGGCTGGACGGCGGAAGGCATCTGCGCCCTGCGTTTCGTGGACCGCCCCGGCCGGGAGGAGGCCGTGCAGGCACCGGCCTGGGTCATGGAGGCCGTGCGGCACCTGATGGCCCACCTCGCAGGCCAGCCTCAGAATCTCGCCGGCATTCCCTTGGATCTGTCGGACCTGACGCTCTTCCAGCAGCGTGTGGCGAAGGTACTGCGATCCACCCGGCCCGGGCAAACCCTCACCTACGGGGACGTGGCCCTGCTGGTCGGCCGGCCCGGTGCGGCCCGGGCCGTGGGCCAGGCCGTGAGGGCGAATCCCATCCTCCTCCTGGTGCCCTGCCATCGCGTGGTGGCTGCGGACGGCCCGGGCGGCTGGAGCGCCTTTGGCACACCGGAGCGCAAGGCCCGGTTGCTGGAACTGGAGCGCGTCACAGCCGGTTGATGTCCCGCGTCTCCAGCACGGCCTTGGGGGCTCCCTCCAGGCCAGCGTGGAGCATGGCCCGGCCGAGCTGTTCCGTGGTCGTGAAGCTGTCCGGAGCCACGGCCTTCAGGATCGGGAAGACGGGCCCCAGCACCCGGTACAAAATCCGGTACAGCTTCGTACTCGAGGTGATGCCGTGCAGGGGCTGGATGGCGCCGGGCCGGAAGAGGTACACCGCCTTGAAGGGCAGGCGGAGCAGGGCGTTTTCGGTCGCACCCTTCACCCGCGCCCACATGCTGCGGCCCCGCTCGGTGCTGTCCGTGCCCGCGCCGGAAACGTAGATGAAGGTCATGCCCGGGTTGAGCCGCGACAAGGTCTGGGCCGCGGCCAACGTCATGTCATAGGTCACGCGGCGATAGGCCTCTTCGGTCAGGCCCGCCGAGGACACGCCCAGGCAGAAGAAGCAGGCATCCAGGTCGGCCAGGTCGCCCTCGATCGCGGAGAAGTCCAGGTAATCCTGATGGAGCACCTCCCGCAGCTTGGGGTGGGTCTGTCCGGTCGGTCTGCGCCCCACCACGAGCACCTGCGTCACCCGCGGATCAAGCAGGCACTCGCGCAGCACGCCCTGCCCGATCATGCCTGTCGCACCGAAGAGCAGCACCTTCATCCCCAACCTCCCCAGTCCATACTGGACCTGATGCCGCGCCCCCTGCCCGACGATCTCCTGAAGGTCCCGCACCGCCGGGATGTGCCCTTCGCACGGCTGACGACGCTGGGCGTCGGCGGAACCTGTCGCTGGCTCTTCGAGCCGACGACCGAGGCGGAGGCCCAGGCCTTCGTGCGCGCCTGCGCCCGGGAGGGCCTGCCCTGGCGGGTGCTGGGGGGTGGTTCCAACCTGGTGGTGCTGGGCGATATCGACACCCCGGTGCTGCGACTGGCCCTGCCGAAGCAGATCCGCCGCGAGGGCACGCGCCTCACGGCCCCCGCCAGCCACGGCCACATCGCCCTGGCCGAAGCCGCCGCCGCCGCGGGGCTGTCGGGCCTGGAGTTCGCCAGCGGGATCCCCGGTTCCCTGGGCGGCGCCATCCGCATGAACGCCGGCGCCTACGGCCGCGAATGGGTGGACGTGCTCACGCGCTACCGCTTCCTCACGCCCGACGGTGAGCTGGTGGACAAGGCCCCGGAACCCGGCGAGTTCCGCTACCGCTGGAGCTTCCTCACCGGCGGCCGCGTGGTGCTGTCGGCCACCGCGGATCTGGCGGAAGGCGACCCCACCACCATCCGCGCCCAGGTGGCCGAGTACCGGGCCAAGCGCGGCACCAGCCAACCCCTCTCGAAACGCAACGCCGGCTGCATCTTCAAGAACCCGCCGGGGCAGAGCGCCGGCCGTCTCATCGATCAGGCGGGCCTCAAGGGCCTGCGCGTGGGCGACGCCGAGGTGAGCCCCGAACACGCCAACTTCCTCGTCAACCACGGCCACGCCACCGCCACCGAGTTCGCCGAGCTCATGGAGCAGGTCCGGGCGAAGGTGCTGGAGGCCTCCGGAGTTGAGCTGGAGGCTGAGGTGGAGATCTGGCTGGGCAGTCCTCAGTCCTCGGTCCTCGGTCCTCAGTAGCTTGGCGGCCGGTGGTCGCCAAGTCGTTCAAGGAATGGCGCACCCAGCGGGCGCCTGATCTAGACTGAAGACTGATCCCTGAAGCCTGAGGACTCACCCACCCATGTCCATGCTTCCCCGCACCCGCCCCAAGCGCCCCTGGTTCCCCTGGGTGCGAGCGGGGATCACGGTGGCGGTGCTGGGCGGGGGCGCCTGGGGCCTGATGGAACTGGGCACGCGGTATCTCGGCCTCCAGAAGCTCACCATCGAGCAGGTCAACGTGAGCGGGTGCCGGGGCGAACGCCAGGCGGAGATCCAGGCCCTGGCGGAACGGCTGGTGCTGGGCAAGCCCCTCTTCTGGGTGGACGCGGAGGAACTGCGGTCCCAGATCGAGGCCAAGCGCTGGGTGCGCAACCTTCAGATCCGGAAGGACCCGCCGGACCGGCTCAGCCTGGTGGTGGAGGAGCGGCGGCCCGTCCTCTGGCTGGTGCGGAGCAACGGGGTCTTCCTGGTCTCGGACGACGGCATCCTGCTGGATCGGGTCAATCAGGCGAACCTAAGCCCCATTCCCGTGGTGGTGGACCCTGCCAGCCAGACGGACCAGGGACTGGCCCACCTCGTGAGTGCTGCACGGACTTTGAGGGAAAAGCAGGCCGGATTTTACGATCGGGTGACCGAGTTCAGGTGGGGTCCAAAAGGGCCCGTGGCCTATATCGAGGGTCTTCCGGCCCCGATCTACCTGTCCCGCCAGGATGTGACGAAAAACGTGCCCAATTTCCAAGGCTTGTTCGTGGATCGCCTGTCCCAGCGGCCGGATCTGGCCCGGCTCCGCTACATCGACCTGCGCTGGGACGAGGAAGTCGCCGTGGGGGAGCCCGAGGACGCCTCGGCCTCCGCCAAGACCCCACGCTGACCTGCGCGGGAAGAAAGCGGCGTTTTTTCCGTGCGCAAAAGCTCGAACCCGGCACGGAACTGGTGTAAACCTAGAGCAAGGAAAAGGATCTTCATGCCTCAGCGTGCCGTTCTTCTAGGCCTCGACCTTGGTGCAAGCAAAGTGGTGGCGGTGGTGGCCGTCCAGGAGGAAGACGGAACGCTCAATGTGACCGGCACCGGCCAGGCCTCGCCCCAGGGCGGCTTCACCCAGGGCCAGATCACGGACATGGACCTCTGCACCCGCGCCATCGTGCGGGCGGTGGAAGAGGCCATGAACACCGCCGGCCAGACCAAGGTGGATGGCATCCGTGTGGCCGTGGACGGCATCCAGTTCAAGGGCGAGAACCTCCGCGATTCCATCACCATCAGCAGCGGCGACAAGATCATCACCGCCGCGGACCGGGACCGCGTGCTGGAGCAGGCCACCAACGGCTGCAAGCTCGCCAAGGAGGAGCTGGTCCTCCACCGCATCCCGCAGATGTTTCACATCAAGGGCCAGCGCGACATCCGCAACCCCGTGGGCATGTTCGGCGAGTCGCTGGAGGCCGAGGTCCGCATCATCGTGGCGCCCAGCCCCGTCATCATGAACATCAACCTGGCCCTCAAGAACGCGGGCCTGCACGGTGCGGAGCTGATGTACTCGCCCCTGGCCAGCGCCGAGGCCGTGCTGAGCCGCGAGGATCGCCAGAACGGTGCGGTGGTGGTGGATATCGGCGAGCACCTCACCCACCTGGGCATCTTCCTGCACGGCACCCTGTTCCATTCCGCGGTCATCCCCATCGGCGGCATGCACTTCACCCGCGACCTGGAGATCACCAAGCACCTGGGAGGCATCACCGCCTCCGAGCGCATCAAGATCCGCTTCGGCACCGTGCTGCACGCCCACGTGCCCGCCGAGGAATCGGTCGAGCTCGAGGAGGAGGGCCGCCTGGTGTCCCGCCGCGAGATCGCCGAGGTGCTCCAGGCCCGGGCCGCGGAGCTGCTGAACCTGGTGCTGGCGGAAATGGGCCGCACGGGCCTCATGCACGAGATCCACGGCGGCGTGCATCTGGTGGGCGGCGGCGCCCTCCTCACGCACCTCGCCATCCTGGCCCAGACCATCCTGGGCCGCCCCCGCGTGGTGCTGGGTCGCATTCTGGGCGTCACCGGCCTGCCCCAGGCCACCGGCAACCCCTACTTCGTGAATGCCCTGGGCGCGGTCAAAGCCCTCGCCCGGGACATGACCGAAACCCGCGGCAAGCAGGACCGGAGTGATGGATTCCTCGTCCGTATCAAGAAGATGTTCTGACCATGCCTTCAGCGATGCCCTCTTCGGGAGTTCCGATGTCTGAAACCCCCTTCCTTCCCTGCCCCCACAGCCTACCCGGCGCCAACATCAAGGTGCTCGGCGTCGGTGGCGCGGGCTGCAACGCCATCAACCGCATGATCGAAAGCGGCGTCACCGGCGTGCAGTTCATCGCCATGAATACGGACCAGCAGAGCCTGTCCCAGAGCAAGGCCCACCTGAAGCTGCCCCTGGGGCCCCAGAGCAGCCGCGGCCTGGGCGCGGGCGGCAGCGCCGAGCGGGGCGCCGTGGCCGCCGAGGAGAGCCGCGAGGAAGTGCTGGCGGCTCTCCAGGGCGCCGACATGATCTTCATCACCGGAGGCATGGGCGGTGGCACCGGCACCGGCGCCGCGCCGGTCCTGGCCAGCTACGCCCGGGAACTGGGCGCCCTCACCGTCGCCGTGGTGATCACCCCCTTCGCCTGGGAAGGCCGGAAGAAGGGTGACCTCGCCCTCGCCGGCCTGGCCAACCTGCGGGACACCGCCGACACCGTCATCGTGGTCAGCAACGAGCGCCTGAAGAACGTCTGCGATGCCCGTGTGACCATGAAGGAGGCCTTCCGCGTGGCGGACGGCGTGCTCATCCAGGGCGTGCGCGGCATCGCCGACCTCATCCTCAAGCCCGGCATCATCAACGGCGACTTCGCGGATGTGGAGGCAGTGCTCCGCAACGGCGGGGAGGCCCTCATCGGGACCGGCGCGGGCCGTGGCGAAGAGGCTGTCATGGACGCCCTCAAGAAGGCGCTGGCCTGCCCCCTGCTGGAACGCGCCCAGAATGGCGCGGCGGCCAACGTCATGGTGTCCATCACCGCCGACTGGGAGGTGATGGAGGCCTCGGCCATCGAGACCGCCATGAACTACCTGCAGGACCACTACAACGGACGGCCCGACATCAAGGCCTGCACCGTGGAAGGTGAGGGCATGGAGGATCGCGTGCTCGTCACCGTCCTGGCCAGCGGCTTCGACCAGGAGGAGAAGCTCCTGGAGGATCGCCGCCAGAGCCTGCACCTCGGCAGCGCCGTGGAACCCGTTTCCGCGCCCCTGCACGCCTCCACAGCGGTCGTCCAGCCCATCGACGGTCACGCCGTCCTTCCCGTGAACGGCGTCAGCGGCCGCGTCTACGGCGAAGTGCCCGCCGGCGAACAGCAGGGCCCCACGCCCACCCGCCTCCTGCCCCAGGCCCCCACCCCCAGTGGCGAGCTGCCCGGCGGCAACGACGACCTCCACGTCCCCGCCATCATCCGGCTGGGCCAAGGGCGCCTGCCCATCGAATAGCGGCCCGGCTGCCCATCGAGCACAGGCGGTGAGGTGGCCCTCAGGCGGCGGCCTGTCGCCGCGCCACCAGCCGCGCCTGCTTCCAGGCAGCCCAGGCTTCGCGGAGATCAAGGCGGTAGCGGGCGCGCTGGGCCTTCCATTCCGCCCGGGCCGTTCGCCAGGCCTCGGCCTTGGCCTGGCCCTTCCGGTGCCATCCGGCCTTCTTCACGCGCCAGGCATCAAGGCAGGCCTGGAAGGCGGCGAGGGCCGCGTCCAGCCGCGCATGAGCCGCCTCCAGGGAGGTTCTGGCCTGGAGGGCATCCGCGGGGAGGGCCCGGGCCAGGCGCGCGGCCAGGCGCTTCGCCTCCATGGCCACGCGGGCGCGCTGCATCTCCGTGGCCGGAACGCGGCGCAGCCCCCGGGTGAGCCCCACCCAGGCGCCGGCGGCGATGAGCCACTTGGCCGGATCCCACTGATACCAGCGGGGGCCATTGCGATAGTCCCACTGCCACATGTGGTGGAAATTGTGATAACCCTCGCCGAAGGTGAAGGGGGCCAGCAGGGCGTTGTCGCGGGCGCTGTTGGCGTCCGTGTAGGGCTGGCGGCCGAACCAGTGGGCGGCGGAATTGATGAGGAAGGTGCTGTGGTGCGTCAGCACGATGCGCAGCAGGAGCCCCATCACAAGCTGGCCGGCGAGGTTCCCGGTCGCCCAACCCACCACCAGCACCGGCAGGGCCGCGACCACGCCCCCGATCCAGAAGTGGTAGCGGCGCTGCCAGCGCAGCAGGGGGTCCCGCAGCAGGTCGCCGACCCCATCGAAGGGGCGCTCCCCGCCCTCCATCACCCACAGCCAATGGGCGTACCAGAAGCCCCGTTTGACCGGATAGGGATCGCGCTCGGGGTCATCCACGAAGCGATGGTGATGGCGGTGATCGCTGCACCAGGCGAGGGCGGAGTTCTGGAAGGCCGCGGCCCCGAGGAGCAGCACCACGAGCCGCAGGGGCCAAGCCGCCTGGAAGGCCCGATGGCTGAAGAGGCGGTGGTAGCCGATGGTGATGGCGAGACCGGTCGCCGTGTACATGGCCAGAAGGACCACGACTTCGCTCCAGCGCAGGCCCTGCACCGCCAGCTTCCAGGGCACCAAGATCAGCGCCAAGACCAGCGTCCCCAGGAGGAAGAGGGTGTTGAGCCAGGAGCGGGGAGTTCGCTTGTCCACGGAATATCCAAGGAGCCAGGACGCTCCCATCCCCACCATAGGCCCGGTAGGACCCGCCGCCGTAAAATCTCGGCACCTATTCACGTCCCGACACGTTTCCCCAGCGTCCCGTCCGCCCCTCGGCGCAAAGGGCCTCCCCCAGTTCCTGCAGAAACAGGGCCCGCGGTACCACCTGGAACCCGTACCCCATCAGCCCCTCGTGGGGCAGCTGGCCGTCGAGCATGGTGAAGCCCCAGGCCGCCAGTCGGCCATCCAGAGCCATCAGTGCCGCGCGGCTCGCCTCGGGTTCGAGGCTGAACATGCTCTCGCCGAAGAAGGCGCCGCCCAGGGACACACCGTAGAGGCCGCCCCGCAGCTCCCCGTTCCGCCAGGCCTCCACGCTGTGGGCGTGGCCCGCCCGGTGCAGGTCGACGTAGGCCTCGCGCATCTCCGGTGTGATCCAGGTGCCGTCCTGGCCGGGCCTCGGTACCTGGGAGCAATGGCCGATGACCTGCTCGAAAGCCGTGTCGAAGCGGATGTCGAAGGGGCGGTTCCGCAGGCTCCGGCGGGTGCGGGTGGACAGGTGCAGGTGGCCAGGGCGCAGCAGGGCCCGTTCCGGGGGCGACCACCAGAGCAGGGGATCGCCCTCGCCGTACCAGGGGAAGATGCCACGGCGATAGGCGAGCAGGAGGCGGCCCACGCTGAGGTCGCCGCCGATGGCGAGCAGGCCATCCTCCGCCAGGCCCGGATCCGGGAAGACCAGGGCCTCCGTCAGCCGAAAGACAGGCACAGCCGGCCGTCCTTGAGATCCACGGTGGCCTTCCCGCCCTTGGCCAGGGGCCCGAAGAGGATCGCCTCCGCCAGGGGCCGCCGCAGCTCACGCTCAATGAGCCGCGCCATGGGCCGGGCGCCGAAGGCCGGGTCGTAGCCCTTCTCCGCCAGCCAGGCGCGGGCCTTGGGCGTGCATTGAAGGGTGACGGCCTTCTCGGCCAGCTGGGTCTCCAGCTCGCGCAGGTGCTTGTCCGCCACGCGCTCCATCTCGGCCCGACCCAGGGGCGCAAACTGGAGGATGGCGTCGAGCCGGTTGCGGAACTCGGGGCTGAAGGCCTTCTCGATGGCGCCGGTGGCCGAGCGCCGGGCCCCGGCCTCCGCGAAGCCCACCTGCCGGGCCGACAGCTCGCGGGCGCCGACATTGGTGGTCATCACCAGCACCGTGTGGCGGAAGTCCGCGCTGCGGCCATGGCTGTCCGTGAGAGTGGCATGGTCCATCACCTGGAGCAGGATGCCGAAGAGGTCCGGGTGGGCCTTCTCCAGCTCGTCCAGCAGCAGCACGGCGTGGGGCTGCTTGCGCACGGCGTCCGTGAGCAGGCCGCCCTCCTCGTAGCCCACGTAGCCCGGCGGGGCGCCGATGAGCCGCGCCACCGTGTGCTTCTCCTGGTACTCGCTCATGTCGAAGCGCAGGAAGGCGATGCCCAGGGCCTTGGCCAGCTGTTTGGCCAGCTCCGTCTTGCCCACGCCCGTGGGTCCCGCGAAGAGGAAGCACCCCATGGGCTTCAGGGGATCACGGAGCCCGGAACGAGCGAGCTTGATGGCGCCGGCGACGGCATCACAGGCTGCATCCTGGCCGAAGATCTGCCCCTTGAGGGCGCTCTCCAAGTTCGCCAGAGCCTCGCGATCGTCCGCACTTACGCTGGCCACAGGCACGCGCGCCATGCGGGCCACCACGGCTTCGATCTCGATGGGGCCGATCTTCTTCGCCCGCTCCTTCTTCGGCAGCAGCTTCTGCGCGGCGCCGGCCTCGTCCACCACGTCCAGGGCACTGTCCGGCAGCTTGCGATCCGTCAGGTGCTTGGCGGCCAGGCGCACGGCGGCTTCCAGGGCCTCGTCCGAGTACTTCACGCCGTGGTGCGATTCGTAGGCGGTTTTTAGGCCCTGGAGCACCCCCAAGGCCTCCTCCACGGAGGGCTCGTTCACCTCCACCACCTGGAAACGCCGCGACAGTGCCCGGTCCCGGTCCAAAGAGCCCTTCAGATCCTGGAAGGTGGTGGCGCCGATGCAGCGCAGCTCGCCGGAAGCGAGGGCGGGCTTCAGCAGGTTGGCAGCGTCCATGGCGCCGCCGCTGGTGGCGCCCGCGCCCACCAGGGTATGCAGCTCGTCCACGAAGAGGATGGCGCCGGGCTCGTCCCCCAGGGCCTTCAGCACGGCCTTGAGACGTTCCTCGAAATCGCCCCGGTAGCGGCTGCCGGCGAGGAGCGCACCCAGATCCAGGGCGAAGATCCGGGCGGCCTTGAGCGGTTCCGGCACATTCCCTTCGTGGATGCGGCGGGCCAGGCCTTCGACGATGGCGGTCTTGCCCACGCCGGGCTCGCCCACCAGCAGCGGGTTGTTCTTCCGGCGCCGGCAGAGCACCTGTGCCATGCGCGTGATCTCCGCGTCGCGGCCCACGAGGGGATCCAGACGCCCCGCCGCGGCCCGGGCCACCAGGTCCGTGGCGTAGGCCTCCAGGGGATTCTCGGCCACGGTGCCTTCTTCCGCTTCTTCCTCGGCCTGCTTCTTCGCGGCGGGCTTGGCTTTCGCCGCCGCGGGCCCATGGCTCAGCACCTTGAGCAGGGCTAGCCGCTTCACGCCGTGCTTGTCCAGCAGGTGCCTCGCGTGGCTGGCTTCCTCCTCCAGAAAGGCCGGCAGCAGCTCCCCACCGCGAATCTCCTTCTGCCCGGCACTGAAGGCGTGGACCAGGGCCCGCTCCACCACCCGCACGAAGCCCAGGGTGCTGTGGGGCTGAATCTCCTCGCCCGCGGGAACGACCTCGAACAGCCGCTCCAGGGTCGCCTCCAGGTCCCGGCGCAGCGCCTCCAGCTTCACACCGCAGCCCTTCAGGGCCTTGGCCGCATGGGGATCGTCGAGCAGGGCCAGCAGCAGGTGCTCCAGGGCCACGTCCTCGTGGCGCCGCGCCTTGGCCAGCTCGAAGGCCCGCTGGAAGCCCTGGTTCAGGTCCGCGCTGATGTTCGGAGACTCAGACATCCTCGGCCTCCACCGTGAGCAGCAGGGGGAAACCCTCGCGCTCAGCCAGCTGGCGGCCCCGCTCGGCGCGGGTCTCGGCCACGTCCTTGGTGTAGATGCCTGCCACGCCAACACCGGCCTTGTGGACCGCCAGCATGATGACCGTGGCCTCGGGCTCCGCCTTGCGGAAGACCGTCTTCAGCAGCCAGACCACGAATTCCTGCGTGGTGTAGTCGTCGTTGTGGAGGAGCACCTTCCACAGGCCGGGTTCCTTCACCTTCGCCCGCTTGCGGGTGAGGACCTGGCCCGCCTCCTTCGACTGCCTGGCCATGGACGACGCCTCCGCCTTCCAGTCTAGGTCCGATCCTCCACATCGAGAGCCCTATGCGAAAAGCAAAAGGCAGCCATAAGCGGAGGATCGCGGAAGGTCTGAGGAAAGCGGAGGAAATACAAAGTCTCTTCCTCCGCTTTCCTCAGCTCCTCGGCCGCCTCCGCTTATATCGCTTTCCCAAGGCCAGGAACAGATCTACGAGAGGTGAACGAATCCGCCCCGTGCCAATTCGCGGAGGAACAAGGCGGCACGGAGGCCGGCATCGGGCTCGCCCGGGTGGGCCCGAGCCATGGCCTCCATCACCTGGGCCACGGTACGGGCGCCGTCGCAGGCCTGCCAGACGGCCGTGCCACGGTTATCCAGCTTCACCCGGAAGTTGGGCCGCTTCATCAGCCGCACCAGCCAGGCCCAGCGGGAAGACAGGATCTTGGGCCGGATCAGCACCACCGTCCCTGCTTCGCCGGGTTCAGCGGTGAGGGCCTGGACGGGCACGAGGGCCAGAAAGGATTCATCAGGGAAGATTGTCATGGGTGGCTACTTCCAAAGAAGAAAGGGTCACCGCCAAGTCGCCAAGGGCGCCAAGAAAGGAAGGGTGCTTTTCTTGGCGTCTTGGCGTCTTGGCGGTGGATCTTTAAGTCCCAATCCCTAGAAATTCGCGCTGGGCGGGGCGGGCTCGTCGGCTTCGCCGGCGTTGGCCAGGGGCACCTTCACCAGGTAGACGGCGATGCCCGCCAGGATCAGCAGGCTGATCCAGAACATGCCGGGGTCGGCGAAGATCTTGTACTTCACCTCGAAGAAGGCGAAGGACGCGAAGAGCAGGCCCACCAGGGCCTCGCCGGCGATGAGGCCCGCCGCGAGGAGCACGCCGTTGTTCTCCACGCGCACCTTCTGGGCCTCGTTGAGACCCCGCTTGGCGCCGAACATCTCCACGGCGCCCTTGATGAGGCCGCCCAGGAAGATGGCGAAGGTGGTCTCCAGCGGCAGGTACATGCCCACCGACACCAGCATGGGACTCTTCACCTGCATGAGGATGAAGGCGAAGCCCATCATCATGCCGACGATGATGAGCGGCCAGGCCATGCGGCCTTCCACGATGCCGCGGCTGAGGAGGGCCATGAGGCCCGCCTGAGGCGCCGCCAGCTGCTTGGAACCGAAGCCGGCATCCAGGGAGAGCACGGCCTTCTTCTGATCGGCGGGCAGCTGCTTCACCTGGTCCAGGGTGTAGGTCTTGCCGTCGGGTGCGGTGACGATCTGCACCTGCTGGGCGGTCAGCTCGGCGATGCGCTTGGTGCCCTGGGCGGAGATGTCGCCCTCGTGCAGCACCATGAGGGGGATGAACAGCACCACGGAG
>Ga0255338_1003143_pt1 | contig 20809 bp, 17 predicted proteins | sample MeOH1_35cm_T4_19_FD_203715 | JGI IMG/M metagenome (GOLD analysis project Ga0255338, IMG submission 203715) | Sandy soil microbial communities from University of British Columbia, Vancouver, Canada - MeOH1_35cm_T4_195 | ecosystem: Engineered > Artificial ecosystem > Sand microcosm > Unclassified ...
TACGCAAATTCGCCAGTTGGGCCTTGATAAGAATTCGATTGTGGTGCTGTTGTCGGACCACGGGGAAGATCTTTGGGATAAGAACACACGCTATCCTAAAGAGAAATTTGTGCAGCATGGATCGAGTCTTATTTTTGGCGCGTCTTCGGAGCTGGCATTTTTGCGTATGCATCTGCCAGGAGCGGAGCCGCAACGTTTTTCTGAGACCGTGGGTGTAATTGATATTTTGCCGACAGTGATGGACTTTGCTGGAATCAGTGAAAAGGAAGCTGAAGGGCGGAGTCTTAAAAAACAAATTCAACTAGGTAAGAAAGAGGAGCGGTTCTATTATACAGAAACTGGACTGTGGCCCCTCTCGATGTTTTGGGGGCAATTTGTCACGACTCCTGCGGCAAGCCTGGGCCCGCTGTTTCGCTTGAATGCGGAAAACATGGCCCTCTATGTAGATCCAAAATTTTTGCCGGGTATAATTCAGCAGAAGCAAAGAGCGGTCTATTACAACTCGTATCGATTAACCTTGTACCCTACAAATTATGGTTATCAAGAGTTCCTTTGTGATCGCAAAGAAGACTTTAACTGCGAGAAGAACCTTCTTTTGACCAAGCCAGAGATCACAGCGAAAATGCGGGTTTTCATGCAAGAGCATGTGGAAAAGGACATTCAAAGCGGGTTATTGAAGATAGGGGTGTGCTCTCCTTTAGTCACCGATTATAAAGAACCGACCGAGATGGAGAATATCGGGGAGTTCCAGTGGCAATACTATTTTCAAGCGCTGGAGTGCTTGCGTAGTAGCAATGATTACTCATACGCCACAGCAGTTTTTGAAAAATTACTTGCAAGCGAAGAGACGACACGTTCCCTTAAAACAAAGATTAAGAGAACTTTGCTGGAGCTGTGTGGGCAAGCAGGAGCATTTAATGTGTCCAACTTACCAAGCTATATTCAGCAAAAAATCACGGTTGAAATTGAAGAGCAAGATAGTATTTCATTTCCATATGCAACCCGCGAATGTTTGCTGACCTTAGGTAAAACTGATATTGCAAAGAAGATGGAGGACAAGTTTCAGCTTAAAGTAGCCGATCTAACTTCAAATCAAAGCGAAACGTATGACGAGGAAGAGCCAGACGATGGAAGTCGTAAAGAGTTCAAAATACTTTTGAAAAAGTATGTGACAGCAAATGCATCAGAGAAAGCTGGTATTTATCAGCACCTTCAGGACCATCCAAAAGCTGATTACTATTCGAGTGAACTCGATATTGCGCGGATTTACGAAAATGCCGAAGGTGATGCCGAAAAATTACAAAGCAGTTTAGACGAATATTTTGCGCCGGAACTGAATTATCAGCTGGTAGATTATCTTGAGAAATACTATTTCGCGAGTTCAAAAAATGCATTTCATAAGAACTCCGATGAAGGCCTATTGCATATTCTTCGCCAGCTCCCTGGAGACGTGCCTTTTCCTCTGAGCTATTTCAACTATATGCTTTTTAAAATCGACGAAGTGACAAAGGCAGATGGCCTCCCAGATGCCTCCAATCTACGTTTTAAGGTTTGGAATCCCGAGCCACTCAAAAATGGCGTGTTCAATTTAAGACGTTTGGAAGTGTCTTTGGCTTTAGTCAAAGGCCGGGAATACCTCTGCAAGAAGATGGAAACAAAAATGTGTTTTGAAGCGAAAAACATTGTGACGAAAGCAGGTGCTCAAAAGTTCATCGAAGATTTTCATCTTCTTGTGAAATAGGCTTTAAACGGCCACGACGTTAGACTAGTTGTCTCACTGTTGGAAATGCCAACATGATTGGCAGTTCGCTCCCACCGATGTTAAAATAATAGAATGAAATTTGGAAAGATTCTGACCAGCATGATGTTGTGTTCGCTTGTCCTGGCGTTGGTTTTACCGGCGGCTGCGCAGAATACTTTTCAAAATTCCTGGACCGAAATAATTAAGTCCGATTTGCAAAGTTATAAGTCTCTTACGACAGAGGACCTAAAAGCGCGGCTTAGTAAGGGGCAGGTAATAGTTGTGATTTTCTGGGCGGATTGGTGCGATTTTTGTAAGTCTGAATTAAAAATGATTTCGCAATACCAAAAGAATATGCCTGCCGGACAAGTCAATATCATCGCGATCAATCAAGATATAAAGTTTGAACTTGGAATCGAGAAAGCCAAACTTTACGAAAACGAACTGTTCGTTGTTCATGATAGAAATGCTGCGCTCAAAAAGAAACTCAATGTAATGAAATTACCTTTGACGCTCATCTACTCTGAGAACGGTGAATTTCAAACGGCCTATTCGGGGTTTAGTAACGAAAGATTTAATTATATTCGGAAGCGTATTAATTCCTTGCTTAAAAAAGGCGATGGAGAAACTTAGATATGTTTAAGACCAACTCTCAAGCAGGTTTTACTCTGACAGAAATAGTTATAGTTGCTGGTCTTATTGGCGTCGTTACATTGTCTTTGACGACTGTGATGAATATCATGTCCAAGCGACAAGGTGAGATTGAAAATAGCTCTTGGGCCTACGATCTTCGGTTTGAAGTGACCAATGCCATAAATAGTAAAAAAGCGTTTGAAACATATACCATGACCTCCAACCCAAATCTGGCTTGTGTGGTCAATAATACCGATTGTTCTGGCCAGGGGGGGCTCATTCGATTGATGGATACAGGCGGCAATCCTCTTCGTCTTGTTGCAGCTCCAGGCAATCCGAATCAGGGAATCAATCGTCGTGGAGATGTTTGCAACACATATGGTGCAAGCCCGGACTGCCCTTTCCGTTATGAAGTTTCTTGGACTCCTATTTGTCCCAGCAGTGGAGGTTGTAAAGACCCTCAAGTTCAATTGAACTCGCGAATGCTTATAAGCCCTGTTGCTTCGAATATTTCAAATACTTTTAGAGGCGGAAATTTTGATTTACGAGTGAATCGAGTTGAAAAGGGCTCTATGGATGTCGCGAAGATCTGTGGCTCTCTGGGCGGGCACATGGAGGGGGTAAAGTGCGTGATGAAAATTCAGGATCCATGCCCAGATCCTGCAAAGCCATTTATCATTGGTTATAACAGCGACGGCAGTCCCCGCTGTGCAATGGAGGCGACAGATAAGCACTGCCCTCCGGGAGGGGTTATAACTTCTATTAGCGGCGCAAATGGGAATTACGAGTGCATGAGCGGCTGCGCAGGTACCGGAGCACAGGGAGGAGTGAACTTTGATTTCGCCGAATAAAATAGTTCATTCGCAAAAAGGTTCTACGATTGTCGTTGCAGCTATCGGCTTGATAGCTCTGGGCGCGATTTTTTACTCCTATGTAAACTGGGCAACATCGACTCAAAAAGGTAAAAAAGACATCGATACTAAGGCTACAGTTCGCGCGATCATGGATCAGATATCAAATTCCATTGATAACGACCAAGCTTTTTTCAATACGGCATCTAATAACCCAAGCCTCAATTGTTTTGTAAATGGCGGTTCTTGCCCCATGGGCCCGATCGGTCCAATCAATGTTTATCTGGCGGGCCCCCTTGGTCCAAACTCGATTTTCGCTAGTTCAAATCTATCGACAGGCTTTGATCTTGGCGGCAAACCATGTACAAGTTTTGATTCTGTTAATGGTAATGATCAGTGTCCAATCCGCTTTGAGGTCACTGGAGAAATGGCGTGCAGTGCCAATGGTGTTTGCACGGCTACGGTTAATTCCACTCAAAAAGTGTCTATAGATCCACAGCTTCGGATCAATATTAAGCTAAAATTCAAGCCTCGTACTGCGGCTAATTTCGGCTCACTGAATGAAGAGCAAGTTTACAATATTAATTTTGATCGGGGGCAAAATAAGGGTGTCACCCAGAACTACTGCGCGGCCATTGGTGGCATTTACAATACTTCCAGTAAGTTCTGCATTTTAAATACCCAAGGCGATTGCCCAGCAGGAACGTACATGACTGGGATTGATGGCAATGGCGGCAGAGTTTGCCAATCAAAACAAATCCCACTAGGCAATATTGATGCTGCTTGTGGTTCGGGCTCAGGTTTTGTTGGTATGTACGTTGACGGGAGACTCACATGCGGAAAGTACTAAGAAGAAACTCGCAGAGAGGTTTTAGCTTGGTAGAGATCGTGGTCTCTGTCGGTATCATCGCCATGCTCATGGGCGGGGTTGCCACGTATGTTCAGGTAACGGCCGAAACGAAACGAAAAATTGATACGGGTCTCAGTCTGGCGGGAGTAAAAGAAAGTATTATACGAAATATTAATAGTCCCGGGGCATGGAATGTGACGATTGGAAAGAATCCAAATTTGGCTTGTCTGAATTATACTTCCGCTGGCTGTAATCAAGGCGATACTGGAACCATTGCGGTTTATGATATAGCGGGCAATTTGGTTGCCGGCTCCGCTGCAAATGCTGGTTTTGATAAATTTGGAAAACCGTGCACGACGTTTAGTGCAACTGGCGGAGATAACGCCTGCGTATTTCATTTTAATATTCAGTGGACGGCACAATGCAGTTATATGCCCTGTAAAGATCCACAAATTAAAATCGATGGCACTCTTACCTATTCACCAAGTGATCCTAAGCTTAAAGATGGAGTTTACGTAGATCGATATAATTTTTCTTTCTTTCGGTCTGAAACGATTCCAAATTCTTTAGAAGCAGTGTGTGTCTCCCTCGGCGGCGCCTTTAATAATGTCACCAATAGCTGTCAGTTTCCTTGGGCAGGTTTTAATTGCGGCCCCGGCCAAATGTTGAGAGGCCTCAATATGGCTAACTTTCCCAATTGTTATTATCCGATCTCTCTTGTATGCCCAGCTGGGCAGTTGCTGAGAGCCGTTCAGGCCGACGGTACTCCGGTCTGTGCGAACTTGAGTTGCGGTGGTTGGACACCGCCAACCGGATGGAGCGAGGGACCGCCGGGAGTAAACTATGGAGATTGGTTTTCGGGTGGGGCGCTAGATGGTGGATGTGACGGAGCCGATGGCGGATGTGGTGGAAGCTAAAGGGCTTAAGCGACTTTCGCTGGGAATACTTTTAATATTAATCCTCTTATTTTTTTTGAGTCACGGAAAAATTTTTATTTCTTCGTCATTGGATGTGGGTGAGGCGGGCCTACGAAATCAGTCTAAAAACCATGTCTATGGATTCAAAAAAAATTATCCAAACTTCCGTGTTTCGTACTCAACAATTAAAAACTCTTTTTGGTTTTTCTCAGAATTCCAAGCTGCAGAAATAAGTAATTCCATTTTGAATGATTTTAGTATGTTGGGAGGAAGTTTTAATAGGGCTAAATTCTATGGTAATAGTATAACCTTATCGACGTTCGTACGAAGCGACTTCTCAAATGCAGAACTTGTGGGAAACCTGGTGGAAAACTCTCATTTTTTAAATGTCAGTTTCTCAGAAGCATTTTTTCATGGAACTCGTTTTATAAACTGCGACTTTGGTGAGTCCGATTTTCGCAGCGCTGATCTGGCAGAAGTAGTTTTTCTCTTAAGTAATTTACGCGGAGTTAAGTTCAACGATAAGACGAAGTTGCCATTCACCAGGGAGTCTGCCTTAGCGCAAGGGATGGTATATGTTCCGTAAGAATTTACAAGAAATTGGTGCTAGCGAAACGTTGCGCTGGCTCGGATTCTTAGTTCTTCTGGGGCATATCATGACTTTCTTATTTGTGATGCCTGAAGGCATCCTCTTTCTTTCGAATACCTTGAATCCTCAATGTTGGTCGTACTTTCCAGGCTGTGAGCTTCTTCATATGCCTTCTAAATTATTTTGGCTTTTTTATTTCTGTTTTTACTTGTGTGTGTCTTTGTTGGGGTTGATATCTTTTTATCGCGGACAGATACGCCGTGCCTTTATCTGTTTAATTTCCGCTACAGCATTGAAGACCTTGTTTTTGATAATCGATAGAAGTTTTATGGGGAACTATCACTTTATGCACGTTCTCTATTGCTTGGTATATATTTTCTTTCCTCAGAAAGAGTTGAGCTTAAAAATTCTGCTTGCCTGGTTTTACTTGGCGGCGGGCTCATTGAAGTTAAATATTGAGTGGCTTAGTGGAGCAGCCGTGGGCGGAGGACCCCAGTTCTTACCACCTATCTTGCAAATGTGGTCTTACGCCTATGTCGTAGTTTTAGAGCTCATTGTGGTTTGGGGGCTTTTTTCTGTAAAGCCATGGATTCGGTGGTTAAGTTTTGCCCAGTTCTTTATTTTCCACCTTGTTTCATTTTACTGGGTTGGATACTTTTATCCATCGATTGTCCTTTCTATGCTGATGGTCTTCCCTTTTTCCTGGATAAACCCTTTGCCGGAAAAAGCGATTCCCCGTCAAGCCATTGTCTTGGTTGCAATTTTAGGACTCTTTCAGGTCACCGCTTTTTTTTCGGAGAAAGATCCCGCAATTTTTTCTCACAGAAGACTTGCGAGTATGAATATGTTTGATGCGAGGTCAGTGTGTGCAATCGGTTTTCAGCTTCATCAGGATGAGAAACTCATGATTTTCAATCCTGACCTCAGACCCTTGGGCGTACGCGTTCGGTGCGATGCGAACATTGTGCTTAATCAAGCTAAAAATATGTGTTTGGAGTCGGCTCGGATCAAGAACTTCAAGGCTTTAGATATCGCCATGCTTTCAAAACGTTTTACAGATGATGGTTTTGCAGAGGTGTATAAAATCTCTGACGTTTGTCCTCTGATTGAAAAGGCGACGTATGCCCAGTGGTTGTGGGGCGAAATATGATAAAATCTGCAGGCGCAATCTTAGCGGCTTGTATATTGATAGGCTCTTTAGTGGTCATCAACCCCATGCTTGTCGGCCAGGGGCGCTTGCAAGACTTTCTTCAATCCATGGCCCGTAAAACAGAGTTCGCCGTCATTCAGTACGATGAAGTTTTGGGATCAGGAAGTAGCCAGTTTTTGTACAGAGGCGACACTCAACGCTCCGGAGTCATGTCCGTCCAGAAGCAAATAGAGACAATGAAAGTGGAGAGCGTCGGTCCCCAACTTAACTATGGTATTCATACTGCAAGTAAATCGTCTGTCGCAGTGGATTCGAGTGGATACTATATTGGAACTGATGAGGGAAAATTTAATGCCTATGATTTCACTGGCAAGCTGAGGTGGACGATAGATTCCATTTCGAGTGTGCGTGGTATTCATGGGACTGCGACCACAGACGATTTATATGTTTACGTCGGTAATTACCGTGGACACTTGTTTTGTATCCGTAAAAGTGATGGAAAGATCATGTGGGATTCGGTTGTTGCCGACGCGATTGGAACGTCTCCATTATTGGTTGGTGACTTCCTTTATGTGACTGCAGAATTTAACGGAAAAGGAGGCCTCGTCGCAAAAATTTCTCGCCGAACGGGCGAAAAAATTTGGTCTTCAGAAGTTTTTGGTGAGCAGTCGCATTCTTCTCCGGCAATCTCCAGTGATGGACGTGTTGTTGTCGTAGGCGACAATGCGGGTTTCTTAAGAGGCCTCAACTCAAGAACCGGCGACCGGAGCTGGATTCAGAAGCTTGGAGGAGAAATTAAAGGTACCCCGCTCATTGCAGGTGACAGCGTGTATGTTGGCTCTTGGGGGAAAGACTTTTGTTCTTTTAGTGCTTTAACCGGCGAAAAAAACTGGTGTGTGTCCCTTTCAGGAGTTGTGCAGGCCAGTGCTGCGATAGACCCTCTTTCAGGAGACTTGCTTGTTCAGACAGCGAATAAGACTTCCTTGTTAAGGCTACGAGCTCGTGATGGGTCGGTGATTTGGAAACAGAACTATTCTGTTGGTAGCCGTATCGGTATTTCGAGCCCCGTGGTTTTAACAAATCCTAAAAAATCCAGTCAGATATTAATGGGCTGCAAGAAAAAAACAATCTGCATTTTGGATATGAAAACGGGAAAGGAGATTGCTTGGGCATCCTTGCCGAATACATACTCTTCTGTGCCAAGTGCTTTTAATGATTTGATTTTGATTGCGCTTGATGAGGGAGGGATTGCTACGATCCGCTGGAAGTAACTATTTTGGCTTAACTGGAGAGGGAGCATTTAAGCGCTGGTAAGAAGAGCCGTCAGAACGGGTTGTACGTTGCGTTTTGGGCTTGCTACTTTTACTTTTTGTTTTCGTGCCTTCATTGTCATTAGTGACTTTTGGATCTTTCGCGGCTAAATCATTCTTAGCCAATGGATTGGAGATTGGGTTCTGCTGAAGAATGCCATTGCTGCTGCTGAAGGATCTTTGGGAATTAATGGTCGTTCGAGGAAAGTCTTTTTTTGCATCTCCGAGTCTTTTGGGCAGCGGAGATTCCAGACGAGAAAGATACTTCCATCCTTTATAACCATCACGGTAAATTTCGACTTTTATGCTGGCTCCATGAGGAATGACGAGCGCTGCTTTAAGTGGTTTCCAATCTAGGGAGTGGTCACCCATCAAAACCAGCGTTTTTATGTTTGGAGGTAATTCTGGCATCCCAACTAGAAATCTCTCTTCGTGCTGCTGAATCGCCGAGGCGCTGAGTCCGTTAATTCTGTAAAGAGGATCTTTGAAGGGGTTTTTCTTTTCTGAAAACGGCATGTTGATGTTTCTAGGTAACACTTTTTTCTTCGCATTTTTACCATTGCGGACATCAATGACAAGAGCGTCTGTTGAACTAAAACGTGCAAGGAGCTCATGGTATGTAATATAACGAGCCCCCTCTATTTTCTCAGGCGGTATAATACTCTGGCCATCCCAATCATCCATGCCGCCCCAGTAAAGGTGCAAATTAGTATATCCCATCCCCGCGAGTTGAGTGATGGTATTGTAAGCCGAGTAACTTTTAGGGTTTTGGTTAACAACAAGGATCGCCGTACTCTTATCCGTAGGTAGAATAACAGGATGAATAACATAACCCGCCTTTTTCTGCTCTTCTACAGAAAGGGGAGAATCAGCAACTTTCTTTATTTTCGTTGGGTTAGAGATCGCTTTGTCGATATGCGACTGCTTAAAATTCTTTTGTGGTCTTACGTCTAGAACGGCCGCACCCAAGGAGATCAAACGATTAATATTCTCTTTCTTTACTGTTTTTGCAAAAGGGTGATTTTCAGGTGGAAAAAATGTTGCTGAACCAAGACTCTTATCGCTGATTGACAATGGTATAAAGCTCCAATTTTTCTTTAAACTGTCCGGGCCGAATACATCTGCGTAGAATTTCGAGGCCGTAGCTTCACTCGCAAAGCCTAGTTTTCGAAGTTTTTCGGAATCAGATAAAATTTTATTTAAAGAAAGGTCTTTTTCTATATTAGAGATAAAGGCACGCGGTTCCAGGGTGGAATAGTAGTAAGGCTGTGGATACTTATAATCAAAGCCCGCAAAATTTAGTACCAAGACGTTGGTACGTTCATTCAAGCATGTTTGAAGCTCATCGGGCACCGCTACAGCGGCATTTACCTGTGTTAAAATCGGTTTTAGTAATTTCTCATGAACTAAAAACTTAAATGATGAAAAATTTCGACAGAGGTCGATCTGATCGGAAGCCCCGGCCGTGGTTGTTTTCAGGGCAGGAGTAGAAGTCACAAGAGGTGGATTTAGGTCGCGTGGCGTTGGTGTAGGTGTAGCGGCAATTTTGCGTGAGATCGGTTTGTTTTGCTCTAAAAGCTCATGATTGGATTGAACAACGCTATTGATAGTACCGCCAAGTCGTGCCTCTTGGTTTTTCTTGTGATTCCAATAGATACAGGCAAGCGCAATGCCCATAATTATTAAAAGGTTTCGTTCAGAAAAAACTGTTTTCACCTAGCTCACCTGAAGAGAATGTTTGAGAATTACCTTTTAAAATTTTACCATTATTAGGAGCAGTAATTACTAACCAAGAGTCGAGAAACCTTTTATGAAAATGATTTCCGTCGTCTTCTGTTGTCTCATTGTCGCCGCAAATGTTGCTTTAGGCAACGAAAAGAAGAGAACTGAAAAACCTGTCCAAGTTATTGTCGATTTTATTTATCATAACTTTCCAGGAAAAGTAGACCTCTATGACGTTAAAGAATCTTCTCAATTTGATATTTCAGAAACTCGCAGTGTGGTCAAGCGAGCGGACTTGCCGGTAACTAAAAGTAACGGCGGAAAGCTTGAAATGCGTCCAGGTCAGGCAAAGACCTTTGTCTTGGTGGTAGAAAATAAAACTGATAAAGATTGGTATTTCAATGCAACTCCTCACTCTATTACACCGGCGGAGGCTTCAGTGGATCAAAAGTTTGAGTGTCTCTGCAACCATGCAGTTTTTCGCGCTGATAAAAAATCTATCTGGTATAGAATTGTACGATTTGAATTAGGAAAGAATTTTTCAGCTTCTTCAATTCGGCTAACACATAATATTTTGGGAATTAAAAGTGAAGATGCAAAAGAGAAATACAATGAACTTCTTTTTGATAAGTAGTTTTTTAACGTTGGTAACGTGCTTTGCTTTTGCGAGTAATGAAACAACCTTTAACTTAAAGTGGTCCTACGATAAGTTACCAATTGAGACCGAAATGTTTGAGGGTCCGCTGTCTTTAGCTTCACGAGTATCAGAGGTTGGAGAGTTCAAGGGACGTGAACAACTTCCGATTATGAACGACCTGCGCACTGGAAAACTTAAGGTGCGGCCTGGTGAAAGTAAAATTATTATACTCGTGGTAAAAAACAAATCCGACAAACCCATTAAATTTGCGGTGGCTCCGCACAACGTGATGCCAATAGAGGCGTCCTTGGGTATTAAATTTAATTGTCTATGCAACGGGCATACTTATACGGTGGCTGGGAAGTCTTCTTGGTACCGCATCATGGAACTTAAGACCTTAAAACCAGTGGCCGCCTCGCCAGTGGAGGTGACCATGGAACACCGAATTTTCTCGGTTAAATAGTTCAATTCAATAAATGCTTCTTAAAAAATTCTAAAGTATGACCGATTTCCAAAATTTGATTGGATTTCTTTTCAGATCCATGGCCTTCATCCGCGAAGAGAATCAAAGAAGAAGCCAGGCCCTTTTTTTCCATCACCTTTTGAATTTGCAAAGCTTCGCCTGCGGGAACACGAGGATCATTCGCGCCTTGAGTGATCATCAGCGGCGATTTGATTTGATTTACATAAGTAATCGGCGAAAGAGCAATCAAAGCATCGTGATCTTTGTCGAGATCGCCATACTCAGGCGTACGCAGAGCCCGTCGGTAAGGGGCCGTGTTCTGCAAGAAGGTCACAAGATTGCTCATTCCGACAGAGGCCACGCCGGCATCGTAAGTTCCGGCAAACTTCGTCATCGCCATCAATGTTGAGTAGCCACCATAGCTTCCGCCCATGACGCCGATCTTAGTTACTTTCCAGTTAGCACGGATATATTTCGCAGCATCCTCAATGTCGCTAATCACTTTGAGGCGTTTTGCTTGATCATCCGCATGCAACCAGGCTTTTCCGTAACCTTCACTGCCGCGAACATTGGGTTCCACAAAAATAAATCCTGCATCCACATAAAGCTGAGCGACTGAATCAAAACCAGGAACGCTTTGTCCTTCGGGACCGCCATGGAAGTGAATAATTACAGGGCATGCTTCAGACTCGCACTTTGCTGGACGGCGAACGAACATCGGAATTTTAGTGGCATCTTGAGCCACATAGTATTCTAGCTTCGCTGGAACAAACTTTTTGAAATCCACTCCGGGCGAACTTGGGTAAACCCACTGACGGAGCTGCTTGGTTTTCCAGTTGTAGGAGAAGCTCTTACGGGGAGTGTTGTAAGAGGAAACAGAAACCATGACCGTATCGCCGTCCCAACTGGTCATTCCGAAATAGACATTCTCTGCGTTTGGTAAAGGCGGCATTTTCAGCTGACCATAGGAAGTAGAATCAAAAACGTAGGATTTATAATAGCCATTCTCGTTAGTTCCAACATAGATACGCTGTCTTTTGAAGTCCATTTTAAGCGCGCTGACATCACCGGTTTTAGGTGCGAAGATTTCAGTGAACTTTCTGTTTTTATAAAGATAGAGCTTTCTAAAGTCGCCGAACTTCGGCGTCATCACCAGTAGGTCTTTTTCGTTGCGCGCGTAAATGGCATAGTAAGATTCTTGTTCATCATGACCTAGGAGTGGCGTGAGAGCTTTGGTTTTTGTATTGAATTCATAGAACGCGCGGTAAGTATTAGTCAGTGCTTTTGCAATCAACCATCGTCCGTCTTGAGTATAATCGGTGATAAACCAATTGCCGTCTTCACGGAAGATTTTTTCACGTTGGCCCGTACTCAAATCATACTTGTAGAAAGTATAGCTATCGGGTTTTTCGTCATTGGCTGAGTAGACCAGGAATTTCGAATCATTTGAGATATACGCAAGACCTGCACGAACTTTCGGATCTTCAAAAACAGTTTTTCTTTGTAAACCATCGGGGCTCAAAAGATAAACTCCAGGATTCTCTGCACCGTCTTTGTCTTGACTCACAACAAGCCATTTTCCATCTGGAGTAATATCTTCAAGACGTGTGGAGTCTTTTCCTGCCGTTAACTGAATAGGAAACTCACGCTTGTCTTCCATCGTCCAAATCTGATGGACGCCTGTAATCTTCCAAGAGAAGAATAATTGTTTCTGATTCGGAGCCAGCAATCCCGCACCCGGAAAAGAGATATCCAGCATCTCGCGAATATTTCTTTCAGCTGCGGGGTTCAAAGGTGGCGGAGCATACTTTTGCAAATCTTGCTCCGAAATGGATTCTTTGCCCAAACCGGAGTAGGTCCCTTTACTGTCAGGTTTGGTTGGAGATTGGCTGCACGCCAACAAAATCAAAGAAAGAAATAAGATGTTCTTCATAGTCGCCTCCGCGAAATCCTATGAAGAATATCAAAAGCAGTGACGGCAGGGTACCATCAAAGAGTCTAGAAATTAAATTTCTGCTGGAGTCTCTGCTTCCGAAGCGGCCAACGGAGCATTCACATCGAAGCCAAGCGCCGTCATAACCAATTTCGCTTGAGAAAGTGCTCCGACAAGATTCTTTTGTGCGCTCATGGATGTTGATGAGATCCACAAATTCTCAAGGCCCGGTAAAGATTGATTTGCATTCAATTTCAATTCGCCATTACCAGCAACTTGAGGAGCCACAACAATGCGTTCAAGCTTGATGGATTCTAAAGCTTCTGGGTACGCCCGTTTGATTTGGCGTTTGATCTTTTTAAGAGCCGCACCGACAACTTCACTGTCTTCAGTAACTTCATCTTCAATGAACGTCAGCCATTGAGAAGCTTGCAATGTTGTTTCGCCCTCGGTTACTGCTGGAATAAATCGTCCCACACAAGGGCCGATTTCATCTTCTGTAGTTCCGTTCAAAATGTGCATTGCAGTCACATCGGTCACTGCATGTGTGTGGCAAATATCGAGGCACAAAGCCGTCCAATAAGTATTTTTACTGAGCTTCTGACGAGCACGTGGAGACAAAGCACTTTCAGGCAACAAGATAGCGAGGTCTTTTACAGATCCGCAGAAAATAAAATTCTGCGCACTGAGAGTTTTCGCTCCATTGATCGTCACTTGGGTCACGTGATTGCTTAAAGAACTAAACTTCGTTACGTAAGATCTCGGCATGAAATCGCCTTTGAATTGTTCAAAGAGCAACTGAGTCCAAGCATAAGGCTCTAGTTTCAAAGAAAGGCTTTTGTTTGCAGTGAAGTAGTTCAGCTCTTCATAAAAAGCGGGGGGATTTTCACCGAAGCCGACAAAAGGTTTGAAAGTTCCTGAGGCATAAGTGATCGGTGGAATCTCTTGGCTTTCACCAGCGAGTTTGAGTCCGAGAATATTTTCAAGGAAATCAAGAGCGTTACGTGCACTTTCTGTATCAGGGACATAGCGAAGACCATTGTTGGTAACGCCCGTTGGGAATTTAATGGCGCGGTTCATTCCACCGGCAACATCGCCACTTTCAAGCAAAGCGATGTTGTCAGTAAAACGGCTTAATGCCGCCGCGATACTCAAGCCACTGAGTCCACTTCCGATAATTGCATAATCATAAACGTGATTTTGAGATTTTTTCTGAGCCATATTTCTACCATCACTAACCCCGAGAGGCTTTGCAAGCGCAAAGATGACAGATTTTAACTAACGCATTTGATCAAAAGGCGCAAAAGGCCGCGGACTGCGGGTTTGGCCCACGAGTGCTTGTCGAGTAAGCAAGCCACTTTAGGAGAGACTCTATAATACCATTTAGTAAAGGCGCGGCCTAACACATGCTTTTTTATTTGGTGATCGCGGATATAGCGCAACTGTTGCACCTCAACGGCATAAACACTTTCAAACGCTGATGTCGCAATAAAACAGCGCGGTCTGCTTTCAGACGACATCTTGAGGAATTGCTTAATAACAGCGGGGTTCTTCGCGGATCTTTGAAAGATTTCAGCTTTACGAATGATGTCGGGATAAATAGGTGTAAAGCGAATAAAGATGGCTAGTTGCTTCGCACAGGAGTTCTGGCGATCAGCGTAGCGATCACTCATGTCGTAGATACGCAGAAGATCCCAGTACACGGAAGCCACCACTGTGAGTTCTGTGTGACGAGCGCTTTCTTTAAAAAGTTCTGGTTTGAGTTCGCCTTTTTTGCAATCAAAGACGATCTCCATAATTTTGATGTACTTCTCGTAGGCCGCAGCGGCTTCGGAATACATTTTCTGATTCATGCATGTGCGAGCTTGCTTAATTAGTTGCACGCGATTTTTCCAAAGATTCAACCGATGTTGTTCTTTGGCGCGTTCTTGAGCCATGAGGACGCCACCACTACTGGCAGCAACACTGCGCTGAAGTTCAGTAATGCACCCAACGCAGACCTGACCAGGTACGCTTTCGCCTGAGGCCTGCATTTTCATCGAAATTTCGCCGGGCACGGCGTGCAATTCTGTAACCTGAATACCGCAACGGGGACACTGAATCATTCCTCTATGCTACTAGAGTAAATTCATAGGGTCTACATCAAGTAGGATTTTAATTCCGCTCGGAAGCCAATCTTCATTGCCCATCGTTTGTCGAGCAAAGGCATTGATCACATTTGCTTGTGGACCTTTTAGGAGCAGATGAAAACGGAACTGTCCGCGAAGCTTCGCCAGTGGCGCTTCTGCGGGACCTAAAACTTCTACGAGTTCATATTGGGGAAATTGTGCTTTCAAAGCTTGGGCTCGTTTAGCCAAAAGTCGAGCTCCATCTTGAACAACTCTTAAGTGATTTCCTTGAATGCGGAAGCCAATAATTTTTCCAACCGGTGGATAGTTCAACTGCGAACGATTTATGAGTTCTTGTTTGGCAAAGCCTTCAAAGTCGTGGCGCTGAGCAAATACCAGACTGTCGTGCTCTGGATTGAATGTTTGAATAACCACAGAGCCAGGGCTTTCGCCCTCTTTAACGTGACGACCAGAGCGACCACTCATCTGTGTGATGAGTTGAAAACTTCTCTCTGTCGCACGGAAATCAGGAAGGTTAAATCCCACATCGGCCAAAACTAAACCGACCAGTTTCAGCTTAGGAAAATCCAAACCTTTTGCAATCATCTGCGTGCCGACGAGAATATCAATCTCACCTTCTTCCATCCCGGTGATGAGGCTTTCAAGATCGGCGCGATTTTGAATTTCATCGCGGTCGGCGCGAGCGATTTTTTTGCCAGGGAAGAGTTCAGCCAGATCTTTTTCTAAAAGTTCTGTGCCCAGACCCATGGGTTCTAAATGTCCTTCTGAACAATCAGGACATTTATCCTTTAAGCTTTCGTGGTAATCACAATAATGACAGACCAGATGCGAGTTGTGATGCAAAGTCAGATTGATATCACAGTTTGGACACTCCCGCGTGTGACCACAAGCAGGACACAAAACCATTTGCGCAACTCCACGACGGTTCAAAAACAAAGCCGCTTGATCCCCAGCCTCGAGAGTGGATTTCATTTTTTCAAAAAGAAGCGGACTCATCCAATAAGGAATATGAGAATACTTTTCTTGTTTTTTCTTTTGGGCTTCTTCCGAGGCTTTCTCGCCACGTAAATCGACGACAAGCATCTCCGGAAGAGATCGGCCTGCCACACGGTTCTTCAAAGTATGCAGATGATACTTTCCTTCGAGCGCGTTCTTCCAAGTTTCAAGACTAGGAGTTGCCGAGCCAAGCACAATAGGGCAGTTCGCAAGTTTTGCCAGCATCACAGCCGCGTCGCGGCCGTGGTATTTGAGCTTTTCATCTTGTTTGTAACTGGGCTCATGCTCTTCATCAACAATGATCAAACCGAGGTTTTCAATTGGACAAAAGAGCGCCGAGCGTGCGCCAATCAGAATAGACTTTCGGCCTTCGATGATATCCCACCACTGTGTGGTGCGTTCACGATCTGTCAGTTGCGAATGCAAAGCTGCGATCTTATCACCAAAGCGGCGAACGAATCGCTGAATCAGCTGCGGTGTCAGAGAAATTTCAGGAACCAAAACAATTCCGGTTTTTCCTTGAGCGAGAGTTTGTTCGAGCAAGTGCAAGTAAACTTCTGTTTTTCCGGAGCCTGTAACGCCAAATACTAAGTGTGAAGAGAATGTATCGAACTTCGAAATGCCATCGATCGTCGCTTTTTGCTCTTGCGATAATACGGGTGGAACATCCGCAGCGATATTTGGAATGACCGGTGGGCGTTTAGATTTTCGTAATTTCTCTTTGCGCTCGAGAGGAGGATAAGTCAGCTGCGCCACTTGCCCCACAGGATGGATGTAGTAGTTCGCGAGCCACTCGATCCATTTGACAAAATGATCCGGCAAAGTTGGAAACTCTTCATCCAAACTTTGCACAGGCTTTAAAACTATTTCTGGGGCAAGAGTCGCTGTGGAAGGACCAAGAACAAGGCCTTTGGTGAAGCGTTTTCCTAACGGAACATTCACCAACTGACCTCGTTGCAATGGCGGAAGATCCACTGGTTGCAAGTAAGTCAGGGCCTCTGGAAGGGGAGAATCAACAGCGATCTTCCAGAGAGGCGTTTCTGTCATCGAAACCTCGAATAGAATTCCATCACGACGTCTCTTGCGGGTTGATTATTCAAGCCATCGAGCTTCGTCACGGAATTATTCAAAGCACTGGATTGGAAAGTATTCGCCGGCAGAGCCCCTTTGTGAGAACTCACGCCAATCAAGCGAATCGTGACCGTATTTTGACCCCAGCGAATCGTGCGCACTTTTGGATAGTTAAGACCGCGAGAGTATTGATTGTAGTTATCCGCAGTGACTTCAACCTGACTTGGGAGGCGGAATTTGCGAACTAAGAACTGATCCTGTTCAATCCAGAATCCAGGATTGGAATTTCCATCCACCGGAGAAGGACTGCCAAAAGCGTAGTTCACGGTGCCGCCAGCGCGAGACAACCGTACATAATCATCTGGTTCATATTTCAAAAGATCCAGATTTTTAGGCATAGGTTTTTTTGCAAAGGCAGTCGTCGGAAGGACTTTGAGATTCATCAACGTGCTCGCCAACTGATCTGTTGAGCGGAAGTTGAAATATCTTTCCAAGAAATCTTCCGTGATACGGCGGCTTTCGATGCTGCTGTTATGATTCCAGCGCTGACCACCGGCATAGATAAACTGCATGCGGATTTGATCTTTCAGATCCTTAGTGCCAGTGACGGTCACTTTCATGGTGCGATCGTTCTCAATGACCCAGGTTTCTTTCAGAAACAAAGAATCCTGAACGTTATTGAATTGGACTTCTTGCTCGATAACGTAAACACCGCCCCCGCTATTTTCTGCGGTTCTTTGCAAAATCATGCGGGCCGGTGGGATATAAGCAAACGCCATCACCGGAGAGAGAAGCAAAACTAAAATCTTTTTCATCATACAAAGGATCCGTTCTTAAGTTTTTCTGACATTTGCAGAATATAATCCTTAAGCCCGGCTTGCAATTCAGGATTGCGCAAACCCAGTTCAATATTCGCCTGAAGGTAACCCAATTTGTCTCCCGCATCAAAACGGCTGGCCTTAAACGTCATTGCGTTGAGTCCTTTTTGATCGCAAAGGACCTTCATACTGTCCGTCAATTGGATTTCGCCGCCCAGCGATGGCTTGGCGTGCTTCAAAATCTCCATGATTTCGCCGTCAAAGACGTAACGGCCTGGCAAAGCCCAGCGACTTTTTGTTTCTGTTGGCTTTGGTTTTTCCACTAAGGAATTCACTTTAAAGAAACCGGGTTTTTGTTCTGTCACTTCGGCAATACCGTATTTTGAAACATCTTTTTCGGGTACTTCCATAATGGCAATCGTCGAAGTGCCGGTTTCATTAAAAGAGCTAACAAGTTGAGCAGTCACGTTGGGCTCGCCCTTGAAACCCATTGTGATTTCATCCCCGAGCAAAACCGCAAACGGATCTTTGCCCACGATAGGTAAACCACTCAGAACAGCATGGCCCAAGCCCAAGGCCTGTTTTTGACGGATGCTGATGATGTTGGCCATGTTACGGATTTTCGTGAGGCGCTCGAGCAGATGACTCTTTCCATCTTTGGCTAAGCGGTCTTCCAACTCATAGGAGGTATCAAAGAAATCCTCGATGGCATGCTTTCCACGACCGGCAATCAGAATGATATCTTCAATGCCGGCTTTGACCGCTTCTTCGACGACGTAGAAGATAATCGGCGCATCCACAATTGTGAGCATTTCTTTGGGGACTGTTTTCGTAGCTGGAAGGAAGCGAGTTCCTAAACCAGCGGCTGGGATAATTGCTTTTTTTACTTTAGACATGGTTTAATAAATCTCAGACGTTTCATTTTAAGACAAGTCCTAAACCGTCCTGTTTCAATTTGTGACCGCATCTTCTTTTCGAGCTGGTTAAGACGGAATGTGTTACTCTGATATTGGGGGATTCGAATGAGGACCGACGTGCGTAGTATTCTGGTAAAGTCCTTGTCTGCCGTAATGATGTGCGGACTCCTTTTATTTGCCTTCCAAAACTGCGGAAAAGCGGGTTTCGACTCTGCTCTTGACGGAGCTGCCGACCAGGCGTCAGTCGCCGGAGATACTTCTGCACCTTTCGCGTTTAATGCCACATTTGATCAAATCACTTACAGCTCTTGTTTTGGAACTGGCTTGAGCTCAAATCCAGCGTTTTTCACTTTGAAGGCTGGTGCTTATGATGGCGGCGGCGTGAATTTGACCTCCGACTTCATCACCTATGTAAATTCAAAATTGAAACCTCAGTATCCATCGACGGTGGTGACGGTGGAACAAATGAAAGCTTATGTTGGCGAGACCGCCGAAAACGCCAATGCAACATTGCAAATGGCACTCCGTACTCGCGGGGCGCCTCAACAAGTGCGCAATCCGACAGGTTCTAATCCGGCGCTGAATGTAGACTATGTGAACATGATGACGGACCTGACTGATGATCGCATCATGGAGCCTATTTTTAGATCTCAAGGTGCATCGATCAATTACTTCCCACTCGGAATCAATCAAACTCAACGTGTGATGGAAGCAAAGATTACTTACAACAGCGACGAAGGCGTCGCGTATAGTTTGCGTAATGACCTCGTCAATAACGGCATGCTGGCGTTGACTTACACCGGTCCTGCGGGAACATCGGCATTTGCCGCGCGTGTTCCACTGAGTGCAACAACGACAAACACTGCGGGCCAAACGACAACGGATTCAACAATAGCATACGGCCGCGGTTACAATCTTGGTTTCTCAAGCGACGTGGCTTATTACACAAAAATCCTGCATCCAGAGTTGGGAGCGCCGGCTTCGAATACGGCGGTTCCAAATAGCCGCAACCCGAATAATATTTTGGTGAGCATTTCTGAAGTGAATCTTGCAAACACGACCGTGGCTGCGGGATCATGGACCTGTGCTCCGGATCGCCGCTATGTGATCGTCAGAGCAACCGAAGCGACATTATGTCCTGCGGACTCGATCGATCGTATGGGTGATGCGAATTATCGCCGCGAGCTTGAAATCATTCGCCGTCATCTACCGGCTTCTCAATGGGATGTGAGTATCGATCGCCGTTGTGTGGTGCCTAAAGCAGGCACTTGCTACAACAACGCCGGCGGCACTGCGGAAGAAGCAGTTGAGTATGACCAAACGAAAGAGTGCTATCAAGGCCTTCAAGGCTTGGCGAACCCAGCGATTTCGAAACGCTGTGCTCAATACGTCACAATCTGTAATCGCAACTAAGAAGTCGCTCTAGAACTGAGCGACTTTCGCATGCAATAAATTCTCAGCAAAAATCGGATAAGGGCGCAGGAACTTCAGTGGATCCACCATGCGGCCTTTTTGTCTGACGGCAAAATGCAAGTGAGCTTTGGTGCAATAGCCTGTGCAGCCAACTTCTCCTACTCTGTCTCCGGCATTGAGTTTTAAGCCAAAGCGAATACGTGAATCGATCTGCTTCATATGATTGTAGGATGTTTCAATCCCGTTTCCGTGCATTAGCACCACGTAGTTTCCAGCGGCACGATTCTTACCGAACCGAACGACGGTTCCCGTTCTTGCCGCATAGATCGGATCCCCTTCAGGGAGTTCAAAATCCACTCCGAGATGGGCTTGAATTTTACGAGTGATGGGATGGCGGCGGTGAGGCTGAAAAAGACTGGCCACGCGCAGATAATCCACCGGCGCATAGAAGGGACGATTCTTAATCAGATCACTTTCCGAAATGAACACGCCACCACTATTAATTTTAACAAAACGTTTTTGCACGACACGTCCGCGAATATTTAAGGACGTCTGTAGGACCTCTCCATAGCGAACGAAAAACGGACCATCGTATTTTTTCTCGACCGTCAGCCAAAACTTCGCGCCTCTTTCAAGACCGCGATTCAAATTGTAGTCCATAATGTAAGC
>Ga0255338_1003144_pt1 | contig 20807 bp, 18 predicted proteins | sample MeOH1_35cm_T4_19_FD_203715 | JGI IMG/M metagenome (GOLD analysis project Ga0255338, IMG submission 203715) | Sandy soil microbial communities from University of British Columbia, Vancouver, Canada - MeOH1_35cm_T4_195 | ecosystem: Engineered > Artificial ecosystem > Sand microcosm > Unclassified ...
CGGGTAAAAACACCGCGGGCTGACGCGTAGATCCGGCGCGGCGCTCTCAGGCGTGCGCTTGCCGGCGTCCGTGCCGGTTGCTGGCGAATCCCATGACCACGCCGGCCGCTGCCGCGATTGCGACGGCGGTCCACGGCTTGCGCCGAGCCTTCTCGCGTGCGGCCGCCGTGACGCTCGCATTCGGTAGCGGCGCGGGAATCACATTCGGTGCAGATTTGCTTCGCTCGCCTGCGCGAGCCGCATCTGCGCCCGCACTGGCAGTCGCCCCGGGCCGCGGGCGCTCCTGTCCGCGACGCGAGCCGTACGTGTGCGCGTACACCCACGTGAATTCCGCGCCGAGCAGGAAGATTTGCGCGGAGTAATAAACCCACAGCATGACGATCACCAAAGAGCCCGCGGCGCCGAACCCGGAAGTGACGCTGCTTTTTCCAAGGTACAGCCCGATCAGGAACTTGCCCACGGTGAACAGCAGCGCCGTGACCGCCGCGCCCACCCACACGTCGGGCCAGCGGATGTCCACGCGCGGCATGAACTTGTAGATCATCGCGAACACGGCCGTGATGATGGCGAAGCTCAAGGCCATGTTCACGACGTGCGCGAGCACTTTCCACGCGCCGAAGAGCGGCGCCCACCAGGTGCCCAGGGCCGAGAGGAGCGCGTTCACGACGAGCGAGACCATCAGCAGAAACGCGACGCCGAGTATGAGACCGAACGACAGCAGCCGCGTGCGCAGAAGGTTCCACAGGCCGCTCGTCTTTTGCTGCGCGCTTGCGCGCCAGATGCGATCGAGGTCGTTCTGCAGCTCGCCGAATACGGTGGTCGCGCCGAGCAGGAGCGTGCCGACGCCGACGACCGTGGCGACGATGCCCTGCATCGGCTTGTTCACGCTTGCGAGCAGCCCTTCGACGGCGCGCGCGCCTTCTTCGCCCATCAATCCCTGCAGCTGTCCCATGAGCGCGCCGCGCGCTGCATCTTCGCCGAAGACGAGGCCCGCAACGGCAATCACGATGAGCAGCAGCGGCGCGATCGAGAACATCGTGTAATAGGAGAGCGCCGCTCCCATGCTCGGCGCGTAGTCCTCCGACCAGGCGGCCGCGGCCTCCTTGACGAGGTTCCACATTTTCTTCGGCGTCATCGCATGCTCCGGGGAACGGGCGTTGGTCGCCCGGACCGTGGAGGTGCAAGTTTGAAGCCGACGAGCTCGAATCCGCGAGCACGCTTTTGGCACGCCGCTTGCATCTCGCGGGCCAGTCCGATGGGCGGTATTCTCCGGTCCCGTCGTGCGCATCCGAGCCTCAAACTCACTTGTGTCGTTACTGAATCAGCTCACTCAGGGGGGCCGCCATGGATAAAAACGTCGTGCAGGGCTTGGCGAAGGCGTTGCGCCAGCAGGAGAGCGCGTTGTCCGACGACTGGATCAAAGGCCAGCTTGCATCCGGCACATCGCGTCCCGACCTCATAAAGGAAGCCGAGCTGCGGGAGCAGTCGCGGCAATTCATGGCGGCATTCCTGCGAGCGCTGCAGACCGCCGGGGGCGCCGGTCTCGCGGACGCCGGCTGGTCCGATCTCAAAGCGCAATTGAGCGAAGTGTCGCGCACGCGCGCGCAGCTCGGCTTTACCCCGACCGAGACGGCGACGTTCGTTTTCTCCCTGAAGCAGCCGGTGTTCGAGGCGCTGCGCAGGGAGCTCGGTGCGGATCAGCAGGCGTTGGCCGACGCGCTGTGGAACGCGACGCTGCTGCTCGACGAGCTCGGCCTCTACACGACCGAGGTGTACCTGCAGAGCCGCGAAGAGATCATCGGCCGCCAGCAACGGGAGCTGCTGGAGCTGTCCACGCCGGTGGTCCAGCTGTGGGACAACATACTCGCCGTGCCGCTCGTCGGCACGCTGGACAGCTCGCGCACTCAGGTCGTCATGGAGACGCTGCTGCAGAAGATCGTCGACACCGGCGCGGCGTTCGCGATCATCGACATCACGGGCGTGCCGACCGTCGACACGCTGGTCGCCCAGCACCTGCTCAAGACGATAGCCGCGACGCGGCTCATGGGCGCCGACTGCATCATCAGCGGCATACGCCCGCAGATCGCACAGACCATAGTCCACCTGGGCGTCGACCTGGGCGAAGTCGTCACCAAGGCGACGCTCGCCGACGCGTTCGCGGTGGCCTTGAAGCGCCTCCAGGTGAAAATCGGCGACGCGGGCTGAGACGGGCTCATGGACCGCATCCCCATACTGAAGATGGGTCGCTTGCTGCTGGTGACGATACAAGTGGACATGCACGACCGTCTCGCGCTCCAGCTGCAGGACGATCTCACCAGCCGCATCGCCGCCGAGCGGGCGCGTGGCGTGCTGATCGACATCTCCTCGCTGGACGTGGTGGACTCCTTCATCGGCCGCATGATCGCGAACATCTCGGCCATGGCGCGCGTGCTCGACGCACAGACCGTCGTCGTCGGCATGCGTCCGTCGGTGGCGATCACGCTCGTGGAGCTGGGCCTGCCGATGGATGGCGTCATGACGGCGCTCAACGTCGAGAAAGGCATGGCCTTGCTGCACAAGTACGTCGAGGCCCGCGACTGACCGCGATTTCTCTCCACTCCTGGGAACATCGTACATGACGGCCGGCGTCGGGCTGACGACGATCTCACTGCGTAAGTCCGAAGACCTCGTGCGCATGCGGCAGATCGTGCGCGAGCATGCCGTCGCCCAGGGCTTCAGCCTGGTCGAGCAGACCAAGATCGTGACCGCCGCGAGCGAACTCGCGCGCAACACGCTCGATCACGGCGGCGGCGGTGAAGTGCAGGTGGCCGTCGTGAGCAATGGCGCCCGCAAAGGCCTGCAGCTCACGTTCTCCGATGAGGGGCCCGGCATCGCAGACATCGAGCTCGCAATGAAAGACGGCTATACGAGCGCACACGGGCTTGGGCTCGGACTCGGCGGCGCGAGGCGGCTGTCGAACGAGTTCAAAATCGACTCCAGGCCCGGGGAAGGCACGCGCGTGACCATCGTACGCTGGCGCTTATGAGCCATCTGCTGGTACCGGTGCACGAGGTGAGCCAGGTCGCGGAGGCCCGCCGCATTGCGGTCGCGCTCGCGGGGTCGATGGGATACGACGAGACGCGTGCCGGGGCGGTCGCGCTCGCGGTGACCGAAGCGGGAACCAATCTCGTCAAGCATGCCCGGGACGGCCACCTGGTCATCGGCCGCGTGGAGCGGGGAGAGGCGGCCGGCGTGGAGGTGTACGTGGTGGATCGCGGACCCGGCATCGCGAACTTCGCGGCGAGCCTGCGAGACGGGGCGTCGACCGCCGGCAGCCCGGGGCTGGGCCTGGGGACGCTCGCGCGGATGACGACCGGTTTCGAGGTTTACACGCAGCCCGGCAAGGGCACCGTGATGCACTTCGAGATCTGGGCCGAGCCGCAAGCGGCGCATGCCCGCGCGAGCGTCGCCGCGGCCGCGATCTGTGTCGCGAAAGCGGGCGAGTCCGTGGCCGGCGACAGCTGGCTCATACGCGAAGGCAAGGGCAGAATAATGCTCCTCGTCGTCGACGGCCTGGGACACGGGCCGGATGCAGCGGCGGCTGCAGCCGCCGCCAGAAAAACCGCGTGGGATGGCTGGGAGCAGGACCCCGCGGCGCTCATCCAGGACGTGCACGCGGCGCTGCGCGGCACGCGTGGAGCGGCTGCGGCGGTCGCAGTATTGAAGCCGCAATCCGAAGCCGGTCTGTATTGCGGCGTGGGCAATATCGCGTGTTTTCTGCAGGCGGATGGAACGAGCCGCAGCCTCGTTTCGCACAACGGCATTGTGGGCCACCAGATGCGCAAGACCCAGGAGTTTGCCTTTGCTTTTCCGCGCACGTGCCTGCTGATCGCGCATAGCGACGGCATCGCGACGCGCTGGAGCCTCAGGGATTACCCCGGCCTCGAAGCCCGGTCGCCGGCGTTGATTGCCGGCGCCGTCTTTCGCGACCACGTGCGCGGACGGGACGACGCGACCGTCGTCGTGCTGCGCAATGTGTCGGTGTAAGACATGGCCACGCGCATCCTTGCCGTAGCGGTCGATTTCGAGCAGGACGTCGTGTCGGCGCGCCAGCGCGCGCGTCAGATCGCAGGCCTGCTCGGGTTCGACGCTCAGGACCAGGTGCGCATCGCGACGGCGGTCTCGGAAATTGCGCGCAATGCCTATCGCTACGCCGGGCGCGGGGACGTCGAGTTCACGCTCGAAGGCGAAAGCGCGCCGCAACTCTTCATCATCCGCGTGACCGACCGCGGGCCCGGCATTCCGAATCTCCCCGCGATACTGGACGGACGCTACCAGTCGGCCACCGGCATGGGCATGGGCATACTGGGCGCCCGGCGGCTGATGGACCAGTGCGACATCCGCTCGCCGGTCGGGCGGGGCACCGAAGTCGTGCTCAAGAAGCTGCTGCCGCGCACGGCGCCGTGCTTCGGCGCCCGCGAGATCGCGCGGCTTGCCGGCGTGCTTGCGAGCCGAGCGCCGTCGACGCCGTACGAGGAGAGCCAGGAGCAGAACCGCGAGCTCATACGCGCGCTGGAGGAATTGCGCGAGCGACAGGATGAGCTCATGCGTGTGAACCGCGAGCTCGAGGACACCAACCGCGGCGTCGTAGCGCTGTACGCGGAGCTCGACGAAAAGGCGGAGCACCTGCGCCGCGCCGACGAGATGAAATCGCGGTTTCTCTCGAACATGAGCCATGAGTTCCGCACGCCGCTCAATTCGATCCGCGCGTTGTCGCGGCTGCTGCTCGACCGCGTCGACGGACCCATCAACGATGAGCAGGAGAAGCAGCTCACCTTCATCCGTAAGGCGGCCGAAGACCTCACGCAGCTCGTGGACGACCTGCTGGATCTGGCGAAGATCGAGGCCGGCAAGATCGAAGTACGCCCCACCGAATTCACCGCGCGCGATCTCTTCAGCGCGCTGCGCGGCATGCTGCGGCCGCTGCTCGTCACCGAGAGCGTGCAACTGCGCTTCGATGACGTGTCGGGGCTTCCTCCGCTCCATACGGATGAGGCGAAGCTCTCGCAAATCCTGCGCAACTTCATCTCGAACGCGCTCAAGTTCACCGAGCGCGGAGAAGTGCGCGTCTTCGCGAGCTACGACGCGGGCGCGGGCACCGTCACCTTCGGCGTGGCGGATACGGGCGTAGGCATCGCGCGGGAAGACCACGAACGCATCTTCGAGGAGTTCTCGCAGATCGAAGGGCCGCTCCAGGGGCGGGTGAAAGGCACCGGTCTCGGGCTGCCCCTGTGCCGCAAGCTCGCGACGCTGCTGGGCGGAGCCATCAGGCTCGTCAGCGAGCGGGGCGCGGGCTCGACGTTCTCGGCAACGATACCGGTCCGCTACGAGCCGTGGCGGGAGGAACGCGGCGTCGCGCAGCCGGTGAGCCTGGACCCGGCGAAGACGCCGGTGCTCGTGATCGAGGACGAGCCCGAGACGCGCCTGTACTACGAGAAGATACTGCGCGACACGCCGTACCAGGCATTCGCTGCGGGCACTTTGCGCGAAGCCCGGCTCGTGCTGGAGCGCCTGCGTCCCGGCGTCATCGTGCTCGACATCCTGTTGCGGGGTGAGCACACGTGGCCGTGGCTTTGCGAGATCAAGAACGATCCGGCGACGGCGAGCATACCGGTGATCGTCGCAAGCACGGTGGAGGACGAGCGCAAGGCTTATGCGCTGGGTGCCGACGGCTACCTCAGGAAGCCGGTGGCGCGCGATGCGCTGCTCGGGGAGCTGCGCCGCAATACGGGACCGCGCGTGCTCATCATCGACGATGATCCGGCCTCGCGTTACGCGATGAAGAATATCCTGAACGTCGCGCAGTATGGCGTGCTCGAGGGCGTGGACGGGGAATCCGGACTCATGCTCGCCCGCACCGCTTCGCCGGATCTCGTCGTCCTCGACCTGGGGCTGCCCGACATGAGGGGCACGGAAGTCCTGCAACGTCTCGCGCTCGAGGACGACACGCGCGCGATACCCGTGCTCGTCGCCACCTCGCGCGATCTCACGCCTCCCGAACGCCATGCCCTGCAGCAGCATGCCGTCGCCGTGCTGTCGAAGCGCGATCTCAACCCGGACCTGCTGCCCGCCGTCGCCGCCGCGCTCGCGCGGGGCAAGAGCAGAGCCCACTCATGAATCTCCTCCAGGGACCGGCCCTGATACTCAACGTCGACGACAACCCGGTCGGCCGGTACGGCAAGACGCGGGTGCTGGAGGACGCCGGGTTCGACGTGATCGAGGCGAGCACGGGCGAACAGGCGCTGCAGCTCGTCGTGGAGCGCACGCCGCAGCTCGTGCTGCTCGACATCATGCTGCCCGACCTGAGCGGTCTCGAGGTCTGCCGACGCATCAAGGGGAACGCGCTTACGCAACGCATCCCGGTGCTGCACATCTCTGCGACCTACGACGAGCATGTCGGCGAGAGCATGAGTCTCGAGAGCGGCGCGGACATCTTTCTCGCGGAGCCCGTCGAGCCGCACGAGCTCATCACGGTCGTGCGCACGCTGCTGCGCCTACGCACCACCGAGATCGGCCTTGCGGAAAGCGAAGAGCGGATGCGGCTCGCCACCGCGGGTGCGGGCGTCGCCACCTGGGACATCGATCTGCGCACGGGCGCGGCACACTGGAACCGCGAGCTCTATCTCATGCTGGGCTATCCGCCGAACGGGCAGGCCACATGGGAGATGTGGCGCTCGCGCGTGCATCCGGACGATGTCGACGCGGTGATGCAGGCGATGGATGGCGCGCGGCAGGGGGCGTTGTTCAACCGGGAACATCGGGTGCTGCGCGCGGACACCGGAGAGGAGCGGTGGCTCGCGCCGTACGGCCGGGTGCATCGCGACGAGCACGGCGGCCTCATGCGCTTCCTGGGCATCGTGATCGACATCACCGAACGCAAGCAGGTGGACGCCGAACGCGAGCGGCTGCTGCAGCTCGAGCATGCCGCGCGCGCGGAAGCGGAGAGGGCCGCGCGGCTGAAGGACGAGTTCCTCGCCACGCTCTCGCACGAGCTGCGCAGCCCGATGAGCGCGATACTCGGCTGGCTGTATCTGCTGCGCACCGGCCGGTTGAACGAGTCCGAGCACTCGCGCGCGCTCGATACGATAGAGCGCAACGCCCAGCTGCAGAACCAGCTCATCAACGACCTGCTCGATGTCTCGCGCATCATCACGGGCAAGCTGCAGCTCAACCCGCAGCCCCTGCTCGTGGAGCAGGTGATCGAGGAGGCGGCGAACTCGATACGCCTCGCCGCGGCGAGCAAGAACATCGCGGTGGCGATCGAAGTGGAATCCGTGGGTCCGATACAGGGCGACCCGGACCGGCTGCAGCAGGTCTTCGTCAATCTCATGAGCAATGCGGTCAAGTTCACGCCGGTGGGGGGGCGCGTCGCGGTGCGGGCCCGCCGCATCGGCGAGTGCTTCTGCATCACGGTGACCGACAGCGGCGAAGGCGTGGCGCCGGAGCTGTTGCCGCATCTGTTCGAGCGCTTCACCCAGGCCGACGGCTCGACCACGCGCCGGCATGGCGGGCTCGGGCTGGGGCTCGCCATCGTGCGCCATCTCGTCGAGCTGCATGGCGGACGCGTGGCGGCCGAAAGCGCAGGGCCGGGCAAGGGCGCGACGTTCTCCGTCATGCTGCCGCTCGCGGCCCAGTGGGGAACGGGCGTCTGTGCGCCGAGCGCGACGCCATCGGCCGTCTCGCGAGACTTGGCGCCGCGGCTCGCGGACGTCAGCATACTGGTCGTGGACGACGAGCCGGGCGCGGCACAGCTCATGACCCAAGTGCTCAAATCGGAAGGGGCGGTGGTGAGAACGGCTGCCGACGCGAACGCAGCGAGCGCATTGTTCGCTGCCTGGCAGCCGGATTTGCTCGTGCTCGACATCGGCATGCCCGGCGAGGACGGCTATATGCTGCTGGGCAGGCTGCGCAACTTCCTCGAGCCCGGCGCTCGCGCCGTGCCCGCGGTCGCCGTCACCGGGTACGCGAGCGTGTCGGATCGCGAGCGGGCTCTCGCCGCGGGCTTCGACGCGCATCTCAGCAAGCCGTTCGACGTGGACGAGCTGCTGACCGTGCTCGAGGACCTCGTGCGGCGCGCGCGCTCGTAACGCGCGTGCCGGCGGCGCTTATCATGGCGAGCACGGGAGCCAGGAGTCGGAGATTGGTCACTACACGAATCGCGATCGTTTTTTCGGTGCTCGCTTGCGGTGCCGCCGCGGCGGCACCGGAACCGTTGCAGGGCCGCGTCGTCGCCGTGACCGACGGGCACACACTGACGGTCCTGCTCGGAGCCAGGCGCGCGCAGGTGCATCTCGCGTACGTCAAGGCTCCGGTGAGCGCGCAACGCCATGCGATCCGGTCGCGGCAGTCGCTGATCGCGGCGTGCGGCGGCGAGCCGGTGGAGTTGCAGGTCCATCGCAAGCAGCCCGACGGCAGCCTGGTCGCGAGCGCGAGCTGCAACGGCAAGGACGCGGGCGCGGAGCAGGTGCAGCGCGGCATGGCAGCGCTCGATCTCGCTTACGGCGCGGCGGATGCGCGACTCCTCGCGTTGGAGCGCGAGGCGCGGGCGGCGAGGCGCGGGCTGTGGGCGGACGGGCGGGCCGCGACCGGGAACGAGGGGCGTTAGCCGGATGTTGAAAAAAGGAGGAGAAGGCGACGCGCCCCCTTTTATATTCTCCAGGCAGGCTGTCGAGCGTGACGGTAGCGTAAGAATCGCGCAAAAAGGTACATAGAGGTACATCGCGAGAGAGCTTCAACAGCTATTGGCGCAACCGGGAGAGGGAAGACATGAAGACGATTACTTTGCCTGCGGGCGTGCCGGTTTCAGCCTATGGGCAGGGCACGTGGTATCTGGGCGACGATCCGGCGGCGCGCAGCGAGGAGATCGCCACGCTCAGGCTCGGTCTCGATCTCGGCGCGACGCTCGTCGATACCGCCGAGATGTACGGCGACGGGCGCGCGGAAACGCTCGTGGGGGAGGCGATCGCCGGTCGGCGCGACGAGGCATTTCTCGTGAGCAAGGTCTATCCGCACAACGCCACGCGGCAAGGCGCGGTGGCGGCGTGCGAGCGCAGCCTGCGACGTCTGAAGACGGACCGGCTCGATCTCTATCTGCTGCATTGGCGTGGCGACGTGCCGCTCGCCGAGACGATGGAAGCGTTCATGGCGCTCCAGCGCGCGGGCAAGATACTGCATTACGGCGTCAGCAATCTCGATTGTGCCGACATGGCCTCGCTCGCCGCAGTGCCGGGCGGCCGCGCGGTGCAGACCGATCAGGTGCTCTACAACCTCACGCGCCGGGGCATCGAATGGGATTTGCTGCCGTGGCTGCGCGAGCGGCGCATCCCCGTGATGGCTTATTCGCCCATCGAGCAGGCGCGACTGCCGAAGGATCGCCGGCTCGCCGGCTTTGCGCGCCGCCGTGGCATGACGCCCGTCCAGGCCGCGCTCGCATGGCTGCTCGCCCGGGGCGATGTCATCGTCATACCGAAGACGGGGCGACGCGGGCGGCTGAAGGAAAATCTGGGAGCGCTCGACGTCGAGCTCGCACCGGACGATCTCGAAGAGCTCGATCGCCTGTTTCCGCCGCCTGACGGTCCGCGGCCGCTCGAGATGCTCTGAGCGAGACGTCTGCCGCATGGCCGCGACGGCCGTGCCGCGTCAGGCGTCGCCCGGACCGGTCGTGGAATCGTGGAAGCCGTGTTTTTTCGCGTCCTCGATGCACATCTCAAGCTCGGAGAAGCGGGTGGCGGACGCATGCAGGACTTGACCGCTGTCGTCAGCGATCCTGCGCCAGAGCCAGTAGAAGGTGTGATCCCTGTCGTCGAACAAGGCTGCGAACTCCCAACCCACGTGCAAGCGACCTTTCTTGATAGTGTTCTGTCATGCTTCCCGTGCAGCCGGCTTTTATTTTGTGCGCGTATTGTCGCGGTACTCGTGGAAAATTGCCACCGCGGCTGCCGGGCAGCCTGCCTTCATGCACATGCCGCAGGGGAGTCCGCCGTCTTCACGCAGCCGGGGGCAGAGGATCGGGCGTATCGTGTCATCCGGTCTCGAAATGCTGGACGCAACCGGAAGCAGGGCGCGGGCCGCTCAATGCGCCGGCAGATGCACGGTGAACCGCGCGCCGCCCTGCGAGCCGTTGGCGACCTCTATGGTGCCGCCATGCATCTCGACGAGCCGGTGGGTGAGCCATAATCCTATGCCCAGGCCCTGCTTGGCGTGTCCGGGAGCGGCGCCCGTATAGAACGCGCTGAAGATGCGGGCGAGCTTTTCCGGCGGCACGCCCGGCCCGTCGTCCATCACCGAGAGCACCACTTCGCGGTGCCGCAGCTTAAGCAGGATGTCGATCTTCGATCGCGGCGGCGAGTACTTCGCCGCGTTGTTGAGGAGATTGGTGACCACCTGCGTGAGGCGCACCGGGTCGCCCTTGAGCAGCACGGGCTCTTGCGGCAGGTGCAGCGAGAGCTCGTGCGATTTCTCGCCGATCAGTTCCTGGCTGCTGTGCACGGCGTCCTGCACGCATTGCACGAGATCCACTACCTCGAGCTGCAGTTGCAGGCGGTTGCGCGTGATGCGCGCCACATCGAGCAGATCGTCGAGGAGCCGCCCCATCTGCCGCGACTGGCGCAAGAGGATCTCGACCGCGCCGCGTGAGACCGCGTCCTGAAAGTGCCGCGACTGCAGGATGTGCGTTGCGACGACGATGGGCGAGAGCGGATTGCGCAGCTCGTGCGAGAGCATCGCGATGAACGCGTCTTTCTGCTGGTCGGCCTCGCGCAGCGCTTCCTCGTTGCGCCGCCGCTCGCCGACGTCGTTGAGAAATACCGCGATCGCATCCTGACCGACCGGATAGACGCCGATGGATGCCCACATTCCGAGCGGCTGGTAATACGCCTCGAAATGGGCTGCCGTCCGCTCGCGCATCACACGTCCGTATTCCTGCCGGTATTTCGATTGCGGGTCCGCCGCTTCGGGGAAGACGTCCCAGACGAGACGTCCCAGGAGCTTGCTGCGCGGAACGCCGGAGAGCTGCTCGTGGCGCTCGTTCACCAGCACGTAACGGAATTGCGCGTCGAGCACGTACACGGGCTGCCCGCGCTCGAGCACGTCGGCGGCGAGCTTGCGCTCCGCCTCCGCGCGCTGCAGCCGGTCGAGCTCCGCCTGCAGCGACTCCGCGCGCAGCCGCGTGCGCTCGGCGCTCGCGCGCAACGAGTGCTCCGTGCGTCTCGCCGCGGTGATGTCGCGCATCATCAGCATCGCGCGGTTCTGCCGTCCCTGCTCGTCGCGCAGCGGCAGGCCGCTGTAACGGACGAGCCATTCCTGGCCGGTGTCTTTGCGCCGCGCCCTCAGCTCCGTGTGTGCGACCGACGCGCCGCGCAAGATGCGCGCAGTGGGCCACTCCTGCGGTGCGAGCGCCGCCCCGTCGGTTTCCCGCAGCTCGCAGACGGCTGCGTAGCGCGAGTAATCGCGTTTCGCCGCCTCGCGGTCCGCGTGACCCAGCAGACGAGCGGCCGGGTCGTTGACGAACACGGCCACGCCGTCCACGTCGAAGACGACGACGCCGTCGTCGATCGCTTCGAGCACCGCTTCCAGCTCGGACGCCTTGCGTTCTGCACGCGCCGCCGATTCCGAAAGCGTTTCCAGGAGCCGCTTGCGGCCGCTCTCGTCCCGCTGCCGCTCGGTCACGTCGTGCGCTACCGTGATGACGCCGAGCACGTTGCCGGCGTTGTCGCGATAGGGCGTCTTCGTTGCGAGCCAAGTCCTGACCTCGCCCCAGCGCGGTCGGCGCTCTTCGACCGACTCGGGCCGCCCGGTAGCGATCACGCGCGCGTCGCTCTCCGCGATTTGGGCCGCCTGCGCCGGATCGATGCCGCATTCGGCCTCGGTGCGGCCGAGCACATCCTGCGCGCTCCGGCCTATCGCTTCGAGCGCGGCCGGGTTGGCCATCATCACCCGGCCGTGCGCGTCCTTCACGATGATGAGATCGCCCGTCTGCTCGGCAACCGCCTTGAGAAGCTCCGCGGCGCGCCGCCGCTCCTCTTCGCTGCGCCGGCGGTCCGTCACGTCGGCGCCGGATACGACGATGTGTGTCACGTCGCCGGCATCCCGCAGCGGCTTCACCACGAGGTCGAGCGTCATGAGCCGCCCGGGCGCCATGCGCGCCTCGGCATCGTAGCGCGATGCGCGGCCGCCCAGTGCGCGCACGCATGCGACGCGCAAGGCGGCCTGCGCTTGGGGGGCGTACGACCACCAGCGGCTTTCCCACAGCGGCTGGCCGTGCACGTCCTCGTACGCGAGACCGGCCGATTCGAGAGGCGCGCGGTTCACCTCGACGATCCTGCCCTCGGTGTCGAGCACCGCGACGAACGCGAACAGGCTGTCGAACACGTCGCGCAGCGCGGGTGGGCCAGTGGGCCCCCAGGGGGCCGCAGGGTAATCGTGCATACCGGGGCGGTTCACGCCTGCAGCCGCGGAAGGCGCCGGCGGCGGAACACACCGCCGGCTCGCCTATGGTTGGGCGTGACTAATATCACGTTGTCATGAGCGGCGCGGGCGAAGCAATACCCATACCCGACTGGCATATCCGACGTAGCGCATTGGCGACGCAGGAAAAATTGGTGCCGCCGGAGCGCGCAGCCGGGGGGCGGAAGCGCAGCCTTACGCGCGCGTGGACGTTTTTTCCGGGCGGGAGGGCAGCTTCCTACCCGGAGGATCCGCTAGAGCAGGTAATGCGCGCCGAGGACAAGGGCGAGCAGGCCGACTTCCGGCGCGACCACGCCGGCCAGCGCGGCGAACAGGAAGAAAAAAGCCGGGGTGTGTGGCTGCGCTTGCAGCAGGAAGAAGCCATCGCTCACGAGCACGGCGGCATAGGAGTATCGCGCAGCGCGGCTCCAGAACTGGCGGTTTCTGAACGCCTCCAGCGCGCGCCGGTTCATGCACAGTTCGCTGCCGGTGCACCAGCCGAACATGGCGCGCGCGAGTCACGCCAGTCCGACGACGTACGGCACGACGATCGGCCAGGCCTCCTCGTGAGACTCGCCTTCGAGACTGTAGACGAGCCCGGCGCCGTACGCGCCGAGCAGCATCGCGAGCGGCACGGCCAGTGCGCGCCACTCGCCTCTCTCGCACGCTCCCCCGGTCCACGCGTCCTGATCCATGATTCGTAGCGCCGCAGTCGTCGTTCCGCCGAGCGGAGAGGGCCGGATCCCCCCCAATGCGAGTGCCCGCGCCTTCCTGCGAAGGGCGTGCTGCTGCAGCGTGAAGTGGAAGCACGCGCCCGTGCTGCCTTGATGGACCGCGTCATTCCCCGCCGCGCTGCTATGCGATGCAGCGAGGAGCACGAACAACGGCGCTACACCCTACCGAGTCGGGTGCAAACTTGCGCCGGCGACGAGACGAGGCGTGATGCATCCGGTGTTCTTCCTAACGCGCTCGACTGCGGTCATGACGCTCGCATGAATCGTTTCTCGCCCGCGCATCGACTGCCGTCCGGCGCGCACAAGAAATTTCATGCGCCCCCTCTGGTGTTGTAGAACTTACCCGGTCCGGCCGCCCGGATTGCCGTCTGATCGGCAAAATCCGCCTTTCTGGTGGATACGGCAGCCCGACACAGGGTCGCCGGTGTACCTATTCTCACTCGAGTGCCGCTCGCCGGCGTGCCGAACTGCGCATACTTTCCGACTGGCCTGGCTGCAAAGCCGCGGCCACGTTCCCTCAGCAGGGACGAGACGGTACATAACCCTTACGAGGAGAAACACATGCAGAGCAAACTGCCCACGCCGGCAGGCGAGAAGGAGGGGCTTATGCACAGCCTGCGCATCATTCTGCTGTTGCCGTTACTGCTGTTCCCGCAGCTTTCGTTCGCCGAATCGTATCCTTCGAAGGCGGTGCGCGTCGTGGTGGTCTTCCCACCGGGCGGATCGAACGACGTCACTGCGCGTATCGTGTTCAAGAGAATGTCCGAGCTCACCGGCCAGCAGTTCGTCATCGACAACCGGGGCGGCGCGGCGGGCACGATAGGCTCCGAGCTGGTGGCCCAGAGCCCGCCCGACGGCTATACCATCATGGTGCAGTCTGCGACGCACGTCGCCAACCCCCACCTCTACAAGAAGCTGCCCTACGACACGCTGAAGGATTTCATCGGCATTACCACGCTCGCGCGCCAGGTCGGCATGCTGGTGGTGCATCCGTCGATGCCGGTGCGCACGGTGGCCGAGTTCATCGCGCTTGCGAAATCGCGTCCGGGGCAGATCGTGTATGGTTCCGCAGGCAACGGGAGCTTCGTGCACCTCACCATGGCGCAGTTCGCCGAGATGGCGGGGCTCAAGATGATCCATGTTCCGTACAAGGGCGGCGGCCCCTCCGGTGCAGCTATCGTCGCGGGCGAGACGCAGGCGATGATCGCGACCATCGGCTCGCTGATGCCGCACATCACGTCGCACCGCGTGCGCGCGCTGGGCGTCACCTCCGAAGAGCGCGTGAAGCAGTTTCCCGACGTGCCGACCATCGGCGAGACGGTGCCGGGCTACGAGTTCACGGCGTGGGTGGGGTGCTTTGCGCCGGCCGGTACGCCGCAAGTCGTGATCGACAAGCTGAACGCCGATCTGAAGAAGGCGCTCGCGGACGACGACGTCGCCGGCAAGCTGAGCGCGGCAACGCTCGATCCGATGTACATGACGCCGGACGAGTTCAAGCAGCGGCTCGCCAAGGACTACGACAAGTACGCGAAGGTGATCAAGACCTCGCATGCCCGCATAGACTGAAGCGGCCGCAGTCGTGTGGCGAGGGCCTACAGGCGCCGTGAACTGGTGGCGCTTGTCCGAGGAGAAGTGCGTCGCGCGCAGGCGCGAGACCTGGCCCACCGCCGCTTCAGATCGCTGCAAGGGTCTTCATGAGCAGGCCCGGATCCACCGGCTTCACGAGATGCCTGTCGAAGCCGGCCTCGCTCAGTCGACGCCGGTCCTCGTCCTGCCCGTATCCCGTAATGGCGATCAGCGGCACGTCGGCAAGGCTGGGCAGCTGCTTCAACCGGCGTGCGACATCGTAGCCGCTCAGCTTCGGCAGTTCGATGTCGAGCAGCACGACCTGCGGACGGAAAGTGATCGCGGCCGACACCGCAGCCAGCCCGTCGAATGCGCATTCCACGGTGTATCCCCACGACTTCAGTATTGCGGCCATGGTCTCGGCCGAGTCGCGATTGTCGTCGACCACCAGTATCCTTCTTCCTTCGCTCTCCATCGGGGCCGTGGCGCATGTCGCCGCCTGCTCCCGTCGTGGCGACTTGTCGAGCGCAGGCAATGTCACGCAGAACTCACTGCCGAGACCCGGCCCCGCGCTGTGAGCCTCGACCGATCCGCCATGCAGCAGCGTGAGCGTCTTCACGAGCGCGAGCCCGACGCCGAGCCCGCCGCTGCATCGCTCCAGCGCGCCGTCGCCCTGCCTGAACAGCTCGAAGACGTGAGGCAACAGATCCGGTGCGATGCCTATGCCGTCGTCGCGGACGGACAGCACGGCGTTGGGGCCTGCGCGCTCCAGCGTGCAGGTGATATGGCCGCCCGTATCGGTGTATTTCGCAGCGTTGTTGAGCAGGTTGGAAATGATTTGCAGCAGGCGCGTCTCGTCGCCTTCGACCGTGAGCGGATCGGCGGGGAGCTCCACGTCGACGGCGTGTTTCTCGCGGTCCAGGTACTCCAGCGCCCGGACGATCAGCACTTTCAGGTCCACCGGTGACTTCTGCAGCTGAATTTTTCCGGTCGTGATGCGGGTCGCGTCGAGCAGGTCGTCCACCAGGCGCACGAGCTGGGTAACCTGCCGGTCGATGATTGTGCGGCAGCGACCGTTGTTTGCGAGATCCGACGGCTGTGACGCCATGACGTGCACCGCATTGCGTATGGGCGCGAGCGGATTGCGCAGCTCGTGCGCGAGCATCGCGAGGAACTGAGTCATGTTGCGGCTCGCCTGCTCGAGCTCCTCGATGTGCCTGCGGGCGGTCATGTCGCGGGTGACCTTGCCGTAACCTCGCAGTCTTCCCGTTTTGTCATAGACCGGCGTGATCACCACGTCCGCCCAGAAGAGCGTGCCGTCCTTGCGCACGCGCCAGCCGACGTCTTCGAGGCGCCCTTCGGTCCGGGCGATCTCAAGCTCTTTTTGCGGCCATCCCCGGCGTATTGCGTCGGCGGTGTAGAAAACCGAGAAGTGCTGGCCGATGATCTCGTCGGCCGTGTAGCCCTTGATGCTTTGCGCGCCCGTGTTCCAGCTCGCCACGTGACCGTCGACGTCGAGCATGAAGATCGCGTAGTCCTTGACGCCCTCGACGAGCAGCTGGAAGCGCTCCTCGCTTTCCCGCAGCAATCTTTCGTGCGTGCGCTGCGGCGTGAGATCGCGCGTGACTTTCGAGTAGCCGATGAGCCTGCCGGCGTCGTCGCGCACGGCATTCAGAATGACGTGCGCCCAGAACAGGCTGCCATCCTTGCGCGCCCGCCAGCCTTCGTTCTCGAAGCGGCCTTCGGCCTTCGTGATCGTGAGCTCGTACTCGGGAAACCCGGCCGCCACGGCTTCGGAGGGATAGAACACGGAGAAATGCTTGCCGATGATCTCGTGCGCCTCGTACCCCTTGATGCGCGTGGCGCCGGGATTCCATGTCACGACGACGCCGTTCGGATCGAGCATGAAGATCGCGTAATCGCTCACCGCCTCCACGAGGCGACGAAACGTCTCGTCGTCGAGATCGTGGGGTTTCGGCTGGCTCTGGGTCATCGAAGAATTCGGGAGAGAGTTGCGGCTGGAAGCGCAACCGGGCTGCGGGTAGCATATCACATGCGCCGAAGGCGCTGCGGGCGTCGGGACCGAATGCCGCTCTTGCTGCAATCGAACATGGTGAGGAACCGCTCATGTGCAGGGACCCGAGCATCGCCGCAAGCCACATCTGGCGCTTCGTCGACGTCGAGGAGCGCGGCTTCACCCGGTGGCGGTGGCTGCAGGTCAACTACAGAGGCAACGTCGTCGCCCAATCCAGGCAGTCTTTCGAGACGCTCTCCGAGTGCGTCAGGAATGCCGAGGCACATGGCTATGTCGAGCCGGAGAAGCGCGATACCGCGCCGGATTGAGGCCTGCAGCCGGGGAGCGGCCCCCGATACAAGGTCCCTATTTTGCAACCGATGCCATCATCGTCGTCTTTCCCGACCGGTTCTTTTCCTTCCGTAGTCACATCGCCGCTGCATTTACCGCCGGCGAGCGGCTCCAGAAAGCGGGCCCCGCGCCGCCGGCATGCGGTTCTGAGCTGCCCGATCGGGGCATCACGCCGGTTGGTATAGCCCTTGCTCGCCCTGTAGGCGCATCCACCACCGGAGCGAGATCATGCGCAGCGACGACGAGCGGGAATACGACATACCGAAGGAAGACAGGAACAAGCAAAGACCGCCCAAGCAGAGCTGCGTGCCCCGCAGTCGCTGAAGCGCGCGGCGACCGCGCGCCGGCGCCCGGTATGCCGTTTGCATCGCATGCCGCGCGGCGCTGCGATCGCGGCCGAGCTAGCGGGATGCGTCGTGCCGGCTGCGATGTCGGTCGGCGGCCAGGACTCGCGCGAGGTTTGCCATCACGTCCGCAAGATCCGTGAGCGCGTTCGAGCGCGGCTGCGCGGCTATGCGCGGCGTAACGATCGCATTATCCAACGCGAGCAGCGGATCGTCGGCACGTCCCGGCTCCTCGTAGAACGTATCGAGCCCCAGTCCTCCGAGCTGCCGGGAGGACAGCGCCTCGAGCAATGCACCGCGCTCGACGATGGCGGCGCGGGACACATTCACGAGCAGCGCATCGGGTTTCATCTGCGCAAGGCGGGCGCCGTCGATCAATCCGCGCGTCGATGCGTTGAGCGGTAAGGCGACGAACACCGCGTCGCTGCGCGCGAGCAACTCGTCGAGCGGGCAGTACCGCGCACGGAACGCGCTTTCCTCCGACGATGGCACCCGTGTGCGCTGGTGGTAGATCACCTCCATGCCGAACGCCGATGCGCGCACGGCGATCTCGCGCCCGATCTCGCCCAGACCCAGTATGCCGGCCGTCGAGCCGTGCAGCGTGCGCAACCCGCCGACGCGGGCCCAGTTCGAGTTCGGCGTGTGCTGCGTGTCGTAGCGGCCCGGTGCGTAGCCGGCCGCGCGCAACTGCTCGAAGCTTATCCTGCCGTCGAGCGCGACGAGCTTGCGCGAGAGCGCAAGCAGGAGGGCGAACGCGTGCTCGGCGCAGGCGATGTTCGTGCGCCGCCGCACGGTAAGCACTTCGACGCCGCGCGCGGCGCAAGCGGCGGTGTCGATGTTGCGCAACACCGTGCCGTACTTGTGGACTGCGCGCAGGCGACCGGCGAGCGCGAGCTCTTCCGGCCCCACCGCGAGCGACTCCGCAACCACGGCATCCGCGTGCTCGAGGCTCGCGCGCAACTCGTCCTGCGTCTCCACGAGACGGACATCCGCGGGGTAGAGACCCGCGGCGCGCGCGCGGGCCTGCTTCAGCCACCCGGCATAATCCGGGATGTCGTGCGCCACGAAGTCGGCGATGGCACTGGTGCGCTGGGGCACGTCGTCCGCATCCAGAAAGGCCTGCAGCAGACGGGGAAAGGGATCGTTCTCGACGACGACGACGGGACGGTATTGCATCGGGTGCTCCGAAGACAAGAGTGCGACAGCAGGGTCGCAAGCGTAGCATGCGTCGCGCTTACTGCCGCGGCAGCTTCACCGTGAAATGCGCGCCGGCACCCGGCGTGTTCTCGACTTCTATCGTCCCGCCATGCATCGTGACGAGCCGGTGCGTGAGCCACAACCCTATGCCGAGCCCTTGTTTCGCGTGGCTCGCCGTCGCCGCGTTGTAGAACGCGTCGAAGATGTGCGGCAGCACTTCGGGACGTATGCCCGGGCCGTTGTCCCTGACGGACAGCACGAGCGCGCCGGGGACGAGCTCGAGCCCGACGTCGATCTTCGAGCCCGGCGGCGAGTACTTGGCCGCATTGTTCAGCAGATTGGTGACGACCTGCGTCAGGCGGACGGGGTCGCCGCGCAGGAGTGCGGGCTCGTGCGGCAGGTGCAGCTCGAGCACATGGGATTTTTCGCCGATCAGCTCCTGGCTGCTGTGCACCGCATCCTGCAGGCATTGCACGAGATCGACGATCTCGATCTGAAGCTGCAGACGGTTCCTCGTGATGCGCGCCACGTCGAGCAAATCGTCGAGGAGCCGCCCCATCTGCCGCGATTGCCGCAGCAGGATCTCGAGCGCGCCGCGCGATACCGGGTCCTGAAAATTGCGCGACTGAAGAATGTGAGTGGCGACCACGATGGGCGAGAGCGGGTTGCGCAGCTCGTGCGAGAGCATCGCGATGAACGCGTCCTTCTGCTGATCCGCCTGGCGCAGCGCTTCCTCGGCGCGCTTGCGCTTCCCGATGTCGAGGATGAACACGGCGATCGAATCCGGATATATGGGATAGACGTTCACCAGCACCCACGTGTCCAGCTGCCCGTAGCGCTCCTCGAACTGCGCGGGCACGCGCTCGCGCATCACCCGGTGATACTCCTGCCAGTACTTGGATTGCGGGTCCGCAGCAGCAGGAAAGACGTCCCAGATCACGCGCCCGAGCACCCGGCTGCGGGGCACGCCGCTCATCTGCTCCTGCTTCTCGTTCACCAGCACGAAGCGGAACCCGCCGTCCAGCACGAAGAGCGCCTCGCCGTGCTCGAGCACGTCCACCGCCAGCTGCCGCTCGGCGCCGATGCGCTCGAGCTCGTCGAGCGCCGCCTGCAGCTCGCGCGCGCGTCCGTGCGCATGCTCCTCGCTCTCGCGCAGCGCACGCTCGGCCCGCTTCGCTGCCGTCACGTCGCGCACGACGACGACCCCGAACGCCTGGCGGCCCTGCTCGTCGCGCACCGGCTCTCCGCTGAAGCTGAAGAGCGATTCCTGGCCGGTGTCCCTGCGCCGTGCCCGCAATTCGCAATTGGTGATCGATTCGCCGCGCAGCACGCGCGACATGGGCCATTGCGCAAGCGGCAGGGCCACGCCGTCGTCCTGGAGGAGCACGTAGGTGTTCGCCAGGTGAGAATAGTGCCGTCTCATGGCCGCGGTGTCCGGCAGGCCGTGGATGCGGGCGGCGGCCGGATTGACGAGCACGACGTTGCCTTCCATGTCGAACACCGCGACGCCGTCCTCCATCGCCTGAAAGACCGCTTCGAGATGCGCCCCCTTGCGCTCCGCCGCGGATGCCGTGAGCGCGAGCTCACCCAGGAGCTCCTCGCGTTCCTCGATGGCGCGCTGCCGTTCCGTGATGTCGCGCGAAACCGTTATGAGTCCCATCACGTTGCCTGCGCCGTCGCGGTACGGCGTCTTGGTCGAGAGCCAGATTCTTTTCTGCCCCCACTTGGAAATGGGCTCTTCGACGACTTCGGCCTTGCCGGAGGCCATGATCCGCCGGTCGGTCTCCATCAGCGCGGCCGCCTGCGCCTTGTCCGGCAGCAGATCGAGATCCGTGCGGCCGATCACCAGGGCGGCGGATCTGCCGAGGAGCTCCAGGGCGGCCGGATTCGCCATGAGGATGCGTCCTGCGCGGTCCTTGACGAGCAACAGCTCGCTCGTCTGCTCGGACACGGCCTTCAGCAGCGCAGAGGAGGCGCGCAGCTCCTCCTCCTGCCGCCTGCGGTCGGTGATGTCGACGGCCGAGGCGACGAGATGAGTGACTTCGCCCGCCGCGTCGCGCAGCGGCTTCAGCGTGAAATCGATGCTCATCAGCCGCCCGCCCGCCATGCGTATGTCTT
>Ga0255338_1003145_pt1 | contig 20806 bp, 14 predicted proteins | sample MeOH1_35cm_T4_19_FD_203715 | JGI IMG/M metagenome (GOLD analysis project Ga0255338, IMG submission 203715) | Sandy soil microbial communities from University of British Columbia, Vancouver, Canada - MeOH1_35cm_T4_195 | ecosystem: Engineered > Artificial ecosystem > Sand microcosm > Unclassified ...
TCGAGCCGTGGTTCATGGCCGGCGGCGACGACTACGTGGTGGACGACGACGGCTGGACCATCCGCTCGGCCGACGGCTCGCTGACCGCGCACGCCGAGCACACGGTGGCGCTGACGCCGGCGGGCACCGTGGTGCTGACCGCGAGGGACTGACGGTGTACCGCGTGATGACGGTGTGCACCGGCAACATCTGCCGGTCACCGATGGCCGAGGTGGTGCTGCGGGCGCGGTTCGCCGCGGCCGGGCTGGCCGACCAGGTGGAGGTCACCTCCACGGGCGTGTCCGGTGAGGAGCACGGCAACCCGATCGACCGGCGCGCGGCGCGGGCGCTCGTCGGGCGCGGGTACCCCGCCGGTGAGGCGCACCGGGCTCGCCAGGTGGGGACGGCCGACCTGGCGGCGAGCGACCTGGTGCTGCCGATGACGTCCGCGCACGCCCGGGTGCTGCGCCGGCTGGCCGGCGACGGGGCGGAGAGCCGCGTGCTGATGCTCCGGCGGTTCGACCCGGCCGCCCCGCAGGTGGACGACCCGCGCGACGAGCACCGGCTGGACATCGACGACCCGTGGTTCGGCGGTCCGGCACAGTTCGACGACTGCCTGGACCAGATCGAGGCGGCGGCCGACGGGGTCGTCGCGCACGTCGCCGCCGCGCTCGCCGCCCGCTGACGCTCCCCCCTCGGCGCCCAGTCCGAGTCGGGAGTCGCTGGTTGCGGATCCCAGTCCCCAACCGCAACCAACCGCTGCCGATCGGCCGTGACCAGCCGGCGCGCGGCACGGGTGCCGCCCGCTCGTCGTCCCGTACGCTTGCGGCACACAACTGAACACGCTGCTCGAGCCACGGCGGGAGAGTCCCGCCCCGTGCGGGCGCCGTAGGAGCAACCCTCCCCGGGAATCTCTCAGGCCCCTGTACCGCCGCGGCGAGGCGACTCTGGAAAGCGGCCCGCGAGGGCCCACCGACGGTGCAAGCCGGCGCGCTCCGACAAGCGGACCGGCAAAACTCTCAGGTCGCCCGGCCTCGCCGGGCGGATGACAGAGCGGGGAGGCCCCTCTCCCGGCGCCGGCCGGGCGACCCAGCTTGGAGGCCTCAGCGTGACGTCCGACCCGCAGAACCCCGTCGCGCGCGACTTCGCCGACCGTCACGTCGGCCCGCGCGGCGCCGAGGTGGCGCACATGCTCGCGGCCGTCGGGTACGACGACCTCGACGCGCTGGTGGACGCGGCGGTGCCGGCCGCGATCCGCAGCAGCCGCCCGCTCCAGCTGCCGGCGGCGCGCTCGGAGTCGCAGGTGCTGGCGGCGCTGCGCGCGCTCGCGGCGCAGAACTCGACCCTGACCCCGATGATCGGGCAGGGCTACTACGGCACGGTGACGCCGGCCGTCATCCGGCGCAACGTCCTGGAGTCGCCCGCCTGGTACACCAGCTACACCCCCTACCAGGCGGAGATCAGCCAAGGCCGGCTCGAGGCGATGCTCACCTTCCAGCAGGTGGTCGAGGACCTCACAGCGCTCCCGGTGGCGGGGGCGTCGCTGCTCGACGAGGCGACGGCGGTGGCGGAGGCGGTGACGCTGATGTGGCGCGCCGCCCGCAACAAGCCGGGCACGGTGGTGCTCGACGCGGACCTGTTCGGCCAGTCGGTTGCCGTCGCGCGCGGGCGCGCCGAGCGCCTGGGCCTGCCGATCGTCGTCGCCGACCTGTCGGCCGGCCTGCCGCAGGTGGCGGGCGACCTGATCGGCGTGGTGGTGCAGCAGGTGGGCGCCTCGGGCCGGATCAACGACGTCGCGGCCGTGGTGGAGGCCGCCCACGGCGCCGGCGCGCTGGTGACCGTCGCCGCCGACCTGCTGGCGCTGACCCTGCTCGCCGCCCCCGGCGACCTGGGCGCGGACGTGGCGGTGGGCAGCGCCCAGCGGTTCGGCGTCCCGCTGTTCGGGGGCGGCCCCCACGCGGCGTTCCTCGCGGTGCGCGCCGGGCTGGAGCGGCAACTGCCGGGCCGGCTGGTGGGCGTCAGCGTCGACGCGGACGGCGCACCGGCCTACCGCCTCGCGCTCCAGACGCGTGAGCAGCACATCCGCCGCGAGAAGGCGACCAGCAACATCTGCACCGCGCAGGCGCTGCTGGCCATCGTCTCGGCGATGTACGCCGTCTACCACGGCCCGGAGGGCCTGCGCGCGATCGCCGAGCGCGTCCACGGCCTGGCCGCCGCCCTCGCCTCCGGCCTGCGCTCGGCGGGCGTCGAGGTGGAGCACGACGAGTTCTTCGACACCGTGCGCGCCGCGGTGCCCGGGCGCGCGGCGCGCGTCCTGGCTGCCGCGCAGTCGTACGGCCTGACGCTCTTCGCCCCCGACGCCGACCACGTCCAGGCGACGTGCGACGAGACGACGACGCCGGACCACCTGGCGGGTGTCATCGCCGCCTTCCAGGACGCCGCGGCCCCCGCCGCCTGGGAGCTGCTGCCCCGGCAGCGTCCCCACGCCGGCGACGACCAGGACCTCGACGACCTCGAGTCCCTCACGCCGACCGAGGCGTCAGCCCCCCGGCCCCCCACCCCCGGGGTGCAGGCGGTCCCGACCCAGACGACCGGCATCCGGCCGGCGTTCGCACGCACAAGCCCGTACCTGCAGCACCCCGTCTTCCACGCCCACCGCTCCGAGACCTCCCTCATGCGCTACCTGCGGGAGCTCTCGGACAAGGACCTGGCGCTCGACCGCACGATGATCCCGCTGGGCTCCTGCACCATGAAGCTCAACAGCGCGGTGGAGATGGAGCCGATCAGCTGGCCCGGCTTCGCGGACGTGCACCCGTACGCCCCCGCGGACCAGACGCGCGGCTACGAGGCGCTCGTCGGCGACCTGTCCGCGTGGCTCGCGGAGGTGACCGGCTACGACGCGGTGAGCCTGCAGCCGAACGCGGGCAGCCAGGGCGAGTACGCGGGCCTGCTGGCGATCGGCGCGTACCACCGCAGCCGGGGAGAGGCGCGCGACGTCTGCCTGATCCCCGCGAGCGCCCACGGCACGAACGCGGCCAGCGCCGCCCTGGCCGGGCTGCGGGTCACGGTGGTCGCCACGGCCGACGACGGCTCGATCGACCTGGCGGACCTCGACGCCAAGCTGGCGGAGCACGGGCCGCGGGTGGCGGCGATCATGCTGACCTACCCCTCGACGCACGGTGTCTACGAGGAGCACGTCCGCACGATCTGCGACAAGGTCCACGCCGCGGGCGGCCAGGTGTACATCGACGGTGCGAACCTCAATGCCCTGGTCGGCCTGGCGCGTCCGGGCGAGATGGGCGGCGACGTCAGTCACCTCAACCTGCACAAGACGTTCTGCATCCCGCACGGCGGCGGCGGCCCGGGTGTGGGCCCGGTGGCGGCCAAGGCGCACCTGGCCCCGTTCCTGCCGGGCGACCCGACGCCCGGCGCGGCGGGCGGGCTGCCCCCGGTGGCCGCGGCGCGCTGGGGCTCGGCCGGCATCCTGCCGATCTCCTGGGCGTACGTCGCGCTGATGGGGCCGGACGGGCTGCGCTCGGCGACCGAGCACGCGGTGCTGGCGGCCAACTACGTCGCGGCCCGCCTGCGCGACCACTTCCCCGTCCTCTACACGGGCCCGGGCGGGCTCGTCGCGCACGAGTGCATCCTCGACCTGCGACAGCTGACCAAGGACACCGGCGTGACCGCCGAGGACGTGGCCAAGCGGCTCGCCGACTACGGCTTCCACGCCCCGACGCTGGCCTTCCCGGTGCCGGGGACGCTCATGGTGGAGCCGACGGAGAGCGAGGACCTCGCCGAGCTGGACCGCTTCGTCGAGGCGATGGTGGCCATCCGCGGCGAGATCGACGAGGTGGCGGCGGGCACCTGGCCGCTGGCCGACTCGCCGTTGCGCAACGCGCCGCACACCGCCGCCGCGGTGAGCGCCGACGAGTGGACCCACCCCTACAGCCGCCAGGTCGCGGCGTTCCCCGTGCCCTCCCTTCGTCGTGCGAAGTACTGGCCGCCGGTGCGGCGCATCGACGGCGCGTACGGCGACCGCAACCTCGTCTGCGCCTGCCCCCCGGTCGAGGCGTTCGAGGAGGCCGCGTCCGGAGTGCAGCGGACGGTGGGGGTCGCCGCAGGCGGCACGCGCCGGGAGCGGAGCGCAGGGAAGGCCGACCGATGAGCACTGACACTCCTCAGGAGAAGACCGTGACCGAGCTGCATTCCCCGTTGCACGACGAGCACGTGGCGCTCGGCGCCACCCTGACGCCCTACGCGGGCTGGGTGATGCCGCTGCGCTACACGTCCGACCTGGCCGAGCACACCGCGGTGCGCACCGCCGCCGGGCTGTTCGACCTGTCGCACATGGCGGAGATCGCGGTGGACGGCCCGGATGCGGCGGCGTTCCTCGACGCCGCGCTCGTCGGGCAGGCCTCGGCGATCGGTCTGCTGCGGGCGAAGTACACGATGGTCGTCGCGCCGGACGGCGGGGTGATCGACGACCTGGTGGTGTACCACGTCGAGCCCGGCCGCTACCTCGTCGTCGCGAACGCCGCCAACCACGACCCCGTGGTCGCCGCCCTGCGCGAGCGGGCCGCGGGCTTCGACGTCACCGTGTCCGACGAGTCCGCGGCGACCGCCCTGGTCGCGGTGCAGGGCCCGCGCGCGCTCGACGTGGTGCGCGCCGCCGGCCCGGACCTCCCGCTGGACCAGGTGGAGGCGCTCCGCTACTACGCGTGCCTGCCGGTCACCGTCGAGGGTCACGCGGCGCTGGTGGGCCGCACCGGGTACACCGGCGAGGACGGCTTCGAGTTCTTCGTCCCGGCTGCGGCCGGACCGGCGCTGTGGCGCCGGCTCCTGGTGGCCGGTGCACCCTTCGGGCTGGTGCCCGCGGGGCTGTCGGCGCGCGACAGCCTGCGGCTCGAGGCGGGGATGCCGCTGTACGGCAACGAGCTGGACCGCACCACCACGCCGTACGACGCGGGTCTGGGGCGGGTCGTCGTGCTGGACAAGACCGGACCGGACGGCGAGCCCGTCGACTTCGTCGGGCGGGCAGCGCTCGCGGCGCGGGCCCACTCGACACCTGCGCGCGTGCTCGTCGGGCTGGTGGGCGACGGGCGCCGGGCCGCGCGGCACGGCTATCCCGTGGTCGCGGGCGTGGCCGACGACGCCCCGACAGTCGGCACCGTCACCTCCGGCGCGCCGTCACCCACCCTCGGGTACCCCGTCGCGATGGCCTACGTGACCCCCGAGGTCGCCGCCGAGGGCACCCGGCTGGCCGTCGACGTGCGCGGGCGTCGCGAGCCCGTGCACGTGGTGCCCCTTCCCTTCTACCGTCGTCCGCGTTGACCCCCACCGAGGAGAACCCCATGAGCGCGCAGCCGCCCGCCCACCTGCAGTACACCGTCGAGCACGAGTGGCTGGCCCCCGGCTCCCCCGCGACGGTGGGCATCACCGACGTCGCGGCCGACGCGCTGGGCGACATCGTCTACCTCGAGCTGCCGGCGGTCGGCGACCAGATCGTCGCTGGGGCCGTGATCGGGGAGGTGGAGTCCACCAAGTCGGTGTCCGAGCTGTTCTCCCCGGTGACCGGGACGGTGGTCGAGGTGAACCAGGCGGCGGTGGACGACCCCGCACTGGTGAACTCCGACCCGTACGGCGCGGGATGGCTGCTCAGGGTGGACGTGACCGCCACCGGCGAGCTCCTGACGGCCGAGGAGTACGCTGCCCACACGTCGGCGTGAGGGAACCTGCGCCGACCGTTCGAGGGACGAAGGTCCCTTGCGCCAATTGGGTGAATCGCGAGCGGTATGTTTGCCGGGAGTATCTGCATCGGCGCAGGCGGTTCATTCTTGATGCGCGCGTTCGGCACCACGGGGGGAAACGTGATGCGAGAGATGCGGTGAAAGTGGCGTCACAGGCGCACCCGAACCCTCTCTCATCCGGTACGCACGCTGTACAGCGACCATCCGGACGGGCCGGAGCGGTCGTCGGCAGACCGGAGGACACCATGAGCATGCTTGAGACAACGAGCAGCAGATCGGCCATCTTGGGCGACCCGCTGACCCGCCGCGAGCGGGTGGTGCTGGCGGAGCTGGCGGAGGACGTGACGCTCGAGGAGATCGCGACCCGCCTCTTCGTGACCCGCAACACCGTCAAGTCGCAGGTCCGCTCCGTCTACCGCAAGATCGGCGCCTCCACGCGCGTCGAGGCCGTCGCCTGGGCCAAGGTGCACGGGCTGCGTTGACCGCATCCGCCGGGCCTGCGCGACGTCCTGCGTCACCCGGGCCTGGCAGACTGCGCCCCATGGCCGCACCGATCCTCGTCGCCGCGGGGGCCGTGGTCGACGACCTCGACGATCCCCGCCACCTCCTCGCCGCGCGCCGCGCGACACCCGCCAGCCTTGCCGGCCGGTGGGAGTTCCCCGGCGGCAAGGTGGATCCGGGCGAGTCGCCGGAGGAGGCGCTGCACCGCGAGCTGCGCGAGGAGCTCGGCGTCCGTGTGGGCCTGGGTCCGGAGATCGTCGGGCCCGACGCCGGCGCCTGGCGCCTCTCGACGCGCTACGTGATGCGCCTGTGGCTCGTCGAGGTGGTCGCGGGCACTCCCGAGCCGCTCGTCGAGCACGACGAGCTGCGCTGGCTGCCGCGGGGTCAGTGGCTCGACGTGCCCTGGCTCGACGCCGACGTCCGCATCGTCCAGGCCCTCGTCGCGGCCCTGGCGTCCGGGGGCCTGTCGGCCTCCGCCTGACGCCTTTCCGCCTGTTCGCCCGGTGCGAACGCGTTGGCACTCCGACCGATCGAGTGCTAATCCTGGTGTCGTAGCGAACGCCGGTGGCGGGAGCCTCCGGCGCTCGGGCCGCGGGAGGTCCGCGGCCTGCGGTACAGGAGGTGAGGGCTATGGCTACTCGTTTCGACCCCTTCGCGGAGATGGACCGGTTGCTGGGCCAGATGTTCACGTCGGAGCGCACCGCCGCGGCGATGCCGATGGACCTCTACCGGGTCGGTGACCACTACGTGCTGCACGTCGACCTGCCGGGCGTGGACCCGGGGAGCATCGACGTCAACGTCGAGGACCGCACGCTGACCATCCGCGCGCAGCGCTCCGCCGCCACGGAGGAGAGCGGCGCGCAGTGGCTGTCGCGGGAGCGGGCCGTCGGCGCCTACGCACGCCAGCTGACGGTGGGCCGCGGCCTGGCGCTCGACCAGATCAGCGCCACGTACACCGACGGCGTGCTGACGCTGACCATCCCGGTGGCCGAGGAGGCCAAGCCGCGCAAGGTCGCGGTGGTCCACGGCAGCCGCGAGCAGGCGGCCATCACCGCCGAGTCGACGCCCACGCAGGGCTGAGCGTCACGGCTCCGCTGACCGACGGCCCGGCACCGACGCGGTGCCGGGCCGTCGTCGTGCCGCCGCAGGTCAGGGCAGCGCGGCGGCGATCCGCTCGAGGGCCTCGGCGAGCACGGGCCGGGACGCCCCGAGGTTGAGCCGCGCGAAGCCCGCGCCCTCGGCCCCGAAGGCCTGCCCGGTCACCAGGGCCACCCGCGCGCGCTCCAGGAGGTGGTCGGCCGGGTCGGCGCCGTCCGGCAGCCCGGCGTCGCGGAAGTCGAGCCAGCCCAGGTAGGTCGCCTCCGGCGGCGTCCAGCGCACCTGCGGCAGGCGTGCGGCGAGGAGCTGCCCGACGAGCGCGACGTTGCCCGCCAGCGCGTCGAGCAGCGCGTCGAGCCAGGGGCCGCCCTCCCGGAACGCGGCCTGGTGCGCGATGGAGGCGACATGGCTCACGCCGTCCGACGCCAGCTGCGGCAGCAGCGCGAGCTCCGCGGCCTGCGGACCCGGGACCGCGACGGCCGCCTTGAGGCCGGCGAGGTTGAACGCCTTGGAGCCGGAGTGCAGCGCGATCGCGTCCGGGATCACCGTCGTCGTCGGCACGAACGCCGGGCGGCTGCCGTCCGGCCGCGGCGGCACCAGCGCCGCGTGGATCTCGTCGGCCACCACGCGCACCCGCCAGGCGGCGGTCAGCTCACCCACGGCGGCCAGCTCGTCGGCGGTGTGGAGCACGCCGGTGGGGTTGTGCGGCTGGCACAGCAGGAACGCGGCGCGCCGTCCGCCGGCCTTCGCGGTCGCGAACGCGCGGTCGAGCGCCTCGAGGTCGAGGCGACCCGCCGCGGTGAGCGGGGCCGTCACCACCCGCCGTCCCGCGTGCTCGACGAAGGTCCGGAACGGTGGGTACACCGGTGGCGCGATCACCACGGCGTCGCCGGGGTCGGTGAGCAGCCGCAGCACGTGCGCCACGCCCTGCATCACGTCCGGCACCAGGCGCGCGGAGGCCGGGTCCACCGCCCAGCCCCAACGCTCGCCGGCGAACCCGGCGAACGCCTCGGCGTAGCCGGAGCCGTTCTCGTAGCCGGTGTCGCCGCTGGTCAGCGCGTCGTGCACGGCGCGCGCCACCGGCTCGGGCGGGACCACGTCCATCTCCGCGACGAACAGGGGCAGCACGTCCGGGGGGTAGTGGCGCCACTTCTCCGACGTCCGCTCCCGCAGCGCCGCCAGCGGGACGTCGAACGGCGGCACCGGACCCTCGGCCGCGCCCGTCGTCGCGTCGGCTGCCACGCCCGCCCGCTCCCGCGTCACAGCGTGGCGCGCACCGCGCGCGTCGCCGCCAGCACGTGCTCCAGGGAGGGCGTGACCTCGTCGTACCGGCGGGTCTTCAGGCCGCAGTCCGGGTTGACCCACAGCTGGCCGGGATCGATCGAGGTGACCGCGCCGGACAGCAGCTCGGTCACCTCGTCGACCGACGGCACGCGCGGGGAGTGGATGTCGTAGACGCCCGGGCCGATGCCGCGCGGGTAGCCCGCGGCCGCGATGTCCGTGAGGATCTCCATCTTCGAGCGGGCCGCCTCGATCGAGGTGACGTCCGCGTCGAGCCGGTCGACCGCCCCGAAGATCTGCCCGAACTCCGAGTAGCACAGGTGCGTGTGGATCTGGGTGTCCGGCCGCACCCCGCTGGTCGCCAGCCGGAACGAGCCCACCGACCAGTCGAGGTAGGCGGCGTGGTCCGCGGCGCGCAGCGGCAGCAGCTCGCGCAGCGCGGGCTCGTCCACCTGGACGATCGCGATTCCGGCGGCCTCCAGGTCGGCGATCTCGTCGCGCAGCGCCAGCGCCACCTGCCTGGCGGTGTCGCCCAGCGGCTGGTCGTCGCGCACGAACGACCAGGCGAGGATGGTCACCGGCCCGGTGAGCATGCCCTTGACCGGCTTGGTCGTCAGGGACTGCGTGAACGACGACCATGCGACGGTGATCGGCGCCGGCCGCGACACGTCCCCCCACAGGATGGACGGGCGCGTGCAGCGCGAGCCGTACGACTGCACCCAGCCGTGCTCCGTCACCGCGAACCCGTCGAGGTTCTCGGCGAAGTACTGCACCATGTCGTTGCGCTCCGGCTCGCCGTGCACCAGCACGTCCAGGCCGATCGCCTCCTGGAGCGCCACCACGCGGCGGATCTCCTCGCGCATCTCCTCCTCGTACTGCGCGTCGGTCAGCTCACCGCGGGCGTGCGCGGCGCGCGCCAGCCGGATCTGGGGCGTCTGCGGGAACGAGCCGATGGTGGTCGTCGGCAGCGCCGGCAGGTGGAGGCGGGCGTCCTGGGCGGCCTTGCGCTGCGCGAAGGGACCGCGCGTGTAGGCCTCGTCGGACAGCGCGGCCACGCGCTCGCGGACCTGCGGCACGACGACCCCGGGCGCGGCGGCCCGGGCGGCCCGGGCGTCCGCGGCGGCGAGCAGCTGCTCGTGGATCGCCTCGCGGCCCTCGCTCAGACCCGTGGCGAGCGTGACCACCTCACCGACCTTCTGGTCGGCGAACGCCAGCCAGGAGGCGAGCGCCGGGTCGAGGTTCGGCTCGTCGGCCACGTCGTGCGGCACGTGGAGCAGCGAGGTCGACGTGCCGACGGTCACCGCGGCGGCGCCGAGCCCCTCGAGCCGTTCCAGGGTGGACAGGGCGGCGTCCAGGTCGGCGCGCCACACGTTGTGGCCGTCCACCACGCCGCCCACCAGCGTGGTGGTGTCGAGGCCGGGCAGCGGCCCCGCCGGCAACGACCCGCGGACCAGGTCGAGCGCGACCGCCTCGACCTTGGTCGCGACCAGCGCCGGGAGCGCGGCTCCGAGGTCCCCGTAGGGGGCGGCCACCAGCAGGGCGGGGCGGTCCGTGGCGTCGCCGAGCACCCGGTAGGCGTGCTCGGCGGCCGCGACCAGGCGGTCGGCGGGCACGGCGGTGGACTCGGAGACCAGCGCGGGCTCGTCGAGCTGCACCCATGTCGCGCCGGCGGCAGCCAGCGCCGCGAGCACCTGTGCGTACACGGGCAGCACGTCGTCGAGCCGGTCGATGGGCGCCGCGTCGGTCCCTTCCGCGGGCTTGGCGAGGGCGAGGAACGTCACGGGCCCGACGAGCACGGGACGGGTGAGCACGCCCGCGGCCTTCGCCTCCGTGAACTCGCGCACCACGCGGTCGTCGGCGAACCGGAAGGTGGTCCGCGGGCCGATCTCGGGGACGAGGTAGTGGTAGTTCGAGTCGAACCACTTGGTCATCTCGAGGGGCAGGTCGTCGCCGCGTCCGCGCGCCAGCGTGGAGTAGCCGGCCAGGTCGAGGCGGCCCGCGGCGTCCGGCAGGTCCGCGAAGCGCTCAGGGAGCGCGCCGAGCATCACCACGGCGTCGAGCACCTGGTCGTAGAACGAGAAGTTGCCGGGGATCGCGGCGTCGTCGGTGGACAGGCCCAGCTCGGCGAGCCGGTCCCGGGTGCGGGTGCGCAGCGCGGCCGCGGTGGCCTCGAGCTCGTCGGCGGTCGCCCTTCCGGCCCAGAACGCCTCGAGGGCCTTCTTCAGCTCGCGGTGCGGCCCGATCCGGGGGTAGCCGAGGATCGTGCCGGTGGGGAAGGCGGGGTGCTGCGTCATCGATGTGTCCTTCGTCGTGCTACCGCGGGACCGGGACGTCCGAGGAACGGGGGGCTGTACCCCTCGCTTCCTCGGACGTTGCGGGAGGGGTGGTGGGGGTGGGGCGGCTCGTCAGGCCGGCGACGTCGAGCAGGTCGAGCGCCGCCTCCGGGCGGTTGAAGGTGTAGAGGTGCACGCCGGGGGCGCCCCCGTCCAGCACGCCACGCACCAGGTCGGCCGTGAACCGGATGCCACGGCGGTGCCGCTGCGCCTCGTCGGACGCGGAACCCAGCAGGTCGAGCAGCGCGCGGGGCACCGGCACGCCGGTCAGCTCCTGCGTGCGCACCAGCCGGGCCGGGTCGGTGGTGGCGAGCAGGCCGGGGACCACCGGGATGGTGACGCCGGCGGCGCGCGCCTCCGCGACCAGCTCGACGTAGTCCGATGCCTCGTACAGCACCTGGGTGATGGCGAAGTCGGCGCCGGCGCGCTGCTTGGCGAGCAGGGCCGCCACGTCCTGCGCACGGGTGCGGCCGGCGGGGGCGTTGCCGCGCGGGAACGCCGCGACCGCGATCGACAGCGGCTTGACGCGGCCGCGCACCGCCTGCGCAGGGTCCGCCTCGCAGCGCTCCGCCTCCAGGGCGCGCAGCAGCCCCACCAGCTCGGCGGCGCTCGTCAGGCCCTGCGGGTGCGGGCGCCACGACTCCTCGCCGGTCGGCGGGTCGCCGCGCAGCGCCAGGAAGGACCGCACGCCCTCGTCGAGGAACTCCCCGACGATGGTGGCCACCTCTTCCTGCGAGGCGCCGACGCAGGTCAGGTGCGCGATCGGGGTGAGCGTGGTCTCGCGCAGGATCCGGCTGACCAGCGCGCGCGACGTGGTGCGGGTGCGGCCCGAGGCGCCGTACGTCACGGAGACGAAGTCGGGCCGCACGGCCTCCAGGGCCCGCACGGTCTGCCACGTGCGGGGCGCCGCGTCCAGGTTGCGCGGCGGGAACAGCTCGAACGAGAGGGTGGGCCGGCCGAGGACGCGGGGCACCCCGCCGCGGCTGGGCCGCGCGGGGGTGCCGGGTTCCGGCGAGCTCATGTGCACTCCATCGCACCCGGCGGAAGCACCCACACCCTCGACAGGCCAGGGGGGTTGCTGCGGCGTCGACGAGCCGGGTCTCTCGGCCGCTCTGGATGGCTTCGGTGATCGTACGGATCCGCCCACGACGTGGGCAAGGCGGCTCACGGGCCGAGACGTCACCGCTCGCGACGGCCCGTGCTCACCGGTGGTGGCGGGTGGCGAGTCCGTCCTCGCCCCTCCCGGGCGGTCGTTGCGCCGGCAGCCCCGGCCCGGCGCCGGACGGGACGGCGGCAAGGCCCTTGTGCACGGCAGCGAGCAGCGAGAGATCGGCGTCGGCCGGGTGGCTGAAAGCCCGCTCCGCACCCCGCACGATCTCGGGGACCTGACGGTCGTCGTCCCGCGCGCTCACGGTCCCGATGCTAACTCGCTCACCGGCGCGGACGTCCGCCCCCGCCGAGAGATCACCCAAAGGCGCCGGAACCGCTCGAACCCGGCGTCAGAGGACGGCGGGACAGCCCACCAGGTGGTCGTCCACCACGCCACAGGCCTGCATCGCCGCGTAGGCGGTGGTGGGGCCGACGAACGTCAGGCCGAGCGCCTTGAGCTCCTTCGCGAGAGCGGCGGACTCGGGTGTGGTCGAGGGCACGTCGGCGCGGGTGGCGGGGCGGGGCCTGCCGGCCGTGCGGTAGGCCCACAGCACCTGGTCCAGCGTCCGGCCGGAGTCATGGAGCGCGACGAGGGCCCGCGCGTTGTGGACGGTGGCCTCGATCTTCTGCCGGTTGCGGACGATCCCCGCGTCGGCCAGGAGCCGGGCGACATCGTCGTCCCCGTAGCGCGCGACCACCTCGGGGTCGAAGCCGGCGAACGCGGCGCGGAACCCGGGGCGCTTGCGCAGCACGACGGCCCACGAGAGGCCCGACTGGAAGCCCTCGAGCGCGAACCGTTCGAACAGGGCCCGCTCGTCGTGGACGGGGCGGCCCCACTCCTCGTCGTGGTAGGTCTCCATGAGCGGGTCGCCGGTGCCGAAGCAGCGGACCGGGGCCGAAGGCGTCGACGTCATGGGCGGCATCCTGGCGCGCTCCGCCGACGGGCGCGGGCGGGCTTGTGGACAGCCGCGCCGCCGACTACGCCAGCGCGCGGCGGATCCGCTGGGCGGACACCTTCTCCGGCGTGCCCAGCTGCTGGGCGAACAGGGACACGCGCAGCTCCTCGAGCTGCCAGCGCGCGACGTCCAGCGCGGCGGTGAGTGCCGGGTCGCCCGCTCCCGACGAGGCGCGCGCCGCCGCCTCGTCGTACGCGTCCTGGGCCTCCTTCAGCTGCGCGGCGAGGGCGGCGTCGCGGTGCGGGTTCTCCGCCGCCTTCGCCAACCGGTGGGTCGACGCGCGCAGGTAGCGGATGAGGTGCGGCAGGCGGGACGCGCCGGTGCGCACGACGAAGCCGTCGCCGACGAGCGCGTCGACCTGCGCCCGGACGTCGCGCGCCGCCGCGACCAGCGCCAGGCTCGACGAGCCGCGCACGGCGGCGTCCGCCTCGCGCCACGCCGACAGCACGTCGACCAGCACGCCGACCAGCCGGTGGACCTCGTCCTCGAGGTGGTCGCGGACCGTCGCGCGGGCCGCCGCGTACGCCGCCGGGTCGCGGACCAGCTCCGGGCGCGGCACCAGGGCGTCGATCGCCGCCAGCTGCACGTCCGTCACCAGGGCTGCGGTGCTCGGGTAGGGGCTCGACGCCAGCGCGAGCGCCTGGTTGCCGGTCCACCGTGTGGTGATCCGCGACGTCGCCAGGCCGGCGTCGGCGAGCAGCAGCCGCCGCACGCCGGCGCGGTGTGCGTCGCGCGCTGCCGCCGCCGTCGCCAGGACGCGCACCCCGACGCGGTCGCCCTGCTCGACGAGCGCCGGGTGGGCCCGGACCAGGCCGGCGGCGGTGCGGGTCTCGACCGTCTCCGGAAGCGTGAGGTCGTCGGGCCAGGTGGTCAGGCCGTTGCGCTCGATCGATCCGCCGAGCCCCCCGTCGCCCGGCTCCCCGCCGCCGAGCTCCCCGCCGCCGGGTGTGCTACCCCGCCGCACGTGGGGCCGATGTGGTCCATGTGACTCCAGGAGCGTCCCATCCGTCACTCCAGCCCCACCAGCACCACGTGTGGCGGGGTGGGACGGTGAGGAGGGGAGCGCCGAGGCGTTGCGGGCCTCCTCCATCGCGGCGCGCACCGCCGTGCGCACGGCCGACGAGACCGCCTCGTCGGACCGCGCAGCGAGCCGGCGCTGGAGGGCGGGCAGGTCCTTGCCCTCGTCGACCGGGCCGTCGCCGTCCAGCACGCGGAACGTCATGCGCAGGTGGGCCGGCAGCCGCTCGTCGTCGAACGCGTCCGGGGGCACCTCGACGTCCCGCACGGCACGGACGGCCTGCGCGAAGGCGTCGTGGAACGACGGGGCGGCGTCGGCCGCGCGGACGGTGTCCGCCCAGGACGCCAGGTGCTCGTCCATCCAGGCGTCCACGGCCCGCGCCACGTCCGGGGCCGGGACCAGCTGGACGCGCACCGCCTTGGGCAGCGCGCGGATGGTCGCCGTGATCAGCTCGGCGCGCAGGCCAGGCACCATCCAGTCGAAGCCCTCGGGGCGCAGCCGCGCGAGCGCGACGAGCGGCACGTGGACCGTCACGCCGTCCGACGCCGTGCCCGGCTCGAAGTGGTAGGTCAAGGGGAGCGACAGATCGCCCGCCGGCCACCGCTCGGGGAACGCCGCCGCGTCCACCGCGCCCGCGCCCGGCCGCACCAGCAGCTCGCGCGTGAACGTCAGCAGCTCGGGCTCGGCGCGGCGCGCGGCCTTCCACCAGGTGTCGAAGTGGCGGGCGGACACCACGTCGCCCGGCACGCGATCGTCGTAGAAGTCGAAGAGCACGTCGTCGTCGACGACGAGCCCGCGGCGCCGGGAGCGCGCCTCGAGCTCGGCCGTCTCGTCGAGCAGGCGGCGGTTGGCGTGGAAGAACGCGTGGTGCGTGGTCCAGTCGCCGTCCACCAGGGCGTGCCGGATGAACAGCTCGCGTGCGGCGGCGGGATCCACCTTCGCCAGCAGCACCCGGCGCCCCGCGACCAGGGGGATGCCGTGGAGCAGCACCTTCTCGGTGACGGTGGCGGCGCCCTGGCGCGGCGACCAGCCGGGGTCGGCGTAGCTGCGCCGCACCAGGTGCGCGCCGAGCTCCTCCACCCACTCGGGCCGGATCCGGGCGGCGTCGCGCGCCCAGAGTCGGGACGTCTCCACCAGCTCGGCCGCCATCACCCACGGCGGCGGCCGGCGCGCGAGGTCCGAGCCGGGAAAGATCGCGAACCGGGCGCCCCGCGCGCCGAGGTACTCGTTGCGGGCGCGCGGCGGGCGGGCCGGGCCCCGGTCGGGGCCCCGCTTCGCCTGGACCTCGGTGGCCAGCTGCATGCCGATCTGCGACAGCAGGCCCGACAGCAAGGCTTGGTGGATCGGGTCGGCGTCCCAGGCCCAACGGGTCCGCTCCTCCGATGTCCCATCCCGCCACACGTGGGGCTGGTGTGGCTGGTGTGACGCCTCACGAGTCCCACGCGCACCGTGAGCCCCACGTGTGGCGGGGTTGGACGCGATGGCGCCGGGGGCGACGTGGCGGAGGGGGGCGGCGGACGGCTCGGGGGAGGTGGCCGATGGCTCGGGGGAGGTGGCCGCGGCGGGGGCGGTGGGGGTGCCGGCGCGGGCCGTGGGGTCGTCGTCGAGCGGGCGGGGGGCGCCCTTGGCGTCGATGGCGAGCGGCTTGGTCAGGTCGCGCAGCTGCGTGACCACGTCCTGCCATTCGCGGATCCGCAGGTAGTTGAGGTGCTCGGCGCGCAGCAACCGGCGGAACGCCGAGCCCGACAGCTCCTTCTGGCGCCGGCGCAGCCAGGTCCAGAGGTTCAGGTACGTCAGCAGGTCCGAGGAGGGGTCGGCGAAGCGCCGGTGGAGCGCGTCGGCCTCCTCGCGCTGCTCGGCGGGCCGCTCGCGAGGGTCCTGGATCGACAGCGCGGCGGCGATCACGACGACCTCGCGGGCCACCCCCCGCCGACCGGCCTCGACCACCATCCGCGCCAGCCTGGGGTCGATGGGCAGCTGGGCGAGCGCCCGCCCGACATCGGTGAGCCGCGCGCGCTCTCTCGTCGGGCCGGCGGCAGCCGCCGGGTGGGCACTTCCACGCGGGGTGTGCACCACCAGCTGCTCATCCGACGTGGAAGTGCCCACCTCGGCGGGGCTGGGTGCGGCGGCTGGGGTGGGCGTGGTGGCGGCCGAGGGGACGACTGGGGTGGGCGTGGTGGCGGCCGAGGGGGCGGGGGTGGGGGCGGCGATGCTCAGGGCCCCCAGCTCGGTGAGCAGGGCGACGCCGTCGCGGACGGCGCGCACGTCCGGCCGGTCGACGAACGGGAAGTCGGCGACCTCGTCGGGCGAGGTCACCACGCCCACGGCGACCATCTGCAGGATGACGCTGGCCAGCGACGTGCGCAGGATCTCCGGCTCGGTGTACTGCGGCCGGGCCGCGAAGTCGTCGTCCGCGTAGAGGCGGATGGCGACGCCGGGCGCCAGGCGGCCCGAACGTCCGGAGCGCTGGTTGGCGGACGCCTGGGAGATCGGCTCGATCGGCAGCCGCTGCACCTTGGTCGCCTTGGAGTAGCGGGAGATGCGCGCGGTCCCGGAGTCGACGACGTAGCGGACGCCGGGGACGGTCAGGGACGTCTCGGCGACGTTGGTGGCCAGCACGATGCGCCGCGCGGCGTGCGGCTCGAACACGCGGCGCTGCTCGGCGGCGGACAGGCGCGCGTAGAGCGGCAGCAGCTCGACGGCGTCCGGCCGGCGCTCGTCGAGCAGGCGCGGGCCGAGCGCGCCGCGCAGCCCGTCGGCGGTGTCGCGGATCTCACGCTCACCGGAGAGGAACACGAGGATGTCGCCGGGCCCTTCGGCCATCAGCTCGTCGACGGCCTCGACGATGCCGGTGACCAGGTCCTTCGGCTCGCGCGCCGCCGCGCCCCCGCCGGCGGCTCTCCGTGTGCCGCCGACACCACTGCCACCTGTGCCGCTGCCCTTCGCGCCCCGCCTGCCCCGCCCGACGTCCCGCCCTCCCGCGACGTCCGAGGGAGTGAGGGGTCCAGACTCAAGGTCCTCGGCCGCTGCGGGGTGCGGGTTGGGCGTCAGGGGGCGGTAGCGGATCTCCACCGGGTACGTGCGGCCCGTCACCTCGACCACCGGCGCCGGCGTGCCCGACGAGTCCGCGAAGTGGGCGGCGAAGCGCGCGGAGTCGATGGTGGCGGACGTGATCACCAGCTTGAGGTCCGGCCGGCGCGGCAGCAGCCGCGTCAGGTAGCCCAGGAGGAAGTCGATGTTGAGAGACCGCTCGTGGGCCTCGTCGACGATCAGCGTGTCGTAACGGCGCAGCATCGGGTCGCGCTGGATCTGCGCCAGCAGCACGCCGTCGGTCATCACCTTGACCAGGGTCGAGTCCGCCGACTCGTCCGTGAACCGGACCTGGTAGCCCACCGCCTGGCCGAGCGGCACCCCGAGTTCGAACGCGATCCGCTCGGCCACCGAGCGGGCGGCGATGCGCCGCGGTTGCGTGTGACCGATCTGCCCCGCCCGGCCACGACCCAGCTCGAGGGCGATCTTGGGCAGCTGGGTGGTCTTGCCCGAGCCGGTCTCGCCGGCGACCACCACCACCTGGTGCCCGGCGATCGCCGCGGCGATGTCGGCGCGGCGGGCACTGACCGGCAGCTCCTCGGGGTACATGATCGCAGGCAGAACCACGGCCGCGCGCGCAGAAGCCGCCTGCGCCAGGCGGCGGGCGAGGCCACCGGGCGGGCGGCCACCGGGCGGGCGGCCGGCGCGGTGGGCGAGGCCGCGTGGTTCGCGGGCGGCGTCGCGCGGCGGTTGGGGGGTCACGTCGGCCCATCCTCGCAAATCCTGCACGGTTGATTCGCCTGCCGGCTCTGCACTTCCTCACGCCCTCTGCACCAGGAGGTGCCGAGCGCGTGAGGAAGTGCAGAGCACCCGGGTTTGGGGGGAGGTGGGTTTGGGGGGAGGCGGGGATGGGGGAGGCGGGGCGAGGCGGGGGTGCGCGAGGCGGGGTGCGCGGGCGGGCTATGACGGGGCATGGGCGGGATCGGGCCACGGTCGGCCCGGCATCTGCCTGGACTCACGGGTCGGCGACGACGACCGTGGCGCTCACGGGTCGGCGACGACCGCCTCGGCGCTCACGCGTCCGCGGACAGCCTCGACGCTCACGCGTCGGCGACGACCCTCTTGAAGCTCACGCGTCCGCGGACAGCCTCGAAGCTCACGCGTCCGCGGACAGCCTCGACGCTCACGCGTCCGCGACGACCACCTCGACGCCGGCGGCGCGGATCCGCGCCAGCTCGGCCGGGTCGGCCGACGAGTCCGTCACGAACATGTCCACCTGGTCCAGCGACGCCATCTGGGCCAGCGTCACCCGCCCCACCTTCGAGCCGTCCGCGACGACGATCGTGCGCTGCGCGCTGCCGACCATCGCGTGGTTGGTGCGCGCCTCGGTGTCGTCGTGCGTGGTGATGCCCGCCCCGGCCTCGATGCCGTCCGCCCCGAGGATCGCCGTGCCGATGTTGACCGCGCCGAACGTCCGCTCCGCCAGGGCGCCGACGAGCTCCAGGGACTGCGGCCGCAGCGAACCGCCCGTCATCACCACGCGCAGCTGGGGGTGGGTGCGCACCAGCTCGGCGATGGTGAGCGAGTTGGTGACGATGGTCAGCAGCGGATGGGCGGCGAGCTCCACCGCGACGCGTGCGGTCGTCGTGCCGCCGGAGAGCGCGACCGCGTGACGCTCGCGCGGGATGCGGGCGGCGACGGCCCGCGCGATCGCCCGCTTGGCGTCCTGGAACTTGGTGTCGCGCAGCTCCACCGGCAGCTCGGAGCCGTGGTCCAGCGCGCGCGCCCCGCCGTGGGTGCGCAGCACCAGGTGCTGGTCGGCCAGCTCGGTCAGGTCGCGGCGCGCCGTCGCGGGCGAGACGCCGAGGGAGTCCACCAGCTCCTGCAGGGTGACGGAACCCCGCTCCGCCACGAGGTCGAGGATGCGGACGAACCGCCGGCTGCGCTTCCGCGACCCGGCCTCGGCGACGAGCACGTCGGCTCCCATCACGCATCCTTCCGGGAAACGATCATTTCCCGTGAGCATAACATCGCTAAAACGATCAATTGGTTGCGCGAAGTGCTCGACCCTGCGGATCATGCCGTGCATGCCACGGATCGTCTTTCTCGGTGCCGGCTCCGCCGTCTTCACCCGCCAGCTGCTCGTCGACCTCCTGCGCTACGAGGACCTGCCGACGCTGCAGATCGTGCTCCACGACATCGACCCGGACCGGCTGGAGGTGGCGCGCGGCACCGCCGAGCACGTCAGCCGCCGCCTGGCCCGGCCGCTCGACGTCGTCGCGACCCTCGACCGGCGCGAGGCCCTGACGGGCGCCGACGCCGTCGTCATCATGCTGCAGGTGGGCGGCGTGCCGGCGACGTACGTGGACCTCCAGCTGCCCGCGCGCTACGGCCTGCGCCAGACGATCGGCGACACCACGGGCGTTGGCGGCGTGTTCCGCGCGCTGCGCACCTTCCCGGTGATCTCGCAGATCGCGCGCGACGTGCAGGAGGTGTGCCCCGACGCCTGGGTGCTCAACTACACCAACCCGATGGCGATGAACGTCTGGTGGTGGTCCGTCGTCGCGCCCCAGCTGAAGACCGTCGGCCTGTGCCACTCGGTGTTCTGGACGGTCCACGGTCTCAACCAGTTGATCGGCGTGCCGTTCGAAGGCACCCGCTACGCAGCCGCCGGCGTCAACCACCAGGCGTGGCTCACCGAGTGGAGCCGCGACGGACAGTCCCTGTACCCCCTGCTCGACGCCAAGATCGCCGAGGACCCGGGCCTCGAGCGCCGCGTCCGCGTCGAGATGTACCGCCGCATCGGCTACTACCCCACCGAGACGTCCGAGCACTCGTCGGAGTACCTGTCCTGGTTCCTGCGGTCCGACGAGCAGATCGAGCGGTACCGCATCGAGCCGCTGCAGTACCTGGGGATCTCCGACGAGAACCTCGCCGAGGTCGCAGAGGCACGCCGCCGGCTGGCCGCCGGCGAGGACCTGGACCTGGGCGACGGTGACGACGCGGCGGAGTACGCGCCGCAGATCATCCACTCGCTGCTGACCGGCGCCACGCGCACGATCCACGCCAACGTGCCCAACGCGGGGTACATCGACAACCTGCCGGCCGGCGCGGCGGTGGAGGTCCCGGCGCTGGTGGACGGCGACGGCGTGCACCCCATGGCCGTCGGGCGCATCCCCACGGCCGGCGCCGCCCTCAACCGCACGTACCTCTCGGTGGCCGAGCTGGCCGTCGAGGCCGCCCTGACGGGCGACCCGCGGGCGGTGCGGCAGGCGGTGCTCGTCGACGGCAACGCCTCCTCGACGCTGACGCCGCAGCAGATCTGGGACCTGTGCGACGACCTGACGGCGGCCCACCGCCACCTGCTGCCGCGCAGCCTGGGCGGCGAGGTGGAGCTGCTGCTGCCGTAGGCCCGCAGGCCCGCCCGACGAGGGCGCGCCGCCACGAACCACCTCGGGTGGACCCCCCCGCGCCGACCGCCAGGGGGTCCACCCGATCCGTCTGCCCGGAGGTACGCCGCCGTCAGACGAGCCCGAGCACCCGCCGCGCCGTCAGACGAGCCCGAGCACCCGCCGCGCGTTGCCCGAGTACAGCGCGGGCAGCAGCTCCGGTTCCAGGTCGAGCGCGCTGACGTCCCACCGGCCCTGGCCGGGGATCGGTGACCCCGGGTCGTAGGAGAAGCCCTCGTCGGCGCTCTCCAGGAACCGGAAGTGC